>Ga0209640_10001185_pt1 | contig 21723 bp, 20 predicted proteins | sample RifCSP10_1_FD_184018 | JGI IMG/M metagenome (GOLD analysis project Ga0209640, IMG submission 184018) | Soil microbial communities from Rifle, Colorado - Rifle CSP2_sed 10_1 (SPAdes) (version 2) | ecosystem: Environmental > Terrestrial > Deep subsurface > Rock core/Sediment | place: Rifle...
TGGCAGCCCTGGGGTTTCTACCCCCCATATTTGCCGCCGCCGCCCAATCTCTGCCTGACCTGGGCATCCTGGCCAACTCCTCACGCCTGCTAAAACAGAAATAGGCCCGGAGCGGTTCAATTTACTCCGCTCCGTCAACCACAAACGGAAGGTACTGAAGTTCAAACCCCTGCATCGCTCGTTCTATCGCCGCCAGCGCGTCGATTCGCCCCCAGCCGTAAACATTATTCGGGATTAATCCGGCTGTCCCACCGCAGTCCTCATCGCTGACCAGTCCCAACGCGCTCAGCTGTATAATCTCCTCGATTTCGGCCACCTGGCCCGCCAGTTCCGGCCTGGCGCTTAACAATAAAGCTGCCACGCCTGCCACGTGCGGGGCGGCCATGCTCGTGCCGCTCTTGACAGCATAGCCTCCGCCTGGGATAGTGGAACGGATGAAAGTTCCCGGTGCGGAAATATCCGGCTTCAACCGCCCGCTCCCATCTAAAGATACTGGCCCCCGGCTGCTGGAAGGCGCAATGGAATCGTCCATCGTTACATTGCCAACCGAAAAGGAAGCGTCATAGATTGCCGCAGGGCTGTTCACGCTGCTGCAAGACGGCCCCTGGTTACCTGCAGAGTGCACCGTCAAAATGCCGGCCGCCCGCAGGTTATCAACCACCTGCAGGAGGGTAGCTGGATCTGTACAGCCCTCCACCTCGGGACAGCCCCACGAATTGTTAATCACGTGCGGCGCCAAATCAGGGCGCGGATTATTTCCCTCTAGATCGGTCGGCGCCAGAAACCACTGGAAACATTCGCTGTAACTCGCCGGTGTTCCCCACCCCTGTTCCATGTTTCGGCAGCCGACCCATTTTGCCCCGGGCGCCACACCGATGTGGTTCTCGCCGCCATCATCCCCGACCATGATGCCCAAGGTATGCGTGCCGTGACCGTCATCGTCGCACGGTTCTACGGCATCGAACCCGCACGGATTTCCCGGCGCGGTCTTTGGATCGTTTTCGTGGATCGCATCGTGCCAGTGGTAATTGTGATCGGCGCTGGAGCCGTCCCAGCCGCGATATCTTTCTTTTAGCGCCGGATGATCCCAGGCATATCCCGTATCCTGACCGCCGATTACCACGCCTGCGCCATCGTATCCGCTTGCCCAAACGTCATCGGCATTAACCTTCTCCAGATTCCACTCAATCTCCGCGGCCACGACTGCTGAATACACCCCTGTTCTGCCGGATTCCTCTATGGCTGGCGGGTCAAAATGCAGGGTTGGATTTGCAAAAATCCCGGCCACATCCGCCCGCTTCGCCAGGATTTCGACGACCTGCTGGTCACCACGCACCCAAATCATATTGGCGATCCAGAATGGCTGATGCTGCACGCCCAATTTGCTTAGAACAGCAATCACCGGCGCCTGGGCCTTCCTGGCTGTCTCGGTCAGGCGTTGGTAAACATACCTGCCCTTCTCGTGCCTGGTCTTGAGCAATGGAGCGTCGCTCAGGTCCGCCTGAGTCTCCAAATAAACCAGAAACTCCCCCTTCCCGTCGTCAAAGCCATCCCATACTGCCGGCTGCACCTTTTCGTGCCAGGAATCAAGAGGCCCATCTGCCAGTACCACCTGCGACCCGCTATAATCCGCCTGTCCACCTCTCGAGAGCAGACCGAGAAGAAAAAGCGATAAGAAAAATCCGACCGGTTTACGCATTACGGATTACTCATTGCTTCACGTTTCACGCCTCCAACGCTCTAACCAGCTCCCGGCAAAAATCCGGAATATCCTCCACGACCCGCCCCCATACGATGTTGCCATCCCGGAAGGCAGCCTTGTCCACCCACTCTGCCCCAGCGTTGATCAAATCATCCTTGATGCCTTCAGATCCCGTCGATTTATGTCCTTCTAAAATACCTGCGGAAATCAGAACCAGCCCGGCATGGCAGATCGAGCCGATGATCTTGCCCTGCTCATAGATTCCGCGCACCAGATTTATAACGCCCTCAAAACGGCGCAGCTTATCGGGAGCCCACCCTCCGGGAACGACCACTGCGTCGAAGTCCTCGGCGCGCACTTCATCCGCAGAGACATCCACTTTGGCCTCCAGGCAGTGCTTGCCGCGAAAAGTGTCCGACCGGCCGCTGCCGACGACCGTAACGGCAGCGCCCTCCTCCTGCAAGCGCATCAGCGGCACCCAAAACTCCAGGTCTTCAAAGCCTTCTTCTACCAAATAAGCGATTCGCTTTCCTTCTAATTTCATGACAAACCCTCCTGATCGTATCTAAAATTTCACTACTCCGATTCTAACACCCCCTCCGCTATCCTTACGTATTGCGTAGTACGGATCACGTTTCACGCCCCACGCTCCACGATTCTCATCCCTCCCCTCTACAATCGCACCAGTAGCTTCACCTCCGGCCAGATAAACGGCAGCACTGCCAGAGCGCCCAGTCCCAGTGCGCCCATCGTCAACGGAAGCACCGGGAATGGCAGGCTCATCAGCCCGTAGACCAGCAGGCCGCCTCCCACCGAGACAACCACTGCCCGGGCAAAGGTGCCTCCCAGACGCAAGATGCCCGGATGCCGCCGGTCCAACAGGTAGAGCAGCAGCAGCGCCTCGCCGGTGAACGCCAGGGAGTTTGCCAGCGCGATGCCCACCGGGCCGAGCTGTCTTGACAGCAACACCGCGAACAGGATATAGGCCCCCGCGTTTAGCGCCGCGGCGAAGAGCGGCGTGCGCGCATCTTGTTGAGCATAGAAGGAACGCGCCGCCACCTCCAGCAGGGAATGCCCCATTAATCCCAGCAGGTACGCCCGGGTCGCCCAGGCCACCAGGTCTGTCCCGGCCGGCTCAAATCCCAGCACAACCTGCACAAATGGCCGGATGCCTACTGCGAGCAGCGCGGCCACCGGGATCGTCAGCGCCAGCAGGGTGCGTAAAGCCCGGTTGACCGTCTGGCGAAATGCCTCATAATCACCTCTGGCGATATGTTCAGACAGGGTCGGCAGCAGGGCGATGGCGATAGCTGTCCCGATCAGCGTCTCCGGCACCTGCATGATAAACCAGCCGTAATTCAGCGCCGTGACTGCCCCTTCCCCCATGTGGGAGGCCAGGTTGTCCCGCACATAAAAAAACATATACAGGAAGAACATCGTCAGTACGCGCGGCCCCAAGAGCGCCAATACCTGGCGCACGCCCGGTTCCCGCAAATTGATGACGGGCGCCCACTGAAAGCGGTAGCGAATCAGGCCGGGTACCTGGATCGCCAGATGGAGCAGGGCGCCCAGGATAACCCCGTATACCAGGCCATGGATGCCCAACCCAAACCCGGGCAGGCTAACCGGTCCAAAGCTTAGCCCGTCCTGCGGAGCCAAGACCGCCACCCCAAAAATTTGTCCAAGGTTGTAAAATCCCGGCGCCATGGCAGGCAGCAAAAAGTGCTGGTTGGCCTGCAATCCCGCCATCGCCAGACCACTGATCGAAAAAATGACAATCGCGATCAGGTCCAGGCGCATCAACTCGGCTGTGAGAGCTTGCTGTTCAGGCGGGAATCCCGGTGCGATGCCAAACCTAAATGAAACCATTGGATGGGCAAAGATGGCAATTAAAATCGAGAGCGCGGCTGTAACCATAAAAGCCAGATTGGCAATCCGGGCAAACAAATCCCAAACCGCCGGTCGTCCTCGCAATTCCATAAATTCCGATAGCACTGGGATCAGCGCCACACCCAAGGCGCCGCCTGAGATCAAAGCGGAAAGCAGGTCCGGCAGGTTATTGGCTGCGTTGAACACATCGATCTCGTAAGACAGCCCAAACTGCCGTGCGACCAGCACCTGGCGGATAAACCCCAGGATCTTGTCGAAACCAAAGAAAACGGCGATGATCAGCGATGAACGCGCAATATGGGTCATAAGTCGATAAGTCGATCAGTCATTGGTCGAATAGTCGATTAGTCATTGGTCGATTAGTCGATCGGTGATTAGTCGATTCGGCGAAAAGCCTCAATCTTGCACGATTGGGCCAAGTATACCTCACGAATCACGGCTTACGTTTTGCGCATCACGCATCACGTTTTACGTTTCACGCTTCACTTTTCACGCTTCACGCACCACGTCCCCACATTGCCTTCGCCTCTCATCTATGGTAAAATCCCTTAGCTTGGGAGGGATGGCCGAGCGGACTAAGGCGGCTGTCTTGAAAACAGCTGTGGGGTAACACCCACCGGGGGTTCGAATCCCTCTCCCTCCGCCTCTAAAATTGTTCCCCTTTGGGGAGGTGCCAGAGTGGTCGATCGGGGCCGCCTGCTAAGCGGTTGACGGGGCTTTAAACCTCGTCCGAGGGTTCGAATCCCTCCCTCCCCGCTAGAAGCTAACCAAAAGCGCCGGCCTGGTTTATCCGGCGCTTTTTCAATTCCTAAACACCGCCTGTCTCTCCGCCATACAACTTATTCTATTCCTGCTTAATCCCCAACCGTCGGGGCAGTCGCTCAATTGACACAACCCCAAATCTGTAATAAACTCCTTGCTGCTATCGCCTTGTCAGGAGGGAGAAAATACCATGAAAAACTTCGACCAGTTAATCCAAGAGGATGTCGCGGATTATGAGGGCCGCCATGAGGAGTTGATCACTCAAGCGCCAGCCCTTTACCGGTTAATGACAAATCTTTTAGATGACCCCAACCTGCCTGGGCAGCTGCGTCCGCTGGTCATCTCCGCCATCGCCTACTTTATCCTTCCTGCTGACATTATGCCCGAGGACTTAAAAGGGCCGTACGGCTACGTGGATGATATCTTCCTGTGCGCCTTCATCGCGGACCGTATCAGGGATGAATTGGGATCAGACGATATCTTGACCGCCAATTGGGATGGAAGAATTCCCATCCTAACCTTGATAAAGAATATTCTTTCAGAAGAAAAGGCGCTCGTTGGCGATAAGCGTGACTTGATCTTGTGGTATATCGGTTTCGAATATTTGCGCCCCCGATAAGTATTAATAAGCTACCGCAGTATTCCGATTCTCTGTGGATATTGGGAGCTGGGCTGCGGTTCTCATCGGGAGCCCTCTTGGCTGGTTGACTCTCTTGGACGGCGCTTTCGAAATGGCCCTCAAGCGTCTTTTGGGAGGACCCGGATTGAATAATGATTGAGACTATTTTTCCCATTCTCTTGTATACTATTAGAGTCCTGTGAGGCAAGTTTCTGAATATCGCTATTCAAATATCCAATATTCACTGAGAGGAGAATCAAAATGGCTGAACTCAAAGAAGATTTCTCAACTACAACCTGGGTGATGATCCCGGTAGCCATCGCCATCAATATTGCTATCGGGCAATTAATCTTCGCCCTGAAGATTCCGCTCTACCTGGATTCAATCGGCACCGTGTTGGTCGGTATTCTCGCCGGACCCTGGGCGGGTGCGCTGACCGGACTGCTTTCGAACCTGATCTGGGGATTGACGGGTCTCAATGTGACCTACGCGCCCTTCGCCGCCGTCGCCGCAGTCATCGGTCTGCTCGCCGGTCTGTTTTCAGAAGCCGGATGGATTCGAGCCTGGTGGAAGGCCATATTGTCCGGGGTTATCACCGGCCTGGTTGCAGCCGCCATTTCCGCCCCCATCTCCGCATATGTTTTCGGAGGCGTAACCGGCGGAGGCACTGATGTGATCGTGGCGATTTTCCGCAGCTTTGGCTTCGGCGTATTGCCAGCCTCGTTTGCCCAGGGAGTTTCTTCGGATCCTTTGGATAAAGCCATAACATTTTTGGTCGTGTACCTAATTGTCCAGGCTCTACCCCTGCGCTTCCTGGCGCGTTTCCCCCGGTCGGAAAACGTACGGGAGGAGCCCGAGCCTGCATAATATCGGATGGCCGAGGCCTTCAGTCTTTATACCGGGCAGGAAAGCTTAATTCACAAGCTCCACCCGCTGACCAAGTTAACCCTGGCAGCCTTTATGCTGGTAGGCAGCCTTGCCCTTCCCGGGCCCTGGCCGACCTACATCCTTTTCATCGCAGTTTTGGTCCCGTTAGCCCTGCTTGCCAGGGTGTTTCCGAGGCTGCTCAGTTTGGCCTGGCGGGTGGTGCTCCCCTTCGCCATTTCAGTCTTCCTGATTCAGGGCTTTCTTTGGCCAGGCGGGACCCCGCTTGTCGCGATCGGCCCGCTTTCTCTGAAACGCGAAGGGCTGCTTTTTGCGGTTACCAGCGTCGGGCGTATTCTAATGGTCGTAACCAGCTTTTTGTGGTTCGCCCTAACTACCCGGCCGGACCTGTTGATGACCTCCCTTGTGCAGCGCGGTTTACCTTCCAACCTTGCCTACATCATTGTTGCCACCATTCAGATCATCCCCCGCTTCCAGCAGCGCGCCTCCACCATTCTGGATGCACAGCGTGCCCGCGGCCTGGAGACAGGTGGTAACCTCCTGCAGAGAGCCCGCGGCGTGCTTCCGCTGGTGGTGCCGTTGATCCTCAGCAGCCTTGTGGACGTAGAGGAGCGGGCTCTGGCCGTCGAAGCCCGGGCTTTTAGCCACCCAGGGAAAAAGACCAGCTTCATAGAAATCGCGGAATCCGGTTGGGAACCCCTCCTTCGCTGGGTGGTTATTATCGCTATTGCAGCGCTCATCGGGCTAAGTATCTGGCTCAGAACTCTCTAATCCCTGATGATTCACGTTGAGGAGGTTACTTACGTGTATCCGGGCGCTCGCCTTCCGGCGCTCCGTGATATCTCCTTGGACATTCCCGAAGGGCAGTTTTATGCCGTCGTCGGGCCAAATCAGGCCGGCAAATCCACGCTGGCTTATGCCATGGCAGGGTATATTCCTCACTTCTATCGCGGCCGGCTGGAGGGGAAAGTAACCGTTGCTGGCCTGGATACCCGAGCCACCCCGCTGCATGAACTGGTCCTCACGGCAGGTCTAATCTTTCAAAATCCCTTCAACCAGATCTCAGGCACCAAGTTCACGGTCCGGGAAGAGATCGCTTTCGGACTCGAAAACCTGGGCATGCCGCGCGGGGAGATGCGGACCCGTGTCGATGAGACGATGGAACTGGTCGGAATCAACCATCTGGCTGACCGTTCGCCCCTGGCACTATCTGGTGGAGAAATGCAGCGAGTGGCTATCGCCTCTATTCTGGCGATGAAGCCAAAAGTCCTGATCCTCGATGAGCCGACCTCGCAACTTGACCCGATTGGCAGCCGGGAAGTTTTTTCCGCCGTTCGCTCGCTAATCTCATCGGAGAAGATGACCGTCGTTATGATTGAGCACAAACTGGAATGGGTAGCTGTTTTCGCCGACTACGTTATTGCCATGGTGGATGGGCAAATTCTGGCCAACGGCAGCCCAAGCAGTGTACTCACCCTAGATACTCTCCAAATGGCGGGGGCCGGTCAAACCCGCTACACTCGCGCCGCTCGCCGTGCCCGTGATCTGGGAAGTTGGCCTGATCAGCATGAGCTTCCTGTTACCCTCGAAGAAGCAGAAGAGGCTTTTCGGCGATTAAAAACTGGAGCGTGATGGACATTCAGGTCGATTCCCTCTCCTTCACTTATCCATCCGGGGTCGTCGCCCTGCGCGGCGTTTCTCTGCGCATCCCCTCGGGGATTAGCCTCGCCATAATCGGCCAAAACGGCGCCGGCAAGACTACGCTCGTTAAACATTTCAACAGCTTGCTCCAGCCCACTTCCGGGACTGTAAAGGTTGGCGGTTGGGATACTCGTGAACATACCCCTGCGGAACTTGCTTCCCGGGTGGGCTATGTCTTTCAGAACCCCGATGACCAATTATTTCAATCCACTCTGAGAAAAGAAGTTATGTTTGGTCCAGGTAACCTGGGCTGGGAGGTAGACCAGATTGAAGAACGGACCAGGCGGGCCCTGGAGATGGTTGGTTTAGCTCACGCAGCCGATCAGCATCCCTACGACCTGTCGCCTGGGGAACGCAAACGCGCTGCCATGGCGGCCATCCTGGCTATGGATACCCCCATCCTCATCTTAGATGAACCAACCACCGGACAGGATCATGGCGGCATCGAGCTGATTGGCAGCATTGTTAATGATTTAAGATCCCAGAGCAAGACCATTATCACCATCTCTCACGACATAGACTTTTGTGCTGAGCACTTCGAGCGAGTTGCCGTGCTCGCCAACGGGCAATTGCTATTGGAAGGACCGGCCCGCGAAGTTCTGGCTCAAGAAGACCTCCTGGCAAAAACATACGTCGAACCACCTCAATTGATCCGCCTGGCCAAACGTCTGGGGATGCAAAACATGCCCTTGAACGTGGAGGAATTCATCATGTATTATCTACACAAACCTGTGGAATATTAATTGTGAATTTCCCGCAGAACGACAATCCGCTCCGGCACCCGCCCTCTTGTTCTTGCAGTCATCGGCGTGAACCTCATCCAGCTCTAATAGCGGAGCAGAGCTGAATCCTGGGAGCTTACTGGATAAATATCTGGCGGCAAAAGAGCCAAATAATGCCTAAACCATGCATTGACCAGGGTGCTCAGCCGCTCAAGCGTATCCGGTTCATCCCAAGAATAGCTTACCTCTTTAAAGATCTCTAGTTTCTTTTCCATCCCCGGCGGCAAATCCCTTAGAGCACATTCATTAATCTTGAGGATCGACTTAACTCTACCAACGATGAGCAGCGTCGGCGCCTGCACCTGCGGCAGTGCCGCTCTGGCCAAATCGACTCGGCCTCCCAAAGAGATCACCGTTTTAATCAATCCCGGGCTACGCGCCGCAGCGACCAAAGCCGACGCCGCCCCACGCCCACATCCAAAACAACCCACCTGTAATCCGACCAGGTTCATCTGCTGAGCCGCCCATTCGGTTACGCCCCTCGCTCGCCTTGCCATCAAGTCCACATCAAAGCGCAGGTGCCGGGAGATCTTATCGATCTCGGACTCCCTTGAAGTTAACAGGTCAAACAGCAACGTTGCCACCCCTGCCTCATTTAGCTTGCGAGCAATGTACCTGTTGGTGGGATTCCGCCGGTTGCTGCCGCTCTCGTGGATGAATATTGCCAACCCCACGGCGTTTTCCGGTACACTCAGAACTCCATCCAGAACAGATTCATCCAGCCCGATCCTAACCGTGCATTCTTCCGCGCCCAGAGTCGCCGGTCTATTCATCACATTTCTCCAGGTTCATTTGCCAGTTTACTCTGCAGATCTAACCCAAACCCATGCCCCCAGGTTATCTAATGAGCTACTCAGTTCACCGATCGCCCGCTCAATCCGCTGGCGGCGCTGTTCCCAACGTTCTTCGTCGGCCTCCTTTAGCAACTGGAGCCTTAAACGCAGGATCGTGTACTTGGTGCATAGCTTATCGACCTGTTCGCCACAATCATCCATATCTACGCACCTGGCTGAGCCAATCCTGGCTCTCAAAAACGTCAATTCTGCATCAAACTTGGGAAGTTGCGCTTCGACCTGACTCAGATATTCTTCTTTCGTGGCCACAATATTCTCCCATTCTCTTGCTCGCAAGTTGCTCTTCAATCCAATTTTGATCCGATCACCTCCACAGAACCCGTTCTCAGGTCTCCCCAACCCCATGAGGCCTAGAACCAGAGCTTTCTTCCATTGGATTGCTCGATTACAAGTTGGTGCGGCTCGTGTTTACGGTGCCTTCCCCAAATACACAGATTTGAGAGCACCTGGCAACGGTCTCAGTAGTCTTAGATTAAATTTAACAGGAAATCTGAGAAGATAGAACGATGAATCGCCCTTCGATCGCCCTGTTTAAAGAGTTTGAAATTGCGCCAAGCCATTTCGCCATCTGCCCTCCTCTCTGCTTCTCCTCGATCCCCCTTGCTTTTAGGGCACCGTTACTCTGGTTTTAAGGCCAAGACCGCAGCTTTCCAGCCTGCGGCCTGCATTGCATTCCATGTTGTTTTCCGGACCCTGACTTGTCCGGATGGCAGCCACCTTAATGAAAATTATTGAAATTATTCCGTTTACATAATCATTATACACACAAGAAATAAAAAATCAAGCTGTAATCGGCTCTTTTCTGGTATTTTAATAAAACCCGTGATACCGCTTAATTCTCCGTTAGCTGCTCAAGCGATGCCTGTGCTTGCCACCCTCGAGCGTTGTTCCAGGCAACGGTCTAATCACCATGCGTGATTGTCGTCGCCGTTCCCAAGCAGCGCTCTCCGCTGCCGCACCCCGGCCTAAAAAGGTCCCCCCGCCCGGAACAACTCGTCCAGTTCCCCTTTAATATCCTTGTCCAACAGATAGTACACATTGTTTATTCTGGCGGTATCCTGGGTAAGTGTCAACAGCAGGATGTTGGCATCATTCTCGTAAATCTCCACCCAGTAGAGGTAGCCATCTCGCGGGGTTTGGCTCTTCTCCATGATGTAGCTCAAGGAATACAACAGATCGAAAAAGGCATCGATCTCTTTTTGATCCGTGACCTTCCGCATTTCACCGCTATCCCCTTTTTGAATAACCAGGTGAGTGACCCTGGTTGGGTCGCTCGCATAAAATTTTTCGAACTTTCTGGCCCTGACCGAACAGCCAGCGATGATCGTGCTGATGAACAGGAGGAGGAAAAATTTCTGCAAAATCCAGTGTCCTTTCGTTTGTCCCATTTCTCACTCAACTTTACGCTGAAAAGCAAGCCTCCATCCCCTGACCCATCCGGCGTCCATGCGTTCCATGCGTTTCTTCTTCAAATTTTCCCGCATGATCCAATTCACATCTCTGTCCGAGCTATCAAACCACTTCTCCATGTACAATTTACCCTCTGCTGGCAACGCAGCCGCCGCCACGCTCCAGCAATAGGCCAGGCCCTTTCTCAACGCCTTAAAAGCCTCATTTTTACGCTCGACTGACGTAGTTAGAGAAGCCGTGATTTCGTCCAATATCTGAAGGACCCTGCGGGCGTGCACCTGCTGCTCAAGCAGTTTCGGCTCGCACAGCGCTGCTGCGGCCGCCCTCTGCTCCCAGGGACTACCCCTGCTCCAACTCGCCATTTCCTCCAGCAGTGCAGGCATATCCACCTCGCCCCAGCGCTGTAACGCCATGCATACTGCCTCTCGCACGCGCCAGCGCGGGTCTGAAGCGTGCCTTCGCAGGATTTCAAGCACCTCTCGCTTGCCCTGTGCCAGGACTTTTCCTAATCCAACCAGGCCGCACACCGGCAAAAACACCTCCGGTGTATTGGTTGGCGCTGATATCGGATCATATCTCAGCCAGCCCACAAATAAGGTCTCAGTCCCTTCCTCAGCCACAGCCTGCACCAGCTCCAAGTTGGCTCGTACCCCTGGCAGCCTAGATTCTCGCAAGAGGAAGACTTCCCAATCTTCTTTCGGGATTTTGTTCAGTAATCGCCGATAATCATCAACTCTATCCATTTTTGACTCGCTGTTGCGCGAAATGTATGCCCTCTGTCTCCGCGAATCCTCTGCAAGGCTCACTCAAACGATTAATCTACCGGCCTCTTTCCTTTCCGCATACCACCTGACCCGCACCTTCGTCCCGATGCCGATTTCAGAAGAGATCTCGATCTCCGCGCCAATCTCCCCTGCACGCTCCCGCATGATTCCCAGACCGAGATGTTCAGATGAAACGCCATCCGGATTGAAACCTCTACCGTTATCCTCGACCAGCAGTTCCACCTCTTCCGGCTCGCCGCGCAGGCTTACCGTCACCAGGCTGGCTCCCGAATGTTTGAAGATGTTGTTCAGGCCTTCTTGTACCACCCGGTAAAGGGCGATCTTTACTTCCTGAGGGATTGCCACCTCTCCATCTAAGATCAGATTCACGGGAACCCGGGCCCGTCCGATGAATGCTTCACTCAGCTGGCGCAGCAGATCCCCTAACTCCACCTCCTCCAGGGCAGTTGGGCGAAGCTCCATTAGCAATGTGCGCATTTCCGCCAGCGCTCCTCGGGTAAGCTGGCGAAGTTCCTCCAGTCTACGCCAGCCTTCCTCGGGGTTGTGCTCGAAAAGGCGAGGCAGAACTTCCGCAATCAGGCTCGAGGAGAAAAGCGATTGGGTCACGGCGTCATGCAGCTCGCGGGCCAGTCGTTGGCGTTCCTCAATGGTCGCCGCCAACTGGGCCTGTTCATAAAGCTGGGCGTTCTTGATCGCCAGGGCCGCTCGCTGAGCCAGCGCCATGAACAGGCGCTTCTCTTCCTCGCCAAAGGCGCGTGGATCCAGGTAATCGACGTTGAATATCCCGAAGATCTGCCCGCCAATCTTGATCGGGAAGTGCATGAAGGATTGGATCCCTTCAGCATCGGTGACCACCCGCTGGACATAGGGATATTTTTCCACATCCTCGACAATGCCTGGCTGGCCGCTGAGGAAAACCCTGCCGGCAACCCCTTCCCCTGGTCTAAAGGAAATATTTGCCAGCGTCTCCTGCCGAAATCCGCGCGCTGCTCCCGGCACCAGCCTCTCCTGTTCAGCATTCCACACGAGCATCAGGCTTTTATCCGCCTGCAGGATGTCGACCGCCACATCTACCAGGGCTTGCAATACCTCGTCCAGGCGCAAACGACCCAGCACCTCTTCGTCAGCTTTATAGAGAGCGGTTAGCTCCTTGGTTCGATCGTTTACCCGCTGCTCTAACTGGTTATAGGATTCTTCGAGTTGCTTTGCCATCCGGTTGAACTGACTGGCGAGCTCCTCAATTTCGTCTCCGGTACCCGCGGAAATCGACTGGTCAAAGTTGCCGTGGGCCACCTCTTGCGCCGCGGCAGTCAGCTGCTCGACCGGCTCCATGATGCGGTCAATGCCGAAGGCAACCACGAAGATCGGAACCACCATCCCCAGCACGAGCAAAGCCACCAGGAAAGGCTGGTACTCTTGCACGCTGTTGGTTAGCGTAACCAGCTGCTCCTCGGTGATTAGCCCCCACGAGGTTCCGGGTATACCTGCGTATCCGGCAATGATGTCATTGCCCTCCAGGTCTACGTTCCGCACAGCGCCTGACTCACCGCGGATCACGCGCTGGACGACATCCCGGCCCGAAAAATCCTCGCCGATCTGGTCTGCATCTTCATGGTAAATGACCCGGCCGCTGCCATCAACAATGTAGGTGATCCCGCTTTCCCCTAACCGCTGCTTGACGATTCCGCCGTAAAAAGAACTGACCTCCCTGGCTCCCATCCGGAACATGCCGGCCAGGATCCCATTCAATTCCCCCTCGTCGCCAATGATCGGTACTGCCACGACAATCACTTCGGACTTGCCCGGACCATCCAGTACTATGTTGGAATAAGTGGGTTTCGAAGATTGCAGAATCCGTTGAAAGTACTCTCGGTCCGACCAATCCGCCCCTCGATCACCTAGCCGTTCAGGGATGCTCGCAGTCACATTTCCAGCGGAGTCGAGAATAACGACGCCTCCATCAAAAACGACAAGGCGATTGCGAAATCTGAGCAGGTTAAATTGCTGTACGGGGGAGCTGGGTGCCCGGATGACCGAGCTCAATGCAACCTCTTGCAGCAGGTCGGCGTGATTTTTTATTTCCGTCGATACCTGGCTGGCCGACAAGCGGGTAAGCTCCTGGTCCCTCGCCATCACCAGGTCTTCTGCCACTCTCTGGTAAGCCGAAAAAGTGACCAATGTAACCGCAGTAAGTATGGTAATTGTGGGGATGAACGACCAGATGAGGATTTGGCCGCGCAGTCCCATGGTCAGCTTCTTAATCCTTCGCTTCATGTTGCTAGGTCACCCTCTCTTGCGCTTCCTCAACCTTCCGGCTCACCTCTTTCATAATTTCAACCGGTTCCTGGCCTAACGTGAATATTTTATCCCAAGCTGCATCGATCAGGCGTTTCGACTCAGTCATGTTTGCGAACACCTCGGCGACAACTGAATACCCCTTAATGTGACCATCGGCGAAAGCCGCGATATCGATGTCTCTCGCCTTCTCCGGAAACTCATCCCGAATGTAACCCGCCCACTCCTCCACCAGAGAGGCTCGCGCCGGCTGCAAAAAGTTGGTCTCCGCCATCGCCCGCCCATATTCCCTGCTGATCAGAAACTTCATCAATTCCCAGCACTCCCCTGGGTAACGAGTGTTCTTATAGATCCCGAACCCGTCGGTCGTCGCCAGCGTAACCCGGCGCACCGGTCCCGCCGGAAATGGCGCAACCCCGATCCGGAAATTCGCTCTCGTAAGCGCGTCCTTCAGCGCCCAGGAGCCATCCTCCGCCATTGCGACCTTACCGGTAGCAAACGCCAGTAATGGACCCATGTTTTGAACGTCCAGGGGGCTGGCCATCACCCGGTCATCCCATATGCGCGCTCGAATCCACTCCATCGCTTCCAGGGCCTCGGGTTCAGCCAACAGGCTGCGTTTGGGGTCATCCGGATGGACAAAATGACCACCCCAGCCGTTTACGTGCATTTGTATCCGGTCCCAGGAGATGTCGAGAATGCTTCCCCACTGGTCAATCTCGCCGTCGCCATCCCGGTCAACCGTCAGGCGTTTCATCGCCTCCAGGTAATCGTCGTGATCCCAGCTTCCATCAGGATAATCGACCCCATACTCATCACAATAATCCTTGTTGTAATAGAGCGCCAGCGCCCCGTGATATTTGGGCAAGCCATACTGCCGGCCATCTCGCGTGAATAGGGCCTTATATTGCACCGGGTCCCAATCATCAATCGTTTCCTCGTCCAATTCTTCTTCTACAAAGGGCCGCAAATCCAGCGTTTGATCCTCTTGCGCCAGGATGGGGAAGAAAGAACAGCAGGCCGCGAAAACATCCGGCGCCACCCCGGCCTGCATATCCACTAACAAACTCTCCTCGACGTCCACAGGATCTGGCACGTAAAACACGCGAATGTTGGCATGGGATTGGTGGAATCGTTCCAGCATTTGCTGGGCCATCGCAGGAAACCATTCCGTCCGCCAGTCCTGGTACACCAGCTGGATTTTTTTCTTTTGCTCGCTTTGAGTGACGAGGCTTCCCGAGGGAGCACAGGCGTTTAACAAAGCGCTCCCCGCCGCCAGGCCGCTAAGTTTAAGAAAATCTCGCCGCGAAACTTTCGCCAGATGCGTGTTTCGAGATTTTTTCAAATCAGTCTCTTCTAATCCATTCACTTAATAAAGCTCCTTAAACCATTGAACCTCTCTTCCAACCTTCCATTCTTACAATCTTCCATTCTTCATATTCGTACAATCAGCTCGCCACGTTGAAATACTTTAATCCCAAACCACAGGATTACCGCATCCACCGCCCAGATCACCAACCCCAGGAGCGCCACCAGGCCGGCGCTGAAATACATCACGCCTGTAGCCTGCCCAATGACTAAGACAACGATCGGTATCACAATTGCCCCGCCTAGCTGGTAAGCCTCCTGGAAGCCGCTCACCCGGCTCGAGACCAGCACCATCGTTCCCAAGCCCAGGCCGGCCACCGCCGGAGCTACCCAGATTACGAGCAGGATCCACATCAGGTTGGGAAAGAATATTCTGCCCATAACCGGCCAGGCAGCTAAATTGGCCACAATCGCATACAAGACAAAACCTCCTAAAGCCACGCCCATCGCTGGCAGCCAGGCTGAAAGGACCTTGGCGAAGAACAGCTCCTGGTCGCTTGTCGGAGTATATAACAGCGCCTCCAGCGTTTTGCGCTCTTTTTCTCCGGCGAAACTGTCCGCTGCAATCACGCTGGCAACCATCAACGGCACAATCAGGTACATCGGCGCCAGTACGTAGACCAACATCAGGATAATGATTTGCTGGACCTCATCATATCCGGCCAGCTGCGCTTGCAGACCGGCAGGCATCCGAGCAATGAAGCTGCCGATGTCGGACAAGTTTGCTCCCGGAATATTGACAACCCCTGGAGCCAGGCTAGCCAGAGCCGGTAGCGCCACGAAAATGACTACCGGGACGATAATCAGCGGCATCAAGATTCCCTTGCTTCCCAGGACCACTTTCAAATCCTTGCGGATGACGGCAGAGATCGCGCGCCTGTTCATGCCGGGACCTCCCTTCTGCCATGCAGGGCGAAATACACGTCCTCCAGCGATGGCTCCTGCGGAGTGACCTCGTAGATGCGTACGCCCGCAGCTACCAAACCGGCGATTAGATCAGGGATGATTTCGCGATCAGCGCCCTGCAGGATGAGCCCGTCATTTTCCTGAGATATCTTGTCTGCCCCAAACCCCGATTGCAGCGTTGACACGGCCGCATCCCGACTTTCCGGCGCTACCTCCAGCCGCAGCCGCTGACCGTGCACCATCTTGCGCGCCAGGTCGGCAGGGGTGCCCAGGGCGATCAGCCGGCCCTTTTCCAACACCGCGACCCGGTCGCACAGGCTTTGTGCTTCAATCAGGTTATGGGTGCATAGAAAGACGGTTCGACCTTCTTCGCTCATCTGGTGAATCATTCGGTGCACCTGCCGGGTCGTCACCGGGTCCAGCCCGGAGGTCGGCTCGTCCAGGAAGATGATCTCCGGCTCGTGGAGCAACGCGCGCGCCAGGGCCAAGCGCTGCTTCATGCCCCTGCTATACTCGCCAACTTTATCATCTGCCCGTTCGGTCAATTCGAAGAGGTCGAGATACTTAGCCACCCGCTTTGAAACGCTTTCCTCCGGCACGCCATAAAGATCTGCGTATATGCTGAGGTTATCCCTTCCGGTCAGCCGCTCATCCAGGGAGGGTGTTTCGGTTAAAACCCCGGTGCGCCGGCGCAAAGCCGGACCATCCGATTGTGGAGACAAATCCAGCACCTCTGCTGCCCCTTCCGTGGGCTCCAGCACACCGTTGAGGAGCCGAACCGTAGTGGTCTTACCCGCGCCGTTGTGCCCCAAGAACCCAAAAACTTCCCCGGAATAAACCTGCAGGGATAAATGATCCACCGCCAGGGTGTCGCCGAAACGGCGCGTAAGTTCTCTTGTCAAAATCACTGTTCTATTTGTCACGACCCATCCACTGCCTCCTGTAGCATGTGCTCCAAAAAGACGCCCTCTCCAAAAGCTTGAAATTTCCATTCCGGCGCCAGCCAGTCCAGAAGAACCGCCTGGGCCATACCGGTATAATAAAAACGGATTTCACCTCTATGATTGGTCATGCGTTTCAATTCCTGGAATTGTAGCCGCCAAAACCGTTCTCGAGAAGCGTAATCGTGAAAGTCGGGATCCTCGGCCAAGGCCGCGCTCACGATATAACCTGGTTCCGTCGCCGCCATCCGGGTGATAGAAAGCTCGGCATATTTGGCCAGCCCTTCCAACCACTCCCTTTGAAGCTCATATTCCACCAGCTCTGGGTCGAGCCCGTCCATCGCTCGCCGCTCAACGCGCTTTTCCAAAAATCGCCGGGCTAAATCCTTGGCCGCATCTCTGGACTTGACCTGGCCAGCCTTCGCAAGGATTTCCATCTCTGCCTGCCAGGCATCCTCCACGTGCTCGTCCCCCCATGGATAATTAACCTCCGATCCAGCCGCGTTTTCGGCTTTCGCGAATCTTTCATAGGCCGTAGAGCCCTGGTAGCTGTGGAAGGCTTCGTGAACCAGGCCGGCAATATAGGCCTCGCTGTCTCCGCCCAGCGGCTTCCACATCAAGCGGTATGGGAAAATCGCCCGCACAATTGATGGTAGTTCGCCGCCGAATCCGTCTACAAACCGAATGAAGGAATACTCCTTGGTCTGCAAGGTAGCCGCCCAGCGCTCGCCCACTCGCACAGTGAAGTTTTCCGGCGTCTTAGCCGCATCGGTTAATTGCTGCCGGTAATAGGGCTGGCCCATAAAATCATCCTGTGGAACAAGCTCCCAGGCTCCCCCACGCACTTCTTGCCGAGGTTCCATGACCCATCCTGCTGGAGGCTCCGGGTAGCCCACCAGGAATGCGAATCCCTCGTTATGGACGATGATGGGGATATCCGCTTCTCCCCACCCAGGCCAGACCTCGCCACCTAAAGACTTCCTCAGGTGAGTCGCTTCGGCGAGCCTGGCTTTGTCGAGGTCACTGAGACGTTCGGTAACGCTGGATTCGCTCGGTAGCGTCAGGTTGCTCAAGAAGGAGGCGCTCAGCGCCAGAAGACAAATGGCTGCCACCCCTGAAAATCCGATTAAGATAAATCTCCAGATTCGCTGCATACTTGCCACCTTTGCGGTTCCGCTGGCGCTTGCTCTAATTGCGCTTGTTCTCCAGCAGCAACCCTCGCAGGGCGATCAGCACCTTTTCCGGTGGATCCCCTTTGCTCACAAACGCATCCACACCAGCGTTTAAAGCAGCCTGCCGGGCGCCTGGCCGCCCGCTTAATCCGATCACGTAGGAATCGGGACAGCTCTTCCTTAACATCTGCAGAAGTTTATCGGCCTTTATCCCCGGCAGTTCCCAATCAAAAAGGATAAAATCCGGGCTGCTTCCGCAGACTTCTTCCAGGAGCGTATCACTGTTATCCACTTCGCCTGTGACGTCCAGATCCAACTCTTTTTCCAACAACAATCTGAGAGCAGAGCGGACATTGTAATCATCATCGGCAAGAATAGCTCGCATACCGATACTCCTATGCCTTGCGGCGCTTCCAATTTCTAATCGCAAAAATGCTAACACTAGTTTAACGGTTTGTCTTCCTGCTCACATCTGCCAGTTGGTGAGTATCTGACCTGGTCAGTTGACCAGTTATTCTACTTCCCTCTTACGCTTCAGGCATTACGCCTTCACGCCTCACGTTTCACTCTTTCGATTAAAAAACACCCACCCGGCGGTTCACCGCCAGGTGGGTAATCTTCTCTCAACTCAATTCAACAGTCTTTGCCGTTGTCAACTGACCAGTTCTTTTTGCAGCGCCATCGCCACCGCTTCCGTTCGGCTACATGCTCCCAACTTCGAGAGAATGCTGCTAACGTGGAACTTGACCGTCGACTTGCTCACCACCAGGCGCTCGGCGATCTCTGGGTTGCTTAGCCCCTCGACCATGAGTACCAGCACCTCCTTCTCTCGCACGGTCAGGTCGTAGCGCGTGGGTTCAGCTCGCCTGCTCGCCTGGATCAGCGCCTGAGCGGCTTCCGGCGCCAGCGTCGGTCTCCCTATGTGCGCAGACCGGATGGCGTCTGCCAGCTCCTCAGCCGCTACATTTTTCAGCAAGTAGCCGATGGCACCCGCTTCCATGACCCCCTCCACCAGCTCTTGTTCCTTAAAACTCGTCAGCGCAATCACCTGGATGTCCGGGCACTTCTCTCGGATGGCTTTGGTAGCCTTTGCGCCGTCCATGCCCGGCATAACCAGATCCATTAACACAACGTCTGGTTTTATCCGGTCGCACAGGCGCACCGCCTCCTCCCCGCTGCTCGCCTCCCCGACGAATTCCAAATCGTCGTACACCATCAAGAAAGTGCTCAATCCGCTACGCACCACCGCGTGGTCGTCGACGATCATGACCCCGATATGTTTTTCATCTCTCATTCCAACAACTCCTCCAGAATTCACTCCACAAAAACTTACATTCTGTCAGTTTATATTTGTATCGCAATTTAATCGAATTAACCAGGGACATGTATTCTATATTTTATATGATGATTGTCCCTTTTACTTCTCTACGGCCCTGGGTTAAATGATCTTGCCCTCTTCCAATTGCAGGCTAAACCGGTTAGAATTGACCTCCACGCCCTTTCCCCAACATTACCCTCAATGCCAGCAATAGCCATATCTTGGGAAGGACTTTTATGGATGAGAGTCACTCTTCGCGCGCCTGCCGCTGATGAAATTTAAATAATTAATCCCTCAACGGGCAGGGCCGGGCGGGTCTTCGCCTTGATTGGCAATGGTTCGGAGCCATTAAGGGTGGCTGTTTTCGAAGGTTATGCGCCTGCACAGACCCGCCCCTACGGTTGCGGCAATACTTATTTAAGGATCATAAACTGCCGACTGGTACCAAAGATTTAATAGAACGAAAATGGAGGTTTAGCTCATGCCAATTTTGGACCTGCTCGAACCACTCGCTCATTCCCCCAAGCGTCCGGTCAAGCCATCCCGCCTGTTCGTCCGCGTCGGCGTGCTCCTTGCCCTGGTTATTCTTCCGGCGGTTGGGATTCTGTCTGCCGGCGCCGTCGGCGATCAATCCACAACACTTTATCTTCCCATCATCGTCAATGGCGAACCGGTGTCACCGCCGCCCCCACCCCCACCACCTGGCGGCCCTGTTGTCGCCACCGCAGAGACCGATCCCGTCCCTTCCTCTGGCGACGCCGCCGATGACCCTGCCATCTGGATCCATCCCACCGATCCGGCCCTCAGCCTGGTCATCGGCACCGACAAGGACAGCGGACTCGGTGTATACGACCTCTCCGGGAACGAGCTTCAGTTCCTCCCGGATGGCGAGCTCAATAACGTCGACCTGCGCTACGGCTTCCCCCTGGGAGATCAGCCCGTCGACCTGGTCACCGCCGGTGATCGCGCCAGTGATACCGTCGCCGTCTACAGCATCAACCCCCAGAATCGTACGCTGGAAAGCGTAGACTCTTTCTCCGTTGGCATCGGCATCTACGGCTCTTGCATGTATCGTAGCCCGCTTGATGGCCGGTACTTTGTCTTTGTCACCTCCGAAGGCGGCGAGGTCGAACAGTGGCAGGTTTCCGATAATGGCGCCAGCGGCATAGCGGCCAACCTGGTGCGCGCCTTTGATGTCGGCTCTCAATCCGAGGGCTGCGTCGCCGACGACGAGACCCGCTATTTCTACGTCGCCGAGGAAGCCGAAGGAATCTGGAAGTATGGCGCTGAACCGGGCGCGGGCTCCGTCCGCAGCCTGGTCGACTCCACCGGATCAGGCGGTCATCTGGAGGCCGACGTCGAGGGTCTCGCCATCTACTATGCATCCGGCGGCGAAGGCTACCTGCTGGCCTCCAGCCAGGGAAGCGATGAGTTCGTCGTCTATGACCGCCAGGGCGACAATCCTTACGTGATGACCTTTGAAATCGTCGCCGGTAACGGCATCGACCAGGTCACTGGCACTGACGGTATCGAGGTCTCCAGCGCTCCCCTGGACCCCCTCTTCCCCCAGGGTCTCTTCGTCGCCCAGGACACCAACAACGACGACGGAAACCAGAACTTCAAGCTGGTCCCCTGGGAGATTATCTCCTACTCTGTCACTCCTCCCTTGCTCATCGATACCACTTACGATCCCCGTAGCGAAGAATACAGACTGCCACCGGAATAAAACCTTCGTGCCCTTCTCCTAAATCCCCTGATCTTAGTGTCAAAAAGATTCGACCCCAATTAATAGATCGTGGGCGGGTCCACTGGCGCCCGCCCACGCCCGCTGTCCGGTGCCCCCCGCGTACTGGCCTCCCTGCCTGCTTCCCAACGCGTCAACCCGGACGGCCCGCTATTCAATTAAGCTGCTCTGCGCCGCGTATCCCGCAGGCATCGCCCGCCAATCGGCCACAAGAGGCGTCTACATAAAATTACGCCCATCTTCGGTTTAACCATACAATAATCAAGGAATAACAATTACCTACCGGCTGCTAACATCAATGTTCATTTTGGCTTTTTGGAGCCCGGTTGTCTCGAGACGAAGAGACTCAGGCAAAACATCCCCGCCAATTGAAATTCCTTCGCATTTATACTCCAACCCGCGCGCATTTGCAAGGATAAGTGTAATACGGATGTAATATGAGGGTAGGATGAAAATCATTTATTTCTTCTTTTTGTCGTTGGTAATATTACCCAACCTTCTCGAGGATGGCATCGTTGGCAGCCCTGTTCACCGATGAGGCGGATATTGAAGTTGCCGGCTGCGCTTCTAGCCTGAAAGAGGCCCTCAA
>Ga0209640_10001187_pt1 | contig 21695 bp, 15 predicted proteins | sample RifCSP10_1_FD_184018 | JGI IMG/M metagenome (GOLD analysis project Ga0209640, IMG submission 184018) | Soil microbial communities from Rifle, Colorado - Rifle CSP2_sed 10_1 (SPAdes) (version 2) | ecosystem: Environmental > Terrestrial > Deep subsurface > Rock core/Sediment | place: Rifle...
TGGTACATCATCACGCAGAACGACTCCCAAGGGCCGCGGCCGACTCGGCCTCGCAACTGGTGCAGTTGCGACAAGCCGAAGCGCTCGGCGTGCTCGATCAGCATGACCGACGCATTCGGCACGTCGACGCCCACTTCAATCACCGTCGTTGAGACGAGCATGTGAACCTGGCCAGAAACGAACGCCTGCATCACGTGGTCCTTGGCCTGCTGCTTCATCCGCCCGTGCAGCAGCGCGACACGGTAGGCCGGAAAGACTTCGGCCTGCAGGTGGTCGGCCATCTCGGTCGCCGACTTCAAGTCGATCTTCTCGGACTCCTCCACCAGTGGGTAAACGACATAGGCTTGCCGCCCCTTGTCCAGCTCGCCCCGGACGAGATCGAACACCTCATCTCGACGCGAGTCCGGCTTGACCAGCGTGCGAACCGGCCGGCGCCCCGGGGGCAGGTCCGTGATCTTCGACACGTCCAGCTCGGCGTAATCGGTCAGCGCGAGGGTGCGCGGAATCGGCGTGGCGGTCATGAGCAACACATCAGGTCGCAAGCCCTTCGCGCGCAGCGCGGCTCGTTGCTCGACGCCGAACCGGTGCTGTTCGTCGATCACCACCAGCCCCAGCCTGTGGAACGTCACGCCCTCCTGCACCAGCGCATGAGTGCCCACGACCAGATGTGTGGTGCCACGCTCCAGGCTCGCCAGGACCGTGCGCTTCTGTGCTCCCGGGGTGCTGGCGGTCAGCAGGTCAACGCGAAACCTCGACGAGGCCAGCAGACGCGAGATCGTGGCGAGGTGTTGTGCGGCCAGGATCTCGGTCGGGGCCATGAACGCCACCTGCAACCCGTTCTCCATGGCGACGACCGCGGCGAGTAGCGCGACGATCGTCTTGCCCGCCCCGACGTCAGCGTGTAACAGCCGGTGCATAGGCACCGGCGATCGCATGTCATCGATAATCTCTTTGATCGCATTCCGCTGGCCGGGCGTCAAACGGAACGGCAGCACACTCGCCGCGGCCCGCCGAACGCGGTCGTCCAGAGTCAGCACCCACGGTTTGCGCTCGACGCTACTCGCCTGACGCCTCCACGCATGACCCAGCTGGAACAGGAAGAACTCCTCGAAGATCAGCCGCTGCTGCGGCGGAGTCTGGAAGGCATTCAGTGCATCGACCGACGCGTCGTGCGGCGGGAAGTGCGATTGTTCGATCGCCACACGGCGGTCGATCAGGCCGAGCCGTGTCCGTAGGCTGACGGGCAGCAGATCGGGCATCTCGGCCGGGAGTTGGTCGAGCGCCTGGCGTACGAGACGCCGCTGCATGTTGGGAGTGACCGTCCCGGTCTTCTCATAGAACGGCACCACGCGACCCGTTCGGACGCTCGAAAGCTCGTCGGAGGCCAATTCGTACTCGGGATTCATGAAGTGCAGACCGGTCGAGTCGAGCTTCACGTCGCCGAACACGACGACCTGGAGATGGGGTTTGAGAATGTCCGCGAGAAACGCCTGGTTCATCCAGGTGCAGCGGATCGAGCCGCTGGCGTCGGCCACGACCATGTGGAAGATCCGGAACCCCCGGCGCCGTGTGACCTGCAGGTGTGCCGTCTGGATCTCACCGAGGACCGCGGCCCTCACCCCCGGCCGCAGCGAGGCGATCTGCTGCATCCGACTGCGGTCTTCGTAGCGAAACGGCAGCCGGTAAAGGAGGTCCTCGACGGTGACCAGGCCCGCGCGGCGCAAGTCCGCGGCTTTGCGCGGACCAACGCCCTTCAGGAACTGAAGAGGAGTGGACAGGACGCACCGCGCATTGAACGTCAGCCCTTATTGAACGACCACCGCCTGCCCAGGGCCGAGCTCGATCTGTTTGATGCGCGCGGGGAGCTTGAATGTGTCATCAAGCCGCACGCCCCCTGGGTCGTCCGCCGTACGGGAGTAGTAGGACACCATGTCCTGCAGCAGCGCGCTGGGAATTGGAATCCCTGAGACGGCTGCGTCCTCGACTTCGAATCGGCCCACGCCGTTCTGCGTGTGGAGCACACCATTCAGCCTCACCGGCACACGCCCACTCAGGTAGCTCCAGGGGTCGAGCGTGCCACCCGTCGCCCGCTGCTTGGCAAGCGCTTCAAGGTCGACGGTCGCCTCAGCCGCCACGCGTCCGCCGCCAACGATGCTGAACTGCGCGCCGGTCACGCCTGCCGGCAGGAGGTCCCGGCCGTTGTAGGCAAACCATGAGTTCACCTCGGCTTCGGTGAACGCGGTGCGCCGCAGACCCGGTGCCGCGCGCAATTCGGTCGCCCCGTTTTCCTTGACGAGCGCCATCTTGCGATTGAAGGCAATGGCTTGCTGCTCGGACACACCCGCAGCTTCGATGGCCACGAGTCCGAGCGCACAAAGGCACATGGAGATCCAGGCGCGCAGGTGAGTGGACATGGTGCGACTCCCGGAGGATTAACTAACGATGAGTGTAACACCGGGGGAGAGATTGATCTTCGCCTTATGTTCGCATATAGTCTACTCCGGTTCCAGCCCTCGGAGGCCATCAGCGGAGGATGCCGTGCTCCCCCTCACCAAACGCCAGCGCGAAATCCTGGACTACTTGAACGACTTCATCCAGCAGCACGGGTATGCGCCCAGCCTGGAGGAGATTGGCCGCCGGTTCAATCTCTCGTCGCTGGCGACCGTGCACAAGCATCTGACGAACCTGCAGGAGAAGGGATTCATCCGCCGGGCGTGGAATCGCAGTCGCTCCGTCGAACTCGTGCCGACCCGCGGCGCCGGCCGCGCGCTCGAACTGCCCCTGCTCGGGTATGTCGCCGCCGGGGCGCCGATTGAAGCCGTGGCGGGCAACGAGACGATTGCCGTGCCCGAAACCCTTGCCGGCAAGCGAGACAGCTACGTCCTCCGCGTCAAGGGCGACTCGATGATCGACGAGCACATCCGCGACGGGGACTTCGTGATCGTCGAGGACCGCAAGTCCGCGGATAACGGCGAGATGGTGATTGCCCTGGTCGGCGGCCTCGACGTCACGCTCAAGAAGTTCTATCGCGAGGACGGTCGCGTCCGCCTCCAGCCCGCCAATCCCGCCGTGCAGCCCATCGTGGTGAATGCCGACCAGGTGCAGGTGCAGGGCGTGGTGGTGGGAGTCATGAGACGATACTGAGCGGTTTCACCCTTCGCGTGTTGACGATATTCCCTATGGCCGACCAGCCTGAACGCAAGCAAATCAATTTCACCATCGTGCCAGACGAGCAAACAGGGGACGCGCGGATCTACGCGAACTTCTGCTCGATTGCGCACACGCCCTTCGACTTCACCCTGACCTTCTGCGAGGTAATGCCGCTCTCGGAGAAGGAGGTCCGCGAGGCCGAGCACGATCACGTCGTCCGCGCACCCGTCCGGTCGCGCGTCGTGGTGCCGGTGCAGTTTGTCCCGAACCTCATCGCGGCGTTGCAGGACCACATGCGCGTCTACTCGGAGACCTACGCCAACGCGGGCTGGTCAAAAGGAGGGCCGGTTCACTGAAGTCGCCCGCGTCCACACGCCGTATCATCGAAACGCTGTCGGAACAGTACCCCAACGCAGACACCGAACTGCGCCACCGAAATGCGTTCGAACTGCTCGTGGCCACCATCCTCTCGGCGCAGTCGACCGACGCTCGCGTGAACCTGGTCACGCCGGCGCTCTTTCAGAAATACCCCGACGCGAAGGCCCTGGCCAAGGCGAAGCCAGCCTCGCTCGAACGGCAGATCGTCTCGACGGGTTTCTTCCGGCAGAAAGCCAAGGCCCTCCTCGGAACCGCTCGCGCGCTGGTCGACGAGCACGGCGGCGAGGTTCCAGCCGACATGGAAGCGCTCACTCGCTTGCCGGGAGTTGGGCGCAAGACGGCGAATGTCGTGCTCGGGCATGCGCTCGGCGTGCCTGGCTTGCCGGTCGATCGGCATGTGCTGCGCGTGTCGAACCGCATCGGCATCGCTGAGGGCGACGACCCTGAACAGGTCGAAGCACAGCTCTGCAAGGCGCTGCCGAGCACAATGTGGACCCTGGCGTCCGACGTTCAGATCCTCCACGGCCGGCGGATCTGCAGGCCCAAGCCGGCGTGCGACGCGTGCCCCGTCCGCGAGGACTGCGACTATTACACTCACGTCGTCGACAGAGATGATTCGCCGCCCGCGAAGACCCGTGACGCGCGTCGAGTTCGAACGTCTGGTCGTTGAAGCCATCGAGCTCATCCCCGCGCGCTTTCGCCGCGAGATGAACAACCTCGCGCTCGTCATCGAGGACGCGCCGAGTCGGGAACTGCTTGAAGAGATGGACATCGAGCCGCCCGACACGCTGTATGGGCTCTACCAGGGCACGCCGCTGCCCGAACGGACGTGGGGTTTCGGCAACCAGCTCCCCGATCGCATCACGCTGTTTCAAGGGCCGATCGAGGAGGACTGTGAGGATGCAGACGAAGTCCGCGCCGCGATCGGCGAAACACTGATTCACGAGGTCGGGCACTACTTCGGCTTGAGCGAGCAAGACATCGAAGAGATCGAGGCGCGCTACTGGCGTGGCGAGACCGAGGACGAGGAGTGAATCGGTCCGGGACTCGGGACTCGGGACCCGGGATGCGGGAGCCCATGTCAGCGCGCCGGTTCCCTCGCGCGCGGAAACGCTTCGGCCAACACTTCCTGGAGCCAGCCTGGGTCGCCAAGCTCATCGACGCCGTGTCGCCATCCAAGGGTGACACGTTCCTCGAGATTGGTTCCGGGCGAGGAGCCCTGACCGTGCCACTGGCGGCGAGAGCCGGGACGGTCGTCGCTGTAGAGATCGATCGTGACCTTGCCGCGGCACTGCAGTCTTCCGCCCCGCCCCACGTACGGGTCGTGCAGGGGGACCTCCTTGATATCGACCTGGCGGAGGTCCTCCGAGGCGAGCGGATGCCGATTCGGGTGATAGGCAACCTGCCCTACAACGTGGCCTCCCCCATCCTCTTCAGGCTGCTCCACACCGCGGCCGATGGCCGGGTCCTGAAGGACGCCACGCTGATGCTGCAACGCGAGGTTGCCGATCGCCTGCTCGCTACGCCGGGGACAGCCGACTACGGCGCGCTGGCTCTCCAGGTGGGCCTGCGGGCCGACGTGGACAGGGTCCTCAGCCTTCCGCCCGGCGCCTTTCGGCCACCGCCCAAGGTCCATTCGAGCGTGGTCCGGCTTCGCTTCAGGCCTCCCGGCGTGGACGTGGGCAACCAGGCCATGTTCGAACGCCTCGTCCGGGGACTGTTCCGACAGCGCCGGAAGACCGTCCTGAACGCACTCAGGCCTGTGGCCGATTCCTGTGGCCGATCGGCTCGGGACATCCTTGAACGGGTTGGGATTGAGGCAGGCCGGCGCCCGCAAACGCTCACCCTGGACGAGATGGCCCGCCTGTCACGCGCTATGCTATAGTTTTCGCCGGAAGTCATTGATCCCACCCGGTTTTTGCCCCTTCGACGCGCGCGCGTGATCCGGTGCTCGTAGAAAGGGACGGGCGTACCCAGCCGCCCAGGACTTGACGCATCGAATGGTGCATCGGGTCATCCGAGACGCCCACCTGCCAGGGTCGGCCGTCGCGGCGAGATCAGTCAACGTCGCTCGAACTGGGCTCTGAATGAACCAGATTGCCGTGTCCGAAGTGTCTTCCGCCGCTCTCGAGGTCGTGCCCCTTGGCGGCCTCGGCGAGTTCGGCATGAACATGATGGCGGTGTCCTTCGGGGATACCACCATCCTCATTGACGCTGGCGTCATGTTCCCCGAACCGGATCAGCTGGGAGTCGATCTGATTATCCCGGATCTGAGTTTCGTGGAGGCGCGCCGGGACTCGGTGAAGGCCCTCGTCCTCACACACGGCCACGAGGACCACATCGGTGCGGTGCCGCACGTGCTTGGGCTCTTCGACGGACCGGTCTACGGCACGGCGATGACCCTTGCCCTGCTGACACCCAAACTCGAGGAACACGGCATCGAGGCCGGCGACCGCCTTCAGACCGTCAGCCCGCGGCAGCGTGTCACGGTCGGGCCCTTCACCATCGAGTTCATCCGCGTCACGCACAGCATGCCGGACTGCGTGGCGCTGGCCATTACGACGCCTCTTGGCACCATCGTCCACACGGGTGACTTCAAGATCGACCAGACGCCTGTTGACGGCGAGTACTTCGACCTGCACCGCTTCGCCGAGCTCGGCAGCCAGGGCGTCCTGGCCCTATTCGCCGATAGCACGAACATCGATCGCCCGGGGTTCACAGGCCCGGAGACTGACGTCATCGACGCATTCGAGGAACTGTTCACGGCCACGCAGGGGAAACTTGTCGTCGCCGCATTCTCCTCGAGCATCTACCGCATGCAGGTGCTGGTGGACCTGGCGGCGCAGTTCGAGCGTAAAGTGGCTTTCGTGGGGCGGAGCATGGTGCAGACGTCCGAGATTGCTCAGCGGCTCGGCTATCTGCGCATCCCGCACGGTACGCAAATTCGCGATGCTGACGTCGACCACTACGCTCCGCAGGATGTTTTGTGCATCGCGACCGGTTCGCAGGGAGAGCCGCAAGCCGCGTTGTCGCGGATCGCCATCGACGATCACCGGTACGTCAAGCTGGGGCCCAACGACGTGGTGACCTTCTCTGCCCGGTCGATCCCTGGCAACGAAAAGGCCATTGCCCGGACGATGAGCCACATCGCCCGCCGGGGGGCGGATGTGGTGACCTCCGAGATGAAGCACGTCCACGTATCGGGCCACGGCTCGGCCGAAGAGTTGAAGCTCGTGCTGTCTCTCGTGAAGCCGCGGTACTTTGTCCCGATCCACGGCGAGTATCGACAGCTCTCCCAGCACGCCCGAGTGGCCGCGCGCGTCATGCGCGGGCGCGACCGTGGGTTGAATGTGCTGCTCGCGCAGGACGGCGACATCATCCGGTTCGACGCGCAGGGGGCCCGTCTAGAGGGAAAGGCCCCGACGGGCCGGGTCCTCATCGACACCACTCGTGTCGGGGAGGTTGGCGACGAAGTCCTGCGCGACCGCCGACACCTCGCCGGAGACGGCCTCGTGGTCGCGGTCGTGGCCATCAGCCGGCACACGGGTGCCATGACTGGCACGCCTGAGCTCGTGGCGAGAGGGGTCGTCGTCGACGAAGGGCAGCAGGAGGCGCTGTTTGCCGACGCCGCGCGCGTCATTTCCGACTGCATCGTCGCCGCCAGTGTCGAGGAGCGCACCGACCAGGGCCTGATGACGGAAAAACTGCGTGTCGAGCTGCGGCGCTTCTTCAAGAAGCGCCTGGGCCGCCGGCCGCTCGTCCTGCCCGTGCTCATGGAGATCTGAATCGTGACTGACTCCTCCACGTTGTCGAGACGCATCAGCGAGGTCCTGGGCGTCGCGCTGTTTGCCGTGGCGCTTATTTGGCTCATCTCGCTCGTCACCCACGATCCGACCGATCCCGTCTGGTTCTTCACGACGGGAACCGGTCAACCGCCCGCCAACTTCGTCGGCCGCGTGGGTGCGTTTCTCTCTGAGCTGTCGTTCCAGTTGCTCGGCTACGCGGCGTTCCTTATCCCGGCGGTCATCGCTGTCGCCGGGTGGCACTACTTCTGGTGTCAGGTGCCCGACGCGGCCTACACCAAGCTCACCGGCGTCGCCCTGCTCTTCATCGGTTCGAGCGCCTTCCTGAGCCTCGTCTTCGACGACGCCAACGCGGTGGACAAATCCTTCTACGCGGGCGGAACCACCGGCGCATGGCTGGGAGGCACCCTCGCCGAGTACCTCAACCGAACCGGCTCCCTGATCGTCTTGCTGACGGTGATCATGCTCGCCGTCGTCCTCTCGACGCAGGTGTCGTTTGGACGGATGTTCGCCCAGGCCTCGGTCTCGTCCCGGGACCTGTCCGAGCGCGGCACGGGCTGGTTGCGCGGGTGGCTGGATGAGCGGCGACGTGAGCGCGCGCGCCGTGAGGTGATTGCGAAGCAGACCAGGAAGGCGAAGCCCGATCCGCGGGAGGAGGCGTCAGGTGACGCCTACGAAGCGCCTGCTCCCGTCCTGCGCCCGATACGTCCGGCGCAGGGCGATGCGCCCTCGGCTGAGCCAAGCCCGAGGCAAGCGCCGGTCGTGGCCCGAAAGCGCCAGGAGATTTCGCCGCCCCTTCCGCTGCCAGAGCCCGAGCTCAAAGCTCCGGCGCAGCGACGGCCGGGCGTGTTCACCCTGCCTCCGGCGACCTTACTCGACGCCATCAAGATCGAGCGGAAGATTGACGAGCGCGAGCTCATGGAGGCCGCGCGTCTGCTCGAGGACAAATGCCGCGAGTTCGCCGTCGAGGGGCAGGTGGCACAGATCCACCCGGGCCCCGTCGTCACGACGTTCGAATTCAAACCCGAAGCGGGCGTGAAATACAGCAAGGTGACAGGGCTGGCCGACGATCTCTGCCTCGCTATGCAGGCCGAGTCGGTGCTCATCGACCGCATCCCTGGCAAGTCGACCGTCGGGATCCAGATTCCGAACCCCAATCGCGAAGCCATCTCGCTCCGCGAACTGCTCGAGTCGGATGCGTACCAGCGCGCGCCGTCCAAGCTCACGCTCGCGCTGGGCAAGACCATTCATGGAGAGCCCTACGTCACCGACCTGGCGACGATGCCGCATCTGCTCATTGCCGGGTCCACGGGAACAGGCAAGTCCGTCGGTCTCAACGCTATGCTCACGAGCCTGCTCTACCGGGCGACCCCGGACGAGGTTCGGCTCATCATGATCGATCCCAAGCGGCTCGAGCTCGGGATGTACGAGGAGATCCCCCACCTCCTCACGCCGGTCGTCGTGGATCCCAAGAGGGCCGCCAACGCGCTGCGGTGGGCGGTGCGCGAGATGGAGGAGCGGTACAAGACACTGGCCGCCGAAGGGGTCCGAAACATCGAGCAGTACAACCGAAACGCGCGGCTTGCGCTCGCCGAGCGCGGCGCTGAGAGCGACGAGGCGCCCAAACAACTCCCCTTCATCGTCGTGGTGATTGACGAGCTGGCTGACTTGATGATGGTGGCGAGCAACGAGGTCGAGGAATCCATCGCCAGGCTCGCGCAGATGGCGCGCGCGGTGGGCATCCACCTGATCCTGGCCACGCAGCGGCCCTCGGTGGACGTCATTACCGGCCTCATCAAGGCCAATCTGCCGTCTCGCATTTCCTTCAGGGTATCCTCGAAAACCGACTCCCGGACGATTCTCGACAGCAACGGGGCCGAGCAGCTCCTTGGCAAGGGCGACATGCTGTTCCTCCCGCCCGCCTCCTCTCGCGCCATCCGCCTGCACGGCCCGTATATCTCGGAGCAAGAGAGCGCACGGCTGGCCAGTTTCCTTCGCAAACAAGGCAAGCCCGTATTCGACGACACGATTACGGCCGAAGAAGATAAGGCGGGGGCGGGCGGCCTGGACTTCGAACGGGACGAACTCTACGACGAGGCCGCTCGCATCGTGGTGGGCGGCGGCCAGGTGTCGATTTCTTATCTGCAGCGAAAGCTGAGAATCGGGTTCAGCCGCGCGGCGCGTCTGGTGGACATGATGGAGGCCGAAGGCCTTGTCTCAACGGGAACGGGCGGAAAGCCGCGTGAAGTGCTCGTGGACCGCGGTTATTTCGAGGAAGTGGATGCGCAGCTCCGCTAGGAACTTTGTCGTCGCCTGCGTGATTGGCCTGGCGCTTGCCTCGGTGCCACGCCTCCAGGCGCAATCGTCTTCGCCCAAGGCGCTCTACACGGAGGCGATCGCGCGCGAGCATACGCTCCGGCGCGACATCGAGAAGGCGGGCGCCACTTCGTCTGCCAGCGCCGTGCTCGGTCGGGTCCGCACGCTCGTGGGCGCCTACCAACGCATGGCACGCCAGTTCCCGGCCAGCGGCTACATGGACAACGCCCTCTGGCAGGGTGCACTGCTCGCCGCGGACGCGTTCTGGAGCTTCGGGGAAGCCGCCGATCGCACAACCGCCCTCGACATGTTCTCCGCTCTGCGGTCCCAGTTCCCGACCAGCTCGCTCATCAAAGAGTCGGCGCCGCACGTGAAGCGCCTGACGCAGGCGAAGTCGCCTCCGCGGCGCGCCATTCCTGCAGCTGCCACTCCGGCGGTCGCTTCCGCCGCTGTGACCACCTCGACGCTCACGGGAATCAAGCGGGACGTGCTGCACGACGCTGTGCGCATCACAGTGGAGCTCGCCCGTGAAGTGCCCTTTCGCGTCGAACAGCTCGCGAACCCGCGACGAGTGTTTGTCGATTTCGAGAGCACCAGGGCGACTGAGGCACTCAAGGATGTCACCATCCCCTTCTCCGACGAGGTGGTGCGGCAGGTTCGGGTTGGGCGTCATGCCGACACCCGCACCAGGGTGGTGATGGACCTGGAAGGATCCGGCCGGTACAGTGCCTACCCGCTGTACAACCCGTACCGCGTGGTGATCGACTTCGAGCGTTCGACACAGGGCCCCAACGTAGTGGCCGCGGTGTCGCTGAAGGAGTCGCCCTTGGTGCTCCACACCCGAGACGAGCGCGTCGCTGCACTCGCGGATGCGGTTCCGGCGACAGTCGAGGAACGGGCGCCGGGCAGCGACGAGGTCGCGCCGGATCTCGTGGTCACAGTGGCCCCGCCAGCACCACCGGCGATCAATATGGCTGGCGGCTTTTCACTGTCGCGACAACTAGGCCTCGGCGTGTCCAGGGTGGTCATCGACCCAGGCCATGGCGGGCACGACCCAGGAGCGAAGACGAGCGGGTTGACGGAAGCTGACCTTGTACTCGATGTAGCGCTGCGCCTGGAGCAACTGTTGAAGCACGAGGGGATTGACGTCGTCCTCACCCGGCGTGTGGACGCCTTCGTCCCGCTCGAGGAACGCACCACCGTGGCGAACAAGGCGGGAGCCGACCTCTTCTTGTCCATCCACGCCAACGCCAGCCGGAACACGGCGGCGCGGGGGGTTGAAACGTATTTCCTGAACTTGACGACCAATCCGGAGGCCGAGGCCGTGGCCGCACGGGAGAACGCCGCGTCCGAGCGGACGATGCGGCAGCTGCCCGAGATCGTCAGATCCATCGCCCTCAACAACAAGATCGACGAGTCCCGCGACTTCGCCTCGATGATTCAGCGGTCGCTCTCCACGCAGCTGCGGAAGTGGGATCGTGACGTCAGGAATCTTGGCGTGAAGCAGGCCCCCTTCATGGTGCTGCTCGGCGCGACCATGCCGAGCGTGCTCGCCGAGATCTCCTTCATCACCAACCGCGAGGACGCCGACTCGCTCAAGACGGACAAGCACCGGCAGCATATCGCCGAGGCGCTGGCCGCCGGGGTGATGAACTACCAGCAGTCGCTCAAGCGCGTGCCGCTCGTAGCGGCTGAGCAGTAGGTCGCCGTCAGTTCACCGTCCACAGCGCCAGGCTGGACAGATCCTTCACGAAGACGCGGTTGCCCGAGTAGGACGGCTGCCCCCACGTGGCCACCTCGGACACCTTGTAGCGTCGCAGTGGCTCGAACGCCGTGCGGCTGTTTCGAACCACCACCAGCTCGCCATCATCTTCGAGGCTGAGGAGTAATTCCCCTGACCTGGCGATGGCGGCGTGCGCGCCCTGACGCCCCTCGGAGGTCCAGAGTGTCTTGCCCGTCTTGACGTCCACGCCGAAGTACTGCCCTGAGTTCCGGGTCGAGAGTCCGAACAGCACGTCGTTGACGAGGACGGCGTCACTGAGGCGCATGGGCACGTCGGCGTTCTCCCAGGCCGTGTCCGCGACCCACTTGTTGTTCTGCTTGCTCACCCTGAGTGCGGACGTTGGCGGGCCGTTGCTCGACACGATCAGCAGATCCCCAGCGATGACCGGCGTATTGGAATTCGTGTTGTTCGGGCTGACGAACGGCCGCTCCCACAGAAGCGCTCCCGTCGCCGCCTCGACCCCCACGAGCTTGCCCTGCGTGATCGTCACGAGTTGGCGCGTGCCACCGAAGGTGGCCAGCACAGGAGATCCATAGCCAGGGCCGTCGCCCTTCCAGGACCATTTTTGGTCGCCTGTTGCCGCATCAAACGCCGTCAACGCGCCCTCGTCGTGTCCCCCAAGGTGGAAGATCACGAGTCCCCCTTCCACGATCGGTGAGAACGAATGCGTCGTGAACATCGGGACCAGCGTTGAGCCGGGCTTCTGCCAGAGCTGCTTGCCTGAGGCCGCATCGTAGGCCGTCGCGATGCCCGTCATGCCGATCGAGTACAACCGCCCGTTCGCGAACGCGGGCGTGGACTTCGGACCTGGGCCGTGCTGCACGGTCGCGCTCATCATGGTGAAGGCCGCGTCGTGGCCCGTCTCCCACAGCACCTTGCCGCTATCGGCATCGATCGCCATCATGACCTCGCGCTCGCCCTTCCGCGCAAACTGATAGATCCGATTGCCGATGACGAGCGGCGTGGCGTAGCCCAACCCGACTTCGACCTTCCACTTCTGCGTCAGCCGCTCGGGCCACGCCTGTGCGTCGCTCGGCGCCGACGTCGCGCCGTCCCGATTCGGCCCACGCCACTGCGGCCAGTCCGACGAGGCGCGTTGGGCCTCGAGCGGCAGCACGAGGACGGTCAGAATAGCCAGGACAACTGACGCACGAACGGTGCAGGACATGCCATCAACCTCCACTGAATAGAACGGCTCAGGGCTTTGGGCTCTGGGCTTTCGATTCACTTGCCGCGCACATCATAACTCGCCAGAACGTTCTGGTTGCGGACGTACAACCGTCCGCCGCTGACCACCGGGTGCGCCCAACTCGGCCATCCCTGGTCGGCAATCCGGAAGCGCCCTTTTTCCCGGTACGCCGCGGGCAACGCCTCGACGAGTCCAACAACGTTGTCCTCGCTCAGGACGTACAGATGGCCGTCGGCGTAGGCCACCGACCCCTTGCCCACGCTTCGGTCCCGCCACATCACTTTTCCCGTGGCGAACTCCAGGCACGTCAGGATCGAGTTGTTGAAGCCGTACAGGTAGCCATTCACGAGCACCACGCCGCCGTGGTGGTTCTGCATGTTTCGCGTGAAGTAGACCTCCTGCGCCTGCACCCCGCCGCCCGCCACGCGGAGCCCGAGCAACGCCCCTCCCGTCCCGTACGATGAGGTGTAGAACACCTTCCCGTCGGCGTAGACCGGCGTCGTGATATTGGCGGTGCTGTTGGCCACGTTGCCGTAGCGCCACATGAGCTTGCCGTCGCTGGCCCGCACACCGACGGCAGCTCCGCCAGTCAGTTGCATGATGGTGCGAACGCCCTGCACGTCGGCCACGATCGCCGAGGAGTAGCCAGCTTCGTCGCTCAGTTCCTTGGCGGTCCACACGGTCTTGCCCGACACCTTGTCGAGCGCCACCATGCCGGCATTCCGCCCGCCGGGCGTCACGATCACCATGTTGCCGTCGACGAGGGGCGACTCGCTGACGAGCCAGCTGATGTTCCGGCCACTGAACTCCTTCAGGATGTTGCGCTGCCACACAACCTTCCCGTCGGTGGCCTGCAGGCAGGCCAAGTCCCCGTTCTCGGTGAGCACGTAGATCCGGGTTCCGTCGATTGTCGGCGTGCCGCGGGGTCCAGAGCCCCGGTCGTTACTGCCAGAAGGGCCGAGCGCAGTCGACCAGACCAGCCGACCCGTGGCGCGATCCAGGCTCGACACCGCACTCTGGCGGTTCTTCACGCCCTGCACCAACACCCGGTCGCCAGCAACCGCGACCGAGCCAAATCCTTCCCCAAGTTGCGACGCCGACCACACGAGCGCCGGACCGGAACCAGGCCACTGTTTCAGCAGCCCCGTCTCTCGCGAGATCCCGTTTCGGTCAATTCCGCGCCACTGCGGCCAGTCGGTCGGGACAAACTGGGCGGTAGCCGTCACAACTGCAAAGAAAACCACCGTGGCCGCCACGCTGGCGATACTTCGAACGTCCAACTTACTTCCCACTTTCCACTTCGACCCTCGAACTTTCGATGGGCTCAAAACGTCACCCCGCTGCTGATCCCGAACGTCCGCGGCCGTCCCATCTCACCGATGAAACCTGATGGGGCAAGCGGCCCGTAGGCGAACGCCACTGGGATATAGCGCGTGTCGAACGCGTTCTTGACCCAGCCCTCGACGAACACATACCGGCCGCGCACGCCGGCCCGAAAGTTCGTCAGAGCATACGCCTCCTGACCCTCCGTGTTCAGGTCGTCATACTCGAAGGCACCAGATAGGCTGACCTCCGCCCGCGCGAACATCGAGGCCCCAGGGCGCAGGTCTCGCGCCACCTGCGCACCCACTGCCGCCGTGTAGTCAGGCGTATAGGGGATGGCGTTGTCACCCACGGGCAGCCCGCCCGACACGCTCCCCTGTCTGAATCGCGCGCGTGTGTAGCCGAACGTGCCGAAGACGTCCACGTTCGAGTGAACCCGGGCGTTCAGTTCGAACTCGACACCCGAACTGATGGCTCCGCCGACGTTCGCGATGAAGAACTCACCTGGAACCAGCGGATTGGGCAGGTTGAGCTGCAGGTCTTTCCAGTCAATGCGGAACACGGCGGCATTGGCCGCCACGCGGTCGTTGGCCCACATGGTCTTGACGCCACCCTCGACGTTCCACGTGTGCTCCTCGTCATACGACTCGCTGCCCGCCGGCGAGGCCGCATTGAAGCCTCCAGCCTTGTATCCCTTCCCCACCGATGCATACACCGTCTTGTCGTTCTGAACGCGAAAGGCCGCCGCAAACTGCGGCGACACGTTGGAGAATCCTTCTTCGGCAACGACATTTCGCCTGGGTGCAATGGGGGGCGTGAAGAACGTACTCAGCTGCGCGTCCTTCTGCTCGTGGTCAACGCGAACACCGGCGGTGAGGTCGATCCGTTCGCCGAGCGTCGCCGTGCCTTGTCCGAACACGCCGACACCGGAATCGTCGAGCGCAGACTGAGGCGAGGTTTGACTGATCTCGAACGGGATGAATGGCGACAGTAAGTAGGGTGAAAAGGTGTTCGCCGCATCCTGGTCGTAGTTCTGGGTAAACAGGAACACGCCGGCCTGCCACTTGAGCGTCGCGCGATCCGACACTCGTATCGGCACGCTCGCAGGCGAAGCGACACGAACCTCCTGCGTGAACTGGAAGCTCTCCTCCACGTTGTTCCGCCTCAGGAGCGGCAGCGGGGAGTAATCCAGATCGGTTGCGTCCTCGGTTTGCCACTTCACAAACCCGGTTGTCGTCGTGAAGGTCAGACTTGAACCTTCGCGCCGGGCCACGATCGTCGTCCCAAGGACGTTGCGGTGTGTGTAACCCTCGAAGTCCCGCGCGGTGTGAAACGGATTCCGGCGCAGCCCTCCCAGGTCGCTCAGCGCGTAGTCGCCGTCCCGGGCGCGCTCACCGTTGATGATGAACCGCGCTTCCCAGTTGCTGGCCGGTGTCCACAGCAGCTGTCCCTTCCCCGCGAAGGCGGAGCGGGAGTCGAGGTCGTTCCCGGTGATGTCGTTCACCGTGAACCCGTCCCGGTGACCGTACTGCAACGAAACGGACATGCCAAGCCGGCCCTCCACGATCGGTCCGGCCATGCCCCCCCGCACGTCTCGGGAAGCGCTGTTGGCGAGGGGAACGGAAAGACTGCTCGACCACGCGCCGAGCGATGGCCGCACACTCGTCACGTTGATGAGCCCTCCTAGCGCGTTTCGGCCGAACAGCGCGCTCTGCGGGCCACGGACGAACTCGACCTGCTCCACGTCGACAAGGTCGACGCTCGCCGAGTTGGCATGCAACTGCGGCACACCGTCGAAGAGCGTCGTGATCGAGGGATTGGCCGGGCTGGCGCCAATGCCCCGGAAGCGCGCGTTACTGAGTTTTCGCGCCGTGAACTCACTGAACTGCAGGTTCGGCGCGTACATGGCCGCGTCACTCACGATCTGCACGCCTGCGGAGGTCAGTGTGGATTTCGAGACCGTGGTCAGGCTGAGGGGCAACGTCTGTGCTTCGGCCGGCTCCTTCTGCGCCGTGACGACGAGCGGCGGCAGTTGAAAGATTGCGGCAGGCTGGCCGGTTTGCGTTGTGGATGCCTGGGCATCGGCGTATGCCGGAAGGAGGAGGACACCGGCAGCAACCGACAGCACAGCGAGGCCCGTGAGGGAGCCGCGAGAGAGGCAAGGGCGAAGACCGGAATAGCGCATGACCCGTCAATTATGCACTGCACCCTGCTAGGATTATGGGGACAGACTGGCTCATGAGGGTGCCCTGATGCGGAAAGCGTGTTACCTGGTGGCGACCGTTGTGCTGGCGTTGGGAGTGACGCTCCAGGCCCAGGGGCCCAGGCGCGTACGAATTGGCGACTGGCCCGAACTGCGCGGCCCGAACCGCGACGGCGTTTCCCGCGAAACGGGACTCCTCAACACGTGGGCGCTGAACGGGGAGAACTTCCTCTGGCGGGTGCCCTACGGCGGGCGCTCCACACCGGTCGTGATGGGCAACCGCGTTTTCGTGCAGAATCCGGCGGGGCGAGGCGCGGATCTACAGGAGCGCGTAATTGCCCTCGACGCCGACACTGGGAAACTCATCTGGGAGTACCGCTTTGGCCTCTTCCAAAGCGATGTTCCGGCGCACCGGATCGCGTGGGCCTCGCCGGCCGTCGACCCGGATACGGGCAACCTCTACGTCATGAGCGGCGGCGCACAGGTCATAGCCCTGAGCCCCGAGGGCAAGCCACTGTGGAACCGCTCCTTCGGCGAGGACTGGGCTGCCTTCACCACTCACGGCGGCCGGACGATGTCCCCCGTGGTCGAAGGCGACCTCGTCATCATCAGCGCCGCGCTATCCAATTGGGGGTCGGCAGCGGCTCGAGCCCACCGGTTCGTTGGGCTCGACAAGCGTACGGGCGACGTCGTGTATGTCGCCAACCCGGGGGGCCGGCCGTACGACACCGCGTATGCCCCACCGGTGCTCGCCACGATCAACGGACTGCGCCTGCTCATCGGCGGGCTCGGTGACGGAGGCGTCTACGCGCTCAAGCCTCAAACCGGCGAGAAAGTCTGGGGCTTCACGGCCTCCAAACGGTCCATCAATACCGGCGTGGCCGTCAGTGGCAGCACGGTGTTCCTGTCACACGGAGACGAGAACCTCGAGGGCGTCGAACTGGGCCTCGTAGCCGCGATCGACGGTAGCCAGTCCGGCGAGATCAAGGCCACGAAGTGGGCCGTCCGCGGAGCCGAGTTCGGGTACTCCTCACCCGTCGTCGACGGCGAGCACCTCTATCAACTCGACAACAGCTCGACGTTGCGGGCCTACGACGCTGCCGCGGGTAGGCAGCTCTGGACGCTCTCGTTGGGCCAGGCACAGAAAGCATCCCTCGTCCTGGCCGACGGCAAGCTCTATGTCGGCACCGACGGCGGCACCTTCTTCATCGTCAGGCCCCACGCTGACCGCGGGGAAATTTTGAGCCGGGTGGACCTGCCAAACAGCACGAACAGCTGCTGCGGATCCGAGGGCACCCCGGAACAGGTTCTCGGGAATGTCGCGGTCTCCCGTGGGCGAATCTTTTTCATGTCGAGCGACGCGATCTACGCGATCGGCGCCCGACGACCCACCTCGCCAGCCGGGTGGGCGGTCGATGAGCCAGCGTCCTCCGGATCCGGCGCTCCCGCGCATCTCCAGGTGTCACCGACCGAGTTCTTCCTCAATCCTGGAGGGACGGCGAGACTTCGCGCCCGCCTCTTCGACGGCGCGGGGCGGTTTCTCCGGGAAGAGGCTGCCGTCTGGTCGCTCGAGGGACTCGATGGCATGGTGAAGGACGGCGTGGTGACGATCGCCAACACACCGGTGCCGCAGGCCGGTCTCGTCAAAGCCGCCATTGGCGGGCTCACCGCCCAGGCTCGCGTGCGTGTTGCGCATCCGCTGCCGTGGAAAGAAACGTTTGAGTCGTACGCCGACGGCGCGATTCCGCCCGGCTGGGCGAACACCGTGCCCGGACGACTCCTCGTGGCGACCCTGGACGGCCAGAAGGTGTTGCAGAAGGAGCCGCTCAACACCATCTTCGGGAGGATTCGCGCCTTCATCGGTCCACCGAACTGGTCGAACTACACCTTCCAGGCCGATGTCCGCGCTCCCCAGCGCCGGCGGCAGATGGCCGACGTCGGCATCACCGCTCAGCGCTACTCACTGGTTCTCTACGGCACGTCGCAGCAGCTGAAACTCGAGCCGTGGGAACCGGAGACCGCGCGCACCGTGACAACGCCATTCGCGTGGAAGCCCGATAGTTGGTACCGCCTGAAGCTGCGCGTGGAGAATCTACCGAACGGACAGGTTCGCGCGCGCGGCAAGGCCTGGGCCGTCGGCGAGAATGAGCCCGATCGGTGGATGGCCGACAAGACCGACCCGATCGGCAACCGCGAGGGAGCCCCGGGCTTGTTCATCAACGCACCATTCGGCGCCTACCTCGACAACTTCGAACTGACGGCAAACCAGTGATCCGAACACCGCACTCGATCGCCTCTCATCGGCAAGCAGAGTCACACATGCCCATTCACGCGACACGCCCCGCTCGCTTCCGCGCCCTGCTCCTGGTTCTGTCGGCCGTCCTCACGTTGAGCGCGGCCGCCCGATTGGCGGCGTCCGACCCCGGCACGAACGATTGGCCGATGTGGGGCGGTACGCCGGACCGCAACCAGGTCTCGAACATGAAGAACCTGCCCTCCGAGTGGGACGTGAAGGCGAAAACGAACATCAAGTGGGTGGCCGAACTCGGGTCGCAGTCCTACGGCAATCCGATCATCGCCAAGGGCATGGTGTTTGTGGGAACCAACAACGAACTCGTGCGCGACCCGAAGCAACCTGGCGATCGCGGTGTACTGATGGCCTTCCGGGAATCGGATGGCGAGTTTCTCTGGCAGCAGACGCACGCCAAGCTCGAGGCTGGGCGGGCCAACGACTGGCCGTATCAGGGTGTGGCCTCGTCTCCCGCCGTCGACGGCGAGCGCCTGTACTACGTCAGCAATCGCGGCGTCGTCTTTTCCCTCGACATCCAGGGATTTCGCGACAGCGAGAACGATGGCCCGTTCACGGGCGAGCCACTGACGAGCGCCGCCGATGCCGATGTGATCTGGAGCTTTGACATGCTCGAGGAGGTCGGATCGTATCCGCACAATCTGTCGAACTCCTCGCCGGTCATCTACGGGGATCTCATCTACTTGAGCACGTCGAACGGGCAGGACGAGAGCCACGTGAACATCCCCTCGCCGCAGGCGCCGTCCATCATCGCCCTCAACAAAAACACCGGCAAGCTGGTGTGGGAGGATAACTCGGTCCAAGAGCGCATCCTGCACGGCCAGTGGTCAACACCTACGGTCGGGACGATCGGGGGCGAGCTACAAGTCGTGTCCGCCCAGGGGGACGGCTGGGTTCGCGGCTACGAGGCGGAGACCGGCAAGAAGCTCTGGGAATTCGACACCAACCCGAAAGACTCCGTCTGGCCGCGAACACGCAACGAGCTCATCGCCACGCCGGTCATCTATCAGAACCGCGTCTATATCGGCAACGGACAGGACCCTGAACACGGCGAGGGTGTCGGCCACTTCTACGCGATAGACGCCACCAAGCGCGGGGACATCACCCAGACCGGGCGCCTCTGGCACTTCGACAAGATTCGCCGCACGATTTCCACCGCGGCCATCGCGGACGGGCTGCTCTACATCGCCGATTTCAGCGGTTACCTCCACTGCCTCGATGTGAACACGGGGCAGGAGTACTGGGTTCACGACCTGCTGGCCGCTGTCTGGGCCTCACCCTTCGTCGTCGATGGCAAGGTCTATTTAGGCGACGAAGACGGTGATGTGGTCGTCATGGCGCACAGCAAAGAGAAGGTCGTGATCGCGGAGATGAACATGGGAAGCGCGGTGTATGCGACGGTGACACCCGCCAACGGCACCCTGTACCTCAACAATCGCAGCCAGTTGTTCGCGATTGGTAGCGCCACGAAGAAGCCGTGAAGAGCGCGCTGCGCGCCTGCGCGTGCCTCTGTCTGCTGGCTGCAGCCCCGGCAGCCCAGCAGCCCGGCGGGGCCCCGGCCGACGAGTGGCGCCAGTTTCGAGGGACGCCGAACCTGACTGGTGTGTCCTCGAGCGCCCCCCCCGCTACGCTCAAGGTCATCTGGACTCATGACCTCGGCGACGTGATTGATTCCTCGGCCGCCATCGTGGACGGCGCGGTCTATGTCGGCGGCGGTGACGGGGACCTGGTCGCACTCGACCTGGCGTCCGGTGCCTTGCGCTGGAAGTACCGCACGGGCAACCTCATCGGTGAATCATCGCCAGCCGTCGCCGCTGGCACCGTCTACATCGGGGACCTGGGGGGGCTCTTCCATGCCGTCAACACCAAGGACGGGAGCCGTCTCTGGACGTTTCAGACAGCCTCCGAGATCAAGTCCTCCCCCGTCGTCGTTGGAGACATCGTGCTCGTCGGTTCCTACGACGCTCACCTCTACGGACTCGACGCGAAGACAGGGCGGCTGAAGTGGAAGGTTGAAACCAACGGAATGGTGCACGCCACGCCGGCCGTCCAGAACGGCGTCGCGTTCATTGCCGGATGCGACTCGGTGCTGCGAGCCATTCGCGTGAGTGACGGTAAGGAGGTCTACCAGATTGACTCAGGGGCTTACACCGGCGCCTCTCCGGTCATCGAGAAGGACCGAGCCTACTTCGGGACCTTCAACAACGAAGTGCTCGCCTTCGACCTCTCAGCACGGCGGCGACTCTGGCGGTATGCCCCGGACGATCGGCAGTTCCCCTTCTACTCGTCGGCTGCGCTCGGCGGCGGCCGCATTGTGCTCGGCGGGCGCGACAAGTTCGTCCACGCTCTGGACATCACCACTGGGAAGCCGGCCTGGACCTTCCCGACACGAGCGCGCGTGGATTCCTCACCGGTCATTGCCCAGGGGCGCGTCTATGTCGCCTCGAGCGACGGCCGGCTCTACGTGCTCGACCTCGAGACTGGCAAGAAGATCTCGGAGTTCGATGCCGGCTCCGGCCTCACAGCCTCCCCGGCCATTGCCAGCGGACGGGTCGTCATCGGGTCACAGGACGGCATCGTGTACGCCTTGGGCTAGTTCGGGTTCTCGGGTGCTCAGGTTCTCGGGTGCTCAGGTTCTCGGGTGCTCAGGTTCTCGGGTGCTCAGGTTCTCGGGTGCTCAGGTTCTCGGGTGCTCAGGTTCTCGGGCGCTCAGGTTCTCGGGTGCTCAGGTTCTCGGGTGCTTGGGTGCTCAGGTGCTCGGCTTCACGCGGGTGACCGCAGCCTGCGCAGCAGCTCTCGAACACGTCTGGCATTGGTGCCGAGGTCGCCAAGTCCCACGCGAGACTTCGAGCGCACATCGATCCGCGTGCCACTTCCCGTCCCGCTCAAGCGCAGGACGATGTCGTCCTTGAACCCGAACCAGAACGTCGTGTCGACGGCTTCGATGCGGCCCGACGATCTATCCCTCGCCACGACGTTCAAGCCCATCCCTTGCACAACCCCGACGGCTCGGTCGTAGGCCTGCTCAGCGTCCAACTCGAGCACCAGCGGCTCGATGTCCGGATAGGCCCGCCGCTGCTGCGCGGCCACGTCAGCCCCTCCGTACCCCGGCGGGTTGGCCGCTCCGGCCCGAAGCGGCAGGATGTCGACAAACGCAGGCGGGTCGCCGGGATCAGTCGTGATCTCGTGAATAGGGGGCGCACCACGCGCCGAGAGCACCGCGGCGCTCGGCACGCCCACGA
>Ga0209640_10001188_pt1 | contig 21680 bp, 20 predicted proteins | sample RifCSP10_1_FD_184018 | JGI IMG/M metagenome (GOLD analysis project Ga0209640, IMG submission 184018) | Soil microbial communities from Rifle, Colorado - Rifle CSP2_sed 10_1 (SPAdes) (version 2) | ecosystem: Environmental > Terrestrial > Deep subsurface > Rock core/Sediment | place: Rifle...
GCCGATGGCGATGAGCGTGAACATGTTGAGGCGGCGGTTGACGACTGACTGCCAGCCGCGCTCGAAAAACGGCCAGCCGCCCCAGAGGACCACGGGCGTGGCCAAGACGAACTGAATCCAGACAAGCCAGCGCGCGGAGAGAGCGTGCTGGACGGGCTGGCCGGGGAGCATTTCGGACATGGCGAGGAGAAAGACCGGGAGGGCGAGCGCGGCGCTGGCCCAGAAGCGACGGATCATGTCGCGCAGCTCGGGGTCTTCTTCTTCGGCGATGGTGACCATGCGCGGCTCGAGCGCCATGCCACAGATGGGGCAGGCGCCTGGGGCGGGACGGATAATTTCCGGGTGCATGGGGCAGGTGTAGTCCGTGGTGGCGGCGGGCGCGGCGGCCGGCGCAGAGGTGGGCGCATGAGGGACGTGCGTTTGTACAGGTGGGGAGGCATGTCCTGCCGCGGGGGCGATGCCGTGGAGCTTTGGCACGGTGAGGTATTTGGCGGGATCGGCTTTGAATTTTTCGAGGCAGCCGACGGAACAGAAGTAGTAAGTGGTGCCGGCGTGGTCGAAGTGGCCGGCAGCACGGGCGGGATCAACAGTCATGCCGCAGACGGGGTCCTTGGCGCCGGGCGCGGGCGAAGAGGCATGCGCATGCGGGCCGCCCGCGATTGGGAACGGATTGGCCGGTTTGTGGTGGGCGTGGCGGTCGTCTGGCATGATCAGAGCATATTAGATGATTCCGGGTTGCAAGGGGTACGTGGAACGAGGCAAGGGGGTGGCGGCAGAAATCCGCCGGCATAGCCGAGGCAACGTCAGTCGCCGAGGACGTAGGCGAAGAAAAGAGGGGCGACGATGGAGGCGTCGGACTCGATAACAAAGCTCGGCGTATCGCGGTCGAGTTTGCCCCAGGTGATTTTCTCGTTGGGCACGGCGCCGCTGTAGGAGCCATAAGAAGTCGTGCTGTCGGAGATCTGGCAGAAGTAGCCCCACAGGCGGCACGGCTCTTTAAGGTCCTGGATAATCAGCGGAACGACGCAGATGGAGAAATCGCCGGCGATACCGCCGCCGATCTGGAAGAAGCCCACTGAGGCATCGCGCGTGTGTTCCCGGTACCAGTCCACCAGCGCGGCCATCTGCTCGACGCCGGATTTGACGACCTGGAAGCCGGAGACCTCTTTGCGGAGGACGTTGGCGACGAAGATGTTGCCGAGGGTGGAGTCTTCCCAGCCGGGCGTGAAGATGGGGAGATTCTTTTCGCAGGCGGCGGCCACCCAGGAGTCTTTGGGATCGATCTGGTAGAACTGCTGGATCGCGCCGCTGCGGAGGAGCTGGTACATGTACTCGTAGGGGAAGAAGCGCTGGCCTTCGCGGTCAGCCTGCTGCCAGAAGCGCAGCACCTGGCGTTCGATGCGGCGCATGGCCTCTTCTTCGGGGATGCAGGTGTCGGTGACGCGGTTGAGGCCCTGTTCGCGCAGGGCCAGCTCCTGGTCGGCGGTGAGGTGGCGGTAGTGCGGCACGCGGCGATAGTGGTCGTGCGCGACCAGGTTGAAGATGTCCTCTTCGAGGTTGGCGCCGGTAGCGCAGATGGCGTGGACCTTGTCCCGGCGAATCATTTCGGCGAGCGACAGGCCGAGCTCGGCCGTGCTCATCGCGCCGGCCAGGGTCATGAACATCTTGCCGCCTGAGGCGAGATGACGGCAGTAGGCTTCGGCAGCGTCCACGACGACCGCGGCGTTGAAGTGACGAAAGTGATGCTTGAGGAATTCCTTGACGGCCGTCTCCGTTCTTACCAGGGTTTCAGTCTTCACAAGTCTCCCCCCGCGGACAAGTTTAATCGCTTGCAGGAATTTTACAAGAGCGCGGGCGAGGAAAGAAGAGCCGGCGAGCCCCATGCGGTAATTTCAAGGCAAGCGCCGGCGCTACCGGGCGAGTTTCGAGCCAGGCAGCGGCTGGTATAATGCCGGGGATGACGCTGGTGGAGATCACCTTCGAGCTGCAGGGGCCGCTGGGCGAGGAACAGTTGCGGGCGCTGGGCGGGTTTGCGAACACCTATGGGTTGCGGCGGTTCCGCGTGGACAATGCCAAGCGGCGGCTAACGTTTGAGTACGACGCGTCGCGGCTGAGAGGGACCGAAGTGGAACAGGTGTTGCGGCAGGCGAGGATTGCAGTGGTGAGGGTGGTTAGTTAGGGGGGACCTTCAGCCTTCAGCCGTCAGCTTTCAGCGGTCAGCATACCCTCAGAACATTCCCGCTCAAAGAAAGAAGGGATTCCAATACGGAGGGCACAGAGTAGTGCGTGCGGAAGACTGAGAACCGACCACCGTCAACTGATGGCTGAAGGCTGAGGGCTAAAAAAGGGAGGGGGTGGTTGCTTGGGATCAGCCACCCCCAAGAGAGCGTTCCGTTTCCCGGTCTTTTTTTGACCGGGGCGTGGGGTCATCCATCCTAGCTTCCCTCTCAGAGGCAGGTGGGAACGGCCAGAGTGAAACGGCGAACAAGCCCCTTCCCCTCGTTCGCCGAAACCCGCGGACCGTCATACGGAACGCACTCCACGGACGGTGAAGCAAGTTGCAGGCCAGAGACCGCCAAAAATGAGCGGTATGTAAGCGATTGGGAAAACGAGAGTTGAGCAAGTGGCGGAATGAAGAGGGGGTAATTGGAAGAGCATTAATGTTCATTTTGGAATGGGTGCGAGACCTGAGTGGGAATGGGAGGAAGCGAGGAAGTGGTTGAAGGGATTGAGAATTGGAAAGTGGTGTCGAGGATCATGGGGCGTGGATGCGGTGCACAGCAAGGTTTCAGAGTGGTGCAGAGAGTCCAGTTCTGAAACTGGGCTGGAACACTCTCTCAGACCCGTTCCGCACAATGTTGACGCAAGGAAGCTTGCGGGCGCGACTGACCTCGCCCTTTGGCCATCGTTCTGCAGCAAGCCGTGGGACGAGGCCGACCATGAAGCGGAAAAAGCTGGGAGAGGTGTTGCAAGAAAGGGGGAAGATCTCGCCGACCGACCTGGCCCGGGTGGTCCAGGAGCAACAGGGGAAGGTGATCCGGCTGGGCGAGCTGATGTTGAAGCGAGGGCTGGTGGACAAGGCCGACCTGGCGACGGCGTTGGAAGAGGTGACCCGGGTGCGGTATGTGGACCTGCAGAAGTTAACGCCGGACCTGGAGATGCTGCGGCTGATTCCAGCGGGGGTTGCACAGCGGTGCCTGGCGCTGCCCCTGAGGCGGGAGAACGGGAAACTGGTAGTGGTGCTGGCGGAGCCGCAAAACCTGAGCGTGATCAGCGAACTGCGGTTTACTGCCGGGATGGAGATCGAGCCGCGGCTGGGGTTTGCCGGGGAGATCCAGGTAGCCATCGAGCAGTGGTACGGGAAGGTGCAGTTGGGAAAGGCGGAAAAGCGCGCCGCGGATGTGCCAGTTGAGAAAGAGAGTGAGACGCCGGAGATGGAGTTCATCTCCAGCAGCACGCGTCAGGCCAACCGAGAGGCGATGGTGGAGGTGCAGGCAGAGCTGAGCCATCGGCGAACGCCGGCGGTGCGGCTGGTGAGCGAGGTGATTCTGACGGCGTTTGAGAAGCAGGCCAGCGACATCCACATCGAGCCGCAGGCGGACGACACAGTTGTGCGCATCCGGATTGACGGAATCCTGCGGGACCTGAAGCGGGCGCCGCGGGGGCTGCAGAACGCGCTGATTTCGCGGGTGAAGATTCTCTCGGATATGGATATCTCCGAGCGGCGGATGCCGCAGGACGGCCGTTTCTTGGTGAAGATGAAGGGGCAAAAGTTGGACCTGCGGGTCTCCACGCTGCCCACGCAGTACGGAGAGAAGGTGGTGATGCGACTGCTGGTGCCGGACACGCCGCTGAAAGGGTTTGCCGACCTGGGGCTGGACGAAGAAGTACGGGTGGGGCTGGAGCGAATCCTGGAGCTGACGCAGGGGATGTTGCTGGTGACCGGTCCGACGGGGTCGGGCAAGAGCACGACGCTCTATGCCGCGCTGAACTATGTGCGGCGGCCAACGGTGAACATCATCACCGTGGAGGACCCGATCGAATACGCGCTGGCAGGCGTGAACCAGGTGCAAGTGAACAGTAAGGCGGGGCTGACCTTTGCGAGCAGTTTGCGGTCCATCCTGCGGCAGGACCCCAACGTGATCATGGTGGGCGAGATCCGCGACAAGGAGACGGCGGAGATCGCGATGAAAGCGGCGCAGACGGGACACCTGGTGCTTTCGACGCTGCACACCAACGACAGCATCTCGGCGGTGACCCGGCTGATCGATCTGGGGGTGCCGGGGTTCATGATTGCGGCGTCGCTCGCCGGGGTGATTGCCCAGCGGCTGGTGCGGCGGCTGTGCGCATGCCACGAGGAGCATGGGATGACCTCAGAACTGATTGCGCGGCTGCTGGCGATCGGCGTGGCCGACCCACCGGAAAAGGTCGGGGTGGCGGTGGGATGCACGGCGTGCGACCACACCGGCTACCGCGGGCGAGTGGGGATTTACGAGCTGCTGGTGTTTGACGAAGCAATGAAGATGACCGTAGCCTCCGGGGGGCAGATGGACGAGATCCGGTCGCTGGCGCGGGTGAACGGGATGAAGCGGATGCAGGCCGATGCGCTGGAGAAGATCGGGTGGTGTCTGACGTCAGTGGACGAGGTGCTGCGGGTGATTCCGTTCGAGCCGCTGAGCGCGGCCGACTGCGGGCGGTGCGGGCGGAGCCTGCTGACCGAGTTCCGTTACTGCCCGCACTGCGGGTCGGCGCGGGAGCGGAGCACCGGCCCCGGGCCGCGGACGGCCGAGCCGGTGAGGGAAGGAGTGCTACGAGCATGAAATCCCGGAAGAACGGCAACTTCACGACACCCTCGCGCGAATGGCAGCGCTTCCCGCACCTGCGGGAACTGAGCATCTCCTACGAAGGCCACACCGAAGCCATTTCTGTGCGCACACCGGACATCAGTCTGAAGGGAATGTTCATTAACACACCGAATCGTTTTCCGGAGGGCGCAGTCTTGAAGCTGAGATTTGTGCTAACCCAGTCGGGCGTCGAGGTGAGGACCCGCTGCGAAGTGCGCTACTGCCTGCTCGGAGTGGGGATAGGAGTGGAGTTCGTCGAGATCAGTGCGGAGGCGCGCCAGGCCATCGAGCAGGAAGTGGGGATGGTGCAGCGGAAGGCGAGATAGCCAGAGAGCTTTCGGCTTTCAGCGGACCGGGGCCAACAAGTAGCGAGACGTTTTCCGTCTTCCGTTGTCGGTTGTCCTTAAGAATTCCAGAATCAACACAGGATTTGGCAAGGAACTGCGTGGCGGGATTGTTGCAGTCCCGGCAACCGCGGCACGCGTAGGCCTCCACCACGGACCGGCAGAGCCTAGACTGGTGAGGCACACCGAGTCGAGGGAAACGTCATGGACCAGTCAAGCCAGCCGCCCGCAAGTCAGAACGCTACTGCAACTAAGCCGTCCGAAGGACAGAGCGCCACAACAGCGAAACCCGCAGGGACGACGAACGCGCCGGGGGCGGCGGGCACCAAGCCAGTCGTGCCCACGGCGCAGATCATCGCGCGGATGCTGGGGGCGCATGAGCGGATCAGCGACCTGCTCTTTTCACCAGGACGATTGCCGCAGGTGGAGACGAGCGGGCAACTGGTGGAAGTGCCGATCCCCGGGATGGGCGCGCTCGTGCCGGACGACACGCGGCGAATCGCCGGCGACCTGATCGGCCGAGATTCCTACGCGATTCAGAAGCTCGAACAGGACGGAGCGGCCGACATTTCCTACGGCCTGCCCGGGGTGGCGCGGTTCCGCGTGAACATTTTCCGGCAGCGGGGGAGCTGCGCGATTGTGATGCGGGTGATTCCTACGCAGATCCCGACGCTCGCCGACCTGCGCCTGCCACCGCAACTGGCCGAGTGCGCCGAGCTGCGGAATGGAATCGTGCTGGTGACGGGTCCGACCGGGTCGGGGAAATCTTCGACGCTCGCGGCGATCCTGGACAAGATCAACCAGGAGAAGCCGTATCACATTCTGACGATCGAAGACCCAATCGAATTCCTGCACAACCACAAGCGGAGCACCATCCACCAGCGCGAGCTGCACACTGATACGCCGACGTTTGCGCTGGCGCTGCGGGCGGCGCTGCGGCAGGCCCCCAAAGTAATTCTGGTGGGTGAGATGCGCGACCGGGAAACGATCGAGATCGCTCTGGAGGCTTCGGAGACAGGCCACCTGGTGTTTTCCACACTGCACACGATTGACGCAGCGAAGACGGTCGAGCGGATCATCGGCGTCTTCCCGCAGGGCGACCAGCTGGGAATACGGAACCGGCTGTCGAAGGCGTTCCGGTTCATCCTGTCGCAGCGGCTGGTGCCGAATCAGAAGGAAGGCGGGCGCATCGCGGTGGTGGAAATCCTGAAGTCCACCATGCGCACGCGGGAGTATGTCGAGAAGGGAGAGAGCGAAGGCAAGACGCTGGTGGACGCTATGCGCGACGGCGCCAACGACGGTATGCAGCACTTCGACGACGAGCTCGAGAAACTCGTGCGGGCGGGCATGGTGGACTTGGAGACGGCGCTTTCCTATTCGACCAACGCCGGCAACCTGCGCCTGGAACTGGCCGACCTGGCCGAGCAGAAGCGAGCGGCACCGGCGGCTGCCGCGGCTCCGTCGAATGTGGGTGGGGAGGCGGAGATTGAGATTGTAAGATAGCGGTCAGCTATCAGCTGTCAGCTCTCAGCAGTCATTCATGCGCGAATACGCCCGGTTCTCCAATCGGGCGGCCAGATGCACAACAAATCCGGGCAAACTTGCAGGGGGAAAGCCCCGCCTCTCCCTCTGCGGCGCATGGCACTGGTGGGCCAAGTTCAGCCTGTGCTACTGAAAGAACCGGCGGGGCGCAGGGTCGCGCGAAGCGGCAACCAGGTTGCGGGAGGGCACGCGAAAAGCCGCGCCAGAGGCCGGATTTGCCAGACGACCCCGGAAGTGTGTAGCATTCGGGGCGGTTCTGGTGGGCCGCGAGAAAGAGGTTGCGGATCGGGGCATAGTTATTTAGAATGATTCTAAAGTAGTGGGTGAACGACAGAGAGGAGATCTTATGAAAGGCAAACCGGAAGTGATCGGCACGCTCTCGGAAATGCTGAAGGAAGAGCTGGGCGCGATCAACCAGTACATGCTGCACGCGGAGATGCAGGAGAACTGGGGCTACTCGAAGCTGGCCAAGGCAACGAAGAAGCAGTCGATCGGAGAGATGAAGCACGCCGAGCAGATTATGGAGCGGATCCTCTTCCTCGAGGGGATGCCGCGGATGGAGGAGATGGGCAAGCTGACCATCGGCAAAGACGTGCCGCAGCAGATTAAGAACGACCTGGCGCTGGAGCGCGGCGCCGTGCTGGCGTACAACAAGGCGATTGAGACGTCGCGGAAGGCGGGCGACAACGCGACGGCCGACTTCTTGCAAGACATCCTCAAAGACGAAGAGATGCACGTGGACATGCTGGAAAAGCAGCTCAGCCTGATTGACCAATTGGGGCTGACGCAGTATCTGGCGCAGCAAATGGGGGAGCCGGAGTAGGCAGCGTCGAGCGCGGCGCAAAGCTTGCCGGGAAAAAGGACGGCCGGTCCGTTTAGGCGGACCGGCCTTCGTCTTTTCAGGGCCAAGTGGCACGGAATCGGGTAGAGTAGGCGACTTAGAGCGCCAGAACATGGCGACACAAGACACCACAACAGAACAGAGTGGCCAAGCGGCGGCTTCAGTGCATCCGTTTCCGGTGATGCGATGGGTGGCGCTCGCGTGGTTGGCGGTGTGGCTGCCGACCTACTGGTACCTGCACGGCTGGGCGAACTTTTTTCATCTCTGCGACGTGGCTATCATCCTGACGTGCGTGGGGCTGTGGCGGGGCAGCGCGCTGCTGCTGGGGAGCCAGGCGGTGGGGTCGTTGGTGGTGGAGACGCTGTGGTGCGTGAACGTGGCGGGGTACGCGCTGTTCCGCACGCACCTGATCAAAGGAACCGAGTACATGTTTGACCCGGCGATCCCGCTGTGGGTGCGGCTGCTTTCCTGCTACCACGTGGTGTGGCCGGTGCTGCTGCTGTGGGCGGTGCGGCGGGTGGGGTACGACCGGAGGTCGCTCGCACTGCAAGCGGCAATTGCGGTGCCGGTGGTGGCGGCTTCGCGCTGGATCGAGCCGCACCGGAACCTGAATTTTTCTGTCATTGACCCGGTCTTTGAGCGCTCGCTGGGGCCAGCGCCCGTGCACCTAGCAATTATCCTGGTGTGTTTGTTCATACTGATCTACCTTCCGACCCATCTTCTGCTGAAGAAGCTCTTCCCTGCTCCGAAGAGTGCGGCCGGAGCATCCAATCGTCCGGAGGCAGGAAGCCATGGCTGAGAAGCCGACGAAGAACGATGCAGAGTGGAAGGCAAAGCTGACCCCGCAGCAGTACCACGTGACGCGGCAGAAAGGGACGGAGCCGCCGTTCACCGGCGAGTACGAGGACACGGAGACGCCGGGCATGTACCGGTGCGTGTGCTGCGGGCAGGAGCTGTTCAGCTCAGAGACGAAATACCACTCGGGGAGCGGTTGGCCGAGCTTCTGGGCGCCGGTTGATGAGGACAAAGTGAAAGTGGAGCGCGACGCAAGCCACGGGATGGTTCGCACCGAGGTGACGTGCAGCCAGTGCGAGGCGCACCTGGGGCATGTGTTCGAGGATGGGCCGCGGCCGACGGGGATGAGGTATTGCATCAATTCGGCGGCGCTGAAGCTGGAGGAGAAGGAAGAGTGAAATGGGAGAGGAACACAGATAAACACAGATGAGAGATAGAGAGAAAAAGATGAACACAGATGCGAGGGGTGAGTGGCGAGTAGCGAAAAGCAGATTCCTCGCTCCGCCAAGCGGGGGCTTGGAATGAGGAAAAGAGTGTGCCGTGGGCGCTACTGGTCAGCGATGCGGGTGGACTGCCAGGCGACCTGGCGCCAGCGGGCGTCGCGGCGGAGATAGACGTCGAGGAAGCGGATCTCGAGGACGCGCTGGCGGCCGCCGGATTCGACGGTCATGCGGGCGTGGCCGGTAACCAGTGCGGTCGAGCCGTAGATGCGCACTCGCAAGTCGTCGAGGTCGGCAGCGACGTATTTCAACTGGCCGGAACGCAGGGCGGCGATGAACTCGGCCTTGGTCTCCACGCGGCCGCTCGAGTGGGTGTAGACCAGCGCATCGTCGAGAAGCGCTTCGAGAGCGGCGAAGTCGTTTTTGAGCATGGCGGCGACGCGGCGGTCGAGCACATCGAGGAGCTGCATTGGGGGGGAGGGCAGGCCGCGGTCGATTGGCCGGGGCTCGGATTGCGGGCGCGCCGCCGGAGACACCAGAAGCACTAGACAAACGGTGGGGAGGAGTTTTTTCATGGCTCTGCCTCGTTTGGTGACGGAGTGGCTACGCGGGAATCCTAGCGCGAGGCGGGAAGAGGGACAAGGAGGGACGGCGAGGAGCCGTAAGGGCGTATGGCCATACGCCCCTGCAGATAGCAACCGCCGGGACGCCGGCGCTCCACCAGCGCTACAGGTGGCGGAGGACCATGAGCGTCAGGTCGTCGCCACGGGGGTGGCTGCCGGCAAAATCTTGTACTGCGCCCAAAAGCGAAAAGAGCATCGAGTTGGCCGAAGAGCCGGAGGCGGCGCGAGCGGCGGCAAGCAGTCCGCGAGTACCAAACTCTTCATCGCAGGCATTGCGGCACTCAGTGAGGCCGTCGGAATACATCACCAGAGTGTCGCCGGACTCGAGGCGCACGCGGCCGCAATTAAACGTGGCATGGGGCAAGGCGCCGAGCATGGGGCCTCCTTCGCGAAGCGTTTCGACGTTGCCATTGCGGCGCAGAAGCAGCGCGGGAGGCTGGCCCGCGTTGCAATAAATGAAGTCGCCGTTGTGCGGATCGAGGCGGCCGAGGAAGAGGCCGGCCATGGGTGGCTCAGGCTGAATCTGGAAGAGGTCGCGGTTGATGGCCGCAGTTGCGGCGGCCGGACCGGGCACAGAAGAAGCATGGATGCGGAGCAGGCCAATCAGGTGCGTGAACCAGAGGCCGGCAAGAAAGCCTTTGCCGGCGATGTCGCCGACGGCGAGGGCGAGCTCAGGGCCGAGATCGAGCACGTTGTAGAAATCGCCGGAGATGTGGCGGACAGCGAAGACTTCGCTGGCGAGCTCAAAGCGGCCACAGCGGAGTCCGCGGGTGGAGCATAGTTTGCGCTGAACCTGCGCGGCGCCGAAGAGAGCCTGCTGGAGGTCGTTTTGTTGGCGGCGCAGGGCTGTGAGCTCGGTTTCGAGAGCTAGGTTGCGCTCGAGCAGGTCAACGGCGGGCGTGCAGCCGTGCCCGTTGCGCGAGGCCTTTGCGGGCCGCGCAGCCAGGGCCTGCCAAGCCGGGAAGCGGGCAAATTCTTCGCGATGAGGTTCGCGATGCGAATGCTGAGATTTTCTCACAGGAGGCCCCCTCCGTCAGGGGCGGCCGCGCATCAGCCGACGAATTTGTAGCCCACGCCGTGCACGGTCAGAATAAACCGAGGCTCCTCGGGAATGGGTTCGAGTTTCTGGCGCAGGCGAACGATGTGGGCGTCCACGGTGCGCGTGGTGGGGTAGTGCTCGTACCCCCAAACGTTTTCGAGCAGACGATCGCGGCTCAGCGTTTCACCCGGGTGGCCGAGGAAATACTTCAGCAGCTCGAACTCCTTAGCGGAAAAGTCCACCGACTTGCCGCGGCGAACGACCTGGTAGCTGCGGAGGTTGACCTCGACATCGCCGAATTTGTAAGTCTCCTGGTCCTTGGGCAGCGCGTGGGCGCGGCGCAGGACGGCCTTGACGCGGGCGATAAGCTCGCGGATAGAAAAGGGTTTGGTGACGTAATCATCGGCACCGAGCTCGAGGCCGATCACCTTGTCCACTTCCTGACCGCGGGCGGTGAGCATGATGATGGGCATGGACGGCCGCTTGGCCTTGAGCTGCTTGCAGACGTCGAGCCCGCTCATTTTGGGCATCATGACATCGAGCACGACGAGGTCGGGCGAATCTTCGATGGCGCGATGAAGGCCTTCGGCCCCGTCACCCGCGGTGATTACCTGGTAGCCCTCGTATTCGAAGTTGTCGCGCAGGCCGGCAACCATATTGGGTTCATCCTCAACGATTAGTATCTTGGTCATGACCACTCCGTGCTCCCTTTTCAAAGAATTGGACATTAGGCCGCCGGCGGCGAGGTGCTGGTGTCCGCCTGGGGCGGCCGGTTCATCTGAATCGGCAGGGCGATGACGAACTTGCTGCCCTTGCCGGGATTGCTTTCGACGAAAACTTGTCCGCCGTGCGCCTGGACAATGTGACGAACCAGCGAAAGGCCGAGGCCGCTGCCCTTGGTGTTGTGCACCAGCGGATCGCCGACGCGATAGAACTTCTCAAAGATTTTGGACTGCTCGGCCGTCGGAATGCCGATGCCTTTGTCGATGACCTCGATCTTGATTGAGCCATTGGCGCGATAGAGGTTGACGCCGATGTACTTCTGGTCGCGGGAATATTTCAGCGCGTTGTTGACGAGGTTGAGCAGGGAGCGGGCGATGGCTTCGCGGTCCACTTTGAGGGGCGGGATGTCTTCGGCGATTCTTTCTTCGAAGGAGAAGCCGTTCTGCTCGATCTGGTAGCGATAGGACTCCAGGGTATTGTGGACCAGCAAAGCGATATCGGTTTCCTTGAACTCGTACTCTTTGCGGCCAGCCTCGATGCGGGAGAAATCGAGGATGTTGTTGATGAGCGCGGAGAGCCGCTCGCTCTCTTTGCGGATGATGCGGTAGTACTCCCCGAACTTGTCCGGCGAGGTGAGGCGACCGAGCTCGAGCGTTTCCGCGTAGAGGCGAATCAGCGAGAGCGGCGTGCGCAGCTCGTGGGAGACGTTGGCGACAAAATCGGACTTGAGGCGGGCCAGGGCCATTTCACGGCTGACGTTGCGCCAGGTGAGCCAGATGCCGGCGGCCATCAGCAGGGAGAGGCAGCCGAGGATGATGAAGTTGTAGGTTACAAACTTCTCGCCAATGGCGGCAACGGTGGTGCCCTTGTACTTGACCGCCATCACCAGGCCGGGGAAACCTTCCTCGAAGGCACGCTCAACCTCGGGCTTTCCGCCATCCCAGTCCGAAGAAGCGGCAAGGGGCTCCCACTCCTTGCGGAGGTGGATCATCATAACCGCCTGGTTGGCCGCGTTCTTGTTCTTGCTGGGCTCGGAGGATGTATAGGCGAGGACACTATCGAGCATCTGAGGGAAGAAGTCTTTGCGCAGGTAGTCGGGGTCAAAGACGATACCGCCCATGGCCACGCGGTCGCCGGTGAGATGCGGCGGAGTGAAGAGCGCGACGGTGGCGGGAATGTTCCTTTTTTCCGGGCCGCTAATAACCTCGGTGAAGATGTAATAGGGCGGCTGATCCTTCTTCTCCATTTCGCGGAACTTTTCGAGCATGCTCTTGGACTCAACGGGGAGCCATTTGGAGAAGGCGTCGATCGCCTTGCTGATCTCCGGCCTGTAGTCAGGACCATCGGCGCGGTCAGAGCGGGAGCGGACAATGAAAGCGTTGGTCTTCTGGTCGTAGAGAAACGCGAAAGCGATTTGGGGATTTTCGCGGAGGACCTTTTCGAGTCCGGCAGCGACGTGGTCATCCGGGCAGGGAAACTCCTGGCGGGCCGTAGCCACCTGTGAGCGAATCTTCTCGTTCATTTTCTTTTCGGCGATCTTCGTGACGTAAAGGAAGTCGCGATGGATGGCGGCTTCGATGGCCTTGTCGCGCTGGATGGAGCGGAGGTTCCAGAGGGTGAAGCCAATAATCGCGGCGGCCGGGAGAATAATGGCCAATTGCAAAGTGAGCAGCATGCGGGTACGCTCGTTCCAGCGCTTCTTGCTCATGGCAACCTCGTTGTCGAGATCAGGGTGTCTACTCACTAGACGCAAATTGTAAACAAGAGTTTCCGGTAATGTGTCAAAGGGGAGCAAAAAGTTGTAAAGAGTTGTGAAGGGGGCGGAGAGACAGCCGTAAAGATTGTGTTATCAATGGCGTACGGCATAAAAACGCCACGAATAGGGCCTCGCATCAGTCCCGGCTGAAGACGCCGCGAGGGGACGCCATCTATGAGATTCACAAATGATAGTCCGAGGCTGGACGGAAGGTGAACCACAAGCTTTAATCATGAGGGGCGAGAGCGGGAAGTGGGCCACAGGTTGATTGAAGGGGCAAGGCGGGGAGAGATTGGGATTGCGCCGGTTTGGGGCAGGGGCCTAGAGTAAAGGCAGAGAAGTGAAACGGGACCCGACCGAGTGCACGGATACACCGACAGACTGCGCGGAAAAAGGCAGACAAGAAGGAGGAACCATGTGGGGAGATAAGCCAGCTCAGCCCGGTGCGGCGAGCTCGACGGGGAGTTCTGTGCCGGGAGTAAAGCCGGCGGTGCCCGGCGTTGAGGTGCCGCGGGCGGGGAGCCCGGTGGTGCGCTCGACGGCGTGGCTGGGACCGGGGATACAAGTGAAGGGTCAGATTTCGGGCGACGAAGACCTGCACATCGATGGAAAAGTGGAAGGGCCGATCACGCTGGGCGGCCACCGGCTGACGGTAGGGGCGAGCGCCGAAGTGTCGTCGGAGATTGTGGCGCGCGAGGTGGTGGTGCAGGGCAAGGTGCACGGCGACCTGCGGGCGCGGGACCGCATCGAAATCAAGAAGAACGGGCACGTGACCGGCGATCTGACCACGGCGCGCATCCAGATTGAAGACGGAGCCTACTTCAAGGGCAGCATCGAGATTGACCAGAGCAAGACGCAAGTGGGCAGCGACCTCGCCACGATGCTGAGCCGCGCAACTTCAAAGAACGACTGACCTCCGCCGCAAGCCGCCACGGCACAACTGCGGAGTACCCTCACTCAACCCACCCGGCGCTCGACGGCCGGGGCGATAATGCGAAGCTCGTTCATCAACTGAACAAACTGGTTCGGAAAGAGTGACTGCGCGCTGTCGCTCAGCGCGCGCTCCGGGTCGTTGTGCACTTCGACCATGATGCCGTCGGCGCCGGCGGCCACCGCGGCGCGGGCCATCGGCGCCAACTCATCGCGACGCCCGGTGCCGTGGGACGGGTCCACGATGATGGGCGGGTGCGAGAGTTTCTTGACCACGGGAATGGCCGCGAGGTCGAGGGTATTGCGGGTGTAGTCCTCGAAGGTGCGGATGCCACGCTCACACAGGATCACCTGATAATTGCCGCCATGCATGATGTACTCGGCGGAGAGCAACCACTCCTCGATCGTGGCGGACATTCCCCGCTTGAGCAGAACTGGCTTTCCCACCTTGCCCAAGACGCGGAGCAGGTCGAAGTTCTGCATGTTGCGGGTACCCACCTGGAGGACGTCCACAAACTCGGCCATTAGGGGAATTCTCGTGTGGTCCATCACTTCGCTGACGACCACCATTCCGTAGCGGTCGGCGGCCTCGCGCAGCCAGCGAAGGGCGGGCTCGCCGAGTCCCTGGAAACTGTGGGGCGAGGTGCGCGGCTTGAACGCGCCGCCACGCAGCACCTTCGCACCGGTGCGGCTGACGGCTTCGGCGATGGCATGAATCTGTTCGCGGCTTTCCACTGAACAGGGACCCGCCATCACGATCACCTCCGTGCCGCCGACGGCCACACCCTTGCCAACATCCACCAGCGAGCCTTCGGGGCGGAAGTTGCGGCTGGCAAGTTTGTACGGGGCGCTGATGCGGATGACCTCGCGGACGCCTTCGAGCGTCTCGAGATCGCGGGTATCGAAATCGAGCTTGGCTCCGACCGCGCCGAGAACCGTGTGGCGAGCGCCGGTGGAACGGTGAACGGCAAAACCCATCGCTTCGGGACGATGGGTTACGTGCCGGATTTGTGCCTCGCCGGCACCTTCTTGCATGACGACCACCATGGTGTGAGACCTCCTAAAAACAAAAAGCCCGCTAGCGCCGATTGCGCCAGCGGGCTGTTGAGAGCTGTCTTGCGTTAGCTATCGAGGCAGCCGCGGGCGCAGTTCTGCCGGTAGCGATACCAGTAGAGCTTGCCCCGCGGACTCATCATGGACGACACCGTACCGGAGAAACCTCCGACGAGTCAAGCAGGATTTCCGCTCGCGCCGGCGAAGGACCATGCCGCGTTGTCCGCACTGCATTGGAGAGAACGTGGCTCTCAACCACCAGCCTTGCAGCAACGGAGGCGGCGCCGCTGGTGGTGGGGGCTGGAGGCGTAGTGGGCGGCGAGGGGGTCGAGGCCAAAATCGTGTTCGAGGTCGCGCCAGACGGTGTGGATGTGGTTGGCGTTGTTCTGCGTGTTGTCGTACTCGATGAGAAAAATCGGCCCCTGGACGCGGTAGTAGTGCGGCTGGCCGGGATCGGGGCCGCCAGCCCAAGCAAAGTGGATTTTCTCGATGCCGGCACGACGGATGCGAGCGAGCTCGGCCTCGGCCAGTTCCGGGCGGAGCCGGCGGGCATAAAGCTCGACCAACTGCCAGAGCAGGGCGGAGCAGCGGGAGTCGAGTTCTGTCCAGGCGACTCCGACCGGCGGGCCGATCGCGGCGCGACGCGAATTGCCGGTGACGATTTCATCCGGGGCGGCGGAGGCAATCAGAGCGCGGGCACGCTGCGGTTCCTCGAGAGAGAGAAACAGGCGGCGGCCCAGGTCTTCTTCTTCGGCGAGCGTGCGCAGGCCGGCGCGCGGACCCGCGCGGACCTGAGCGGGATTGGCTCCCATGAACAGCGGAAATGCGGAGACGACGCGGGAATCGCGCAGCGTGAAGTTGAGAGAAATATGATGGCCTTCGAGCCGCCAGCCCCAGGCCGCGGCGCCCGGCTGGCCAAAGAGCGAGTAGAAATAGAGGTCGGGGTCGCGGACGGGGTTGCGGGACTCGTCGAAGAGCACCTGGTCGAGAGAGCGAATGTTCTGGACGCGGGTGAAGCCAGAGTCGCTCAGGCCGGAGCGGAGGAGCGAATCGGCGCGGCGGCGCTGGTCGTCGGAGAGCTGTTTGACGGAGAGACCGGCACGAGCACGGGGGATGAAATGCCAGTTCAAGCGCTCGGGGTCGTCGAAGGGAATGGAGATGCGCGCGCGCTGCTCTGAAGAAAGCGAACCGAGAAGACTGCTGGCCTCGGCTGCCATCTCCGCCGCAGGGTCGGGGGCGAGCCGACCGGCGGCCAGAGCTGCGGAGGCAGCGAATGCGAGAAAGAGAAAATAACGCGTGGCGCGTCGCATGGGCGGGTACTCTACACCTCTCGGGGCCAGGAGAAAAGAAGGAAGGATGCGCGACTGGCAAAAGCGGGTTGACGAAGATGCCGGGCTCCCTCGGCTGCGCCCGGGACAAGTTCCGCCCAGCGCGACATGGGCGCGGATCCCTCGACCTCGCCCTGCACCGCGGGGTGCAAGTCTCCGCTCACGATTAGCGTCTTTTCTTCACCCTGGCTGAGGTTGCTAATTGCGGTCGCCGTAGCCGTGGAGGCCGCGGCAGAGTTTGCAGTTGGTGAGAGGCTCGGTGTTGTCCACGCGGTGCTGGACGGGTTTGAGCGTGCGGAGATAGGCGAAGATGGCTTTGAGGTCGGCGTCCGTCATGTGGCGAAAATGCTGCCAGGGCATGATGTTGTTGAGCGGGCGCACGCCGCCGACTTTGCCCGTGCGGATGGTCTGGAGGAACATTTTCTCGTCGTAGTGGATGATGCCGGAAGGATCGGGCGTGAGATTGGCGCTAGAAACTTTGCCCCATGGGCCGTGAAGCATCAGGCCGCCGGAGAAGTCGAGACCTGGGAGAGGTTCGAACACAGCATTAGAGGGCGTGTGACAACCGGAGCAATCGGCAAGGGCATTGACGAGGTAGTCGCCGCGCTTGACGGGATTGGAGGAATCCGGCGACAGGATGGGAGCCGAAAGCGGTGGAAGAGGTTTCCAGTGGTCGGTGACTTGCTTTGGCCAGGCGGTGAGCGGGACTTTGTTGCGGACGGGCGGGATGGAGCGGATGTAAACGATGATGGAGTAGAGATCTTCGTCGGACATGTTGCGGAAGATGAGGTAGGGCATGAAAGGCACGAGTGTGCGACCATCGTTGCCAATGCCCTGGCGGAGCGCGCGGATGAATTGATCGTCGGTCCAATTGCCCGCGCCGGTTTCGGGGTCGGGGGAGATATTCGGCGGATACACTTTGAAGGGGAGATTGTCGTCGGGGATTTCGCCGCCGCCGCCTTCGGTGCCCGGGATGGGCATAACGGTATTTTTCCAGTCCACCTGGGAATGGCAGCCGAAACAATCGGCGACGTAGTGGACAAGGTATTTGCCGCGGGCGAGTCGTGCGGGCGTTCGCTGAATGGTGAACTTCTTGGAAAGCCGGGAGGCGGCTGCGCTTTGAGGCTGCGGGGTGTACTGGCTCAGTAAAGAGCCAGCCGCGACTGCAAAGAGTAGGGCCGACAGCACAAACGCGAGCGTTCGTTTCATGTGGAGCAGCCTCCCAAGGGAAAGTAGTCACGCGGATTGTATAAGAAAGACTTGAAGAAAAGAAATGCCAAAGTGAAGTGGCGCGCCCGGAGACCCGCCGCGGCGGGGAACTCCCGACCTTCTGGTTTCCGCCTGAGGCGGACTCTATCCAGCTGAGTTACGGGCGGATTGCGTGCTCAGCATCTGCTTCAATTGTTCTCGCCCTTTGCCTGACTTCAGAAAGCGCTCACGGCGCATCGCCTCCCAGCGCGTTGGGTACCCCTCGGAAAGCACGATCTCCCAAGGACCGCGATTCCTCGTGGACTTGGTGATTCCCTGATTGTGTTGGCCGAGGCGCTGGACGGGATCTGAAGTGAAGCCTGTATAGAGATGCCCGGAGGTGAGGCTGCAAAGCACATAGACGAAATACATGGGAAAGTGGCGCGCCCGGAGAGATTCGAACTCCCGACCTTCTGGTTCGTAGCCAGACGCTCTATCCAGCTGAGCTACGGGCGCGCAGCATGCTAGATTCTAGCACAGCAGAAATGCACAGCAAAAGCGGGAGCCGCACGGCGAGGAAGCGGGGCCGTCGGCGTCCGTGGGAGATCAGGGAGGCGGAGAAACAATGAGGCGATGGATGAGGGCGGCGTTGTTGGGTGTGCTGGTGGCCGGAATTGGCGGCGGGGCGATGGCGCAGTCGCAGAGGAAGTCGGGGCGGGCGCAAGCGAGCGCGCAACTGCCGGAGGGAGTGGAGGCGATTTCGCTGCTGAGGCAGCCGCTGCGGTCGGCGCCGCCGGCGGAGGCGCAGCGTGCGGAGTTGGAGGCGCGGCTGGCGGAGGCACGGGCGGCGGTGGAGGCGCGTCCGAACGACCCGGAGGCGGTGGTATGGCTAGGTCGGCGGACAGCGTATCTCGGACGATACCGCGAGGCGATCGCGATCTACACCGCGGGCATCGGGAAATTTCCGAGGTACGCAGCGCTGTACCGCCACCGCGGGCACCGGTACATCACCGTGCGCGAGTTGGACAACGCGATTGCGGACCTCGAGCGGGCGGCGGCGCTGACGGCGGGCGCGCCGGACGAAGTCGAGCCGGACGGGATCCCCAACGCACGGAACACGCCGACGAGCACGTTGCAGTCGAACATCTGGTACCACCTGGGGCTGGCGCGATACCTGAAGGGCGATTTTGCGGGGGCGCTGGCGGCGTACCGCGAGTGCGTGAAGAGGTCGAAGAACGCGGACATGCAGGTGGCGACGGGTCATTGGCTGTACATGACGCTGCGACGGATGGGGCGCGAGGCGGAGGCGCGGCAGGTGCTCGAGCCAATCACGCCACAGATGGACATCATCGAGAATGGGTCGTACCACCGGCTGCTGCTGATGTACAAGGGCGTGCTGACGGCGGAAGAGCTGCTCGCGCAAGCCAGCGGAGGAACGGAGATCGCCACGATTGGGTACGGCGTGGCGAACTGGCACTTCTACAATGGACGACGAGAACAGGGGCTGGCGCTGATGAAGAAAATTGTGCAAGGCGAGACGTGGGCGGCGTTTGGGTTCGTCGCGGCGGAGGCGGATTTGGCGAGGGCGGAACCGAGAAACCCGGTTCCTGCTATCGGGGCCACACACTAAGGCGGCGCCGGCGCGCTGCAAGAAGAAAAGTTGTTCCCCTGAATGGCAGCGCTAGATGGAAGAAGACTGTGAGATTAGAGATCGGGGGGAGGCGGGGAGGCGGGGGCTTTGAGGTTTTGCGGGGGAGCGACGAGACCCTGCGGGGGCGCGGTGAAGTTGAGATGAACGTTGAGGAGGAAGGTGCCGGCCTGGAGGCCGCGGGCGGTACATTGAACCTGTACGGCGCCGCCGGGAGGGATGCTCGAAGGGGTGATGGGTATGGTAGCAGTCTGGCCGGAGGCGCTTTGTCGGGAGGTTTTTGCGCCGGGAGCGGAGCAGCGGAGGTTGCCGAGGGTCTGCGGCGTTTGATTGGTGAGCGTGAGGGTGCCGACCGGGGTGCGCGGGCCGCCAGGAGCCGACAAGCCGCCGAGCCCGGGAACGGTGACGCCGAAGTTGACAGTCTGACCGCGGGTGACTACGGGAGGCTGCGGTACCTGCGTGACGACGGTCGGAGTGTTGATGCGACCGGCGGCGACGGGTCGGCCTCCGACGCTCACCAGCAGCGGAACGGCAGCGATCGGCTGCGGGGCAAGCATCGGAGCCATTGCCGCGGCGCCGCAGTGTCCCCACCAGAGATTGCGGGCGGGTTGATCACCCAGAGAGATGTTGGGCATGGCTCCCTGTGCGGGGCCGAGAACGTAGAACGCCGAGCCCTGAACTACTGCTGCGGGTGCGCGCCAGGCGTCGCCGGAGGTGTAGTCGAGCGGCGGCCAGATTTTCACGGGCACGGACTGAGTTTTTCCCCACGGAAGAAAACTGGCGGCAGTCGGCGGACGGGCCGGTGCGGGCGCGAGCGAGAGCTGGCCGGCTTCGAGGGGAAAGGTTTGATCGCCGAGCTGCAGGCGGCCAGCGAGCCATTCGCTATCCACTTCTGATTCCACTTCCCTGCCCTGATCGAGAGATTTCTGCCAGGCGCGAACATTGAGTGTGACTGCATCGGTGCAGGCGGGCGGAGGCCAACTGAGTTCGACGCGAGTGAGGTCGGGTGCGGGGTCAGCGAAGAGGTCGGAGTCCTCGGCGTCGCGGAGCTGCTCGTTTGAGGCGTTTGCGGCGGGCGTGGGAGGCTGGCCCTGAGCGACGCGGGTGAACTGGCCGGCGCGAAGACGGACTTCGCCGGGGACGCCGGGGTCCACGTTGCGGACAAGGAGCTCGCCGTAAAGACAGAGGACTTCGGTGTAGGCGGCGAGCGCGGCGATCCAGAAGCGCGTGCCGACGACGCCGACGGAGGCGGTGCGCGTGCGCACGCGGGTCTGAGCGCCGGGCTGGACGCGGCGAACGATGTTGGCGCGGAGGCGGCCGTAGAGCAGCTCGAGGTCGGTCTGGCTGGTGCCTGGGTCGTGGCGGAGAACGCGCAGCTCGGAGTCGGAGCCGACGTTGAGGAGCGAGCCGTCGAGCAGGCCAACGCGAATGCGACCAGCGCGGCCGGTGCGCAGCAGGTCGAGCCAGTCAATCGGCGCGGCGCGCTGCGCGGGGAATGGAGGCGCGGCGCCGCGAACGACGTCGGCGGGAGCGAGGGCGAGACGAACTTCGCCGGCGCGGTCGGCGGATTGGGCGGGGTTCCGGGCGGCGGAAGCGGACGCCAGCAGTGCAAGAGCAGCGGCTGAAAGGATGCGCAGGGACGAGCGCATGGGCGGATTATAGGACGGTCGGGAGTTGTTGTCAGAGAAAAGAGGGCCTACTGAAGTCGGCCCCTACACAAACCCTACACAAAACCCCTACAGGCGAGGAGGGAGGCGGCGGAGGAGAAGAAGAGCGGTGAGAGCGAAGAGGGCGAGGAAGGCGGCGCCAGTGGGGTACTGTCCGAAGCAGAGGTTGCCGATGCCGAAGAGAGCGGAATAAACCATCGCGCAGCCGAGGAGCCAGGAGAGGAGATTGGGGGCGAGGTCGCGCGTGGGCGGGACGTCGGGAGCGGCGAGGGCGACGGGGCCCCAGCCGCTGACGTCGGGGCGGACGCGGCGGTAGAAGTTGACGAGCACGCCGGCAGGCTCGGGCGGGGTGACGAGAGTGGCGGCCACCCAGACGAGCGTGGTAACGCCGGTGGTGACGAGTGCGTTCTTGGCGAAGACGAGAAACTCCGGGCCGCTGAAGGGCTGCGTCCAGCGCAAAGCCACGGAGACGAGCAGGGCCGTGGCCATGGCGGAGATTTCGCTCCAGGCATTGATCCGCCACCAGTACCAGCGCAGCAGATAGACGCCGCCGGTGCCGGCTCCCACCTCGAGAACGAATTTCCAGCCTTCGCGGATGGTGATTAGTTGCGCGGAGACGAAGCCCGTGGCGACGACGAGCAGGAGCGTAACGATGCGGCCAACGTTGACGTAGTGCGATTCAGGCGCGTCGGTGCGAATGAAGCGGCGGTAGAAATCAGAGACAAGATACGAGCTGCCCCAGTTGAGATGGGTGGCGACGGTGGACATGAAGGCGGCGAGGAAGCCGGCGATGAGCAGTCCGCGCAAGGCGGGCGGGAGGTGCTGCGTGGCGACGAGCATGTAAGAGGATTCGGACCGGTCAAGACCGGGATAGAGAACGACGGCGGCGAGGCCGACGAGAATCCACGGCCAGGGGCGA
>Ga0209640_10001189_pt1 | contig 21676 bp, 20 predicted proteins | sample RifCSP10_1_FD_184018 | JGI IMG/M metagenome (GOLD analysis project Ga0209640, IMG submission 184018) | Soil microbial communities from Rifle, Colorado - Rifle CSP2_sed 10_1 (SPAdes) (version 2) | ecosystem: Environmental > Terrestrial > Deep subsurface > Rock core/Sediment | place: Rifle...
AACCTTGAATTCGCGCGTAAACTTGCGTCGCTCCATGCCGCACCTCCAGTTTCATTCATACACCTAACTCGGTGTCTTTGAAACTGGCAGCAGCTCAAAACTCTCGTCAGTGTTTCGGCACCACCTTTTCTCCAGTACAGATTTTTTAACCAATTCTGCACTCAGGCACCGCGAAAGCTAACCAATAGCTAACGGAAATCATGGAGTCTGACACTTTCAATATCAAAGTCTGTATAATGCGCCTCTATCATGGCCAGAGAGCGTCATCTCGCCAAGGCTCCTATAACAGAGGCACTCATCGACATTCGAGTTAAGCTTCCTCTGGACAAGCAGGATCCAACATACATTAAGGTGTTCAATCAGGAGATGCAGAAGCTATTTCCGGGGCAGTTTCCACAGGAAAAGGAACTGCGAGATGTCCAAATGATGTTCGAGATTGGTCCCCCTCCACGACAGGAAACTAAGTCCAGCCATGTTGGTTATCGATATGACAGCGAAGATGGCAAACGGGTTATCCAAACCAAGCTGGATAGTTTCACCTTTAGCTGGCTCAAGCCATATGAAAACTGGGAAGTCCTACGAAGAAATGCCTACACCATGTGGCAAGTCTATCGGGATCTAATGAAGCCCGAAGCGATTACTCGCATTGCCACCCGTTTCATTAATCAAATTGAAATTCCTGGACCTCTCATCGATTTCGACGACTACTTAACAGCAGCTCCGGTCATCCCAAAGGCACTTCCACAAGCATACTCCAGTTTTCTCACCAGGATGGCTATTCCAGACGAAAAGAATCAGGTTATGATCATCATTACTCAGGCATTCCAGCAGGGAGTCAATCCAAAGATGATTTCTGTTGTGATTGATATAGATGTTTTCATGGAGAAATTGTTTGAAAACCAGACGGAATCTTGGGATACAATGGCATGGGATACAATAGATAGCCTGCGGGCTATTAAGAACCGGGTCTTTTTCGAAAGCATTACCGAGACTACAGCGGGGCTTCTCGAATGACTACAGCAGCACTTCACTATCCAATGGTTAACCTCCTGGGGTATGCAGGTCCGAGCAGCCAGGATGCCGTTCTTAATTTTATTCGAAAAGCTTCCGAGCATTTTGATTCCCCAGCCAGCAGGCAGAAAAGGAAAGAAGCGATAGACTCTGTGATGGACGCCTACGCTGAATCCAGACAAGCTGGAGAGGTTGCACCAATCTCTGAGGTCACCTGCAAAGAAACGATTGATTTTCTCAGAAAGCTTCCATCTACTATCCCAATCCCAGAAGTAGTAGTTGAGCCCAATGGAGATCTTGCATTGGAATGGTTTGTTAGCAACTATTGCTCGTTCTTGGTTGGTTTCTCAGGAAAGAGCACTATCACTTACTCGGGCCTATTTGGGAGAGGGCAGAGAACATATGGGACTGAGTTCATTTCTGAGGCGATTCCTTCCCTCATTGTCGAGAATATTCGGCGAGTCTTCTCCTATCGCTGAACTTACCCCCGTTGTTTCTCGCCTCGAAACAGTTAGCAAATATCAATTAGAAAAGAGAGACCTTAGAAGCAATCGTACGGTGCGCCACAGTGCATTTATGCCAGCTTCGGATGGTGCTAGATCAGTTTTCCGTATCTTAGGGTTGAGTGATTCGGAGACATGGAATCTTGGATTAGAAAAGGTGGCTCGTGTCAGAAATCTACCTCTGTTGGGACGCTTCGATGTGAATGCCGGTCTTGTTTACGACCAAGAACTGAGGTTCAATCCCGATGCGGACCGTCGCTCCCGCCATGCTGATATTGTTGGATGGCCTCCGGAGAAAGAGAAGCAGCAATCGATCGCACAAGTCCTAGCTGCTGAGGCGCGAGCTATCCCCTCACCAAAGCCTATCCAACGTCCCACTTAGTCAACTCAGCAGGAAGGAAATTTTCATTTGCCCGCCGACCGAAAACCATTTCGGCTCCATTATGTAGAGGAACGTCCATACAATAGCTGGCCTAGCTTCTCGGCGGGTTCCTGCTGCACCGAAGGCAGGGCATGGACGTAGATGTCGAGGTCATTTTAAACTTCTTATGGCCCAATCGTTCCGAGACCACCTTGATGGGAACCACCAATTTCAGCATAAGGGTGGCGCATGTATGTCGAAGTCCATGGAACTTAATCAGGCGACCCCCACTGCCTGAATCAGCTTCCGATATTCCCGCTGCCCTAGATTGTTCGATTGCAAAGGCTCCTCGAAGGGCTTAGTAAACACAAGCCCGAAGTCCCAATAAGCACTTCCCAATTCCCATCGCTGGATTTCTTGAGTGGCTTTCTGCTTCTTGAAAAGGACCACGGTTTGCAGGCGTAGAGCAATGGTCCAGGCCTGTCGGCAGTTTGGAGGGTCGAGCAACGGCTTCGGCACCATGCCTCCCATCTTCTTTTGCTCCCTGAGTCCCTTCAAGAGTAAAATCCCTCCCTTACAAAGCCACAGCGGTGCGTAGTGGATTCGACTGAGCAAATCCCTGGGAGCTAGCATTCTATGAAAATCGTGATCAGCGGAGGGACTGGCTTTATCGGTCGGGCGCTCTGTCGGTCGCTGGTGCGTCAGGGCATGGGCGTCACGGCCCTGTCTCGGAATCCGCTTCAGGCGAAGGCGATGCTGGACCCTTCGATCAAGGTTGTCGAATGGGATGCAATAGGCTCAGGACCGTGGGAGCACGAACTGGACTCGGCCACTGGCATTATCAATCTGGCCGGTGAACCGATTGCGGCAGGCCGGTGGACTCAGAAGCGGAAGCAGCTAATTGTGGACAGCCGGGTGAACGCCACTCGCTTGTTGGCCCAAGCGATCTCCCGCCTTTCGAATAAGCCGCGCCTGCTGATCAGTGCCTCGGGGGTAGGTTATTACGGCACAAGCCAAGAAATACGGTTTGATGAAAGAAATGGACCAGGCTCCGATTTCTTTTCGGACCTCTGCGTGGCCTGGGAAGCGGCAGCGCTGGCAGCTCAATCCGCCGCCGTTCGGGTCGTATGCCTGCGGATCGGGATGGTGCTTGAACAAGACGGCGGCGCGCTCGCCAAGATGGTGCCGCCGTTTCGGGCGTTCGTTGGGGGGCCGGTTGCTCCAGGAATCCAGTGGGTGTCTTGGATTCACCGGGCCGATCTGATCAGCCTGATCGAGTGGGCGTTGACGAATGAGCAGGTCTCTGGCCCGGTGAACGCGGTTGCGCCAGGGGCAGTGACCATGAAGGAATTCTGCGGAACATTAGGGAAGGTTTTGTATCGACCATCCTGGTTGTCCGTGCCGGCGTTCGCCCTCCGACTGGCGTTCGGTGAACTTGCCTCGTTTATGACCACCGGCCAGCGCGTGACTCCAAAGGTGGCTCTCGATGGCGGGTATCAATTCCGGTATCCCCAACTAGACTCCGCGCTCCGATCAATCTTCATGGGGGCACCGGCTTCAGAGGTGCGATCCTGAACGCCAATCGAATCCGTCTTGGCATCAGCCGCTGTCTGCTCGGCGACCACGTCCGCTACGACGGCGGGCACAAACGTGACCGGTTTTTGACCGATGTTTTCGGCCGCTACGTCGAATGGGTCCCGATCTGTCCTGAGGTAGAAGCGGGGTTGGGGACGCCGCGCGAGGCGATGCGGTTGGTGGGTGACGCATCGCAGCCGAAGCTTATCACGATCACGACGGAGCGGGACATGACCAAACCGCTCGCGATGTTTACGGAACGCAAGCTTGACACACTCGAGACCGCCGATCTCTCAGGCTATGTCTTCAAGAAGGATTCGCCGAGCTGCGGGGTCGAACGGGTGTGGATGTTCAATCGACATGGTATGTCCGTCCGGGATGGCGTCGGGCTCTTCGCGCGGGCCTTCATGGAACGATTTCCGCTCGTCCCGATCGAAGACGAAGCACGCCTCTGCGATCCCGTCATCCTCGACAACTTCATCGAGCGAGTGTTCTTCTATCACCGCTGGCAAACGCTTGCGCGGGGACCGCTCACTCGCAAGGTGGTCGTCGAGTTTCACACCATGCACAAATATATCTTGTTGGCCCACAGCCGCCAACACTACCAACAATTAGGTCGCCTGGTAACCCGGGCGGATCGGTATCGGCCGAAGGTCTTGATCAAGCGTTACGGCGCCCTCTTCATGAAGGCCTTGACCGTGACGGCGACGCGACACAAACACATGAACGTGCTGCAGCATGTGATCAGGCACATGAAGGATCAGCTCGAGCCCAGCGAGCGGGCCGAACTGGACAGTGTGATGGAAGACTATCGAGCAGGTATGGTCCCGTTGGTTGTCCCGGTCACGCTCGTAAAACATTACGTCGTACGCAATCGAATCGACTATCTCCGCGACCAGATCTATCTTAACCCACATCCGAAAGAGATGAAGCTCAGGAATTCAATCTAAAGGAGGCATGATGGGCACAGTCACGCGCGGGGTGATTCTGGTCGGTCACGGGGGCATTCCGAAGGATTGTCCGTCCGAACTCGTCACGAAACTGAAACGGTTGGAAGGGCAGCGGCGAGCGGCGGGCACGCCGATGTCGGCGGAGGAACGTGAATTGGACACGAGGATCCGCCGGTGGCCCAGGACCGCAGCGACGGACCCCTATCAAGCGGGGCTCGAAGCGGTCGCAGCACAGCTGAGACCGAATCTGGATGGAGCCCTCTTCGCCGTGGCCTACAACGAATTCTGTGCCCCGACGTTGAAAGAGTCCGTGGAAGAGTTGATTCAGAAAGGCGCTACCCACATCACCGTGACTACGACGATGTTCACGCCGGGTGGGTCGCATTCGGAGATCGAGATTCCCGTAATCCTTGAACAACTCCGGAAACAATACCCGAATGTTATGCTACGTTATGCCTGGCCGTTCGATCTGAATCTTGTGGCGAACACATTGGCGGAGCAGCTGAAGCGCTTCACTCCATAGGGACCATCAACAGACCCCTGAAAAGAACTGTCATCGGCTGAACGAGCAGTGTAAAATGTCTCCGTTTCTTCTTCACCCGCCGCTCGTGGATGCAGGATGGTCACAATCAAAGAACAACTGGCGAAAGCCTTCCATGACACACAATCATTCGAATGGGATCCGCATGGCGGGTTCAAGTTGGCATCGGGACTGACAAGTCCGTTCTATGTCGATTGCCGATCGCTGATGGCCCACCCCAGTGCGAGGCGCCTCGTTGCCCAACTGGCGTACGAGGCATTACGTCCCGTCGAACCGAATTGCCTCGGCGGATTGGAAATCGGCGCCATATCCATTGCGACGACGATATCAGACTTTGCGTATGCGGCGCGACCACAACAAGAATGGCGAACTTTTGTGGTGCGAAAGCAAGCCAAGGATCACGGGCTTGGGAAGCTAATTGACGGGGCATACCGCGCCAGTGATCGAGCCGTAATCGTTGATGATGTCCTGACGAGTGGAGGATCGCTCCTCAAGGCTGTGACCGCTGCCAGAAGCGCCGGGCTCATCGTCACCCATGCCTTAGTGATTGTGGATCGGAACGAGCAAGGCGGCAGGAAGAAGGTCGAACAGGAAGGACTGACGCTGATCAGTCTGTTGACCATCGATGATTTGATGCGGCAGCAGTCGAAGTAAGAGGGAACCGGTTCGCACCTACCGGCTAGTTGTCTACTTGCACTGAAACTGAATCCCCCACCGCCGTTCCTGCACGATTTCTTGCTCACCTTCAATCGGGCTGACGAGTCGTGCGCGGCCTTTGGTTTCTCCCTCGCGAACGATGGCATAGGACCCACCGCCGCATTTGTCCCTCATAATTGCGAGGGCCTCCTTGCGGAAGGAGGAGAGCATGGAACCCTGTTCTCCTTTGAAGGGGTAGATGACCACCCCGCCGGTGTCATGTTCCTGCACCAGTTTTGCACCGACGGCACAGCCGGTGAGGAAGATGACTGTGACGACCGCTGCGGCTCTTGACCAGACTATCCTCATATTTCTATTATGAACGGGCCTGGCTGTGGTCTCAATGAGCACGTTGAAGGGGAAGGGTACGATGAAGTCCTCTAGTGTCGTAGCACTGGGGTGCATGCTTGCCGCTGGCCTTGTGTGGAGCGAAGGAGCTTGGTCTTACCATTCCTATCTTCTGACCGTTCAACAGTTGCAATCCGGGCTTTCCAAAGCTCGGTCTGGGGACAAGAAAGGGTTTGTTTTGGTCGATGTCCGCTCATTCGAAGAACATGTGTCCGGTGTTATCCCAGGGACGGACCTCAATATCGAATTCCGCGAGATAAAATCTCGGCATCGTGAAATCGGCGCGCATCTCGATGACCACATTGTCGTGTATTGCCAGTCGGGACATCGGAGTAACCTTGCCGCGGAGACCCTCGCGGATCTCGGCTATCGCCATGTGTACAATGTGGCCGGCAGCATGAACGCGTGGGTAGAAGCCGGGTTTCCTGTCGAGCGCCCTCGACGCTAGGCCTTGGCCATCCCTCTCAAGGGTTGAGGTATTTATCTCGGGCTGATGCCGATGACGGTGGGGAGTGGAATGTGGGTGACCGTGCTTCCACCGAACAAGACCTTCCATGAAGCGCGGTCCTGTGTCTGACTGTCTACCTGCCAAAGCGACTCTGAAACGAGAACATCAGAAGACGAGCCGCCGTCCATGGCCATGGCCTGACGCACCACGGGCAGTGCGTCCCTCAGGCATTGGCCGATGTCGTACAGAGTCACGAGGTCGAGACTCTTGAAGATGAGAATGTGTCCGTTATTGGCTTCGGCGACGATCGTCTGATACGCGTGTTTCCCCGTCTGGCGAACGCGGATCTTACCGGTATGGTCTATGAGCATCAGCGCCTGTGCGGCCTCTCGGTACGGTGGCTGCTGTTCATTGAAGCTCTCCGAAGCCAGGTCGAGTATCCGTGCTCTCTTCAAACCGGAGGTCGACGGTTCCGCGACGAACAAACCCTGCCATGACGTATGGCGGCGGCTTCCCAATGACCGCCCGTCTTTATAGAGGAGGCCGAGGTAGGCGAAATCCTCCCGGAACAACCCCGCATTGAACAGGACATGATGGTCTGTCCTCTTCTGCCATTCCTCGATCGTGGGAGGCTGCGAGAGTCCTTCCTGAGCGTAGTGGTGTACGGAGAATCGTGTGTGCTCGGGATCGATGTCGGTGGCTAACATAGCGGGCACTGTAGGACAGGTCTCTCCTGGTTTCCACACTGAAACGGCGAGACTGTCTGAAAGCCGTTCCCACGCGATGTTCTGGGCGAGGCCGATACTCGGTAGCGCGACGGCTACCAGTAAGAGGCAACAAGTACGAAGTGTGGATCGGAGGGTATGAATGCGGCGTCGACGATTCGAGTTGGGCCCAGATATCCTGCGATGAAAAGAAAGCAGGCGGCGGTGGCTCATTGCTCACGACCGGTTATCTTGCGATGGCTGTTGGATTGTCTCAGGTTGCCGATTCGCTCTCGTCGTGTTTGCCGGTGTCAAATCGAGGAGATCACGAATCGTCTTCGCCAGGGCCTCCGGTGTGAAGGGCTTTTGAAGGTAGGCGCTGGAAGGGTCTCCAGCTCCGATACCGACGTCGTCGGTGTATCCGGATATGAAAAGGAGTTTCAGGTCCGGCTTAATCACGCGAAGGTGCTGAGCCAGTTCCGTCCCGCTCATCCCCGGCATTACCACGTCCGTGAGTAAGAGCTGGAGTCCTCCCAAATGTTGTGTGCCCACCAGACAGGCTTCCAGACCGTTCTTGGCCTCGAAGACTCGGTACCCCAGCTTGCGGAGCTCATCGCGAACCAGTTCGCGCACCGCGGAGTCATCCTCTACCAGCAAGATGGTTTCATGACCACGCATTGACTGCTGCGTTGAATCCTGACCTGCTGCCTTTTCGAACTCGGCCGTGACACTGGGAAGGTAGACGTCGAAACGAGTACCCTGGCCGATCGTGCTGGTGACATCCAACCCTCCGCCGCTCTGAGTGACGATACCGAACACCGTTGAGAGGCCAAGCCCCGTTCCTTTCCCCTCTTCCTTGGTGGTGAAGAAGGGCTCAAAAATGTGAGCTTGCACCTCCGGCGGCATTCCGCCGCCGGTGTCGGATACGGAGAGTCTGACGTAGGCACCCGGGGGTAAAGGACTGAGGTGATAAACCGGCGTGCGGCCGAGATTAGCTGAGGCGGTTTCGATGATCAGCTTCCCGCCTTTGGGCATGGCGTCCCGGGCGTTGACGACTAGGTTCATGACGATCTGCTCGAGCTGTGCCGGATCAGCCTTGACCCGGAGATTCTCCTGGCTTACTCTCAACGCCAGCTCGATATCCTCCCCGATCAGCCTCCGAAGCATGGTCTCGACGTTGGTGATGACGGGATTCAGGCTGAGCACTTTCGGATCGGAGGGCTGTTTCCTGCTGAACGTGAGCAATTGTCTGATGAGGGCCGCCGCGCGGTCACCGGCCTTTTGCATTTCTTCAATCTTACTTCTCAGGGGATGACCGGGTCCCATGTCGTTGAGCAATACCTGGCTATGGCCCATGATGACGGTAAGCAGATTATTGAAATCATGAGCTAGCCCCCCTGCCAAGCGGCCGACGGCCTCCATTTTCTGCGCCTGCCGAAGTTGCTTCTCGCTCTGGCGTAGGGCTTCCTCGGCCCGCTTCCGCTCCGCACGATTGTGCAGTTCGCGGAGCGTCCGCTGAACCGATGGAACAAGTCGGCCGAGCCGCTGTTTCAGAATGTAGTCCGTGGCGCCGCGGTGCATGGTGTCGATGGCGAGTTCCTCGCCAAGCGTGGCAGAGACGAAGATGAAGGGGACATCCGGGCACAGCTTGCGGGCCAGCTCGAGGGCTCTGATGCCGTCAAATCCGGGGAGCGAATAGTCGGCCAAGATCATGTCGATCCGGCCTTCTTTGAGGGCCGCGACAAAGGCATCACGACTTTCGACGCGTCGTGGCGCACAAGAGATCCCCCCCTCCGTCAACGTCGCGAGAATGAGATCGGCATCGATAGGGTTGTCCTCCAATTGGAGGAGTCGCAGCGGAGTCGTCACGGGACCTCGATTGAAGGGCTAGTTACTGGAGCAGGATCCTTCGGGAGGCGGTTCGTTGATCACGCCCCAGAACGTGCTCAGCTCTTTGACTGCAGACAAGAACTGATGGAACTCGACAGGCTTGACCACATACGCGTTCGCTCCCAAGGCATAGCTCTCGGCGAGGTCGCGTTCTTCTCGGGACGAGGTCAGCATGACCACAGGGATCGTCCGGAGATTCGTGTCGGCCTTGATGATGCGCAAGACCTCCAGCCCATTCACCTTGGGCATCTTGAGGTCGAGAAAGACAACCGCGGGGTTGCCCTTGAGCCGGGATTTGAACTGCCCACGACAGTACAGATAGTCAAGGGCTTCAGCGCCATCATGGCAGAGGACGACCTTGTCGGAGATGTGTTGTTCCTCCATCGCGGCCAAGGCGAGTTCGGCATCGCGCGGATTGTCTTCAGCGAGCAGAATCGGTTTTGCGGCGGTCATGATCGAGGCCTCCTGGTTGGGAGCGCCACGTAGAAGGTCGCTCCTTTATCCGGCATGCCTTCGGCCCAGGTACGTCCGCCGTGCCGATGCACGATGCGCCGCACATTGGCGAGGCCGATGCCGGTTCCTTCAAATTCATCTACCCGGTGGAGCCGTTGAAAGACGCCGAACAGCTTGGACGCGTATTGCATATCGAACCCCACTCCGTTGTCGCGAACAAAAATGACGACTTCCCCCGAGGTGCGCCGGTTGACGCCGACCTCAATCTTCGCTATCGGTCTGGTGCTCGTAAACTTGACGGCGTTCGCAATCAGGTTCATGAACACTTGCCGGAGCATGGCCGGATCGCCAGGCACTTCCGGGAGTGGGTTAATTGTCCAAGATATCTCGCGTCCTTGCAAGTCAAGTCGTAATTCGTAACGGATGGTCTTGACCAGCTGATCCAGATTGACGCTCGTGAGGAGCATTTCCTGACGGCCCATGCGAGAGAAGACGAGGAGGTCGTCGATCAGCTGTCCCATTTGTTTAGCAGAATCGGAGATCGTTTGGAGATACCGGACAGCCTTCTCGTTCAGGGACTCCCCCACCGTTTTGCGTAGGAGCGAGGCATAGCCGCCAATATGGCGCAGGGGGGCGCGAAGGTCGTGGGAGACCGAATAACTGAACGCTTCGAGCTCTTTATTCGCGGCCTCGAGGAGCTCCCCGCGCCGCTGTAGTTCCGTGGCGATACGCCGCCGCTCCGTGATATCATGCCGAATCAAGTAGTACACGGATGCCAGCAACACAAGTTGGAGCAAGGCTCCGATGCTGAGGAGCACGATGGTATTTGTCGTGCTGGCGGCAGACTCCAGCACGCGCCGCCGCAGTGCCTGCCGCTCGTACGACTCCATCTCGGCGATGATTCGATGGATTGTGCTGAGTTCCTGTTTGGCAGCTCCTTCGAGGGCCATTTTCCTGACGGCTTCAAACCCACCCCCATCGCGTTGAGCAATCGCACCGGCTTCGGCATTCAGCTGCCGATCCATCATCTGGTTGAGCAACCCGACGCGCTGCTGTTGTTCGGGAGATCCCCGTGTCAGATCATTGAGGTACTTGAAGAAGGTGGGCTTCTGTTCGACGACAGTCTTGTAGGCCTGGAGATATAACGCCTCGCCTGTGACGAGGTAACGGCGGTGACTATTCTCGGATTCATCCATGGCGACGTCGATATTGCTGAGGAGTTGCACGAGCTCGTGGCTGCGGGTATCGAGCCCGCTGTTGGCGATCAAGACGCTGGTGTTGCGGTAGGACACCGCACTGATGACGAGTATGCCGACAAACACCAGGCTGAAGCCGGCCAAGATCCGCCGCTCGATGGTGAGTGCGCGAAACCAAGTGATCGGTAGGCGCCAGAACGGTTCAGGATCTATGGGAATGGCGCCGGTTGCGCGCGGCTTGGGCTCCTCAGCCGGTGCGAGGGGAATCTGCGGCCGATCGTTCGTAGCTGATTCCATGGACGAGGACGACTCGCGATTGGAGATAGAGGGTAATCGTGAGGGGACTGTACTGCGATACCCCCGTAGGCTACAAGATTTAATTGTAGCAGAATTCCTATGAGGCGAAACCAGGAAAACTATCCGCCGAACGGTGGAATGAGAGGTATCACGGCGGCTGTAGGAGCAGCAAGATTCGAAAACATCATTGTCGCCGCCACGACCCAATCAATGAACGGCTGGGGATAAATACCGATCAGCAACGTCCCCGCTAGGCCGACATAGACCACGGCTTTCATCGGGCCGGAAATCGATACGGGCGAGGGGTCGATCGGTTCGTTGATGTACATTTTCTTCACGACGATCAGGTAGTAGTACAAGGAAATGATGATGTTGATCAGCCCGACGGTGATCAGCGTGTACAGCCCTTCTTTGATGGCGGCGACAAAAATATAGAGCTTGCCGATGAACCCTGCTAAGGGCGGCACGCCGGCCAGGGACAGGAGAAACAGCAACATCGCGAAGGCCAGAAACGGCGAGCGACGGTTCAAGCCGCTGTAGTCCTCAATTTCATCGCTGCCGATGGCGTGACTGACGGCGATGACGACGGCAAAGGCACCGATATTCGCGAAAAGATACGCCAAGAGATAGAACAGAATGGCATCACTCCCCATTTTCGTTCCGGCTGCCAAGCCGATCAACACGTTTCCGATCTGGGCGATGCCCGAATAGGCCAGGAGGCGCTTGATGTTCCGTTGGGCGATGGCCACGATGTTGGCGTAGGTCATCGACAGGATGGACACTCCGACCAATAAGAAGATCCACATCGGTTTGAATGCTGCCAAAGCGACGAAGAAGATCCGGAGCAGGATGGCAAACGCAGCGCCTTTCGGGGCGATCGACAAGAACGCCGTCACAGGCGTCGGGGCACCATGATAGGTATCCGGAATCCACGAGTGGAATGGGACGGCGCCGATCTTGAATCCGAGGGCGGCAAATATCAGCAGGAAGCCGATCATCAATCCGGGTGTGGCGGGTGCGGGGGCCATATCCGAGAACACGAGCTTGCCGGTTTCACCGTACACGAGACTGATGCCGTAGGCGAGGAGCCCTGCGGCAAACACGCCGAGGATGAAAAACTTGAGCCCCGCCTCGTTCGAGGCCAGGTCGTCTCGGAGATAGGCCACCAAGACATAGAATCCAAACGTCGAAAACTCCAGGGTCACAAAGACGGAGAGCAGGTCGTTGGCTGAGGCCATGAACATCATGCCGAGTGCCGACATGACGACCAGAAAATAATATTCCCCCCGGAAAAACGCGAAGCGGTTGACGTACTCGATCGACACGAGGATCACGAGGATCGTGGCGCCGACGATAAACATCTTGAAGAAGAGGGCCATGCGATCCAGCACGAACATGTTGCCGAAGAGCGCGCCGGAAACATGGGTCAGGTCAAACCAGGCCAAACAGCCCAGTGTGGCCACGAGGCCGACGACACTGAGATAAGCGAGTTGTTCTTTGGGAAGACTTGGGAAGGCGAAGTCGACGATGAGGACCACGCAGAGCCAGCAGGTCAGGAGGATCTCCGGCAACAGGAGCAGGAGATCGGCGAAGGACATGGTGAGTTCAAAATTCATTGATCGCTCCGTGGGGCGTCAAGCGTGAGACGTGAAACGTCACCAGGGAGCGCTACCAAATTCGGCCGGGAGGAATCAACCCTCGCTTCACGCTTCACGCCTGACGTTTCACGCTCTTGCGAGGCGACCGGCACCACCTGCGTGATCTTGGCGACCAGCGGATCCACTCCGGCACGAACGACGTTATACAAGTGCATCGGGAAAATGCCGAACCCCACACTGACGGAGATCATGATTAACAACGGCAGCCGATCAACAGCCGAAACGGCATCGTGCGCATGGCTGTATTTCTGGTCCATCGGCCCATAGAACAGGCCGCGCATCATCTTGAAGAGGTAGGCCATGGTGAGCACGATGCCGAGCACGGCGACGATCACCTGGAATGGGTATTTGTTCCAGGCTCCGACGATGATCATGATTTCGGCAATAAAATTGACTGTGCCGGGCATCCCGACCGATGCCATGCAGGCAACGACGAAACAGGCAGCGATAAACGGCATCTTGTTCGAAAGGCCGCCCAGCGAGGGAATGTCGCGCGAGTGCGTCTGATCATAGACCCATCCGGCCATGGCGAAGAGCATGCCGGTGGCCATGGCGTGGGCGAACATATAAATCACCGCTCCGCTCAAGCTGATGTAATCCAGCGCTGCCATGCCGAGGAACACATAGCCCATGTGGCTGGAACTGGAATAGCCGATCACATACTTGGTGTCTTTGGCATAGAAGGCGACGAACCCGCCGTAGATGATGCTGAACATGCAGAGCACGGCGGCAATCGGCATCAGCTCTCTGGTGGTTTCAGGGAGAATTTCGAAGGCCACCCGAATAATTGAGAAATGTCCCAGCTTCATGAGGACGCCGGCGTGGAGCATGCTGGTCGCGGCGGGAGCAGCGGCGTGACCGACCGGGGACCAGGAGTGCAAGGGCCAGAGCGGGGCAATCGACGCGAAACCGAAGAAAATCAACATCCAAATAATCTTATCCAGCGTCGTCCCGAGCACGGGAATATTCATGAGCTTGGCCTGCTCGCGGAGCACGAGGATGTCGAAGGTATTGAGCCCCGAATATTTGTAGATGAGCAAAATGCCCATGAGCGCCACGACAGCGAAAGCCGATAGGAACAGCACGAGCTTCATCGCCGCGTACTCTTTGCTGTTCGACGCAAAATTCAAAATGAAGCCGACGGAATCCCTCTGTTTGAGTCCTTCGGGGTCCCTCATCTCCAAATACTTCTTCGTGTGGCTGCCCCACACCCCCAGCAACAGGTACATGGGAATCACGGACATCTCATAGAAGAAATAGAGGAAGAATAAATTCAGAGACATGAAGACGCCGATCGTAGCGGCAGCCAGGATCAGCAACCAGATATAAAACTCTTTGGTTCGGTCCTTGATATGCCAGGACACGAAGATGCCTGCGAACAGCAAGATGGACGAGGCGAGGACGAGCGGAGTCCCGATCCCATCAACTCCTAAATAGAGCGAGATGCCAAGTTGTCTGGACCATTCGAACCGCTGAATGAATTGAAACCCGCCTCTTACGGGGTCGTACGCATAGAACAGGTACAGCGAAGCGATCAGCGAGACAAAGGCAGCGCCCGCCGCAATGCCTCGAACCAGCATGGGCTGCCGATTTGAAACAAAAATCAGCGCGAGGGCTCCGGCGAAGGGAGCGAAGAGAATATAGAGCAGTGCATACTCTCCCATGGGGCTTAGCGTCCTTGTCCTGCGGGGGGGGCTCCGAGCGCCGCCACCGTGCCGTGATTGAGCCGATCCACGAGCGCCTGAACCGATCCATTCATGATGCGAAGGAAAGGGGACGGATAGAGCCCGATCCACAGAATCATGACCGAGAGCGAGACGGCGATGACCATTTCGCGCAATTGAAGGTCGCTCATCGTGTCTTTCACCGCCTTGCCGACCGGGCCGAACATGGCGCGTTCGTAGTACCAGAGAAAATAGGTTGCACCGAAGATCACGCCGAGAACCGCTACTGCTCCGAACCACCACTTGGCTTTGAACGCGCCCAGCAGGATCAGAAACTCTCCCACGAAGCCATTCGTTCCGGGGAGTCCGATCGAGGCCAGTCCGATGATCAGAAAAAACGTCGCGAGGAGAGGCACCTGTTTCGCCATCCCGCCGAAGGCCGACAGTTGCGTGGTCTGCTGGCGCGAATAGAGGAACCCGGCAATGAAGAAGAGTCCGGCCGTACTGAATCCCAAATTGATCATGGTCAGGAGGCTGCCTTGCAGGCCCTGATAATTCAGCGCGAAGAGTCCCACCACGATGAAGCCTAAGTGGCTGATGCTGCTGTAGGCCAGCAGGCGCCTGAAGTCCGGTTGGATCAAGGCCATCCAGGCTCCGTAGAGAATGGCACAGAGACCGAGGACGACGACCACGGTGACGACCGTTTCGCTCTTGGATGCATCGGGGAGGAGCGGAATGCTGAAGCGCATGAAGCCGAACGTGCCGAGTTTCAGGCCGGCCAGCACCACGGCCATGCCGATAGGACCTTCCAGCAGCGCATCGGGCAACCACGTGTGGAACGGGAACACCGGCGCCTTAAAAGCAAATCCCATGAACATCAGCCAGAAGATGAGGATCTGCTGGCTGATGGGAATCGGCACGGTGAGCAGTTCGAGCAGATCGAAGGAGTAGACCTGATCGGTATGGTGCAGGGAGGCCCACTGGTGGAAATTGATATTGAGCAGGGCGATGCCGACCAGCATGAACACGCTGCCCAAGAGGGTATAGAGGACAAACTTCAGCGCAGCATAGTGGCGCTCGGCGCCCCCGCCCCACAGTTTGATCAGGAAGTAGCTGGGAATCAGCATCAGTTCCCAGAAGACGAAAAATAAGATGAGATCCAAGGACACGAATACGCCCATCGTCGTGGTTTCGAGCGCCAGTAGGCACATCATGTATAGTTTGACTTGATGGCGGATAGTGTCCCAGGAGTAGACCACGATCAACACGGTCAGAAACGCGGTGAGGCCGACGAAGAGCACGCTGATCCCATCGACGCCGAGGTGATAGCTGATGCCCAACGCGGGGATCCATCGGACATGTTCTGCGAACTGCATGGCGGCGGACTCCGGCACGAAGCGCAGCAACACAAAGATGGAGAGGGCAAGCTCGACCAGCGCGATCGTCAGGGCCGATGTCCGCACCATGTCCTCGTCGTCAATCAGCCAGAGCACGGCCGCACCGACAACGGGCAGGAAAAGGATACACGAGAGAATCGGGAATCCAGCTGTGAGTTCTTCTAACATGATTGCGGTCTCGCCAGGCGCATCAAGGCCTACATCTGGATGACAATTTGGACCACGAGGGCCAACAGAAAAAGTCCTGCCACGATGATGGCGGCATAATGTTGGACCATGCCGCTCTGCATTTTCCGCCCCTCGCGTGCCGCGAGGTGGTTGCCGTACCCAATCACGTTCAGCCCGGCATAGATGGCGTGCTTCTCGAACCAGGTTGATCCAGCGGAGCCCCAGTCTGCGAGCTGTCCGACTCCGCGCACCATGCCGTCCACGACCGTACGATCGAACCAATCGAGCAGTTCTCCCCAGCGCTTTATTGGCTCGACAAAAAGAAAGTCATACAGTTCGTCGACATAGTACTTGTTGAGTAGGGTTGTGTAGGCGCCGGAGAATTTCGCGGCCCATCCGTCGGCGGTAGCAGGGCGCACGCTATAGAGAACGTGTGCGAGTCCCCATCCGACCAAGGCGATGGCGGTCGCTGCCCCCATCAAGAGGAACACCAGTCCGGCGCCGGCCTCATGTTCGCCGGCTATCCCAGCGACCGGCCCCAGAAACTTGTGAAGCCAGCCATGCTCCGGCGGAAATCCCAGGATCAGTCCGCCGACGAGCGACAGGAGACCGAGTGCCATCAAGGGGCCGACCATCACCATCGGCGATTCGTGCACATGTTCCTTAGTATGGTGATCCATCCTGGACGACCCATAGAAGGTCAGATACGTCAGACGGAACATATAGAAGGAGGTCAGAAGGGCGCCGATCGCGGCCATGCCGTAGAGCAGGTAGTGGTGATGGGTGAAGGCATGGGCCATGATTTCGTCTTTACTCCAGAATCCCGCGAAGGGAGGAAGCCCTGCGATTGCGATGGTTCCGATCAGAAAGAGTCGATAGGTCCAGGGAATTTTCTTACTGAGCCCCCCCATTTTTCGGATGTCCTGCTCACCCGACAGGGCGTGGATCACGGACCCGGCGGACAAAAACAACAGCGCCTTGAAAAATGAATGGGTCATCAGATGAAAGATCGCGGCCGTGTAGGCGCCGATGCCACAGCCCAGGAACATGTATCCAAGCTGGCTGACGGTCGAATAGGCAAGGACCCGTTTGATGTCGGTCTGGACCAGGCCGATGGTGGCGGCAAAGAGCGCCGTACAGCCTCCGATCATTCCCACGATGCCCATCGCGGTGGGGGACAGATCAAAAATGGCATGGTTGCGGACGATCATGTAGACACCCGCGGTCACCATGGTGGCGGCATGGATGAGCGCGCTGACCGGGGTCGGGCCCTCCATGGCGTCGGGCAACCAGGTATAGAGGGGAAGCTGAGCCGATTTACCGATGGCTCCCACCAAGAGGCAGAGCGCAATCGCCGTGGCCATCTCTGGTGAGAGTTGGCCGACTTGCGCAAAGACTTTGGTGTAGTCGAGCGTCTTGAAATTGACGAAGACCAGGAAGATGGCCAGCAAGAAGCCTGCGTCGCCGATGCGATTCACCACGAAGGCCTTGGTCGCCGCTTTGGCCGCCGACACCTTCTCGTAGTAATACCCGATGAGCAGATACGAACAGAGCCCGACGCCTTCCCATCCGATGAACAGGACGACATAGTTGTTCCCCATGACGAGGAGCAGCATGGCGACCATGAAGAGGTTCATGTAAGTGAAGAAGCGCGTGAATCCTGCTTCTCCGTGCATGTAGCCGACCGAGTAGACGTGAATGAGGAAACCCACCCCGGTCACCACGAGCAGCATGACGCAGGTCAATGGATCGACCAGGTAGGCTAAGTTGATCGTGAGATCTCCGCCGAAAATCCATTGGTAGGCGATGACCTCATGGGCGGCCCCGGTTCGTAAGATGTCGGTGAACACGCCGATGGTGCAGAGGAACGACAGGCCGACTGAACCCCAGGCCAATCGATGGGCAACGTCGTGAGAGTAGCGGCCTCCCAGGAGGCCATTGGAGATGACGGCCAGGAGCGGGAAAATCGGAATCAGCTTGATGAGCAGATCGGTTAAATCAGACACATTACCACTTCAGTAGGTTCATTTCGTCCACGTTTGTTGAAATCTTGCCACGGAAGACGACGATAATAATGGCCAACCCGACGGCGGCTTCGCCCGCGGCGATGGCAATGATAAACAAAGCGACGAGCTGGCCGGCCATGGACTCAAGATAGTGTGAAAACGCGACCAGGTTGATGTTGGCGGCGTTCAGCATGATTTCCACCGCCATCAGCACGATGATGAAGTTGCGTCTGATTAGCACGCCGAGGAGGCCAGTGATAAAAAGCACGGCGCTCACTGCGACATAGGCGGACAGCGGAATCATAGCTTAGTCTTTCCCCGCATCCATCGGCTTCGGCGTCTTGGCCAGCACGATGGCACCGACAATGGCGCCCAGTAGAAACACGCCGACGATTTCAAATTGCAAGAGGTAGTCGCTGAACAGCTTGATGCCCACTGCGTAGGTATCTCCGTCTTGCAGCACGGCGACAGCGGGTGCATCGCCCTTCGCTCCTCCATACGGAGACCGCAACAGGAGAAGGAGTACGTAGAACGACCCCAAGACAGCCGGACCGAGGAAATACAGGTACGACGAGTGAAAATAGCGTTCGTCGGTCTTGAGGTTGAGCAACATCAGCACGAAGAGGTAGAGCACTAAGATCGCGCCGGCGTAGACGATCACCTGGACGGCCCACAAGAACTCGGCATTCAGCAACACAAAGAAACCGGATACGTGCAGCAACAGCGCGAGCAACGCGAGGCCGCAGTGCACGGGGTTCTTCAACGCCACCGTGAGGACGCCGGCGACAATACTCGCCAATGCGAAATAGACAAAAAAGACTGCGACCATGTCTTCGACTCAGCTCAGATGCTTGGGAGGCGGTTGGGTCGACTTCAGTACCGACTGCGGGAAGTAATACCGGTACTCGCGGCTCTCCTCAGCATTTTTCTCCTGGTTGTGGGCATACAGATATTTTTTCGCGTCATCGAGATGACGCTCGCCGATGTCGTAGAGCCGCTTCTTGTCGAAGAGCAGAGTGCGCTTGTCGTGGGTGGAGTACTCATACATCTTGGTCATCGCGAGCGCGTTGACCGGGCAGGCTTCGACGCAATAGCCGCAGAAGACGCATTTCGTCACATCAATATAGAATTCACTTGCGTAGCGCTGGAGTGGACGGGTCGTATCCTCTGCACTGATCACTTTGATGCAATGTGAGGGGCAGGCGGCCTCGCAGAGGTCGCATCCCACACAACGCTCGCGCCCGTCATCGTATCGAAGCAATCCAAGCGCGCCCCGATGGGTATCCGGGATCGTCCGTTGCTCGCGCGGGTATTGAAACGTGATCGGTCGATGGAACATGTGCCGGAACGTCACCTTCATCGCGTCCACAATTTCATAGAACAACGCGGCATGGAGAAGTTTCTTGGTCAGGGCGGCGATGCTCATCGTAGTCTCCTGCTCACCGATGGGGGAACATACACATCCGCTTACGCTCGTTCAATGCTCACCCAGGTCTGCTTGAAAGACGGGACACCCGTCGTGGCATCGACGGACACGGTCATCAGGTCTTTCACCGGCGGTTCGTTAAAATGTTCCGGGAAGAAACAGGTGCCGGGCGCGATGGATTGGTTGGACTGTACCCCGAGTTGGAGTGATCCCCGTACGGAGGTCAGACGAACCTTTGTGCCGTCCTGTAATCCAAGCCGTTCCATATCCTGGGCATTCATTCGAAGCTTGCCGGTGTTCGGCGCAATCTTGATGAGGCCGGGAGCTTCCGTCGACATCTTGCCCGAGTGCATGAGCAATTGGCCCATCAGCAAAGCAAACGGGCGTAGGCTTTCACCAGCGCCTGGCATCGTCCGGTAGCGAGCCTTGACCTCGGCGACGTATCCGTTGGCCAAATATTGGTCCGGCGCCGGCGTGACTTTGCGTGGTTGGCCGAGGTTGTAGTACCCAGGCAAGAGCTTCATGATCTCGGCTTGGACATCGTTGGTCGATTGATACTCCCACTGGCACCCCATCGCATTGGCAAGGGCGGTCATGATGTGCCAGTCCGGCAGGCTCTCCCCGATCGGATCCATCGCTTGACGGACACGGAGGACACGGCCCTCGAGGTTCGTGAACGTGCCGTCTTTCTCTGCGTAGGTGCAGGCAGGCAGCACGAAGTGAGCCTGCCGTCCTGTCTCAGTCAGGAAGGGATCCTGGACCACCAGTAATTCCAGTCGCTCGAGTGCGGCTCGCACTTCCATCGAGGCCGGCAGGGTCGCGAGCGGGTTTTCTCCGAGCACATACAGCGCTTTGATCTGGCCGCTCTTGCAACGCTTGAGGATCTCAACGAGGTGCGCCCCGGTACCGACAGTCGGGAGCGATACCTCCCAGGCCTTCGCAAACCGGTCGCGAGTTGCAGCGTCGTCAAACCGGGCCTGCCCCGGCAGGAATTCAGGCGCCACACCCATATCGACGGCGCCCTGTTCATTCGGCTCCTCGGTCACAGTATTCACGCCGCAACCGGGTTGGCCAAGCTTGCCTGTGACCCAGGCCAGATCGATGAGCTTCAAGACATTCTGGTAGCCGTTTGTTCTTCTAACGATGCCTTCCGCGCAAAGAATGATCGAACGCGGTGATTCCGCAAAGATGGCCGCGATTTCCTTAAAGGCGTCTGTCGAGAGACCGGTTTGAGCCGAAAGCTGTTCCAGCGAGAGACCCGCCACCGCAGTCTTGAGGGCTTCGAGCGCCTTGGGATGTTTCTTGGTGGCTTCTTCATCCACCAAGTCCTGGTCGATCGTCGCCTTGACCAACCCATCGATGACCAATCCTTCTGTGCCGGGCTTGATCAGGAACGGATGAGAAGCCAGCTTGGCCATGTTCGTAATGGCGGAGTCGAGCGTCACCACCTGAGCCTTGTAGACGCGAATTGCTTCTTTGATCCGCACCGCGGTCAGCGGATTGGTCTCAGTGATGTTCGTACCGATGAGGAGGACGGCTTTGGCTTTGGTGAAATCTTCCCAATCGTTCGGTGTCCGCCCGAGCCCGACGGCGTGCTTCGAGGCATGCACAAAGTTCATATGGCCGTACCGGGCGCTGCTGTCGAGCTGGTTGCTTCCGAACCCGGCACGCATGAGCTTTTGGAACAGGTACAGTTCTTCGTTCGTACAGCGCGCAGTGATCAGGCCCGCGATGGCATCGGCGCCGTGTTTGCGCTTGATCTCAGTGAACCGGTCCACGATCAGGTGCATGGTCTCAAGCCAGGGCTTTTCGACCAGTTGGTTGCCGTCGCGGACCAACGGCTGCTTTAACCGGGTCTTGCCGTCCAGATACTCGAATCCAAAACGTCCCCGTACACAGAGACCGCCGTGTCCTTTGGCCGTTTCCGATCGGTCACCCCATTTGTTCTTCCAGGACAACGGTGACGTGACGCGGATCACTTCCGCATCTTTCGTTTCCAAATACATCTGGCAGCCGTCCCCGCAGTAATTGCAGGTGGTCGTCGTCTTCTTCATCTGCCAGGGTTTGTACAGATATTTGGAAAACTTGTTGGTAATGGCGCCAACCGGGCAGACCGCCAGGCAGTCTCCGCAGAATTCGCAGTCGAGCGCGACGTCGCCCTTCGGAACCACCTGATTGAATCCGCCCTTTTTCATGAATTGCAGGGCGTCGATCATCAGCACGTCTTTGCAGACGTTGATGCATTCGGCGCAGGCGATGCAGCGGTTCATGTTGAAGTCGAGGACCGGGCTGCGGGTATCTTCGGGAATGAATTTCTGCTTGGCATTGGCGAGATTGGTGACACCGTGTTGGAACGCCATGTCTTGCAGCTCGCAATGGCCGTC
>Ga0209640_10001191_pt1 | contig 21667 bp, 24 predicted proteins | sample RifCSP10_1_FD_184018 | JGI IMG/M metagenome (GOLD analysis project Ga0209640, IMG submission 184018) | Soil microbial communities from Rifle, Colorado - Rifle CSP2_sed 10_1 (SPAdes) (version 2) | ecosystem: Environmental > Terrestrial > Deep subsurface > Rock core/Sediment | place: Rifle...
CCGCGGCGCGGCATGGAAATACGCCGCATCGCCCGCCTTCGCGCGCGCGGCGAGCCTGCGCACCGCCGCGATGAACTGATCGAGCACTTCCTTGGGCTCGGATTCCGTCGGCTCCACCAGCAGCGCGCCATGCACGATCAGCGGGAAATACATGGTGGGCGGATGGAAGCCTTCGTCGATCAACGCCTTGCAGAAATCGAGGGTAGTCACGCCGGTATCCTTCAGGAACCGGTCATCGAACAACACCTCGTGCATGCAGGGGCCTTCGAACGGCAGGCTTAGCACATCCTTCAGCCGCGCGAGCAGGTAGTTGGCGCTGAGCACGGCGTCCGCCGACGCCTGCCCGATGCCGTCGCCGCCATGGCTCATCATGTAGGCCAGCGCACGGACGAACATGCCCATCTGGCCGTGGAAGCCCTTCATGCGCCCGAACGGCCGCGCGCCGGGCGCGTCCTTGGCGTGCTCGACCAGGCGGAAACCATCCGGACTCTCGATGACATAGGGCAGCGGCGCGAACGGCGCGAGCGGCTGGCTCAGCACCACCGGCCCGCTGCCCGGCCCGCCGCCGCCGTGCGGTGTCGAGAACGTCTTGTGCAGGTTCAGGTGCATGCAGTCGATGCCGAGATCGCCCGGCCGCACCAGCCCTGCAATGGCGTTGAAGTTGGCGCCGTCGCAATAGAAGAACGCGCCGGCGCGATGCACCGCGTCCGCCTGCTCGAGGATTTCATCCTCGAACAGCCCGCAGGTGTTCGGGTTGGTCAGCATGAACGCCGCGACCTCGCCGTTCAGTGCGGCCTTCAGCGCCGCGAGATCGACCCGGCCGCGCGCGTTGGCGGGGATCGCCTGGACGTCGTAGCCGCACATCGCGGCGGTCGCGGGGTTGGTGCCATGCGCCGATTCCGGCACCAGCACGCGCTTGCGCGGATCGCCGCGCGCTTCCAGCGCCGCGCGGATGGTCATCAGCCCGGCAAGCTCGCCATGCGCGCCGGCCGCCAGCGACATGGCGACCGCCGGCATGCCGGTGAGCGTACGGATCCATCGCATCAAGGTGCCGATCAGCTCGATGGCGCCCTGCACGGTGGATAGCGGCTGCATCGGGTGGATGTCGGCAAAGCCGGGCAGCCGCGCCAGCTTCTCGTTGACGCGCGGGTTGTGCTTCATGGTGCACGAGCCGAGCGGGTAGACGCCGGTGTCGATGCCGAAATTCTTCTGCGACAGGCGGGTGAAGTGGCGCACAACTTGCGGCTCGGAGAGGCCCGGCAGTCCGATCAGCCGGTTGCGCTTGAGCCCGCCAAGCCGGTCGGCGACCCGCGGCGGCTCCGGCAGGTCGACGCCGCAGCGGCCGGCGACGCCCTGCTCGAACAGCAGCGGAGAATCCAGCGCCTCGTTCATCGCACGTGCTCCGCGAGTGCGGCGGCGAGCCGCTTGATGTCGTCGTCGGTGTTGGTCTCGGTCGCGGCCAGCACCAGCAGGTTGGCGACTTTCGGATCGTCGGTATGGAACCGCGATACCGGAACGCCCGCGAGAATCTTCTGCCTGGCCAATGCGTCGACGATGGGCGCCGCCGGCTTGGGCAGCGCGACCGTGAGCTCGTTGAAGAACGACTTGGTCAGCACCTCCACGCCCGGCACGCGTGCGAGCGCGTCGGCAAGCTGCACCGCTTTGGCGTGGTTCAACTCGGCCAGCCGGCGGAACCCGTCCTCGCCCAACAGCGCCATGTGGATGGTGAAAGCGAGCGCGCACAGACCGGACGAGGTGCAGATGTTGGAGGTCGCCTTCTCGCGCCGAATGTGCTGTTCGCGCGTGGCGAGCGTCAACACCCAGCCGCGTCGGCCGTCGGCATCCACCGTCTCGCCGGCGAGACGGCCCGGCATCTGGCGCACGAACCGCTCGCGGGTGGCGAACAGCCCGACATAGGGGCCGCCGAAATTGAGCGCGTTGCCGAGCGACTTGCCTTCCGCCGCGACGATGTCCGCCCCCATCTCGCCAGGGGATTTGACGAGCCCCAACGCCACCACCTCGGACATCGCAACCACCAACAGCGCGCCCGCGGCGTGGCAGGCGGCGGCGAGCGCGGTGAAATCGCGCAGGTTGCCGAAGAAATCCGGATACTGCACGACCACGCACGCGGTATCGGGCGTGATGTGGCGGATCAGGTCTTCGGTGCCGCGCGGATCCAGCGGAAGCGCGACGATGTTGCTGTCGAGGTTGCGCAGGAACGTCGCGGTCACCTCGCGGTAATGCGGGTGCAGGCCGCCCGACAGGACGATGCGGCTGCGCTTGGTGAGCCTGCGCGCCATCAGCGCGGCTTCCGCCGTGGCGGTTGCGCCGTCGTACATCGAGGCGTTGGCCACCTCCATGCCGGTGATCAGCGCAACGTAAGTCTGGAACTCGAACAGATACTGCAGCGTGCCCTGCGCGATCTCCGGCTGGTACGGCGTGTACGAGGTGAGGAATTCGCTGCGTTGGATCAGCGCATCGACGCTGGCCGGCACATGATGGCGATAGGCTCCCGCGCCGACGAAGCAGGCCGCATCGCCGGCGGCCAGGTTCTTGGCCGCCATGGCGGACAGCGCACGCTCGACCTCGAGCTCGCCGGCATGCGGCGGCAGGTCGAGGGGCTTGGTCAGCCGCGCCGCCGGCGGCACGTCGCGATACAGCGCGTCGACCGACGGCGCGCCGATTGCGGCCAGCATGGCGCGGCGGTCGGCTTCGGTATGCGGCAGATAGCGCATCACTTCAGCCCCTGCACGAATTTCTGGTAGGCGGCTTCGTCCATCAGCCCGGCAAGCTCGCCCTTGTCCTTCAGGCGCAGCTTCAGGAACCAGCCGTCGCCGGTCGGCGAGCGATTGACCAGCGCCGGGTCCTTGGTGAGCGCGTCGTTGACCGCGATCACCTCGCCGCTCACCGGCGCGTACACCTCGCTCGCGGCCTTCACCGATTCCACGACCGCGGCCTCCTTGCCCTTCTCGACTGCCTTGCCGATCTCGGGCAATTCCACGAACACCACGTCGCCGAGCTGCTCCTGCGCATAGGGGCTGATGCCGACGGTTGCGGTGTCGCCGTCGACGCGGATCCATTCGTGCTCGTTGGTGTATTTGAGCTCGCTCATCGCGGTTTCCTTCAACCCTTCTTGTAACGGTGCGGCACGAACGGCAGCGCCACGATCCGGCCGGGGCGCGGCGTGCCGCGCACCACCAGATTGACCGGCGTGCCGACCGCCGAATGCGCCGTCTCGACGTAGCCCATCGCCAGCGGACCGCCGAGCGTCGGCCCATAGCCGCCGCTGGTCACCGTGCCGATGCGGCGGCCCTGCGCGTCGGTGATCTCGGTCTGCTCGCGCGCCGGCGCGCGCCCCTCCGGCAGAATGCCCACGCGTTTTTTCGGTGGACCATTGCGCAGCTGCCGAAGGATCACATCGGCGCCGGGAAAGCCGCCCTGCTCACGCCGGCGCTTGCCGATGGTCCAGGCGAGATCGGCCTCCATCGGCGTGGTGTTCTGGTCGATGTCGTGGCCGTACAGGCACAGCCCGGCCTCGAGCCGCAGTGAATCGCGCGCCCCCAGGCCGATCGGCTTCACCTCCGGCTGATCCAGAATCAGCCGCGCTACCCGCTCCGCGTCGCGGTTGTCTATTGAGATCTCGAACCCGTCCTCGCCGGTGTAGCCGGAGCGGCTGAACCAAGCGCGTGCGCCGCCGATCGTGAATGCGCCCGCGGTCATGAACCCAAGCGTCTCCACCCCCGGTGCGAGTCGCGCGATGGCCTGCGCGGCTTCCGGTCCCTGCACCGCGATCAGCGCGCGGCCTGGCATCGGCTCGACGGTACAGCGCGCCCCGATTGCCGCCGTCATGTGCGCGATATCGTCCGCCTTGCAGGCGGCATTGATCACCAGCAGCAGGCGATCGCCGGCGTTGGTCACCATCAGATCGTCGAGCATGCCGCCGCGCGGGTTGGTGAACATGGTGTAGCGCTGGCGGCCGGGTTTCAGCCCGGCGATGTCGCCCGGCACCAGCGATTCCAGCGCCGCAGCGGCGTCGGGACCGATCAGCGCCACCTGACCCATGTGCGAGACGTCGAACAGCCCGGCGTGCGTGCGCGTGTGGGTGTGCTCGGAAATGATGCCGTCGTACTGGACCGGCATCTCGTAGCCGGCGAACGGCACGATGCGCGCGCCCAGCGCGACGTGCAGCGCATGGAGCGGCGTTCGTAAAAGCGTCTCTGCCGGAGCGTTCATAGGGCTCGCGCGGACTCGTGGACCGACTGCCGACCGATCACGCCCGGCCGGGCTCGGCCCCCTCTGTCCTGAAACCTGAAAGATTGACCGGGCGCGCGATGCCCGGCTTACCCCTTCGGTGAGGCCGCGTTACGACCTGCTTTCCAGAGTGGCATCCCCCTGCGCTCCGTTTGCCTGAGAGTTTCCGGGGCGGTTGCTCCTTCGGCGCCGGCAACGCGGTGAACGTCGCCGGTCTCTCGCACAGGGATCGACTGTCGCGGCCATCTTAGGCCGCAGCGCCGCTAGGTCAACGATTCGTGCGGCGGGCGCGGTTGAATTCGACCTCATCGTGCGAAAGCTGCAGCCCGAGATAGATCTCGTAGTCGTCGCTGTCGTCTGCCTTGATCGGCAGCTGCATATGCACTTCGTCGGTCTGCACGCCGCGCTGCGCCGCGGTGTCGAATTTCGCGGCCACCGCAAAGATGCGCTTTCCCATCTCCGCCGGCCGGTATTTCGGGATCGCCACGAAATAATCGAACTGCGCCTGCTGGCCGGCCATCGCCGGCCCGCGCGAGACCGTGAACGCAACGGTGATGTCGATGTTCACGCCCCTTTTGTCGTAGTCGCACTTGCCCCGGAAATCGCTGATTTCCGCCTCGTATTCCACGTCGGTGAGGTCGCGGCCCGGACCGGGGCGGAACTTCACCAGCTTCGCGGTCTCGGCGACGATCGCCACCGGCGGGCATGGCGGCAGCTGCGTCCTGCCGAACATCCCGCAGCCCGACGTAAACGCGAATGCGGCAATGACCGCCAGCCATGCAGCGGCGCGCGCCACGCGACGCGCCGATAGAGGTTGCCTCGCGCGCGTGGCGCGGCATAACTTGTTCATCGGACTACTGTAGTTAAGCAACCATGACCGAACAAGCACGGGTGATTCCGGCGCAGGCCGGCAAGCCCAAACTCACGGTGCTGCTCGCCGCGCCGCGCGGCTTTTGCGCGGGAGTCGATCGCGCCATCAAGATCGTCGAGCTCGCGCTGCAAAAATATGGCGCGCCGGTCTATGTGCGGCATGAAATCGTGCACAACCGTTATGTGGTCGAGGGCCTGGAGCGCAAGGGTGCGGTGTTCGTGGAGGAGCTGGACGAGGTGCCGAACGGCGTGCCCGTGGTGTTCTCCGCCCATGGCGTGCCGAAATCGGTGTTCAAGGGCGCCGAAGACCGCAGCCTGTTCTATCTCGACGCGACGTGCCCGCTGGTGACCAAGGTGCACGTGGATGCGCAGCGCCACGCGCGCGAGGGCCGCACAGTGATCCTGATCGGCCATGCCGGCCACCCGGAAGTGATCGGCACCATGGGCCAGCTACCCGCGGGAAACGTGGTTCTGGTCGAGGATGTCGAGCAGGCGGAAAAGCTCCAGGTGGATGGGCCGGAGAAGCTGGCGTTCGTGACGCAGACGACGCTGTCGGTGGACGACACCAAGGCGATCGTCGGCGTATTGAAGCGGCGGTTCCCGAGCATCAAGGGTCCGCGGACCGAAGATATCTGCTACGCCACCACCAATCGCCAGGCCGCGGTGAAGGCGATCGCCGTCCAATGCGATGCGCTGATCGTGATCGGCGCCGCGAATTCGTCCAACTCGAAGCGGTTGGCCGAGGTGGCGCAGCCTGCCGGCTGTGCGAAATCGCTCCTGATACCGCGCGCGGCCGATCTCGACCCCAGATGGCTCGACGGCGTGCGGCGGCTCGGCGTCACCGCCGGCGCGTCGGCGCCGGAAATCCTGGTGCAGGAGCTCATCGACTCGCTGCGCGACCGGTTCGACGTGACCGTCGAGGAGGTCGACATCACCAAGGAAGACATCGAGTTCAGCCTGCCGCGCGCGTTGACCGCGTAGGCGGTGCGTCCAAGGCCGTTTCATGGCCGTTTACACCGAAGTCTCGGACGAGGAGCTGCAAGCCTTCGCCGCGGAATACGCGATCGGCACGGCGATCGCCTGCAAGGGCATCGCCGAAGGCATCGAGAACTCGAACTACCTGCTGACCACGACACAGGGCAATTTCATCCTGACGATCTATGAGCGGCGCGTGCGGCGCGAGGATCTGCCCTACTTCCTCGGGCTGATGAGCCACCTGAGCGCCAGAGGCATCGACTGTCCGGTGCCGGTGAAAGGCCGCGATGGCAACGCGTTGCGCGAGGTTTGCGGCCGGCCGGCGGCGATCGTGAGCTTTCTGTCCGGCATGTGGCCGCGGCGGCCGGCGCCAACACAGTGTCATGCGCTGGGCGTGGCCATGGCGCGCCTGCATCGCGCCGGCGCGGATTTTCCGATGCGCCGCCGCAACGACCTGTCGCTCGACGGCTGGCGTGCGCTGCACGCAACCACGCGCGAGGCGGCCGATCGCGTCCAGACCGGTCTGGCCGAGCGCATCGAGCGGGAACTCGCGACACTGGCCACGCGGTGGCCGCGTACGCTCCCCACAGGCGTGATCCACGCCGATCTGTTTCCCGACAACGTGTTCTTCCTCGACGACCGGCTATCCGGGATCATCGACTTCTATTTCGCGTGCAACGATTTCCTGGCCTACGACATGGCGGTCGCGCTGAACGCCTGGTGTTTCGAGCGCACCGGCGAGTTCAACGTCACCTCGGCTGGCCAGATGATTGCAGGCTATCAGACCGTGCGGCGGTTCGAGACGGCCGAGCGCGACGCCATACCCGCGCTGTGCCGCGGCGCGGCGCTGCGTTTTCTGCTGACCCGGCTGTACGATTGGATCAACACGCCGGACGGCGCGCTGGTGCGGCGCAAGGACCCGCTGGAATATCTCGCGCGGCTCAATTTCCACGCTCGAGTCGCCGATGCGTCGGGCTATGGGTTTGCGTGATGGCGGATGCGGAAGAAATCGTCGAGATCTTCACCGACGGCGCGTGCAGCGGCAACCCGGGGCCGGGCGGCTGGGGCGCGATCCTGCGCTGGCGCGGCTCCGAGCGCGAGCTGTGGGGCGGCGAAGCAATGACCACCAACAACCGCATGGAGCTGATGGCGGCGATCCAGGCCCTGGAAACGCTCAAGCGGCCGGTGCACGCCAAGCTTCATACCGACAGCCAGTATCTGCGCGACGGCATCACGCAATGGCTGCCGCGCTGGAAGAAGAACGGCTGGCGCACCGCGGACAAGAAGCCGGTGAAGAACGTCGATCGATGGCAGCGGCTGGACGAGGCGCTGGCGCACCACAACGTGGAATTCATCTGGGTGCGCGGTCACGCCGGCCACCCGGAAAACGAGCGGGCCGACGAGCTCGCTCGCCGCGGTCTGGCCGAAGCGCGATCGGCGGCAACGTAACCTTCCGTTCGTGCTGAGTGCCGTGCAAAGCACGGCGTATCGAAGCACGAGCGGAAGCGCATTGCCCTTCGATACGGTTGGATCGCAACGCGATCCAACCCGCTGTGCGCGGCGGGCCTACTCAGGGCGAACGGATCGTGGAATTAAAGCTGCTTCAGGATGGTCTGCGCGTCGCTGACCTGGAACGCGCCGCCTTCCTCGAGGTTGAGCTTCGTCACCACGCCGTTGTCGACGATCATCGAGTAACGGCGCGAGCGCTTGCCGAGCCCGCGGTCGGTGAGGTCCATGCCAAGCCCCAGCGCGTCGGTGAACTTCGAGCTGCCGTCGGCCAGCATCTCGACCTTGCCGGCGGTGTTCTGCGACTTGCCCCAGGCGTCCATCACGAACGCATCGTTCACCGCGATGCAGGCGATCGTGTTGATGCCCTTGGCCTTGATCTCCTGCGCCTTCTCGACAAAGCCCGGCAGGTGCTTGGCCGAGCAGGTCGGGGTGAATGCGCCCGGCACCGCGAATACGACTACCTTCTTCCCCTTGAACAGATCGTCGGTGGAGACCGGCTTGGGTCCCTCGCCGGTCATCATCGTGACCGTGCCCGATGGAATCTTGTCGCCTTCCTTGATGGCCATTTGAGCGTCTCTCCGATGGTTTCTTGGAATTGATACGCGCGCTAGAGATAAGCCATCGAGGCGCCAAAGTCACGCCCACGGGGTCAGCGCGCGGCCCGCTCCAGCGCGCCCAAAGTCGCGCGCGTCGACAAGATCTCCGGCAGCGGTTCGCCGTGCGGCTGGGATGGGCCGTACACCACGTCGAACGGAATCCCGTAGCGGCCAAAGCTCGCGAGATAGTCGGCAATAACCGGATTGGGCCTGGTCCAATCCGCCCGCATGGCGATGACGCCAGGACGCGACAATGCCTCGCGCACCTCGCCGCGCTCCAAGACCAGCGACTTGTTCACCTGGCAGGTGATGCACCAATCGGCCGTCACATCGACGAACACGACATTGCCGCTCTCCACCATCTGCCCGATGGCCGCAAGATCGAACGGCCGCCAGGCGATCGCCGACTTCACCGGCGCGTCTTGCCCGCCGGTGATCGTGACCAGCAGCGTCACCAGCCACGCGGCGGTCGCGAGCAGCACGATGCCGAGGATCCGGCGCAAGGTCAGCATCCAGGCGCCGGGGCGCGGCAGGTGCGCCGCAATCGTCGGGAAGCCCGCGACCGCGAGATAAGGCAGCGCCAGCCCAACGCCGAGCGCGGCAAAAATCAGGAAGATGACCGCCGGCCCGCTTGCCAGCGCAAACCCGACCGCGGTGCCCAGGAACGGCGCCGAGCATGGCGTCGCCAGCAGGGTTGCGAACGCGCCGGTGAGGAAATGCTGACCCAGCGTGTGCGGGCGGCCCCGACCGGACGCGCCGGCGGCGGCATTGGCGACCATCCCGGGCAGTCGGACCTCGAACAGGCCGAACAAATTGGCCGCGAACAGCGCAAGGACTGTAGCCATGATGGCGAGGAACCACGGCTGCTGGAATTGAATGCCCCAGCCGGCGGCATATCCGGCCGTCTTCAGACCGACCGCCGCCGCCGCGAGCACCAAGAACGACGCGATGACGCCAAGCGCGGTGGCGAGGAATCCCGCGCGCACCCGCGCCGGCGACTCGCCGGCATGACCGACGATCGACAGCAGCTTCAGCGACAGCACCGGCAGCACGCACGGCATGAGATTGAGAATCAGCCCGCCGAGCAGCGCCAGCCCCAGCGCGAGCCACAGGGTTTGCGACCCGGTATGCCCCAGCGCGGCGAAATCCCCGAGGCCGGGCGGTGCGCTGGCGACCGCAACCGCCGCCTCGACCGCGCGTGCGCCGTCAACCACCGTGATCGCCAGCCGCTCGCCGACGATGCCCGCGGCATTCGCGCCGCGTACGTTGAGGTTTGCAACCGCGGTCTTGCCGCCCTCCGACAGCCGCCACCGCGGAGCGGAATAGTTCAAAGATTCCGGCCCGTCGATGAAGAGGTCCGGCGCGTTCAACGGACTGTTCGCGCGCAGCACGACACGCAGCACCGGCGCATCCGGCGGCCCGCCGGCCGCGGCGCTCTCGATTGCGATGTCCGATCCGTCCGCCGGCCGCGGCACTCGGGCGCGATAATCCTCGATCAGCCGCGCCTCGCGCGCCGTGCTCTCGCCGCCGGCCGGCAGATCGAGCGCAAGCTTCGCCTCATACGGCACGCAGATGTCGTCGCAGGTGAGATAGGAGACGTGGGCGCGCAGCTGCACCGGCCGGCCGGGTTCGCGCACCACTACCGTGGCGGGCAGCACCACCTCCGAGTCGTAGCCGATGGTGGTGAGCCCGAGCACGGTAAAGCGCTTTGGCGCCGGCCACTCCAGCTCGACGGCGCCGATATTGGTGCTGTCTTTCCAGTCCGGCTGCGGCGGATATCCGGCATCGCCCGGCGCGCGCCAATATATCTTCCAGCCGGGCTTCATCCGGAACTGCAGACCGATCGCGACGCGGTCGGAGTCGCCGACCGCGTCGGTCGCGGTGACCAAACGGAGGGCACCATGATCTGTTTGTGACCAACTTGAGGCGGCAGCCCGCGCCTGGCCGTGGAAAAGCACGGAAAACGCAATCGCCGCCGTTACATACGTGATGCTGCGCACGTGCATTGAGGTCACAGACGGCCGGTTAACCGTTTGAAGGGATTCTCGCCTATACTACAGTTAGCGGTGCGACCCTATCTACCCATCGGACCGCGCCGTTGTTCACGAGCACGTGTTTCGCCGGGCAGCGCCGGCGGTCGTTAGAGTAACGGGTGACAGTGCCATGGCAGAACAGAACGCACAGGCCGGATATCTGACCGGGCAATTGCTGATTGCGATGCCCAACATGCAGGACTCCCGCTTCGCGCGGAGCGTCATCTACGTGTGCGCCCACACTGCGGAAGGCGCCATGGGCCTCGTGCTGAACAAGCTCATGGACAACGTCAACTTCCCCGACCTTTTGGAGCAGCTGAACATCAAATCCGATGCGCCGGGCCGCGAAACCCAGGTTCATTTCGGCGGGCCGGTTGAGACGGGCCGCGGCTTCGTGCTGCATTCGGCCGATTATGTGCAGGATGCGACGCTGGTGATCGACAAGGAAATCGCGCTCACGGCGACGGTGGATGTGCTGAAGGCGATCGCCGAGGGTTCCGGCCCGCGGCATTCGCTGCTGGCGCTCGGCTATGCCGGCTGGGGACCGGGTCAGCTCGACCAGGAAATCCAGCAGAACGGGTGGCTCAACGCCCCGCCCGACACCGATCTCGTGTTCGGCAACTCGATCGAGCACAAGTGGCAGGCGGCCATGGCCAAGCTCGGCATCAGCGCCGGCAAGCTGTCGGGCCAAGCCGGGCACGCGTAACCCTCTTTCAGATCGTCATGCGCGGGCTTAACCCGCGCATCGTGACGATGGCCGGGTCAAAGCCCGGCCATGACGTTTTCAGGAGTCTAAACCGAAATCCGCTGCGCGATGCGCTCGAACGGCTCGACATGGCCGATGGGGCCCAGCGCCGCGAAGGTCGGCCGGCTGGCGAACACGCGGCGCGCTGCGCGGCGCACCGCCTCGGCATCCACCGCATCGATCCTGGCGCGCAGCTCCTCGATCGGGATCACCCGGCCGAACAACGCGGTGTGGCGCGCGATCTGCTCGGCCCGGCTCGAGGTGCTTTCCAGCCCCATCAGCAGCCCCGCCCGCATCTGCGCCCGCGCCCGATTCATTTCATCCTCGGCGATGCCGTTCATCACCTTGCAGATCTCGTCGCACAAGACCGGAATCAGCTCGGCGACCTCCTTCTCGCCGGTGCCGGCATAAACGCCGAACATGCCGGTGTCGACGAACGGCGAGAAGAACGAGTAGATCGAGTACGCAAGGCCGCGCTTCTCGCGGATCTCCTGGAACAGGCGCGACGACATGCCGCCGCCCAACAGCGTCGAGAGCACCGACAGCGCGTAGTAATCGGGATCTCCGTAGCGGAATGCCTCGAACCCCAGCACGATGTGCACCTGCTCGAGGTCGCGGCTCGCGCGCACGTCGCCGCCTTGGTAGCGTGCCGCCTCGTAGCCGCTGACGCCGTTCGCCCGCAACTTGCCGAAGTTGGTTTCCGCCAGGTCGGCGATCCGCTCCGGATCGAGATTGCCGGACGCCGCCAGCACGAGCTTCTTGGCGCCGTAATGCTCGGACATGTATTCGATCAAGGCATGCCGCGGCATTGCGCCTATGATGTCAGCCTCGCCCAGCACCGGCCGGCCCATAGGCTGATCGGGGAACGCGCGCGCCTGGAACATGTCGAAGATGATGTCGTCCGGCGTGTCGTTCGCCTGGCCGATCTCCTGCAGCACCACCGCGCGCTCGCGCGCGAGCTCGCCTTCGTCGAACACCGAGTTCTGCAGGATGTCGCCGATGATATCGATGGCGACCGCCTCGTCCGATTTCAGCACCGTCGCGTAGTAGACGGTGAGCTCGCGCGAGGTGTAGGCGTTGACCGAACCGCCGACCGCCTCGATCTCCTCGGCGATCGCGCGCGCGTTGCGCCGCTTGGTGCCTTTGAACGCCATATGCTCGAGCAAATGCGACACGCCGTTGATGTCGGAGCGCTCGTAGCGCGTGCCGACGCTCACCCAGGCGCCCAAAGAAACCGTTTCGACCGAATCCATCCGGTCGGTGATGACGCGAACTCCATTGGGCAGCGTCCGAGACTCGACGTTCATGCCGCTCCTCGCAGCGAATTGCGCGTGCGGACGAAGTCCTCGACCGCACGCAGGTTGTTGGGAAGGACAGTGCAGCGCTCCGGCCGATCCATGAGATCGGCGAGCGCCGGCGGCAGGGTCGGCGAAACCCCCGTGGCGCGCGTCACGGCCTCGGAAAACTTGGCCGGATGCGCAGTCGCCAGCACCACCAGCGGCACGGATGGATCGCCGCGCAGCTCCTTGGCCGCGGCGATGCCGACCGCCGTGTGCGGATCGACCAGCATGCCGCTCCGCGCGTGGACTTCCGCAATGACCGCAAGGGTTCGATCGTCGTCGCACCGCGCGGCGGCAAACAGCGCTTTGAGGGCCCGAAGCTGTTCCGGCGCCAAGGTCATCACGCCGCGCTCACGGAATTCGCCCATCGCGCGCGCCACTGCCGCGGCGTCCCGATCCAACACCTCGAACAGCAGCCGTTCGAAGTTCGACGGCACCTGAATATCCATGCTGGGCGAATAGCTCGGCGCCACGGGCTGGATCTCCATCCGGCCGGTGGCGAAGAAGCGGGCGAGGATGTCATTCTGGTTGGTCGCGATGATGAAGCGCTCGACCGGCAGGCCCATTTGCCGCGCGACATAGCCGGCATAGACGTTGCCGAAATTTCCCGTGGGCACGCAAAAAGCAATCCGTCGCTCCGGCGCGCCGAGCGCGGTCGCGGCGGCAAAGTAGTAGGCGGTCTGCGCGACGATGCGCGCCCAGTTGATCGAGTTGACCGACGACAGCCGAAACGCCTCGCGGAACGGGCGATCGTTGAACATGCCCTTCACGAGGTCCTGGCAATCGTCGAACGTGCCTTGGATCGCGATGTTGTGGACATTGAGCGACGGCACCGTGGTCATCTGCCGGCGCTGCACGTCCGATACGCGGCCTTTGGGATGCAGGATGAAGATGTCCACCGCATCTCGGTCGCGGCACGCCTCGATCGCGGCCGAGCCGGTATCGCCCGAGGTCGCGCCGATGACCGTCACGCGCTGCCCGCGCTTCTTCAGCACGTGATCGAACAGGCGGCCGAGCACCTGTAGCGCGAAATCCTTGAACGCGAGCGTCGGTCCGTGGAACAGCTCGAGCAGCCATACATTGCGATCGATCTCGACCAGCGGCGCGACCGCAGGATGGTTGAAGCGGCTATACGCGTCGCGGCAAATCCGGTGCAGCTCGGCGTCGTCCACCGCATCGCCGACGAATGGCGCGATGATGCGCGCGGCGAGTTCGGCGTAATTCAATCCGGCGAGCGCACGAATCTGATCGGGCGCGAGTCGCGGCCACGATTCGGGGACATAGAGTCCGCCGTCGCGCGCGAGTCCCGCGAGCAACACGTCCTCAAAGCCGAGATGCGCGGTTTCGCCGCGCGTGCTCACGTAACGCAAAGATGTCTCCGATGTCCGCGCCGATGTTTGCGCGGCAGCTACAGACTAAAGATCGTTCATGACAGCCGCAAGAGCGGCGATGTTTCCTGAAATATCAAGTAGTTAACAGAATTGACGGAAGCCCGCCTTTTCTATAGAACAAAGTATGAACAATCGCACCCAACTAATGATTTTGCGCCGCAAAGTAGCGGCCCTGGAAGGCGGCCGCTCCAGTAGAGTTCGTTTTTCGTTCGGGGTAGCCGCCATAGACCGCCGGCTGGGCGGAGGTCTGCCGTGCGGCGCCCTGCATGAGGTGATTGCCGGGGACGTCGGGGCAGCAACCGGGTTCTGCCTGGCGCTGGTCGCCCGGCTGGCGCGCAGCCAGGGCGCCGTGCTGTGGTGCGAGCATCCGGCGCTCGACACCGGCCGGCTATATGCGCCGGGACTGGCCCGCTTCGGGATCGATCCCAGCCGGTTGATTGTCGCGCGCGTGCGCAAAGACGTCGAAGCGTTCTGGACCCTGGAGGAAGGGTTGCGCTGCGCTGGACTTGCGGCGGTGGTGGGCGAGGTGCGCTCGATGCCGCTTGCCGCCAGCCGCCGTCTACAGCTGGCCGCCGAGGCAAGCGGCGTCACCGCCCTGGTGCTGCGCCCGAATACGGCGCGCCCGGCGCCCAGTGCGGCGACGACGCGCTGGCGGATCAGCGCGGCACCGGACTCCTGCTGGCGCAGCGAGCTGCTGCGTTGCCGGGGCGGCGATGCACATGAATGGCTGATGGAATGCCCCGATGCGACGAGTGATTTCGCTGTGGCTGCCCCGGTTCGCCACCGACCGGATCTGCCGCGCGCAAACCGCGCTTACGGATAAACCGTTCGCGGTTTTTGACGCGGCGGAGCAGCGCGTCGTCCTGACCGCCGTGAACCGGCACGCCGAGCACGCAGGCCTTCGGCCCGGCATGGCGCTGTCGGACGCGCGTGCGATTTTACCCACACTCATCGCGCTGCCGGCCGATCCGGCTGGCGACAACAAGGCGCTGGCCGCGCTCGCCGGCTGGTGCAGCCGGTTCAGCCCGTTCGTTGCCATCGATCCATCCGGCGCCGGTGGCGCGATCGGCGGCAGCGCGTTGTGGTTGGATGCAACCGGCTGCGCACATCTGTTCGGCGGTGAAGACACGATGCTGGGCAGCATCGTCGGCCGGCTGGAGGCGCTCGGCTATGCCAGCCGCGCCGCCATCGCCGACACGCCAGGCGCTGCTTGGGCTGCCGCGCGCTATGCCTCGGGAAACCGCGTCCTGCGCATGCCGCAGGGCGCAACACGCGATGCGCTCGCGCCGCTCCCGACCGCCGCGCTGCGCCTTGCGCCTGCGACGGTCGCAGGCTTGAACATGATGGGGCTGCGAACCATCGACGATCTCCTGAAGCTGCCGCGCGGCGTCTTGGCTGCGCGCTTCGGCGGCCAGATCGCGCAACGGCTCGATGCGGCGTTGGGCCATACTTTCGAGCCGATCTCGCCCGAGCCGCCGACGCTCTCCTATTCGGCTCGCGCCATGTTCGCCGAGCCGATCGCAAGGGCGGAGGACATTGCAGCCGTGCTCGAGCGGTTGATGGCCCAGTTGTGCGATGTGCTGGATCGTGCCGCCATGGGGGCGCGACGCCTGGGCTTCACCCTGTTCCGCGTCGATGGCACGTACCAACGCGTGACCGTGGGGGCAAGTCGTTCCAGCCGCGATCCGCGGCATCTCGCGCACCTGTTCGCCGAGCGCATCGCCGACATCGATCCTGGATTCGGCATCGATGCCGCGCTTCTGGCAGCGACGGTGGTCGAAACGCTGCTGCCCGCGCAGATCGGCGAAACCGGGACGGCCTCCGACTCGGTCGCACGGCTGGTCGACCGCCTTACGAACCGACTTCGGCCGAAAAACGTCGTTGTTTGGCGGCCATATGAAAGCCATGTGCCGGAGCGCGCCGCGCTGGCGATGCCCGCGCTCGATTCAGGCTTCGCCGCTTGGCCGGTACGCGATTGCAACTTGCCGCGACCGCTGCGGCTATTCACTCCACCCGAGCCGATCGAGGCGATCGCACCGGTGCCGGACGATCCGCCCGTGGCGTTCCGCTGGCGTCGCGTCGCCCACCGCGTGGTGCGCGCCACAGGACCCGAGCGCATCGCGCCGGAATGGTGGCGCGACGGCGGCGGCGATCTGGCCACTGCGGATAGCGTGCGGCTGCGCGACTATTATCGCGTCGAGGACACCGCGGGCGGCCGCTATTGGGTGTTCCGTGAAGGGTTGTTTCAGGCCGACCGATTGCCAGCCTGGTTCATGCACGGGGTGTTCGATTGACCGCGACGTGGCCAAAGGAAAGCGGCGCGCCCATACCTGGATAGGCGCGCCGCCCGGTCAATCAAGCCGTGGCGCGTTAACGCCAGACCGGCTTGCCGAGATCGATGTCGTTCTTATCGGTGAGCGCACCGGCCGCTGCGCCGGCCGCACCGCCGAGCAGCGCCCCGGTCAGCGGTGACCCGGTCAGCGCACCTATCGCTGCGCCGCCGCCTGCGCCAATGGCGCCGCCGCTCAAGGCGCGATCACCCTTCGACTCGCCGCACGCTGCCAGTGCAAGACCTGCGACCAGCACCAGCCCTGTCATTACCTTGTACATCACACTCCTCCTCCAGTTTTCGACATAGCACCGACCGCTTAACGCCAAACCGGCTTACCGAGATCGATGTCGTTCCTATCGGTCAGCGCACCTGCTGCCGCACCGCCCGCGCCGCCAATCAAAGCGCCCGTCAGGGGGCTGCCGCCGGTGACCGCGCCAAGCGCCGCGCCGGCGCCGGCTCCCATGGCGCCGCCGCTGATCGCGCGATCGCCCTTCGATTCGCCGCATCCCGCGAGCGCAAGACCCGCGATAAGCGCAAGACATCCCAACGCCTGGTACATCGCTCAACTCCCACTACTGCAACGGTTGGCCGTTCCTTGCTAAACTTTTGGCCTGCTAAGTCGTTCCGCGACGGTTGAGGGACAGATCACCGGTGGTGGGTAGGTCTCAGGATTGCCACCACAACGCCTAGAGAAACCAAGGCCGCCAGCTGCAGAAAATCCGGCTTTTTTCCCACTCCGATCATGTTCTGGGCCAGCACCTTGGCTTCGAGGACCGCGGGCGGCGGCGCTTCAGCCTCGCGAAATTTGCCGCTTGCGGTCACCGCCGCGCGAAGTTCGGAGCGCACCACCAGAACCGCAATCACCGCCAACAAGCCGGCGAGAGTTGCGACGGCAAGCGCGCCGCCTACCGGGCCTATTTCACGCTCAGCAAGCGAATACAGCGCACCGCCCAGAAATCCGATCGCCATCGCGCTGCAGCCGACCGCCAATCCGGCAGCGATCGCCGCGATCCATAGATGCCGGCGCAGGTGCTCCAATCGTCGGCGCAGCATCGCCGCCGCGGTGACCGCCCAAAGCGTCCGCACCGCCCCCATGCGCCTACCCCTGCCCTTTCAGCGGCGCTAGTCGGATCGGTCCAACAGCCGGCCCAGCACCACGCCTACCGCCAACGCCACGACCATCGTTCCAATCGGATGCTCGCTCATTTTCTGCTCGACCACGTTCGCGTAGCGGCGTCCCTCCTCGGCGAGCTGCTCGTACGCTTCTTCGGCGGTCCCTTCCAGATCGCCGGCCAGGCGCTCGGCCTTTTTGCGGACCGCGCCCTTTAGGCCGTCGCTGGCCTTGGCGATCGTTTCGCCCAACGTCTGCACATCGGAGCGCAGCTGATTGAGCTCAGCCCGAACCGATGCGAAATCATCCTTTTCCTCCGCTCTGGCGCTCATTTGGCCTTCCTCCGGCGTGCTGTGGTTTGGACAAGATCCATGGCGGCGCGCTCAGCGAGCAACGCATTGGCACGGTCCCAGTTCACCAGCCGATCGATGAATGCGTCGGCGAATTCGGCCCGCCGGTTCTGGTGATCGAGGTAGTAGGCGTGCTCCCACACATCGAACGTGATGAGCGGGCGAATGCCTTGAGTCAGCGGGTTCTCGGCATTGCCGGTGGAGATGAGCGTGACTCCGCCGTTTTTCGGGATCAGCCACACCCATCCGGAGCCGAACCGGTCCTCGGCTGCGGCGCGGAATTTCTCTTTGAACTGCGGCAGCCCGCCGAAGTCGCTGTCGATCAAGTCGGCGATCTTGCCGCGCGGCGCGCCGCCGCCTTCGGGCGACATCGATTCCCAGAGCTCGTTATGGTTCCACACCTGCGCGGCGTTGTTGAACAGCTTCTTGCTGGCAGCGTCTTTCGCTTTGGCAAGCGTGCAGACAAGGTCCTCGAGATCCTTTTCCTCGAGCGGCGTGCCTCGGATGGCATCCATTGTCTCGTCGAAATAGCCGCGATGATGCTTGCCATAGTGGAGCTCGACGGTTCGTGCCGAACAGACCGGCTCGAGCGCATCCATCGGATACGGCAATGGTGGAAAACCGAACTTCATGTCGCGAACCTCCGTTACGCGGATCTGCGATGCTCCGCCTCAGTAACTGCGGGATGCGAAGGCGAGCGCAGCACCGGCAACGAGGGCCGCGGCGCCGGTGGCCAGGAACCACGCGGCGTGCGGAGTCTGGGTAGTAGCCGGGAGGCGCGCGAGCTCGTCGAACGGCGTATCCACCACGCCGATGCCGGAGATCAGGAACACCGCCCCGGCGGTGGCGAACGCGATTCCGATCAAACGTGTGAAGGCCATCTTCGCCTCCTCAGCGCGCGACGGCGCCCATCTCCTCTCCGTATGGGAAAAGAACGCACCCTGCGTGGCGCGGTTCCATCGCTTGCGACGGCGGCGCGGTGGAATCCCGCGCGCCGACCGGAAAACAAGGGCGGCCGCGCTGGTCGAGCACGGCCGCCCGGTTGTTCGGAACCCGGTTTAGGCGCGCGCAAGCCGCTCGAGGAACTCCGGCGCACCCTTGCCGCGGCGATGCGGCGCGCGACGGCGGCGCTGATGGTCCGAGCGGCCGAGTGCGGCTTGCAACTCGGCCCGCGCACGCGACAGCCGACTGCGCACGGTACCGATCGCACAACCGATCACTTCGGCTGCTTCCTCGTATGACAGCCCATTGGCCCCCACCAGCATCAGGATTTCCTGATGATTGGGCGACAGACGCCAAAACGCACGCGCGACATCATCGAAGTGCACGGCAGTTTCCTGGTTTGGCCGCTCGATCAGCCGCTCGTCCATGATGTCGTCGAGGCGCTCGAATGCATCCCGATCGCGCCGGCGCTGATCAAGGAAGCGGTTGCGCAAGATCGTGAACACCCATGCTTTGAAGTTGGTCCCGCCCACGAATTGACTACGGGCAGACCACATCCGCATCAGCGTATCCTGCACAAGGTCGTCAGCGGCGTCCGCATTCCTGCACAGCGAGCGCGCGTAACCGCGCAAGTGGGGAATGCTCTGTTCCATGAGCGTGCAGAACTCATCCCGCATTGTTACCTCCTATGTCCGCGGCCGCGTTTATCGGGGATCGGATGCGGGCCGCAGTTACAGAGGCTGTTCTAGCGGCTGTCGGCGTTCACCTGTCGTTACCAAACCGTGAAACCCTGTGACCAATTTGTGAGTGCGAGATGCCGGTTCGGGATTTTTTCACACCGGTTTTCCATTGATTTTCAACATCCAAAGAGAAAGCGCGCCGTTTTGTGCGGCGCGCTTTCGTTCGCTTGGACCCGCGTGCTACGACCCGCGTCGGCCGATCAGCAGCCCCGTGATCAGGGTAGCGAGAAACAGCACGATGAAAATGTAGAACAGGATCTGCGCGATCCCCGCCGCTGTCGCCGCGATGCCGCCAAAGCCGAACAGCGCTGCGACCAGAGACACCACCAGGAACACTAACGCCCAATACAGCACTGCACCTCTCCTTTCGTCGCCCGTTGGCCGATGAGGCTCGGCTCGCCGCAGCGGGCTTGCGTCAGCAAGCTGGCGTTCACGACCAAAATGCCATGTGGTCCAGAAGGTTCCAGGGACATACTGGTGACCGCAAATTGTCGCCCCCCGTCAGGGGGGCGGCGAATCGCGTGGTGCGCGATGGCGGCGGATTGGTCCGCCCGCGGGTCACACGGTCCTGGAAATGGCGCGGCGGCGGCGGCCCGCGGCCGATGGCGTCAATTGTAACGCGGCAGGATTTTGCGGTCCTGCAGTTCGCCGAGTTGCTCGGCGAACATCGCTTCGCTATCGACGCACTCGTGGAAGCCCGCCTGGCGGATCTTGATGGTGCTCATCAACATCGGATTAGGCCCGCGCCCATAGCGGAACGAGAAATCGGCCATGTCCCATGCCGGCACCATTTCTTCGTAGCGGTATGGTTTCAGCCCGTGCTTTTTCACGGTGCGGTCCCATACCGGCCCCTTGTCCGCCATCACGCTCTGCAGCGAGACCATGTGCGGCGGCTGCACGTCCATTTTGAAAATCTCGCCGAACAACGGCCAGATGTAGGGCCATTGGAAATGATCGCCGTTGGCGACGTTGAAGATGTGATTGCGTGCGTTCGGGCTGGTGGCCGCCCAGGCGATCGCCTTGGCCACGATGCGCGCATCGCACACCTCGTAGATCGACGGCTCGCCGCCCGGGTAGCGCAGCGGCAGCCCAAGCTCGCGGCAGATCGTGCAGAACACGCCGATGGTCACCACCAGGTTCATGGGGCTGCCGATGCCGGTGCCGCACACCGCCGGCGGGCGCAGCACGGTCCATGACCATCCGGCCTTCTTCTGGCGCTCGGTCAGCCAGTCCTCCTGGTTGTAGTAGAAGTTGGGCGGCATGAAGCGGCCGTGCGATTCCTTGGCCGGCATGAGCCGTGGCACGCCGTGATGCACCCCGTACGCCTTGCCGCCCTGCATCAGCGTGATGTGCTCGAAGTTGGGCGAGCATTTCTCCACCGCCTCGACCAGGTTCACCAGCATCGCGAGATTGGTCTCGATCTGGTCGGCCTCGGACCAGCCTTTGACGATCTGCGGTTTTTCGTACAGCGCCGCATACACGACGTGGGTGAACGGCCCGAGCGCCGCGATATCAGCCGCCGATTGCTTCGCATCGCGCAGATCGACCGGCGCGAACTTCGCCGTGGTCTCGAAATCCGGCTTGCGCCGCGACAGCCCGACCACTTCGCAGTCGTCGAGGCTGGAGAAATGCTGCACGGCGGCGCGGCCGACCACGCCCATGCCGCCAGCGACCAGAACCCGTTTTTTTGCCGCCACGTTCGCCTCCCTGGATCAAGCGCGGCAATCTACCCAGGCGGCGCCAGCGTGTACAATGCCGCAGCGGATGAAGGAGACGCCAATGGCGCGCAACCCAACGATCGGGATCGAGAAGGTGGACCATATCGGCATCCGTGTCGCCGACGCGGCGCGCGCGATGAAGTTCTACCGCGTGCTCGGCTTCGCCCAGCCCTATCGCGTGCCGTTTGACGACGTGGTCATCATCCGCAACGGCGCGGGGGTCGAGATCAACCTGATCGTGAACGCCAATCGCCCGAACCGCGGCCGCAACATCCTGATGGACGTGCCGGGGAAGTACGCGGGATTCACCCATGTCGCGCTGCGGGTGAAGTCGGTTGCCGACACGCTGCGTGCGCTCAAGCGCGCCCGCATCCGCGTCACCCAGGGGCCGGTGAGCTTCGGCGACGACGGCAACGTCTCGGTGTTCGTGCGCGACCCCGACCGCAACGTGATCGAGCTGCGCGGCCGGAATCAGCCGGGCATCGAAGGCGTCACGCACTACGTCCCCTAAGCGGGACGCCGCGCGCCGCTATCGGCGCGATGCGGTAGCCGAGCCGCGGGCCTTCGAGGCCGGGCTGAAAATGAATGATCGCTCATTCATGGACAATGCACGGTGAGCGACGGGACCGAGACGCACTCCGGTATTTTTAGGCGTCTCCTTCAACATCTTTGCAAGCCATTTGAGCGCTTCATGCTTGAACGCATGCGCATAGCCGATGATCTCGTCACCGAGCTTCTGCTGCCGTGCCCGGGTCGCGGCGGTC
>Ga0209640_10001192_pt1 | contig 21664 bp, 25 predicted proteins | sample RifCSP10_1_FD_184018 | JGI IMG/M metagenome (GOLD analysis project Ga0209640, IMG submission 184018) | Soil microbial communities from Rifle, Colorado - Rifle CSP2_sed 10_1 (SPAdes) (version 2) | ecosystem: Environmental > Terrestrial > Deep subsurface > Rock core/Sediment | place: Rifle...
CCCGCAAGCCCGCCACCCGCAAGCCCGCCACCCGCAAGCCGGCCGCCCGCAAGCCGGCGAAGAAGCCGACCGCGAGCAAGGCGCGGGCGCGGAAGTCTCCGGCGAAGCGTCCGGCCTCCAAGACCTCGAAGACTGCGAAGCCGGCGAAATCCTCGAAGTCTGCAGGCACGAGGAAGCCGTCCCGGAAGGCCCCACCGGCGAGCAAGCGCTCGACGAAGAAGGGGCAGGCCAAAAAGTCGGCGCCGCCACGTCACTTGCGGATCGTCGAGCCCCCGGCCGACGCCGTCGAGAGCGAAGCGTCGGCTCGCCCCGCCGCATCCACCACGACGGCATGGCGACGCGACGTCGACCGTCGTGGGACCGCCGAGCCCGGTGTCAGTCGCCGCTCCTGGCGAGAGCAGGCCGCCCGCGACCCCGCCGACGACCGCGACCTCGCCCCACCCGAGTGGCTCGGCGATACACCGCGCCGCCAACCCGCCTCGGAGGTCGACGAGCGAGAACAGGTCGACGAACCGCGCGTCGCCCGCTCGCGCGGGGGTTCGGCCGCTGACATCACGCGGCAGGTGTCGGTCGACGCCGCGAGAGTGACCGGGCGACGCCGCGGTGGGCTGCGCCGGCGCGACCGGCCGCTGCGGTCTCGCTGACCGGGCGTGCGGTCGCTCCTCGTCACCAACGACTTCCCTCCCAAGCTCGGCGGCATCCAGTCCTACCTTTGGGAGTTGTGGCGCCGGCTGCCCCCTGGCGACGTCGGCGTTCTGACCACGGCGTATCCCGGCGCCGCCGAATGGGACGCCGCCCGGCCGTTCCCGGTGGAGCGCATCCGCGAGAAGGTGATGCTGCCCTCGCGCCGGATGCGCCAGACCGTGCAGGCGCTCGCTCGGGATCACGGGGCCGATCTGGTCCTCCTCGATCCCGTCTTTCCCATCGGCGCCATCGGTCCGCGACTCGGCGTTCCCTATGTCGTGGTCGTCCACGGCGCCGAAGTCACCGTCGCGGCCCACGTGCCCGGCGTGCGCCAATCGATCCGCCGCACGCTTGGCCGCGCCGAAGGGATCCTGGCCGCCGGCACCTTTCCCGCCGCCGAGGCCGTCCGCGCCGCAGGCCGTCCGCTGCGCGGCCTCGTGGTGCCGCCGGGCGTCGACACGCAACGGTTCCGTCCGATGGCGGGGGAGCGCGTCGCGGCGGTGCGCGAACGCTTCGCGCTCGACCCCGACCGCCCGCTCGTGCTCGGTCTCAGCCGGCTCGTTCCTCGCAAGGGGTTCGACGTGCTCATCGACGCCGTGGCGGCGCTCCCCGCTGCGACGTCGGTGCAGCTCGCCATCGGGGGAGCGGGGCGCGATCGCGCCCGACTCGAGACCAGGGCACGGCGTGCCGGCCTCGACGTCGCGTTCCTCGGCCGCGTCGACGACGCCGACCTGCCCGACCTCTACGCCGCGGCCGACGTCTTCGCCATGCTGTGTCGCGACCGGTGGCGCGGCCTCGAACAGGAGGGGTTCGGCATCGTGTTCCTGGAAGCCGCCGCGTGCGGGGTGCCGTCGATCGCCGGACGCAGCGGCGGCTCGCATGAGGCGGTCGTCGACGGGGAGACGGGGTATGTGGTCGAGCCCGACGATGTCGGCGCGGTTCGCGATCGCCTCGCGGCGCTGCTCGCCGACGCCGATCTGCGAGCCCGGATGGGAGCGGCGGCGCGCCTTCGCGCGCAGACCCAATTCGACAACACCCGACTGGCTGCCGACTTGGCGCCGCTCGCGGCGGGCGATCTGCGCGCGCTCACCCCACTGCCCGAGTTCGCGCGGCCGTAAGTAGGCTCGCTCCGGTGAGCACCACCAATGGCGCCGATCCGGTGGCGCCCTCGCCCGACGCCCCCCGCCTCGGCGATCTCCCTGGCGTGCGGATCCTGAGCGCGTCGTGGCTCTCGACCGCCGCCTTCACCGCCACCGCGGTGGGCGATCGCGTCGGCGTCGACGCCCTCGAGTTGCCGGCCACGCTCACCGCGCTGGCCTTGTTCGCGGCGGGCTTCGTGGTGTGGCTCATCGCCTTCGCCCGCGCCGTCGGGCGGTCGCGCACCGATGAGATCACGCTCAGTGGGTTGTTCTTCCTCGTCGGGTCGGCGCCGCGTCCGATCCAGGTGCAGCTCCTCGGTTCCCTCGCGGTGGCCGTGGTGGTCGCTGGCGCCACGGCGAGCGCAGCGCCGTTCGGCGTGCTGGAACCCGTGTTTCCCCTCGCCCTCGTGGGCCTGTGGGGAGCGCGCCACGGCGAGTTCGGGCCCCGCCGCACGCCGGCGGAACGCCCACGCCGATGACCCTCTTCCTCGTCATCCTGGCGCTCGAGTTCCCGGCCATCATGGCGCTGATCGACTGCTACCACCGCCGCCCCGTGGAGTTCGCCGGAGGCGAGCCCGACCGCCGGTCGTGGATCCGCTGGCTGTGGGTGGCGATCGGGACGTGTTGGCTCCTAGTGGGCAATGCGATCATCCTGGGGTATTACTGGGCGGTTGTGAAACGCCAGACGCCCCTCGGGCGTGCCTGAACGAACGGAGGACCCGGTGGCCGAGCAGACGACCGAGCGCACACACGTCGATGCCTCGCCTGAGCGCTGCTACGAAGTGGCGATCGACTTCGAGGCCTACCCCGAGTGGGCGAAGGACGTGAAGGACGTCAAGGTTGTCGAGCGAGACGACGAGGGCCGGGGCCGCCACGTCGAGTTCCGGGCCGCGGCGATGGGGCGGTCGGTGACCTACACCCTCGAGTACGACTACTCCAAGGCACCGGCGGAGTTCTCGTGGACGCTCGTGAAGGGTGATCTCATGAAGCGCCTCGACGGCACCTACCGCTTCGACGCCGACGGCGACGGCACACGCGTGACCTATGACCTCGCCGTCGACCTCGCCCTGCCCCTGCCGGGCCTCGTCAAGCGTCGCGCCGAAGCGAAAATCGTGGGAAGCGCCTTGAAAGAGTTGAAAAAGCGGGTCGAGGGCTGACGACGCCCAACCAGTAGCCTCGCCGCCCGTGCCCAAACCCCGCATTCTCCTCTTCACCGGCAAGGGTGGTGTCGGCAAGACCACCGTCGCCGCCGCCACGGCCGTGCGCGCCGCCGCGTCCGGTCTCCGCACGCTCGTCCTGTCGACCGACCCCGCCCACTCGCTCGCCGACTCCCTCGCCGTCGAACTCGGCGACGCGCCGACCGAGATCGCCGAGCACCTGAGTGGGCAACAACTCGACGCCCGCGCCCGCCTCGAGGAGTCGTGGGGCGACATCCGGTCGTACCTCGTTTCCATCTTCGACTGGGCGGGGGCCGAAGGCCTCGAAGCCGAGGAGCTGTCGGTGATCCCCGGACTCGACGAGGTGTTCGCGCTCGCCGACATCCAAAGCCACGCCACGTCGGGGAAATGGGATCTGCTCGTCGTCGACTGCGCCCCGACCGCCGAGACCATCCGCCTGCTCTCGCTTCCCGACGTGCTCGATCGCTACATGCAGCGGGTGTTCCCGGCCCAGCGCGCCCTCACCCGTGCTGCCCGGCCGGTGCTGCGTCGCCTCACCGACATGCCGATCGCGTCCGACACCGTCTTTGCCGCGACCCACCGGTTCTACGATCGCCTCGAGGGCGTGCGCGAGTTGCTCACCGACGGCGAGCGAACGTCGGCGCGGATCGTCGTCAACCCCGAGCGCATGGTGGTGGCCGAGGCGCGCCGCACCTTCACCTACCTTTCGCTCTTCGGGTATCACGTCGACGCCGTCATCGCGAACCGCCTGCTGCCCGACGCCGTGAGCGACCCGTGGTTCGAGGAGTGGAAGCGCGTCCACAAGGAACAGCTCGCGGTCATCGAGGAGTCGTTCGCGCCGGTGCCGGTGCTTCCGGCGCCGCTTCTCGCCGACGAGCCGGTCGGCGTCGAGCGCTTGGCCGAACTCGGCGCCTTGGTCTACGGGGACGCGGTCGGCGCGGAGCGCCTGCACGCCGACCAGACGCTGCGGATCCACCAGCGCGGAGAGTCGGTCTTCATGGATCTCGCGCTGCCGTGCGTGGAGCGTGACGACGTCGATCTCGCCCGCGTCAATGGAGAACTGCTGGTGACGGTCGGCCCCTACCGGCGGTCGGTGGCGCTTCCCGACAGCCTGCACCACCGGTCGGTGGCGGGGGCGCGGTTGATCGACGGCCGGCTCGAGGTGGAGTTCGCCGCGGGCGCGTCGCCGTCGGGCGCGAGAAGATCATGAGGGGGAATCGTCATGAGTGAGGAACCGCGACACCACGACGAGTGCTACGCCTGCCCGGTCGGCGGCCTCTTTCTCACCGCGCGCGGCGCCAGCCCCGAGGCGGTCGAGCACCTGGTGAACGCAGCCGCCGAGATGGTGGCGGCGCTGCGCAGCGTGCTCGAGGCCGCCGAGAGCTTCCTGGCCGACCAGCGACCACGGCCCTCCGGTCGACCGGAGCCCGAAACCCGCATCCAGCGCATCGACCTCTCGGGATAGCCGGGCCGTGCTCACGGTTGGGCTCGACCTCGGCGGCACCAAGGTCCTCGGCGTCCTCGTCGACGCCGCCGGCGCCGTCCTGGCGCAGGATCGCATCGCCACCCCGACGACTGCCGACGCGCTGATCGATGGCTTGGGGTCGCTCGCAGAGTCCCTCGCGGGCGGCGAGCCGATCGACGCCGTCGGCGTGGGGGCGGCGGGCATGATCACCCTTGACGGCGCGGTGACCTACGGCCCCAACGTGGTCGCCTTTCGCGAGGGGTTCCCGCTGCGAGCGCTGCTCCACGAGCGCGTGGGCCTTCCGGTGGCCGTCGACAACGACGCCAACGCCGCGGCGTGGGGCGAGGTCGTCCACGGTGCGGTCGCCGGCGTGCGGGACGCGCTCGTCATCACCCTCGGTACCGGGATCGGGGCGGGGATCGTCGCCGACGGCCACCCGTACCGGGGCGCCCACGGGTATGCGGCCGAGGTCGGCCACTTCCAGGTCATCGAGAACGGTCCCATGTGCGCGTGCGGCGTTCCGGGGCATTGGGAGGCCATGGCGTCGGGCACCGCGCTGGGGCGGATGGCACGCGAAGCGGCCGCGTCGGGTCGTCTCGCGGCCGCGGTGGAACTCGCTGGGGGCGAACCGCAGACCGTGCGGGGCGAACACGTCGCCGAGGCGGTGCGCGCCGGTGACGGCGAGGCGCTCGCGCTCTTGACCGAGTACGCCGGCTGGGTCGCCGTCGGCCTCGCCGGGTTGACCAACATCCTCGACCCGGAGGTCATCGTGATTGGCGGCGGCCTCATCGAGATGGGCGAGACGCTCCTGGGGCCCATTCGCGAGGCCTTCTGGCGCGGCGTCGAGGCGCCGACCCTCCGGGAACGGGTCGACATCGTGGTGGCGTCGCTCGGCGTCGAGGGTGGCGCCATCGGCGCGGCCGCGATGGCGCGCGACCTGGTGACCTGATCGCCGTGCGCCCACAGATCGGCCTCACGCTCCCGACCTTCGTCGACGATCCCGACGTGCTGGTCGCGGTGGCGCGGGCGGCGGACGCCTCCGGAATCGACGCCGTGTTCACCTACGACCACCTGTATCGAATCGCCTCGGACGCGGACGCGCCCTCGTTGGCCCTCGAGCCGGTGCTGGGGACGCTCGCGGTCGAGACCGAGCGCGTCCGGTTCGGGTCCTTCATGGCCCGCGCCACCATTCGCCCCCCGGCCGTGTTGCGAAGCGTGTTCGACACCGTCGCACGGGTGGCGCCGGGCCGGCTCATTGCCGGCGTCGGTGCCGGGGACGCGCTGAGCGATCCGGAGAACGAGATGTTCGGGCTCCCGACCGACGAACCCGCCGCGCGCCTCGCCGCCCTCGCCGCCACCGTCGAGGCCCTCGCGGGCCGGGGCTATCCGATCTGGGTCGGCGGGCGCTCCGATCGGGTGATCGGCGTCGCCGCCGCCCTCGCCGACGGTTGGAACGCGTGGAACGTCGATCAGGACGAGTTCACGACGGGCGTGGCGCGCCTTCGCGCCGCGGCGCAGCGCGAGGAGCGCGCGGTGGCTGTGACGTGGGGGGGCCTCGTCGAACTGCGCGAGTCGCGGTGGCCCGAGGCGGCCGAGCGTGACGACGTCCTCGTCGGGCCGTTCGACGCGATGGCCGAACGGCTCCGCGCGTTCGTGGACGCGGGAGCGCAGTGGATCGTGCTCGCGCCGATCGCGCCGGCGGATCGCGACAACGCCGCCGTGGTCGCCGAGGCCATCGCGCCCGCCCTCGGCTGAGCCGGGTCAGCTTCGCCTGCGCCCGCCCTCAGGCGCCGACGAGGTCCGCGATTTCCGTGAGGCCCGCCGCGTGGTCGTGGTCATCTGCGCCGCACAGCCCGTAGGGATCGAAATGAACCGGATGCACGCCCGCCGCGGTGGCACCGGCGACGTCGGCCCCGATGATGTCGCCGACGTGCACGGCCCGCTCGGGGGCGACGCCGAGGCGCTCGAGCGTGAGGTGGAAGATGCGCGGGTCGGGCTTGGCGACCCCGACGACCGAGGAGTCCACCACCGCGTCGATGGTGACCCCGGCTCCTTCGCCCACTTGACACACTCCGAGGCGGGCGAGGTCGGCTTCCACCTGGCCGTCGGCGTTGGAGACCACGGCGATCTTGACTCCGGTGGCGGCGATCGCGCGGAGGCCCCCGGCGACCCCCGGCGCCGGGCTGGTCCACATGTCGAGCCGTTTGAACGCGCTCATGAGGATCGCGATCGGCTCATCGCCCGGTTCGATCCCGATCGATCGCAAGTAGGCGCGAGTCCATACCTCCCACACCGGATCGTCGCCCACGGGCCAGAACCCGAGCGCGTGACCGCTCTCGTAGAGCGCTCGGTTGAGGGCCTCGGGCTCGACGTTGATGCCGAGCGGTCGGAGCGCATGGTCGGCGAGCACGTCGTGGTGCGGGAGCACGAGCACGCCGCCGGCGTCGAGCAGGACGGCGTCGAAGCGTCCTGCGTTCCGAGATGACGCGACAGCCTGGCGCATGGTCGCGAAAGCTACCGGGGCCGACCGCGTGCTCTGGTACCGTCGGTTCACATGTCCGGCTTCGAGTTCCGCCGCATCACCGGCCTCCCGCCGTACGTGTTCAGCATCATCACCGCGCTCACGACCGAAGCGCGCCGTGCGGGCGACGACGTCATCGACCTCGGCTTCGGCAACCCCGACATCCCGTCACCCCCGGTCGCGGTCGAGAAACTCGCCGAGGCGGCCGTCAACCCGAAGAACCATCGCTACTCCGCGAGCCGCGGCATCCCCAACCTGCGCAAGGCGATCTGCGACCTCTATCTCCGCCGGTTCGGCGTCGAGCTCGATCCCGAGACCGAAGCGATCACCACCATCGGCGCCAAAGAGGGCCTCTCGCACCTGATGTGGGTGCTGTTGCAGCCGGGTGACTCCGCCCTCGTGCCCACGCCGTCGTATCCCATCCACCTCTACGCCCCGCTGTTCGCCGGCGCAGAGGCGCAGCAGGTGCGCATTGGTCGCGACGAGGACTACATCGCCAACCTCAAGCGCTCGTACGACAACCAGTGGCCGCGGCCGCGCGTGCTCTTGATCTCCTTCCCGCACAACCCGACGACGATGTGCGTCGACCTCGAGTTCATGCGCGAGGCCGTCGAGTTCGCGCGCGAGCGCGACATGATTCTGGTCCACGACTTCGCGTACGCCGAGACGGCGTTCGACGGCCACGTCCCACCGTCCGTCCTCCAGGTCGAGGGTGCGAAGGAGTGTGCCGTCGAGCTGTACACGCTCACGAAGAGCTTTTCGATGGCGGGGTGGCGCGTGGGGTTCCTCGTGGGGAACCCCGCAGTCGTCGCCGCGCTCGCCAAACTCAAGTCGTACCTCGACTACGGGACGTTCCAGCCCATCCAGATCGCCTCGATCGTCGCTCTGAACGAGGCCCCGGAATACCCGAAGGAAGTGAACGACATCTACCTGCGGCGTCGGGACGCCCTGTGCGACGGCCTCAACCGGATCGGCTGGGAGGTCGAAAAGCCCCGCGGCACGATGTTCGTGTGGGCGCCCATTCCCGAGCCCTACCGCGACCTCGGCAGCCTCGAGTTCTGCAAGCTCATGGTCACCGAAGCGAAAGTCGCCGTATCGCCCGGCATCGGGTTCGGTGAGGCCGACGACCACGTGCGGTTCGCCCTCGTCGAGAACGACCAGCGCATCCAACAAGCCGTGCGCGGCTTGCGGAAGGGCCTCGAAAAACTCGGCTGACCGCGCCCGTCAGCCCAAGAGGCCGTGGAGGCAGAACGCGGTCGCCCCCTGCGCCACCTGGTCGACCGGTTCGTCGCGCTCGTAGAGGTACGTCCGCGCCAGGTGCGACATCACCCCGACGATGGCCTGGGCGAGCAGATCGGGATCCTGGTCCTTGATGTCGCCCTCGGCCATGGCGTCTTTGACGTGGCGGGCGACGTCGCCGACGGCGACCTGCTGACCGTGGCGAAGGATGGGGGCGAACTTCTCCTGGGTGACCGCGAACTGGAAGAGGTTGAACATCTCCCGGTGCTCTCGGAACCAGCGGAGCGACTCTTCGATGCCCACTTCGATCCGCCGGATCGGCTCGGTCTCGTCGCCGATGGCGGCCTGTTGGCGCCGGCGCAGGTCCGTCTGGGCCGACTTCAGGATCTCGACAAAGAACTCCTCTTTGCTCGAGAAGTACCAGTAGAAGACGCCTTTGCCCACGCCGAGGGCGGCCACGATCTCTTGGACCGAGGTGGGGTGGTAGCCCTTTTCGGCGAACAACTGGGCGCCGCGGTCCATGAGCGCGGCGCGGCGCTGTTGGCCACGAGACGTGAGGCGGCGCCCGTTCGGACCGGTCATCGGCGGCGAAGCGTACGAGTTTCTTGACCGCACGGTCAAGAAACGTCGGGGGCGCTCGTCAGAGAACATTCACCGGGTCGATACGCGAACGCCACGGCGTCGAAGCCGGCCAGCAACGTTGCCCGCGTACCGTGCTCCCCATGCGACAAGGGGAGACGGGACGATGATGAGGACCCACCTCCAGGCGTGGCTGATGCGGTTCGCCGACACGCTCTTCGACACGCTCGACACGCTCGACCTGCTTGGGAACGCCCGCGCGCTCGACAACGCTCGCCGGGAACAGGATGTCCGGCGCTGGGAGAACCAGCAGGTCGACGCCCTGGAGCTACGCGTTCCACCTGTGGTTCCGCTGGCCGCGGGGCCGGCCGTTCACCAGTCGCCGGCGCAGCGGATCGCCTGAGCGAGACGGCACCCTTCCCGGCAGACCGCGTCTCGAACCTGTCAGACTCCTTTCGTGCTCTATTGGGTGATCAAGGTCGTGCTGACACCGGTGCTCCGCGTGCTCTTCCGTGTCCGTATTGAGGGCCGCGATCAGATCCCCACGCACGGGCCGGTCATCCTCGCCGCCAACCACCTCTCGTTCCTCGACTCGATCTTCATCCCGCTGGTGCTGCGCCGCCGCGTGACGTTCGTGGCCAAGGCCGAGTACTTCGACTCGTGGAAGACGCGATGGTTCTTTCGGGGCGTGGGTCAGATCCCGATCCGCAGGGAAGGAGGAAGCGCCAGCGAGCGCGCGCTGGCGTCGGCGCTCGATGTCCTGCGCGGAGGCGGTGTGTTCGGCATCTACCCCGAGGGCACGCGCTCGCGCGATGGCCGCCTCCACAAGGGGCACACGGGGGTGGCTCGGCTCGCGCTGCGTTCGGGCGCACCCATCGTGCCCGTCGGCCACATCGGCACGTACGACATCCAACCCCCTGACCGCACCATGCCGCGGTTCTTCCGCACGGTCACCGTCCGATTCGGCCGTCCCATCGACGTGACGCGCCACGCCGGACAAGAAGGCGATCGTCTCGTGCTGCGGCAGATCACCGACGAAGTGATGTTCGAGATCCGCGCACTCTCCGAGCAGGAGTACGTCGACACCTACGCCACCAAGACGGCGCAGGACCTGCCGTCCGAGCCGGTGCTCGTCGCCACCCTCGACGCACGACCGGAGCCAATCGCCGTCTAAGAAGGCACGCCGTCGGGGCGGTCCCATGCCCGAGCGCGCTCGACGGCGCGGCGCCAGTCTTCGTAGAGACCTGGGTCGATGGGTCGGGGTTGGAAGGCCTCGTCGAGCAGCCAGTGCTCGGAGAGCTCCGTCGTGGAACCCCACACGCCTTCGGCGAGCCCGGCGAGATACGCCGCGCCGAGCGCGGTGGTTTCTTGCACCTGGGGGCGTCGCACCGGCACGCCGAGGAGGTCGGCCTGGAACTGACACAGGAAGTTCATCACCGACGCGCCGCCGTCGGCGCGCAGCTCCGCGACCGCCGTGCCGGAGGCGGCGCGCATGGCCTCCACGACATCGCGGGTCTGGTACGCCATCGCCTCCACCACGGCGCGGGCGAGGTGGGCGCGGGATGTTCCGCGGGTGAGGCCGACGATCGTGCCGCGCGCGTAGGGGTCCCAGTACGGCGAGCCGAGGCCGGTGAACGCAGGGACGAAATAGACGCCGTCGGTCGACTCGACGCTTTGGGCCAGCGGCCCGGTTTCGGCGGCGTCGGCGATGACGCCGAGTCCGTCGCGGAGCCATTGAATGGCGGCGCCGGTCACGAAGATGGCGCCCTCGAGCGCGTACGCCACGTGGCGTCGCGTCGAGCCCGACTCCGAAAGCTGCCAGGCGACGGTCGTGAGGAGTCCTTCGACGGGCGCCGGCATCGCGTCGCCCACGTTCATGAGCACGAACGAACCGGTGCCATAGGTGTTCTTGGTCATCCCGGGGTGGAAGCAGGCCTGCCCGAAGAGGGCCGCCTGCTGGTCGCCGGCGATCCCGCTCACGGGGACGGCGAGCCCGGCCGCGGCGTCGCGTGCCGTGACGCCGAACCGGCCGCTCGATGGCAGGACGTCGGGGAGACACGACCGGGGGACCGAGAGGAACTCGAGGAGCTCGTCGCTCCACGCCAGCGCGCCGATGTCGTAAAGGAGCGTGCGGCTCGCGTTGGACGGATCGGTCGCGTGCACGCCGCCGTCGGCGCCGCCGGTGAGCTTCCACAGCAGCCAGGTGTCGACCGTTCCGAACGCGAGATCCTCGTCGGCTGCCACTCGGCCGGTGGTCAGGAGCCATTCGAGCTTGGTCCCCGAGAAGTACGGGTCGAGCACGAGCCCCGTGCGCTTTCGCACCGTGTCCTCGGCACCCTGGGCCTTGAGTTCGTCACAGCGCTCGGCGGTGCGCCGGTCCTGCCACACGATGGCTCGATGCCGGGGCTCACCGGTTCGTCGGTCCCAGACGACCGTCGTCTCGCGCTGGTTGGTGATGCCGATCGCCGCCACGGACTGGCCGCCAATCGCCGCCGCCACCTCGCCGAGCACGTCCTGAACGGCGGCCCAGATCTCGACGGCGTCGTGTTCGACCCATCCGGGTTGCGGAAAGTACTGGGGGAACTCGCGGTAGGCCGACGGCCCCGGTCGCCCGTGCTCGTCGAAGGCGATGACCCGCACGCCGGTGGTTCCGGCATCGAGGGCGAGGACCCAAGGACCCGAGCGGTCGGCAGCGGAGGGTGGAGTCATTCCCGGGATCGTACGATGTGCCCCATGCGAATGGGCGTGCTCACAGGTGGCGGCGACTGTCCCGGGCTTAACGCGGTGATCCGCGCGGTCGTACGCAAGGGCGAGGGCCGCTACGGCCACAACCTGGTCGGCTTCCGGGGCGGCTGGCGCGGCGTCATGGAGTGCCAGTACGACGACCTCACCATCGCCAGCACGCGGGGGATCCTGCACCGCGGGGGCACGATCATCGGCACGTCCCGGACCAACCCCTTCAAGACCGACACGGGCCCCGAGCAAGTGCTCGACACGCTCCGGCGCGAGCACATCGACGCGCTCATCGCCATCGGCGGGGAAGACACGCTCGGGGTCGCCACCCGGCTCTCGGAGGAGCACGGCGTCAACATCGTCGGCGTTCCCAAGACCATCGACAACGATCTCTCGGCGACCGACTTCACGTTTGGCTTCCAGACCGCGGTGCAGATCGCCACCGACGCCATCGACCGGCTGCACACCACCGCCGAGTCGCACGACCGCGTGATGGTGTGCGAGGTCATGGGGCGGCACGCCGGGTGGATCGCCACCTGGGCCGGCCTCGCCGGGGGCGCCGACGTGATCCTCATCCCCGAGTTGCCATTCGACATCGAAGAGGTGTGCGACCACATCCGGCACCGGCACCAGCGCGGCGCGCACTTTTCCATCGTGGTCGTCGCCGAGGGCGCAGTGCCGAAGGAAGGCACCATGGCACTCCAAGAGGCCGGGCTCGACGAGTTTGGCCACGTGCGGCTCGGCGGCATCGGGAACACGCTCACCGAGGAGATCGAGACCCGTACGGGTTTCGAGACGCGCGTGACGATCTTGGGGCACATCCAACGGGGGGGCACGCCGACCGCCTTCGACCGCGTGCTCGCCACCCGCTTCGGGGTCGAGGCGATCGATGCTGCCAACGAGGGCGATTACGGGAAAATGGTCGCGCTCCGGGGTGATCACATCATCCGCGTGCCGCTGAGCGAGGGCGTCGCGGAGCTGAAGACCGTCGACATGCGCCTGTACGACGTGGCCGGCGCCTTCTTTGGGTAGGGCGATGGGCACGGCGCTCGACGATCTCGTCGCCCTCCTCGATCTCGAGCGTCTCGAGGTCAACCTCTTTCGGGGTGTCAGCCCCGACGAGGAGCGCCAACGCGTGTTTGGAGGGCAGGTTGCGGGCCAGGCGCTCGTCGCCGCCGGCCGAACCGTTGCCGACGTGGCGGGCAACGAGGACCGGCCCGTCCACTCGCTCCACGCATACTTCCTGCGGCCGGGAGACCCCCGGGTGCCCATCGTCTACGAGGTTGACCGCATTCGCGACGGCCGGTCGTTCACCACGCGGCGCGTCGTCGCCATCCAGCACGGCAAAGCGATCTTCAACCTCCAGGCGTCGTTCCACAAGGACGAGTCCGGTCTTGACTATCAGGCCGACATGGTCGAGGCGCCCGACCCAGAGTCCCTCCCCACCTTCCGCGAACGCGTGGAGCACTATCGCGACGAGTTGGGCGAGTGGATCGATCGCCCCCGGCCCATCGACCTGCGACACGCCGACACGCCGATCTGGCTCACTCGGGAGTTCGTGCCCCGCGAGGAGCAGTTGGTCTGGATTCGCGCCGACGGCCGGTTGCCCGACGATCCGCTGCTTCACGTCTGCGTCGTCACCTACGCCTCCGACTTCACCCTCCTCGACAACACCTTGCTTCCGCACGGGCGAGCCGACGACGACATCATGATGGCGAGCCTCGACCACGCGATGTGGTTCCACCGGCCGTTTCGGGCCGACGAGTGGCTCCTCTACAGCCAGCGCCCGATCAGCGACTCGGGCGGTCGCGGGCTCGCGGGTGGCCTGATCTTCACCCGCGACGGGAAACTGGCTGTCACCGTTATCCAAGAGGGCCTGATCCGCCCCGTCCACCCGTGAGGTCGAGAACCATGAACGAGCGTCAACGTGCCCGCACCTGACGGAACCGTCGACCTGCGTTCCGACACCGTGACGCGGCCGACCGCGGCGATGCGCGAGGCCATCGCCGCCGCGGAGGTCGGCGACGACGTGTATGGCGAAGATCCGACGGTGAATCGTCTTCAAGAGGTTGCGGCGGAGCGTCTCGGTAAAGAGGCGGCCCTGCTCATGCCCTCGGGCACCATGTGCAACCAGGTGGCGGTGGCCATCCAGGCGAGGCCGGGAACCGAGGCCCTCGCCGCGGCCCGCTCACACGTGATTCGGTATGAGATGGCCGGCGCCGCCCGCAATGCGGGCGTCCAGATGCGGGGTCTCCCCGACGAGCGCGGGTACTTCGACGGCGCCGCGGTGGACGCCGCGCTCGAGAGCAGCGCGTATCACCATCCGCCAATTTCGATGGTGTGTGTCGAGAACACGTCACAGGCGGGGAGCGGTCGGCCCTGGCGCCTCGAGGAGATCGACGACGTCGTCGGCAGCGCCCGGCGCCACCAGCTCCCGGTGCACTGCGATGGGGCGCGGATCTTCAACGCCGCCGCCGCACTCGATGTGGACGTGAAGCTCCTCAGCGGACCCTTCGACACCATCATGTTCTGTCTGTCGAAGGGACTGGGCGCACCGGTGGGATCGGTCCTGACCGGTCCGGCCGAGCTCATTCGCGAGGCGCGCGAACAGCGTCGCCGTTTGGGTGGGGGCATGCGGCAGGCGGGTGTTCTCGCCGCGGCCGGCCTCCATGCCCTCGAACGGCACGTCGAGCGGCTGGCCGACGACCACGCGCGAGCGCGGCGCATCGCGGACGCGGTGTCGCAGCGTTTCCCCGGAAGCGTCGATCCCACGACGATCGAGACGAACATGGTGTGCTGCGACGTCGGCGCCTTCCCGGAGAAGTTCGTGATGCGGATGGGGGAGCGGGGGGTTCGCGTGGGCATGCTCGACCCGGGGACGATTCGCTTTTGCACTCACCTCGACGTCGACGACGAAGATGTCGAGAGGGCGATCGCGGCGCTCGACGAGGTCGCGCGAGAGGGTTGAGCGCCCGTCGCCCGTCTCTACGGAGTCGGTCCGGGCAACGCGATGGGAAAGCTCACCCAGAATCGCGCGCCGCCGCTCGGCGCTTCCTCGACGCCGGCGTCGCCGCCCATGGCCTCTGCGAGGGCGCGCACGAGGGCGAGGCCGATCCCGAGGCCCCGAGCGCGAGCCACGGTCTCGCCGCTGCTCCGGTAGAAGCGCTGGAAGATGCGCTCTCGCTCTTCGGGGTCGATCCCTGGGCCGTCGTCTTCGACGGCGAGCAGTCCCGCCGTCTCTGTGGCGCTCGTGAGGACCCGGACGCGACCTCCGTCAGGACTGTATTTCACCGCGTTGCTCACGAGGTTGGAGACGATGCGGGCCACGGCGGCGCGATCGGCGCGCACCATGACGTCGGCGCCGAGCTCCGCCTCGAGAACGTGGCGACGCGTGATGGCCTCGAGTTGGTCGATCATGCGCTCGACCTCCTTTGACAACGCAAGCGTCTCCAGCGAGATGGCGACCTGCGCGGTCTCGAGCTGGCTGAAGTCGAGGAGCGAGTCGATGAGGAGTCGGAGCGTCGCCGCGTTCTGATGGATGCGCGCGACGATGTCCCGGCGCGTCGCGTCCTCGATGGTGTCCCACTTGTTGGCGAGGCCTTCGGCGAACCCCAGAATCGGCGTCAGGGGGGTCCGCAGCTCGTGGGAAACGGTCGTCACGAAGAGGGACTTCATCCGGTCGGCGTCGTAGAGCCGGCGCGTCGCGTCCTCGGCGATGAACTCAGCCTGTTTGCGGATCCGTCGCTCCCGCTCGAGCTGACGGCGAAGGCGGGCGACATCGTCAGCGTCGGTCACCGGTCAATCGCCCGAGGTCGTGTGGCTCTCAGCGATGTCGACCACGAGAAGGCAGCGGGCGTCGCCGCGGAGCATGCACTCGGGCTGGTCGATCGTGATCTTCTCGCGAAACTGCTCGGCGGCCCCTTCGATGAATCCCTCGGCGAGGGCGCACATTTTTCGGGGAGAGTCGTACGCCATCACCACGTGGGTGTCGTTGGCCTCGACGAACGCGAACGTCGGGACGATCGCCTCCGGATACAGCTTGCGGACTTCGGCGTGGATCACGTCGTTGAGCGTGGGCAGGAAGCTCGCGAGGCCGGCGTGGCCTTCGAAGAACTCGGCGTAGCGATCGGCGAGGAGCGGGAGCGCCGACTTCCCGAACCATCGAACGAGGTCGTTGGCGGGGATATCGAGTCGGGCGCTCGCGGCGGCGACGAGCGCGAGGAGATCCTCATCGGGATAGCTCCCGACCGACGTCCACGCCCCGTCGAGGCCGGTGTCGTCGAGCAGCGTCTCCCACGTGTCGGACCCGTGTGCCTCGGTCACTACGTGCTCGAGGAGGTTGAAGATGACCCCCTTCATGATCCCCAGTGTTCCACACCGTCGGTGGGTCCCGTTCCAGGCCGGGAACTGCCCCGAACCTGACGGACTTCTTTCGGCCGTCCTCCTACCGGCGGCACGGTCTGGGACGTGCACCCTGGGCCCATTCCGGTAGGTTCCGGTGCGATGAACGACGGCAGTCCCACGTCAGAGCGCACGCCCGACGGTGCCGGCGACGACGTTCCTGAGGTGAGCGTGCCCCACGACCACGTCGACGGAGCCCTCATGATGAGCTTCGGCGCGGTGTTTCCCGGCCGCGAGCCCCTCGCCCTCGGCGCGTTCGTCGAGGCGTCGAAGGAGTTCGGGCGACTCCTCACCGAGGGCGTCATCAGCAGCTTCAAGCCCTTCTTTTTCGCCGACGGGCAGCTCGGGGACGTCGCCGGGTTCTTCATCCTCGAGGGCCGTCGTGAGGAGCTTGACGCCCTCCGGCGCGAGGAGTGGTTCCAGAAGCTGCTGCTGCGAGCCGGCGCCACGGTCAACAACGTCCGAGTCCACACGCTGATCGCCGGCTCCGAAGCAGGCCGGCTCCTCAACCTCTACCGCGAGGTTCGAGAGGAGTTGGGTTTGCTTCCATGAGCACGGCGGTGGACAGAACGCGGGCCGGTGGCTCGAGCGATCGAAGGAGAAGGCCACATGGGTGATCTGCCGACGACGTGGAACGTGGTCTCGATGATGCCGCTCCCCGCCGAGATCGCGCGTGGGTTCTTTCCCGCCGACGTCGACGTGAACGTTTCGGTCGTCAACCCCCGAACGGAAACTGCCGCCGTCGACGCGTGTCGCACGGCCGACATCGTGATCGGCGATTACGAGTTCCACGTTCCGGTGTCGGCGAAGGTGATCGAGCAGATGACCCGGTGTCGACTCATCCAACAGCCCTCGGCCGGCTATCAGCAGATCGACGTCGAAGCGGCCGCGGCCCATGGGATTCCCGTCGCCAGCGTTGGCGGCGCCAACGCGGTGGCGGTGGCGGAACACACGATCATGGCGGCGCTCGCGTTGATGAAGCAGATGGTGTGGCTCGACGCAGAGGTCCGAAAGGGCGAGTGGCCCCAGCAGACCGTGCGGGCGCGCGGCCACTTCGAGTTGGCCGGGAAGACGTGGGGGATTCTCGGGTTCGGTCGCATTGGGCGCGAGGTGGCACAGCGACTCCGCGGTTGGGATGTGACGGTCCGGTATTACGACGTGGTCCGCGCCGAGGCCGCCACCGAGGCCGAACTCGGCGTGGCGTACGGAACCGTCGACGAGCTTTTGGAACATAGCGACGTGGTCTCGTTGCACACGCCCCTGACCCCGGACACGCGCCACCTCATCGATCGCGCCGCGCTCAAGCGGATGAAGCCGTCCTCCTACTTGATCAACGTCGCCAGAGGAGAGGTGGTCGACGAAGGAGCCCTCGTCGACGCGTTGGCGGCCGGTGAGATCCATGCTGCGGCGCTCGACGTGTTCGTCGACGAGCCGCTGGCGCCAGGTCATCCGCTGACCACACTTGAGAACGTGTTGCTGTCACCGCACACGGCGGGGACGGCCACCGAAGCGGTCGGTCGCATCCTCGGCGCCGCGCAGGAGAACCTGCATCGCGTCGTTCGGGGAGAGGCGCCCCTCTACGTCGTGAACGGCGTGGACCCTCGTGCTGATTGACGCCACGCCCGATCGCGTGCTCGCGGTCTACGGTCACCCTGACGACGCCGAGATCTCGGCGGGGGGCACGTTGTCGCGGTGGGCGACGACCGGCTCGGAAGTGCACCTGCTCGTGTGCACTCAAGGGGAGAAGGGATCGCAAGATCCGGCGCAGGACCCGAAACAGCTCGCCCGGCTGCGGATCGAGGAGAGCCGCCGAGCGTGCGAGGTGATGGGGTTCGCGGGCCACCGTCATCTCGATCACCTCGACGGTGAGTTGGAGAACGACCGAGCCCTGCGGGGCGCGATCGTCGAGGAGATTCGGCGCCTTCGGCCCACCGCCATCGTGTGTCCTGATCCCACCGCGGTGTTTTTCGGCGATCGGTATTACAACCACCGCGACCACCGGGTGACCGGGTGGGCGACGCTCGACGCCGTGTCACCGGCGGCGGGCAACCCGCATTACTTCCGCGATCAGCTCGGCGCCGGGGTCGAGGTGCACAGCGTCAGCGAAGTGTTCCTGTCGGGGACTTTCGAGCCGAACTGCTGGGTGGACATCGAGCCGAGCATCGAACGCAAGATCGGCGCTCTCTTTTGTCACGAGAGCCAGCTCGTGGAGACAGGGGAGTGGTTTCGCGACTTCCTGCGTGAGCGCGCCGAGGACGCCGGTCGTCAGGCGGGTGTGCGCTACGCCGAAGGGTTCCGGCGTCTGTCGTTCGGCTGACGCCGGTGTCGTTCGACTGAGGCCGAGCCCGGCATCGGTCGCCGGGATCAGGCGGAGGCGGGCGGTTCGGCGTCGTTGTCGGTGCGCGCCTGGTATTCGTTCCACTCGTGCATCGCTCGGAGGACGAGGACGGCGACGATCCCCACCCCGACCGCTCCGACCAACCCTCCGACGACGGCGCCGGCAGCAACGTTCGGGCCACATCCCCCCCCACTCGCCGGCGAGGAGTGGCACGTCGAGTCGACGAGTCCGCCCCCGATGGCGGCGCCGAGCAGGCCGGCGAGCACGACGCCGAGGAAGGCAAGAACGAAGGCCTTCCTCGGCGGACGAAGCGAGGGCTGGAGACCCGGTTGGGACACCGTGGGATCCTAAGCTGCCCGCCCGTGCGCACCCTGGTCGTCCTTCCCACCTACAACGAGGCGGACAACATCGTCGACGTCATCGTTCGTGTGAGGCGCGCCATGCCCTCGGCCGACGTGCTCGTCGCCGACGACAACAGCCCCGACGGCACCGCCGATCTCGCGGAGCAGGCCGGACGCGAGGCCGGGGGTGTGCACGTGCTGCGGCGAGCGCGCAAAGAAGGCCTCGGCCCCGCCTACAAGGCCGGGTTCGCATGGGCGATCGACCACGGGTACGACGTCGTCGTGCAGATGGACGCCGACCTGCAATTCAACCCTGCGGACGTGCCTCATCTCGTCGCCCGCGTGGAAGCCGGGGCCGACTATGCCATCGGCGCGCGGTACATCGCAGGGGGCGCCATTCCCGAGGAGTGGCCCTGGCATCGCCGAGCCTTGTCCAAATGGGCGAATCGGTACGCCCGCTTCATGCTGCGCTTGTCGGGGCATGACGCCACGTCCGGCTTTCGCGCCGTGCGCGCCGACCTGCTCAAGCGGATCGAGTACGAGACGGTCCGCGCCGACGGCTACGGCTTCCTGATCGAGATGCTGTATCGGTTCCAGCGCGCGGGCGCCGTCAACGCCGAAATCCCGATCGTCTTCCGTGATCGCGAGTATGGAAAGTCCAAGATGTCGGGCCGTATCGTCGTCGAGGCGTGGTTCCTCGTGACCAGATGGGGGATCCGCGACCGACTCCGCCGGGGACGTCGCCCGCCTGGGTGACAAACTTCGGTCCATGCGCGAGTGGACCGTCGCCGGGGGCATCGTGGAAGGGCCCGACGGCGTGCTGCTCGTTCGCAACGAACGCCGGTGGGGTGGCCACGACTGGAGTCCGCCGGGCGGCGTCATCGACGCCGACGATCACGACCTCGTGAGCGGACTCACGCGGGAGGTGCTCGAGGAGACCGGGATCACCGTGACGGGATGGGACGGGCCCGTCTACGAGGTTTCGGCGATCGCCCTCGACATGGGGTGGCACCTGCACGCTCATGTGTATGTCGCCACCGCGTTTGAAGGCCTCCTCGCGGTCGACGATCCCGACGGCATCGTGGTTGAAGCGGCGTTCGTCGGTGCGCCTGAGCGCGCCGGCCTCCTCGAGACCTGTCACCCGTGGGTCCGCGAGCCGCTCGGCGAGTGGCTCGACGCACGGTGGAGCCCGTCGGCGAGGCGGGAGTACCGCTACGAGGTGCGAGGAACCGATCCTCGGTCGATCCGCGTCGAGCGGATCGGCTGAGCCCGCGTGGTCGGCCTCCCGCCGCCGTCGATCCTGCACGTCGATCTCGACGCTTTCTTTGCCTCGGTCGAGCAACTGCTCGACCCGTCGCTCAGGGGGCGGCCTGTGATCGTCGGCGGCACGGGAAACCGCGGCGTCGTCGCCGCGGCGAGCTACGAGGCGCGCCGATTCGGCGTGCATTCCGCTCTGCCCACCGCCCGCGCCCGGCGTCTGTGCCCGGAAGGGGTCTTCGTGTCACCTCGCATCGGGGTGTATCGAGAGTTCTCAGAGCGGGTGTTCACGGTCTTCCGTGCGTTCACCCCGCTGGTGGAACCGATCTCGCTCGACGAAGCGTTCCTCGACGTTTCGGGAGCGCGGCGCTTGTTCGGCGATGGTCCCGCCGTGGCCGCTGCGATCCGCGCACGCGTCCAAGAGGAAGTCGGTCTCGTGTGCTCCGTGGGAGTGGCGACCACCAAACTCCTCGCCAAACTGGCCAGCGACGCGTCGAAACCCGATGGCCTCCTCGTGATCGATGCCGGGAAGGAGCTCGAGTTCCTGCATCCGATGCCCGTCAGCCGGTTGTGGGGGGTCGGGCCGGCAACGGCACGAAAGCTCGAGGCACGCGCCGTCACGACCGTGGGAGAACTCGCCGCCACCCCCGAGGACACGCTGATCCGCCTGCTCGGGACAGGGGCCGGACAACACCTCTACGCACTGGCGTGGAATCGCGACGATCGTCCCGTGACGCCGGGTCACGAAGCGAAGTCGGTCAGCAGCGAAGAGACCTTCGGTCGCGACCTCGTGGCGCGCGACGAACTCGCGCTCGAGGTTCGTCGCCTGGCACACCGAACCGCACGCCGACTTCGCGATGCTCGGCTGTCGGGTCGGACCGTTGCGCTCAAGGTGCGGTTCTCCGATTTCCAGACCATCACGCGATCGGTGACCCTCCCAGAGCCGACGGACTCCGACCTCGAGCTTGCCGACCACGCCACCGAACTGCTCGAAAGGATCGACCCCGGCGCGGGCGTCCGTCTCCTCGGCGTCGGGGTGTCCAACCTCGAGCACGGCGTCCACCACCAAGAGGAGCTGCCCTTCGCCCGCGCCCCGCGCCGACGTGATGTCGACGCCGCTGTCGACGCCGTGCGGGAGCGATTCGGCGACGATGCCGTCGCTCCGGCGGCCCTCGTCGACCGCGGCGGACTCCGAACGGGCCGCCGCACCGATCACTCGTGGGGCCCGGACGCCGGCGGTGGCGCCGGTGAACGGGATGGGGACTAGCGGAGTGCTCAGGATCGGCATCGTCGGGTGCGGGTTCATCGGCCGCGTCCATTCCTTTGCTCTGTGGGCGCTGCGCGACGTCGGTGAGGTCGACGGCGTCGTCGTTTCCGTGTTCGACCACGACCTCGAACGTGCGAACGCCGTCGCGTCGGTGCACGGCGCCGAGGTGGCTCCCGACGTGGACACGCTGATCGACGCCGTCGACGTTGTGTGGGTCTGCACGCCGACGTCGAGCCATCGTGAGGTCGCGGCGGCGGCCGCGGCGGCGGGACGTGCCGTGATGTGCGAGAAGCCGCTGGGGCGTGACCTGGCCGAGGCCGCCGCGGTGGGCGCGGCGCTCTCCGACGTGCCCCATCGCGTCGGCCTCGTGCTGCGATGTGCTCCCGTGTTCCGTGCCCTGGCCGCCGAGGTGGCCACCGGACGCCACGGTCGGCCGATGGCGGCGGTGTTCCGCGACGACCAGTCGTTTCCGCTCGGCGGAATGTATGGATCGACGTGGCGCGCCGACGCCGAAACGGCGGG
>Ga0209640_10001193_pt1 | contig 21660 bp, 21 predicted proteins | sample RifCSP10_1_FD_184018 | JGI IMG/M metagenome (GOLD analysis project Ga0209640, IMG submission 184018) | Soil microbial communities from Rifle, Colorado - Rifle CSP2_sed 10_1 (SPAdes) (version 2) | ecosystem: Environmental > Terrestrial > Deep subsurface > Rock core/Sediment | place: Rifle...
CCTCCGCGCCGGGCCGCGCGGCCGACTACGACGTCCTGGTCGTCGGCGGCGGTCCCGGCGGATCGAGCGCGGCGACGTTCCTCTCGCGCGGCGGGCTCCGGGTGGCGGTGGCCGAGCGCGAGGCCTTCCCGCGCTTCCACGTCGGGGAGTCGCTGCTGCCCGCCAACATGACGGTCCTGGAGCGGCTGGGCGTGCTCGACGAGGTGAAGGCCCGCGGGTTCCTCGTGAAGTACGGGGCGTATTTCCACGACCAGGACATGGATCTCGGCTACCAGTTCTTCTTCCGGGAGGGCAAGCCCTGGCCCCCGTACACCTACGAGGTCCAGCGCGGTGAGTTCGACAAGATCCTGCTCGACCACGCGGCCCGCCAGCCGAACGTGACCGTGCTCCAGCCCGCGAGCGTGGAGCGCGTGGCCTTCGACGACGACGGTGTGACGGTGACCGTCTCCGACGGCGCCGGCCAACGCGAGATCCGCGCCCGCTTCCTGGTGGATGCGAGCGGGCGCGACGCGTTCATCGCCTCGCGGCATGGGCGCCGCCGGCCGATCGAGGGGCTCGGCAAGGTGGCCCTCTTCGCCCACTTCCGGGGCGGGCGACGCTGGCCCGGCAAGGAGGAGGGCAACATCCGCATCTTCAGCTTCGAGCCGGGGTGGTTCTGGTACATCCCGTTCCACAACGGCACGAGCAGCGTGGGCTGCGTGCTGCACGCGCGCACGGTGCGCGGCCGCGAGGGCGACCTGGAGCAGCTCTACGAGTCGCTGATCGCGCGCTGTCACGGCCTCACCGAGGCGCTCGACGGCGCTCCCCGCATCACGCCGGTGCACAGCGCCGCGAACTTCTCGTACCGCACCGACCCCGCCATCGGCGACCGGTTCGTCTGCGTGGGCGACGCCATCGCCTTCGTGGATCCGATCTTCTCCTCGGGCGTCTACATCGCGACCCAGTCGGCGGAGCTCGCCTCGGTCGAGATCCTCAAGGCGTTTCGGGACAATCGCTTCGAGGCGCGCCGGTTCCGGGACTACGAGCGACGCATCCGCGACGGGATGAAGCCTTTCCAGCGCTTCATCCGGCACTTCTACGATCCCTCGTTCGTCGAGATGTTCCTCAAGCCGCGTGAGTTCGCGGGCATGGTGGACGGCGTCACCGGGGTGCTGGCGGGCGGCGCGTTCCTCCGCCTCACCCTCCGGATGAGGATCTCCCTGGAGGTCTTCTTCACCATCGTCCGCATCAACCGCTGGGTACGCCGCCGCCGGGGCCTGACGACGGAATCCCGGTTCAAATGGTAGAGATCCGCCGGCTCCTGCCGCGGGGCTACCTCTTCACGGTGTTGGGCATCGCGGTCGGCGTGGCCGGCCTGGTCGCGCTGGGCGCCATGGCCGAGCGCATCACGCGCTTCATCGACGGCGGCGACCGGTTCGTGCTGGGCCAGATCTCGGTGGCCGGCGAGGGCATGGGGATGGGCACCGGCTTCACCGCGGGCGGCCTGCTGCGCGCGTTTAAGATCGAGCAGATCGCGCGGGTGCCCGGGGTCGCCGCGGTGCAGGGGCAGGTGATGCTGCCGCTCGATCCCACCACGTCGCAATTCCTGACCCTCACCCAGGAGCTGATCCTGGGCGTGGATCCGGCGGTGCGCATGTCCAATCGCGAGTTCCGCGAGCTCCCGGTGCGTGACGGGCGCTTCCTCCGGGAGGGCGATCGCGGGGTGGTGGTGGTCGGCGCCGACTTCGCGGCCTCGCGCCGCCTGCGGGTGGGCGGGACGCTCGATCTGGCGACCGCCCGGACGTTCCGGGTGGTCGGCGTGCTCGACAAGACGCTCACCGCGCCCGATCGCTTCGCGATCGTGCCCCTCGACGACGCGCGCGACCTCTGGCTCCGCCGCGACCCGCTGCTGGTCCAGGTCTTCACGGGCGCCGCCGGAGGCCTCGGCCGGGGCGATCTGAACACCGGGGCGGCGGTGGCGTGGGCGGCCGGGGTGGATCCGGACGCGCTCGCGCGGCGGATCCAGGCCGAGGTGCCCGGCCTCAACGTGACCATCCCCGGCGAGCTGAGCCGCCTGCTGCGGCAGTCCACCGCGTTCTTCTCCGCGCTGCTCTTCGGGATCGGCGCGCTCGGCCTCGTCATCGGCGGGCTCTCGCTCTCCAACACGGTGACCGCGGCGGTCTTCGAGCGCATCCGCGACTTCGGCATCAAGCGGGCCCTCGGGGCCACCGACGGGCAGCTCCTGCGCGAGATCCTGGGCGAGGCCCTGGGCGTGTCCATCTCGGGCGGGCTGCTCGGGGTGGGCCTGGCCCTCGCGGTCGGCACGCTCGTGGACGCGCGCGGGGACGGCCAGCAGCTCTTCCTCTTCTCACCGCGCCTGCTCGGCTTCGCGCTCGTCTTCTCGGTCATCCTGGGCGCGCTCGCCGCCACCTACGCCACGCTGCGGATCGTGCGCCTGTCGCCCGCCGAGGCCATCCGGCGCGGGGCCTGAGATGGTCGTCCGCGCGCGCGGGCTCAGCAAGACGTTCCGCGGCCCCGACGGCCGGCCGGTGCCCGTGCTCCACGGGGTGGACGTGGAGGTGAAGGCGGGGGAGTTCGTGGCGGTGGCGGGGCCCTCGGGCTGCGGCAAGACCACCCTGCTGAACCTGATCGGCCTGCTCGAGCCGCCCGACGCGGGCGAGGTCTGGCTCGATGACGTCTGCGTCAGCCACCTGTCTCGCCGGGCCCAGTGCCCGGTCCGCGGGCGCTCCATCGGCTACGTCTTCCAGTCGTACCTGCTGATCGCCGGACTGACCGCGCTGGAGAACGTGCTGCTCGCCGCCCGCTACGTGGGCCGCCCCCGCGCGGAGGCCCTCGCCGCGGCGCGCGTCCTGATGGAGCGGCTCGGGGTCGCCCATCGGAGCGATCACTACCCCCCGCAGCTCTCGGGGGGCGAGCAGCAGCGGGTCGCCTACTGCCGGGCCGTCCTCAACGCTCCGCCGCTCGTGCTGGCCGACGAGCCGACCGGCAATCTGGACGACGCGCACGCCGGGGTGATCCTCACCGAGCTGCGCGCTCTCTGCCGCGAGCGGGGGACCTCGGTTATCCTGGTCACACACCGGGCCGACGCGGCCGCCCTCGCGGACCGCACCCTGCGCCTGCGCGAGGGCCGGCTCCAACCGCAAGGAGGCGAGGCAGAGCCATGACGAAGGGAGGGCCGCGCCGGCACGAAGAAGGAAAGGTCCCGCCCGACGACCGGTCGGTCGAGAACCGGATCCTGGACGGGATCGGCCGCAGCCGCTAGTGGCGCGGCTCCGCGGCGCGGGTGTCGCCGTCGTTCTGGTCGTGGCGCTGGCCGCGGCCCTGCTCACGCCGGGCCTCGGCCGGGCGCCCTTCGACGATCCGGGCGAGGGCCAGCACGCCGAGATCGCCCGCGAGATGCTGGGCGGGAGCTGGCTCACGCTCCGGCTGAACGGCGTGCGCTATTTCGACAAGCCGCCGCTGCTCTACTGGCTGACCGCGGCGTCCTTCTCCCTCTTCGGTCTCACCGAGGGCGCGGCCCGGGTGGCCCCGTTGCTCGGCGCGCTGCTTGCCGTGGCGGCCACCGCCCTCTTGGGCGCCAGGCTCCTGGGACCCGGCTGGGGCGTACTGGCCGGCCTCGCGCTCTTGTCGTGCGCGCTGTTCGCGGCCTTCGCGCGGTATGTGCGGCCGGAGAGCTTGTTCGTGGCCGCCATTGCCTGGGGCTTTACCGGACTGTTGCTGGCGCTCGAGCGGCGCCCGAGACCTGCCCGAGACGGTCGTCCGCCGCGGGGGGCGGGCGGGGGCCATGTCGGAGCCCCCGCAGATGAAGAGCCGGCAGAAGGAAGCGAGCGTCCGCTGTTGGGATATCCCGGACTGGGATGCGCGGCGCTGGGGGTGGCGGCGCTCGCGAAGGATCCGCTGGGATTGATCGGGCCCGTCGTGGCCATCGCGATCGCCGCCGCCCTGGCGGGGCGGCTGCGGCCGGTGGGCGCGTGGGTTCCGCCGCTCGGGGTGGCGCTCGTGCTGGTGATCGGCCTCGGCTGGTACGCCGCGGCGGCGGCCACCGAGCCCGCGTTCCTCTGGTACACGGTGGTGGACAACCACGTGCTGAACGTGGCGCGCATGCGCCAGTTCCCCGACGAGGACGTGCCGCTCTCCGCGCTCGAGTTCCTGACCGCGGCCGGCTTCGGGGCCTTCCCGTGGATCCTCGCGGCCGGGGCGGCGGTGGGCGCGCTCGTGCGCCGGCGCGCCTGGCGCGATCCCGCGGAGCTGCCGTGGGTGGCGCTGGCGGTCTGGGCGGCGGCGGTGCTCGTGCTCTTCACCGTCTCGCCGTTCAAGCTGCCGCACTACGGCCTGCCCGCCTATCCCGCGCTGGCCCTCCTCGCGGCGCGCGCCTGGCGCGACGCGGCGCCCCGGCCACGCGGGCTGATCGCGATGCATCTGGCCCTGTTCGCGCTCGCGGGCGCGGCCTGCGCGTGGGCCGCGGCGGGCGACGGGCGGGCGTTCACCGAGGCGGTATTCGGCGTCTCCGACGTGTACTCGCGGAAGGAGGCGGCCTGGGGGCAGCCGTCGCCCTACCCGGCGTGGTCGTCGCTGCGGCCGCTGGTGGCCTGGGCGGCGCTCGTCCTGCTCGCGGGCGCCATCGGCCTGGCCGCCGCGGCGGCGCGCCGCTCGGCCCGCGCGGGAGCCTGGACGGTGGCCGCGGCGATGGTGCTGCTGGTGCCGGTCGTGGCGATCGGGCTCGCGGTGACCTCGCGGGCGCGCGCGGTGGACGTGATGGCGGCCGAGATCCGCGCCCGCCTCGGTCCCGGAGACGTCCTCGTTCTGGAAGGCCCCATCGAGAACGCGGGGGCGGTGGAATTCTACTCGGGGCGCCGGCCGGTGCTGCTCGACGCGTCCCGCAGCGTGCTCGGCATCGGCTCCACGTTCGCGGACGCGACGGAGACCTTCTGGGGCGCGCCGCGCTTGGTCGAGGCCTGGGCGTCGGCCCGGCCGCCCTACCTGCTGACCACGCGCGAGCCCGACCGCAGCATCGTCGCCTCGCTGCCGCCGGACACCGTCCAGCTCCTCTTCGCCCACAACGGCCGCTGGCTGTACGGCCGCGCGCGCGCCTCCGACGCGCCCGCGGGCCGGCGCTGACCGATGCTGACCGAGCTCATCCTCGATTTCACCTATCCGGGTGTCTTCCTGGTCCTGCTCGGCACCGGCCTCGGCGTGCCGATTCCCGAGGAGCTGCCGATCGTCATCGCGGCCATGATGGCGCGCTGGGAGGTGATGCACTGGGCGGGCGCGCTCGGCTCCTGCCTGGGCGGCGTGCTGGCGGGCGACATGCTCCTCTACTGGATGGGCCGGCATTTCGGCCGGCGCATCCTCGAGTGGCCGGCGGCCCGCCGCATCCTCACCCCGGAGCGCGAGGCCCGGGTGATGGAGGCCTACCACCGTCACGGGCTCAAGTTCGTGGTGATGGCCCGCCTCGTCATGGGGCTGCGCGCGGCCGCTTTCCTCACCGCGGGGGTGGTGCGGGTGCCGTTCCTCCGCTTCGTCGCGGTAGACGTGGCCGCCGTCCTCGTGAGCGTGCCGCTCGCGTTCGGGCTGGCCTACGCGGTGGCGGACTCGGTGGCGGTGGCGCTCGCGCGGGTGCAGGAGATGCAGCTCTGGATCGGCGGCTCCGTCCTGCTGATCGCGACGGGGTGGCTCGTCGTGCGGTGGCGCCGCCGCCGGCGCGACTGAGTCATCGAAGGGGGCCCCTTCTGAAGTCTAGAACAGGGGCCCCCTCCGAGCCTCCCCCCAGAACGGATTGCGCTGGCGAAGCCGGCGCTCGAACGGAGGTCACTCGGACACGCGGCTAGCCTGGATTATTCATGAACGGTCTCGACCGAGACCGGACGGGTGGCGCCCGCGGCGACAGGACCAGTCCGACTCGCGCGTTGTCCGTTCATGAATAGTCCGGGCTAGGGGCGCGCGGGGACCCGCCGCCCGCTGTGGTATCGTGAGCCAATCGTGAGTGGACGCTATCTGCGCACGCTCTTCCTGCACCCGCCCGCGGTGTCCGGCTTCGACGGCGGCGCCGGCTCCCGCTATCAGGCCAAGCGGGAGATCCGCTCCTTCTGGTATCCCACCTGGCTGGCTCAGCCCGCCGCGCTCGTGCCGGGCTCTCGCCTCGTGGACGCCCCGCCCGACGGTCTCACCCTGGCCGACGTGCGCCCGCTCGCGCGCGACTACGACCTCTGCGTGATGCACACCAGCACGCCCTCCTTCGCCTCCGACGTGCGGGTGGCGGAGGCGCTCAAGGCGGAGAATCCCGCGCTCGCCATCGGCCTCGTGGGCGCGGCGGTGGCGGTGGCCCCGGAGCCGTCGCTGCGGGCGAGCGCCGCGCTGTCGTTCGTGGCCCGGAGCGAGTTCGACTTCACGGTCCAGGAGGTGGCCCAGGGGCGGCGCCTGGCGGACGTGCGCGGGCTCTCCTACCGGGTGAACGGCCACGTGGAGCACACGCCGGAGCGCGCGCCGCTCGAGAACATGGACGCGCTGCCGTTCGTGACGCCGGTCTACAAGCGAGACCTCACGGTCGAGCACTACGCGATCGGATATCTCCAGCACCCGTACGTCTCGCTCTACACCGGCCGCGGCTGCCGCTCCAAGTGCACCTTTTGCCTCTGGCCGCAGACGGTCGGGGGGCAGCGCTACCGCACCCGCAGCCCCGAGCACGTCGCGGAGGAGATGGCGCTGGCCGCCCGGCTCTTCCCGCAGGTGCGCGAGTTCTTCTTCGACGACGACACGTTCACCGACGATCTGCCGCGGGCCGAGGCCATCGCCCGCCGCCTCGGCCGCCTCGGCATCACCTGGTCGGTCAACGCCAAGGCCAACGTGCCGTACGCGACCCTCAAGGTCCTCAAGGACAACGGGCTCCGGCTCCTGCTGGTCGGCTACGAGTCGGGCAACCAGGCCATCCTCAACAACATCAAGAAGGGGGTGCGGCTGGACGTGGCGCGGCGGTTCACGCGGGACGCCCAGGGCCTCGGCATCGCGATCCACGGCACCTTCATCCTGGGCTTGCCCGGCGAGACACGCGAGACCATCGCGGAGACCATCCGCTTCGCGACCGAGATCGATCCCGACACCATCCAGGTGTCGCTGGCCGCGCCCTATCCGGGCACCGCGCTCTACGAGGAGGCGCAGCGCAACGGCTGGCTCGAGTCGGACGCGCTGGTGGACGGCTCCGGCGTGCAGGTGAGCGCCATCGGCTACCCGCACCTGGCCCGCACCGAGATCTTCCGCTCGGTGGACCAGTTCTACCGCCGCTTCTACTTCCGCCCACGCAAGATGCTCTCGCTGGCCTCCGGCATGCTCCGTGACGCCCAGGTCATGAAGCGCCGCCTGTCGGAAGGCCGCGAGTTCCTCCGGTTCCTCCGCGCCCACCGGAGCCCCTCCCCCTGACCCTCTCCCCAGAGGGGAGAGGGCGCGGCGGCGTGCTAGCATGGAACGAGCATGAAAGTGCTGGTGATCGACAGCATCGCGCAGGAAGGGGTCGCGTATCTCACCGAGCGCGGCTTCCAGGTGGACCAGGTCTCGAGCAAGCTCCCGCGGGAGGAGCTGTACGAGCGCCTCGGCGACTACGAGGCGATCGTCACCCGCTCCTCGACCACGGTGACCGCCGAGTTCCTCGGACGGGCGCGGCGCCTGCGCATCCTGGGGCGGGCCGGGGTCGGGGTGGACAACATCGACGTGGACGCCTGCTCGCGGCAGGGCGTGGTGGTGGTGAACGCGCCGTACGGCAACGTGGTGTCGGCCGCCGAGCACACGGTGGGCATGCTGCTGGCCCTGGTCCGCAAGATCCCGGCCGCCCACCACTCCCTCAAGCAGCTCGAGTGGGACCGCGCCATCTATGGGTCCGAGGTCTTCCGGAAGACCGCGGGGGTGCTGGGGCTCGGCAAGGTGGGCTCGCGGGTGGCGTCGCGCCTGCGCGCCTTCGACATGGAGGTGCTGGTCTACGATCCGTTCATCCCGGAGAGCCGCGCCCGCGACCTGGGCGTGCGCCTGACCGATCTGCAGACGGTGCTGAGCCGGGCCGACGTCCTCACCGTGCACGTGCCGCTGACCGAGGAGACCGAGAACATGATCGGCGCCCGGGAGCTCGCCGCGCTCAAGCCCGGCGCGCGCGTCGTCAACTGCGCGCGCGGGGGCATCATCAACGAGGCGGATCTGCTGGCCGCGCTCGACTCCGGGCACATCGCGGGGGCGGCGGTGGACGTCTGGAGCGAGGAGCCGCCCCGGTCCCCGCTCCTGAACCGCCTGATCCAGCATCCGCGGGTGGTGGTCACGCCGCACCTCGGCGCCAACACCCAGGAGGCGCAGGTCAACGTGGCGGTCGACGTGGCGCGCCAGCTCGCGGCCTTCCGCGACGGCGAGCTGGTCGAGCATGCGGTGAACATCCCGGTAGGCGACCGCGAGAGCCTCGCCGAGCAGCGCCCGTTCCTGCAGCTCGCGGAGCTGCTGGGGCGCTTCTGCATGCAGCTCGAGCCCGAGAACGTCGAGCGCGTGGACGTCGAGGTGGCGGGGCAGGTGGCGCGGCGCGACACCGAGCTGGTGGGCCGCGCGGTGCTCAAGGGGCTCCTCGAGCGGGTGACCGCGCAGGCGGTCAACCTGGTGAACGCGCACCTGGTCGCGAAGGAGCGTGGGCTCGCGGTGGAGGTGCGCGCCGATCCGGAGCCCGCGTCCGGCTACACGAACCTCATCACGGTCACCACCCACGCGGGCGCCGGGCGCAAGGTCATCGCGGGCACCGTGTTCGACGGGGTGCCGCGCATCGTGCGCCTGCGGGATCTGCACATCGAGTTCATCCCGGAGGGGCACATCCTGGTGCTGGCCTACGAGGACCGGCCCGGGATGATCGGCCGCATCGGCTCGATCCTGGGCCGCCACAGCGTCAACATCGCCTCGATGCACGTGGGCCGGCGCACGCGCCGCGGCCGCGCCATCGTGGTGCTGCTGCTGGACGACGACGTGCCGCCGGAGGTCATGGAAGAGGCGAGCAAGAGCGTCGAGGCCGATTTCGTGCGGATGATCCGGCTATGAGGGCCCCCCGCGCGCGCCGGGGCGAACCCCCGATCGGGACCTTCGAGACGCGGCCCTGGGGCGGCTTCCTGACCATCGAGGCGGGCCGCGGCTACAAGGTCAAGCGGCTCCTCGTGGAGCCCGGCCAGCGGCTGAGCCTGCAGCGGCACCGCTTCCGGGCCGAGCACTGGGTGGTGGTCGCCGGCTCGCCCCGCGTGATCGTCTCCGGCCGCCCCCGTCGCTTGAAGCCCCGGGGAGCGGTGGATGTCCCCCGCGGGGCCTGGCATCGCATCGAGAACCCCGGCCGCGTCCCGGCCGTCCTCATCGAGGTCCAGCACGGGCCCTACCTGGGCGAGGATGACATCATCCGCCGGCAGGACGACTACGGCCGCGCGGGGACGACCTCGACCCGGCCGGCTTCCAAGCGCCGGCGCCCGTCCTGACCCCGCCGGTCGACCTCGGCCGCGCCCGGCTTACCCGAACCCGTCACGACAGGAGACCGCCATGCCCATCCAGACCCGGTATCTCTTCAGCGCCGCCATGGACGTCGAGCCCGCGCAGGAGCGGCTCTTCAACGAGGTCTACGACCAGGAGCACGTGCCGAGCCTGCTCACGGTGCCCGGGGTGATCGCGGTGTCGCGCTACGAGAGGCAGCCGCTTACCATGAGCATCGGGGGACAGCTCAAGACCATCGTCATCGAGGGTGCGCCAAAGTACGGCGCACTCTATGAAATCGAGAGCCCTGACGTCCTGGTGACGGAGGCGTGGGCCAAGGCGGTCGAGAAGGGGCGGTGGCCGGCTCAGGTGCGGCCCCACACGCGGAACCGCCAGCACATCCTCTACCGGCGCATCGCGCCCTGACGCCGCCCGGCCGTCAGCGCATCAGGCTCGAGATGCGCAGGTAGAGCGCGAGGAGCCCCAGGTACTCGTGCAAGACGGCCTCGCTGCAGCGCCGGCGGCGCCACCAGGCGTCTCCGGCGCTGCACTCGTCCGGCACGGTCGCGAGACGCCCCTCGATGGCGCCGCCGGTCTCCCGCCGCCAGATGACCTGCACCCGGCGGGAGTGAAAGGCGGTGGTGACCAGCGTGAGGCGCTGCCACCCGCGCTCGCGCGCCGCGCCCGCGACCGCGCGGAGCTCGGTCTCGGTGATCTCCACCGGCTGGTCCAGGACGACGATGGCGTCCCGGGGCACGCCGAACTTCTCGAGGGCGAGCACGGACTCGCCCTGGAAGTCGTGCCGGCGGATGCCCATGTCCACGAGCCGCTGGACGCGCCCCGGCACGCGCTGCCGGGAGACCAGCACGCGGGGGGCCCAGCCCTCCCGGAAGAGCGCGGCCGCGGTCTCCTCGCGGCCGGGCGTGCTGCCCGCCACCACCACGATCGCGTCGGTCCGCTGGCGCGGCTCGTCCACCACGAGGGCCTGTCCAGCCGCGCGCAGCAGGGGGCGATGGACGAGGACGCCCGAGACGAGCAGCGCGGCCAGGACGGCCAGCGTGACGAGGACCGGGCGCCGCTTCATCGGATGTCCCGATCCGCCGCCCGCGCTTCCAAAAACTTTGGGCGGCGCCCCCACGGACGGTACGATGGCCGCCAGGAGGTACTACCCATGCGACGTTTTCTCGTCTTGTCCGTGACCGTTCTCGCGCTGACCGCTTGCGCGTCGACGCCGCCCAAGGTGCAGCGCAGCGAGTTCGAGGACATCCCGGTGCCGAAGGGTCTCGCGGTGGACCTGAACCGCTCCACGATCATCGAGTCGCCGACGGTGAAGGCGGCGCGGATCTTCTATAAGGGCCGCATCGAGCCGGACAGCCTCTCGGTGGCGTTCCGCACCACGCTGGAGGCCAACGGCTGGAAGCACCTGTCGTCGACGACCGCGTCCGACAAGGGCACCACGCAGGTGTACGAGAAGTCCGGCAGCTCGCTCCAGGTCCTGATCTACGAGAGCTGGTACTACACCTGGGTCGAGATGTCGGCGACGCGGATGGTCGGTCAGGCGTCGGCGCAGCTCAAGCCGTAGGGACGGCGCCACGGCGGCGGCGCCCCTAGGGGCGCCGCCAGCGCCGCCCGCTGCGCTCGATCAGCGTGTCGGCCTCGGCCGGCCCCCAGGTGCCGGCTTCGTAGTTGGGGAACTTCCGCGGATCTCCCGCGGCCCACGCGCCGAGCACGGGCTGGAGCAGCTCCCACGCCATCGTGACCCAGTCGCCCCGCGCGTAGAGCGTGGCGTCGCCCTTCATCGCGTCCAGCAGCAGGCGCTCGTAGGCCTCGGGGGGCTCGCCCCCGAAGGCCTTGCCGTAGTCGAACTCCATCTCCACCGGCTTGATCCGCAGCTCGGAGCCCGGCAGCTTGGCCCCGAAGGACAGCGACATGCCCTCGTCGGGCTGGATGCGGAGCACGAGCAGGTTGGGCTCGGCCAGGATCTCCGGGTTGCGGCGGAACACGAGGTGCGGCGTGCGCTTGAACTGCACCGCGATCTCGCTGGCGCGCTTGGGCAGCCGCTTGCCGGTGCGCAGGTAGAAGGGCACGCCCGCCCACCGCCAGTTCTCGATCTCGAGCCGCAGGGCCGCGAAGGTTTCGGTGATGGACTCGGCCGACACGCTCTTCTCCTCGCGGTAGCCCACCACCCGCTGCCCGCCCACGAAGCCGGGCCCGTACTGGCCGCGCACCGCGATCCGATCCACCTCGTCGGCCGCGATCGGCCGGATCGCCCGCATCACCTTGGTCTTCTCGTCGCGCACCGGATCGGCGTCGAAGGTGACCGGCGGCTCCATCGCGACCAGGCAGAGGAGCTGGAGGATGTGGTTCTGGATCATGTCGCGCAGGGCGCCGGACTCCTCGTAGTAGGCGCCGCGGCCCTCGACCCCGATGGACTCGCCCACCGTGATCTGCACGTGGTCCACGTGGTTGCGGTTCCAGAGCGGCTCGAAGATGCCGTTGGCCCACCGGAAGACCAGGACGTTCTGGACGGTCTCCTTGCCCAGATAGTGATCGATCCGGTAGACCTGATCCTCGCTGAACGCGGAGGCGACGACCTGGTTGAGCGCGCCCGCGGAGGCGAGGTCGCGGCCGAACGGCTTCTCGATGATGATGCGCACCCAGGCGTTGGTGTTCTCGGGCGGGCGGTTGAGCCCGGCCTCCCCCACGCGCGTGACGAGGTGCGGGTACACCGAGGGCGGCGTCGAGACGTAGAAGAGGCGATTGCCGCTGGTGCCGCGCTCCTGCTCGACCTGCTTGAGGTACGCGGCCAGCCCCGGGTACATGGCGGAGTCGGCGGGATCCCCCGAGTAGTAGAAGAGGGCCTGGGCGAAGCGGTCCCACACCCGCGCCGAGGGCGGCTGCACGCGCGCGAAGTCCGCGATGGCCTCGCGCATGCGGGCGCGGAACTGCTCGTTGGTCATCTCGGAGCGCGCCACCCCGACCACCGCGAACGGCTCGGGGAGCACGCGGCTCTGGAACATGGACCACAGCGCGGGCAGGAGCTTGCGCCGGGTCAGGTCGCCCGAGGCGCCGAAGATGACCAGCGTGCAGGACTCGTCGTGGGTGGGAGTCGTCATGCGTGTCAGAGCCTCTTGGTCAGCCCCTGGACCATCGCCACCAGCTGCGGCAGGGTCTGCGCCTGCTTGCCGGTGAGATGGATCCGGATGACCCGACGCGCTCCGTCGCGCAGGCTCTGCAGATCGGCCAGGGCCTGGGCCGCCTTGAGCGTCGTGAACCCGTATCCCGCGCCCGGGATCGCCACGTCCTCGCGGTCCTCCCCGGTGATCTGGATGAAGAGGCCGCTCGTCGGCCCGCCCTTGTGGAGCTGGCCGGTCGAGTGCAGGTAGCGCGGGCCCCAGCCCACCGTGGTCGCGATGCGCAGGCGGTCGCGCAGGGCCACCCGGATCTCGTGGAGCGCGCGCGCGCTGTCGGGGGTCGGGGTCAGGTAGGCCTGGATGGCCAGGTAGTCGCCGGGGCCGGCCTGGGCCAGATGTGCGGCCAGCCCCTTGCTGACCGAGGTCGGCTTCTTGTTCGACTTGGTCATGAGGACCAGGCCGTCTTCCTCGACGTCCGAAGGCCACTCGGGCAGGCGCCGGGAGCGCCGCCACTCGGTGAGCAGGGTGCCCGCCTGCTCCTTGCCGCGCGCGACGTCGGGCTCGTCGAAGGGATTCACCCCGAGCACGGCGCCCGCGGTCGCGGTGGCCAGCTCCCAGCGGAAGAACTCGGCGCCCAGGTCCATCGGATCGCGCAGGAGCAGCCGCAGCACGGGGTGCCCGGCGTCGGCCAGCTTGGCGAGGGCCGCGTCGTGGGAGGAGTCGCCCTCCAGCACGACGGCCACGAAGACCCGGTCGTCGCCGTACACGGCGGGGGCGCCGAGCGGCTCGTCCACCACCGGGACGAGGCCGGTGCCGTCCTTGCCGAGGGATTCGGCCAGGAGCTGCTCGATCCACACCCCGAGCGCGCGGATCTTCTCGGACAGCACGAGGGTCACCTTGTCGCGGCCCGCCCGCGCCAGCCCGGCCAGCACCGCGCCGAGCTGCACCGCGGGGTTGCCGCGCACCCCCACCTCGTTGCCGCACGTCTCCACCATGCCGTGGGCGCGCTCGAGCAAAATCTTGATGTCCACGCCGATGAGCGCCGCCGGCACCAGCCCGAAGAACGAGAGCGCGGAGAAGCGCCCGCCGATGGAAGCGGGATTGAGGAAGGTGCGGCGGAAGCCGGTCTCGGTCGCCAGCTTGTCGAGAGGCCGGCCGGGGTCGGTGATGGCCACGAACTGCATGCCGGGACGCGGCGAGGAGGCGGCCTCCACCTGGCCGCGGAAGTAGGCGTACGCGGCCAGGGTCTCGGCGGTGGTGCCCGACTTGCTCGCGACCACGAAGAGCGTGCGGCTCAGATTCACGCTCTCGAACACGTGCTTGACCGCCCCCGGATCGGTGGAATCGAGCAGCAGCATGTCCGGGAAGCCCATCTTCGAGCCGAAGGTCTCGTTGAACACCTCCGCGGTCAGGGAGGAGCCGCCCATGCCGAGCAGGACCACGTGGGAGTACTGCAGGCGGCGCACCTCGTCGGCGAACGAGCGGATGTCCTCGGCGTGGCTGCGCATGATGGTGGGCGAGGTGAGCCAGCCGAGCCGGTTGCGCACGGTGGCCGCGTCGCCCTTCCACAGCGTGGCGTCCTTCACCCAGAGGCGATCGAGGAACTCGCGCGACTCCAGGAAGCGCAGCGTCTCCTCCACCGCGGGGAGCTTGAGCGGGTCCGGCAGGACCAGCGGCGGGGCCGTGACCACGGGCGCGGCGGGGCGCTCCGGCGCCGGCGGTGGTGGGGGCGGCGGCTCCACGGGGGTGCCCGGCGCCTCCCGCTTGGGGGCGGCGGGTTTCGGGGCCGCGGGTCTGGGCGCGGCGGCCTTCGGCGCTGCCTTGTCGTCGGCCGGCTTGAGCGGCGCCTTGTCGGCGCCGAGAAGCCCCGCCTCGAGCTGGCCGATCTTGGTCACCCGCCGGGACTGCGGGTCGCCGGGGGCGAACTGGGTGCCGACGAAGGCCTGGGCGATCTCGATGGCGGCCTTGGCCTCGAGCCCCGCCGCGGCGAGGCAGAGCACGTTGGCATCGACCTCCTCGCGGCTCTGCCGGGCGGCCTCCGCGTCATGGCAGAGCACGGCGCGGATGCCCCGCATCTTGTTGGCCGCGATCACCCCGCCGGCGCCGCTGGCGCAGAGCAGGAGGCTCGCGTCCACGAAGCCGCGCAGCACCGCCTGCCCGACCGCCCGCGCATAGTCCGGATAGTCCACGGGCTCCGTCGAGAAGGTGCCGAGGTCGAGGACGTCGTGCCCCTCGGCCTCGAGGGCGGCCACCAGGGGCGCCTTGAGCGGAAAGCCGGTATCGTCGCAGCCGATGGCGATTCGCATGATCCCGCGACGTCTATTCTCTCAGGAGTGGATAAACCCGACAATGTTGTCGTAGAGCCGGCGCTGCCGCTCCCGGGCCGCCTGGTACCGGGCGTGGCGCTCGGGGATCGGCTGAAGCACCCGGCGGGGTGCCGGAGCCTCCGGGATGGGCGCGCCCAGGGCCTCCAGCGCGAGCAGGGCGGCGCCCCGCACGGAGGCCTCGGCGTCGCTTCCGAGGGCCACCGGGACCCCGAGGGCATCGGTCACGATCTGGGCCCAGACCGGCGAGCGCGCGAGGGCCCCGCCCGAGGCCACCACGAGATGGTCGGCGGCGGCCAGCGTGCGGAGGCGGTCGTAGATCTCGGCGAGGCGGAAGGCCACGCTCTCGAGCAGCGCCCGGGTGATCTCCACCCCGCCCGTCCCCAGCGAGAGGCCCGCGACGGCGGCCCGGGCCTCCGGGCGCCAGCCCGGGCTCCGCTCGCCGGCGAAGAAGGGGAGCCCGGTGAGGCCGTGGCCGTCGGGCGCGATCGCGCCGAGCGCCGCCTCGAGCGCCGCGGGCTCGTGCGGCAGCACCAGGTGCTTGCGGCACCAGGCCAGGACGTTGCCGCCCTCCGACGTCGCGCCCCCGACCAGGGCGCGGCCACCGTCCACCCGGTAGCGCCAGAGCGCCCACGGCGCGGCCGGGGGCGGGCCCGGCGGTGCGGGCAGCACCACGCGCAGGGCGGCGGACGTGCCCACGTTGAGCGCGACCCGCCCCGGGCCCCAACAGCCCGAGCCCACGTTGGAGCACGCCCCGTCTCCGCGGGCGGGATGCCAGGGCACGCGCGCGAGGCCGGGCCAGCGCGCGGCGTGGGGCGCGATGAGGCCGGGCGCGGCGACGTCGTCGATGGGCGGCAGCTGGCGGGCGACGATCCCGGCGGCCTCCAGCATCTCCGGATCCCAGCCGCCGCCGGCCTGATCGAGCAGACCGGTGCCGGAGGCCATGGAGAGGCTCGAAACGAGCCGGCCCGTGAGCCGGGCGTGGAGGTACTCGCCGAAGCCGCACCAGGTGGCGGCGCGCGAGAAGACCTGCGGGCGCGCCTCGCGCAGCCAGCGGAGCTTGGCCGGGAAGAACGCGGCGTGCAGCGGTGCGCCGGTGCGCGCGTGGATCCGGCGCTCGTCGTGCGCGCGGCGCAGTGCCGCGGCCGCCTCCGCGCTCCGGGTGTCGGCCCAGGTGATGACCGGCGTGAGCGGCCGGCCGGTCGCGTCGAGCGCGAGGAGGCTGTGCCAGAACACCGAGACGCCCACCGCGGCGACGTGGGCCGCGCCCAGCCCGGCGAGACCGGCATCGATCGCCTCGCCGGCCGCGGCCAGCAGCAGGTCGGCGTCCAGCTCGACGCCGCCGTCCGGGGTAGTGCGGGGCTCGTAGCTCACCTGGCCCTCCGCCCCCGGCTGCGCGCGGCCGTCCGCGTCGAAGGCGCGCACGCGGGCGGAGCTGGTGCCGACGTCGAGCGCCAGGACGAGCATGTGCGGTACTATACGACGCTATGGACCCGGGCTCGGAGCGCCGCGGGGCGTCGGCGGAGCCGGAGTGGGAGATGCTCACGCTGCGCGGGCTCGCCATGACCGACGAGACCGCGTCCGAGTTCACCGGCACGCTCGTGATCCACCGTGCCGGCAGCCCGGAGCCGGTGGAGAACGTCAGGGTCCGCATCAAGCGCAGCGTGCTGGAGGAGCTGGGCTCAGCGGTGAGACGCCTGCTGGCCCGCTCCACGCCGTTCACCCGATAGCAGGAGACCGACATGGCCCTCATCACGGTACTGAGCCCGGTGGGCGAGCTCCGCACGGCGAGCAGCGCGATTCCGCCGCTGCCCGCCGATCTGCGGGGTCTCACGGTGGGCTTCCTCGACAACACCAAGCACAACTTCGACCGCCTCGTGACCGGCATCGGCGAGGCCCTCAAGGAGCGTCACGGCGTCAAGCGCGTGGTGATCCTCCGCAAGGCCAACGCGGCCACCGGCGCCGCCCCCGAGATCATCGAGGCGCTCTCGAAGGAGTGCGATCTCGTCTTCGCCGGATCCGCGGACTGAGGGTCCTGCACGTCGTGGAGTCTCCACGACTCGTTGGAGCTCGCGAAGGCGGGGACGCCCGCGGGACTGATCACCACCACCGTGTTCCAGCGCCTGGCGCTGGGGGAGATGGCCGCGCTCGGCGCGACCGGGCTGCCGCTGCTCGTGGTCCAGCATCCGCTGGGCGGTGAGGCGCCGGAGGGCGTGAGCCGACGGATCGCGCAGGCGGTGGAGCAGCTGACGGCCATGCTGGGCGGCCGGTGAGCCCGTCATGACCGAGACCGCGGAAGCGACGCTGACCCTGCCGGAAGAAGACGTCTACGCGGAGTTTTGCAAGCGGGAGTGGTGCGACGGGCTCCCCTTCGTGCCGCCCACCGCCGAGCGCGTGCGCGAGATGCTGGCGGGAGCCAGGACCAAGGCCGCCGAGTCCCTCGGGGTCATGCCGCCGCTCTGGCGGGAGTGCTCGGTCGAGAAGCTCGCGGTGAACGCGGTCATGGCCGGCTGCGAGCCCGCCTACTTCCCGGTGATCGTGGCGGCCGTGCAGGCCATGCTGGACCCCGCGTTCAACCTCTACGGAGTCCAGGCGACCACGCATCCCGTTGCCCCCCTGATCGTCGTGACCGGACCCTACGCGCACGCCATCGGGCTGCACGCGGGCTCCGGCCTCTTCGGGCCGGGCTTTCGCGCCAACGCCACCATCGGGCGCGCGATCCGGCTGATCCTCATGAACGTGGGCGGGGGCTGGCCCGGGCGCGGCGACATGGCCACGCAGGGGAGCCCGGCCAAGTTCGCCTACGCCATCACCGAGCGCGAGGACACGCCCTGGGAGCCGCTGCACGTGGCGCTCGGCTTCAAGCCGGAGCAGAGCGTGGTCACCGTGTTCGGCGGCGAGGGCCCCCACAACGTCAACGACCACGTCTCCACCACCGCGGCGGGCATCCTCAACAACGTGGCCGACGTGGCGACCTCGCTCGGCTCCAACGTGGGCTGGTACCTCTCGCAGAGCCAGCTCCTGGTGGTGCTCGGCCCGGAGCACGCGGCCACCATCGCGGCCGACGGGCTCACCCGCGCCGACGTGCAGCGCTTCGTCTTCGAGCACGCCCGCATGCCGCTCGGGCGGATGAAGCTCGGGGGCATGTGGGGCATGCACGACTGGCCCGCGTGGATGACCAAGGTGACCGACGAGGCGGCGCGGCTGCCGCGCGTGCCCGCGCCGGAGGACGTCTACGTGATGGTGGGCGGCGGCTCCGGCAAGCACTCCTGCGTCGTGCCCAACTGCACGTTCAGCCGCGCGGTCAGCCGCGTCATCGATCGCATCCTCTAGTCCGCGCGCCGGCTTCGCGCGAGGCGGGCGGGTCCTGTCGTCGGGGGCAGCCCTGCCGGCCGGCCTCCGTCACCCAACTCGCCGGATCCGCCGCTCTTCGAGCGGCGCACCGGACTCGGGGGGCCCACTCCGGCCGGCCGGCAGGACTACCCCCGACGCCACCCGCCCGGTCGTGCGTGCGGTGCAAGCCGGGCGCGCGCGTTCTCGCGATGTATCCCACCCCCCCAGCTTAGTGGCGCGCGGTGGTCAGCAGGGTGAGGGAGGCGAGGAGGAGGAGGGCGCCGGTGATGCCGACGGGGCCCAGGCGCTCGCCGAAGACCACGAGGCCGAGCGTGGCCGCGGTGAGAGGCTCCAGCAGCGTCACGATGCCGGCCGCGGTCGCCGGCACGCGGGCCAGTCCCGCCGTGTAGAGCGCGTAGCCGACCGCGGTGGGCCCGAGCCCCAGGTAGAGCAGGAGCGGCCAGCCGGTCGCGACCGCGCGCCCGGGTGCCGCCTCGCCGAGCAGCGCGGGCGCGAGGAACAGCGCGGCCAGCGCGAAGGTGATCGCGGCGACCGCGAGCGGGGTGGCGCGCGCCAGAAGCCCCTTGGCGGCCACCGCGTACACGGCGTAAGATACCCCCGCGCCGAGCGCGAGAAGCGTTCCCAGCCCGAATTGGCCCGCGATCTCGCCGAATCCGCGCGGGCCGACCACGAGCAGCGCGGTCCCGGCAACCGCCATCCCGAGCGACAGCCGTACCCGCGGGCTCAGTCGCTCTCCGAGGAAGACGGCGGCCAGCACCGCGATCAGCAGCGGGGCCGAGCAGATGGCGAGAAGAGCGGCGGGAGCGACGCCGACGAGGGTGACCGCGCGGAAGTAGCAGACCTGGTAGGCGGCCATGGCGAGGCCGAGCGCGGCGCAGAGCGGGAGATCGGCGAGGGACGGCCACGGCCGTCGCGCGGCGGATGGCGCGCCGAAGCGCGCGACCCCGGCGGCGGCCAGCACGAGGACGGGCGCGGCGATGGCGAGACGGCTCCAGCCGACGAGCAGCGGCGAGGCCGCGGCCTCCCGCGCGAGGAGGGTCATGGTGGCGCCGGTGGTGCCCCAGGACGCGGCGGCGACCGCGATGAGAAGCAGCCCGAGCAGCATGGGCACGAGCATACAGGAGGCGAGTCAGCGGTCATGAGCGAGACGATCGGCTTCATCGGGCTCGGCAACATGGGCGCGCCGATGGCGGGGCGCTTGCTGGACGGCGGGTATGCGTTGGTGGTCCACGACGCGCGGCCGGAGGCGGCGCGTCCGCTCCTGGCCCGCGCGGCCACGTGGGCGGCCTCGCCCGCCGAGGTCGCGGCCGCCGCGCAGACCGTGATCACCATCCTGCCGACCTCGCGCGAGGTGCGGGCGGTGTTGATGGGGCCGAAGGGCCTGCTCGACGCGCTGCGGCCGGGGAGCCTCGTGCTCGAGATGACCTCGGCCGATCCCTCGGCGACCCAAGAGATCGAGCGCGAGGTGGCCGCGCGCGGCTCCGCCCTCATCGACGCCCCGGTGTCGGGCGGGGTGCGCGGCGCGGTCGAGGGTACGCTCGCCATCATGGTGGGCGGCGATCCCGCGTTGCTCGAGCGCGCGCGCCCGGTGCTCGCCCGCATGGGCCGGAACATCTTCCACGCGGGCCCGGTCGGCACCGGTCACGCCATCAAGCTCGTCAACAACATGTGCTCGGGCGGCATCCTCGCGCTGACCATCGAGGCGGTCGCGGTGGCGGCGCGGGCCGGCGTGGATCCGGCCCGCGCGGTCGAGATCCTCCAGGCCTCGAGCGGGCGCTCCAACGCGAGCGACAACAAGTTCCCGCGCTTCATCCTCAACGGCGCCTTCGACGCGGGCTTCGCGATCCGACTCATGATGAAGGACCTCGACGGCTACGGGCGCCTCGCGCAGGAGGCGGGGGTGCCGTCGCCGATCGCGCGCGCCGCCGCCGAGGTGTACCGGCTCGCGATGGCCCGCGGCATGGCCGAGCAGGACCACACCGCGATCGCCCGCATCATCGAGGAGTGGGCGGGTGTCTCGCTCCGATCCCCGGGAGGGACCACATGACCCGCATCGGCTTCATCGGGGTGGGCACCATGGGGCTGCCCATGGCCAGCAACCTCGTCAAGAAGGGCTTCAGCGTGACCGCGTACGACAGCAACCCGGAGGCGGTGAAGGCCGCGGCGGCGGCGGGCATGACCGCGGCGGCGACCGCGGCGGAAGCGGTGGCGACCGCGGAGATCGTGGTGACCATGCTGCCCTCCTCGCCGCACGTCGAATCGGTCTATACGGGCGATGGCGGCGTGCTGGCGGCGGCGCGGACGGGCACGCTGTGCGTGGACATGTCCACCATCGACCCGGCGGTCTCGCGGCGGATCGCGAAGGCCGCGCAGGAGCGGGGCGTGCGGTTCATCGACGCGCCGGTCTCGGGCGGGACGCCGCGCGCCACCGACGGGACGCTCGCGATCATGGTGGGCGCCGCCGCCGCCGATTTCGAGGAGGCCAGGCCCGCGCTGTCCGCCATGGGCACCAACGTGATCCACGTGGGCGCGGTGGGCAGCGGGGAAGTCGTCAAGCTCTGCAACAACCTGATCGCGGGCGTCGTGGGCGTCGCGGTGAGCGAGGCCTTCCGCATCGCGGAAGGCTTTGGCATGGATCCCAAGGTGGTGACCGACGTCATCTCCAAGTCGTCGGGCAACACGTTCCTGATGGGCTTCATGCATCCGGTGCCCGGGATGGTGCCGACGGCGGCGGCCAGCCACGAGTACAAGCCGGGCTTCATGACCGATCTCATGTGCAAGGACCTGGGGCTGGCGGTGGAGGCAGCGCGAAATCTCCGGGTGCCGCTCTTCGTGACGCCCGCCGCCCAGCAGGTCTACCGGCTCGCCTCCTCCCACGGTCTCGGCCGCCGCGACTTCACCAGCGTCTACTCCTTCCTCAAGCCGTCCTCGGGCCAGGCGCCGGTCTAGGGCACGGAGGGGATGATGAGCCGCCGCCTCAGACGCTGGCTGATCGTCCTGGTCGCTCTGCTGGTGGTGGGCATCGCCTTCGTCTGGGCGCTGCCCGAGATCGTGAAGTGGCAGGCCCTCAAGCAGATTCCCGCGATCACCGGCCGGGCCGCCGAGATCGAGGACATCGACATCAACCTCTTCACCGGCCGAGTGGCGCTCAAGAAGTTCCGCCTCGCCGAGGCCGATCCGGCCCAGACCTTCGTCGGGCTCGAGCGGCTGGACGTGCGCGTGGTGCCGTGGTCGGTGGTGTGGGGCCACATCCGGATCGCGGAGCTGGCGCTCACCGCGCCCACCGTGAACCTGGTGCGCCTCGGCGCCACCGAGTTCAACTTCTCGGACATCCTGGCCCGGCTGGCCGCCTCCGCCGAGGCGGCGCCGGCCAAGCCGGCGGA
>Ga0209640_10001194_pt1 | contig 21654 bp, 24 predicted proteins | sample RifCSP10_1_FD_184018 | JGI IMG/M metagenome (GOLD analysis project Ga0209640, IMG submission 184018) | Soil microbial communities from Rifle, Colorado - Rifle CSP2_sed 10_1 (SPAdes) (version 2) | ecosystem: Environmental > Terrestrial > Deep subsurface > Rock core/Sediment | place: Rifle...
CGGCACGCCCTACGGCCCGAGCCACTTCGCCGGGGTCGCCGACGACCAGCCGGTCACCGAGGCCGAGCGCGCGCTGTGCATCGCCCAGGGGAAACGCCTCGCGGAGGTGGCCTTGAAGCTCGGGAGGTAAGCGATGATCAAGCACACCGGAGGATGCCACTGCGGCAGGGTGAGGTTCGAGGTGACGGCGCCCGCGCGCCTGGACGTGTCCGAGTGCAATTGCTCGATCTGCAGCAAGACAGGCTTTCTGCACCTCATCGTGCCGAGGGCGCGCTTCAAGCTGCTTTCCGGCGAGGAGTCGCTGACGACGTACCGATTCAATACCGGCGTGGCGAAGCATCTCTTCTGCTCTCACTGCGGGATCAAGTCTTTCTACGTCCCGCGCTCGCACCCGGACGGCTACAGCGTCAACGCGCGCTGCCTCGACGAAGGAACTGTCGAAGGCATGTCGGTGAAGAAAATCGACGGCAAGAACTGGGAAAAGCAGTACCCGGCGGGCCGCGGCGAGCGCCTCGAGGATTGATCGGGAGCTTCGGCGGATGCGCCTGCAACGCAGATTGCGGATCCAGGCAGAGCTTCAGATGGACGCGGTCGCAATTTCCCCGGCGATCGAGAAATGTTTCCGGGTGTAGTCGATGGCGGCCGGCTCGTCGAAGGCCTTGCACGTGTAGAGCAGGACCGAGACGAACTTACGGCTTGTCCAGACGTAGGCGGAAATGCCTGAATCGACGAGCGGCAGGAACGCGTCGAAACCCTGGTTCTCGCTCTTGCCCACGCCGCCAGGAGAGAAAATGGCGGGCGCCCCATAGGCCCCCAAACCCAGATCAGAGGCGATGCCGGTGAGAAAACCGACGAGTGATTCGCGCGTCACTTCGATCGTGTAGTAGCCTTCCATCAGCAACCGCTGCCTGAAAATTTCCGGTGCCAGATTCTTCATCGCGCCTGCTCCGTTGGATTGCATTTGCATCGCTTGCCGCCTTGCTCCTTCTCTGTCTGACTTGGGAGTTGTGGCTTGACCCGTTGCGGCCCGGTGGCTCGCTCCTTGCGCTCAAGGCGGCGCCGCTAGCGCTGCCGCTCGCCGGGATTCTCGCCGGCCGGCGCTACACCTTCCAGTGGTCGAGCATGCTCGTGCTCGCCTACTTCGCGGAAGGCGTCGTCCGCGCCTGGAGCGAGCGCGGGATTTCGCAATCGCTTGCCACCGCAGAAATCGCTCTTAGCGTCGTATTTTTTGCCGCAGCAGTCGGCTATGCGCGCCTGGCTCGGCCGTCGTGCTAGGTCCCAACCGGTGCCAGCATCGGGATCGTCTGTCTTCCGTGCTTGCGGTAAACGGAAAAATCCTCGTCGAGCGTGATGACGGTGGCCTCATCGAACAATTCGGCTAGTCGAACCAAGCAAGCGTCCGCCAGCGACATCGGACGGTCCCGATAGCGTAGAACGAGGCGGCGGACGCTCTCCAGCTCTGACATGAGCGCGAATTCGACCGACATCGTCCCAGCGGCGACCAGGTCGAGAAGCGCCCGCTGTCCGTTCGCCGTAGCGCGCAGGAGGTGCCACGCTTCGGCCAGAACCGCCTCGCACGTTATTGCGGGCGGACGCACCCCTGCAAACGCATTCTTTGCCCATGCGTGGTGACGGTCTTGCCTGCTCAGCAGCGCGACAAGCGGACCTGCGTCGACAATGAAGCGCCCGCTCACTTGCCGAAGTCGGCGAGATGACGCGGATTGGAGGACAGGTCCCGCGGCGCACCCTTGACGCAGCCGACGAGGTCGCCGGCCAGGTCGAGAAACGATCCTCGGCGAACCTCATGCGAATCCTCCAGGTACCGCTCGAGCGCCTGACGCACAACGGCGCTCTTGCGGGCCCCGCGCCTCCGCACGACCGCTGCGAGCTTGCGTTCGAGCGACTCCGGAACTTTGAGGGAGAGAACTTTCATGAGAGTGCGCCCGAGGTAATACCGTAATAGCAATTATAGCTTACCTTGGGAAAACAGAGAAAGTCAAAGCTGGTGCTGCGGGTTGAGCCGCTCCACCTTGCTCGTCAGCCGGTTGAGCGCCGCGATGTAGGCCTTGGCCGAGGCGACCACGATGTCGGTGTCGGCGCCGACGCCGTTCACCACGCGTCCGCCCTTTGCCAGGCGAACCGTGACCTCGCCCTGCGACTCGGTGCCGGTGGTGACGGCGTTGACCGAATACAGGAGCAGCTCCGCGCCGCTGCGCGCGAGCATTTCGATCGCCTTGAAGGTCGCGTCCACCGGGCCGTCACCTTCGGAATCGGCCTTCCGTTCCTTGCCGACCTCGGAGAGCACGACGCTTGCGTGCGGCCGCTCGCCCATGCCGCTGGCCTGGCTCATGTGGACAAGCCGCCAGTGCTCGTCCATGTTCGCCGCAGCCTCCTGCGACACCAGCGTGAAGAGATCCTCGTCGAAGATGTCGGCCTTCTTGTCGGCGAGGTCCTTGAAGCGCTGGAACGCCTTGTTCACGGCGTCCTCGCTGTCGAGCACGATGCCCAATTCCCCGAGCCGCTGCCTGAAGGCGGTGCGTCCCGAAAGTTTTCCGAGCACGATCTTGTTGGTGCTCCAGCCTACGTCCTCGGCGGTCATGATCTCGTAGGTCTGGCGCGCCTTGATGACGCCGTCCTGGTGAATTCCGGAAGCATGCGCAAACGCATTCGCCCCGACCACCGCCTTGTTCGGCTGCACCACGAAGCCGGTAATCTGCGATACCAGCCTCGAGGTCGGCACGATCTGCGTGGTGTCGATGCGCGTTTCCATGTCGAAGAAATCGGCGCGTGTCTTGACGGCCATCACCACCTCTTCGAGCGACGTGTTTCCGGCGCGCTCGCCGAGCCCGTTGATGGTGCACTCGATCTGGCGGGCCCCGCCCACCATCACCGCGGCAAGCGAGTTGGCGACCGCCATGCCGAGATCGTTGTGGCAATGCACCGACCAGACCGCCTTGTCGGAGTTGGGGATCTTCTCGCGCAGCGTGCGGATGAAGGCGCCGAACTGCTGCGGCACCGCGTAGCCGACGGTGTCGGGAATGTTGATCGTCGTTGCGCCCTCCCGGATCGCCGCTTCCAAGACGCGGCAGAGGAAATCGATCTCGGAGCGGCTGCCGTCCTCGGGCGAGAACTCGACGTCGGGGCATGCGTTCTTCGCGTAGCGCACCGAGAGCTTCGCCTGCTCGAGCACCTGCTCCGGGGTCATGCGGAGCTTCTTCTCCATGTGGATCGGGCTGGTGGCGATGAAGGTGTGAACGCGCCAGGACTTCGCTCCCTTGAGCGCGTCGATGCCGCGCTGGATATCCTTGTCGTTCGCGCGGCAAAGGCCCGCCACCGTGGAATCCTTGATCACGTTCGCGATCGCGCGCACGGCCTCGAAGTCGCCGTTCGAGGAGGCCGGGAACCCGGCTTCGATCACGTCCACGTGCATGCGCTCCAGCGCCCGCGCGATGCGCAGCTTCTCGTCCTTGGTCATCGAGGCGCCGGGGCTTTGCTCGCCGTCGCGCATGGTGGTGTCGAAAATGATCAGGCTGTCTTTGCTCATGGGCCGCTCCTCGTGGGAATGCGAAAAGTCCTTGCCGCCGGGTGGGCGGTGAGGGGTACTGCCAAATTGGGGGATTTAGTTTGTGCGCGCGAGGCGCAGCAGCAGGCCAGCCACGAGGAGCAGGCTGGTGAGCGTCGCGATGACGAGTGCGTACGCCGTGGTCATGGCGTGACTATAGCGTCATCGCGCGAGCACCGCAACAGGTTTCCGGTGCCCGGCACCGCAAGCGCGCTCAGCCCGGCTTGCAGTCGACGCGGGGCGAAACGAGCCGTGGCGCGTAGCTCGCGAAGTAGATCAGGAACGCCGCCACCCACGCCGCTCCGGACAATGCGATGAGCGGCGAGTAGGCAGAACCCGGCGCAAGGGCAGCGAGCACCCGCAACGCGGCAGCGATGTGAACGAGCACGTATGCGAGGGTTTCCGCTCGACCGGCGACGAGCGGCCGGCCGGTGTGGCCGAGCGCGGTGCGGGTGATCATGCCGATGATCAGTCCGCCCATCGCACCCGCGCCAAATGCGTGAATCGATGCGCTCGGCGCGACCAGGCCGAGCGCCGAGAGCGCGAGCAGCAGGAACCCGGCCGGAAACCAGGCATGCGACAAGTGCAGGATCCACAGAATCGGCCTGCCGCGCGTCGCGAGCGGCCGCCACCCCCACTGGCGAATGCCATGAAGCGCCGCGGCCGCGAGCGCAAGCACCGCAACCGCGCGGGCGTCCCAATCGAGCAGATCCGCAGCAAATGCCGTAACGCTCACCGCGACCGACGCGTAATCGAGCCGCGGCTTTCTCACGACGCCGACTCGCGGAAGCGCGCTGCCGGTGAACGCCGGCACCACGCGGCCGGCCATTACGAGGACCAGCGTCAACACCAGATACAGCGCAGCCTTTACCGGCCATCCGCCATGACCGAGATGGAAGGCGACGTTCGCCGCGCCCAGGGCGCAGAGAAGCACGATCACAAAGTAGTTGCGCGCGTTGCGCGAGCCCAGGATGACGCGCGCCATCACCGCCGCCAGCACGAACGGAAACGTTCCGTCGACGACTGCGGCCAGCGCCGCGGGTCCCGTGTAGAGGAGCACCCGCGCCGCAAGCCAGTGCAATGCGAGGAGCGCAAGCGGCAGGCCCGTCGGCGTCGGGAGCCCGGTCCAGACGCGCCCCGCGGTGAGCAGGAAACCCGCGATTACCGCCAGCGCAAAGCCGAACACCATCTCATGCTGGTGCCAGAGAACCGGCGTGAGGGTTCCATTCCAGTCCGCCCCCGAATACACCGCAAGCCAGATCGCGATCGACGCGGCGGCCAGGAGCGCTGCAAGGAGATAGAACGGGCGGAAACCGAGATTGAGGAGCGCGAATCCGCGGGGCGGCGGCGCGAAAGAAGGTTCCTCGAGGCGCATCATCGGCATCGGGCCGATGCTATGCGCCGCTTGCCTTCCGCAACTTGCGGTATGTCAAGGAACCCGGCGCGGGCGCCTGCGAAAAAACCACACCACATACCCGGACAACCCGTACGCGCAAAACAGCAGGAACAGCACGATCGGCGGGTCGAACGCCACCAGTATGAACGCGGCCACGATGAGCAGGATCGCCCAGAACGGCACTGCCTTGCGGAAGTTGATGTCCTTGAAGCTGTAGAAGGGCACGTTCGACACCATGGTGAGCCCGGTATACAGCGCGAGGAACGCCGCCACCCAGGGCAGCCGGTATTCGTCGAGCGGAATCTTGTTGTCCTGCACCAGCCAGACGAACCCGGCGACCAGCGCCGCAGCCGCGGGGCTCGGCAAGCCCTGGAAAAAGCGCTTGTCCACGACCTCGAGATTGACATTGAAACGCGCGAGCCGCAGCGCGGCGCCGGCGCAATACACGAACGCGGCGATCCAGCCGAAGCGGCCGAGGCCCTTCAGCGCCCACTCGTAGATCACCAGCGCGGGCGCCGCGCCGAAGGAAACCATGTCCGAGAGGCTGTCGTACTCGGCGCCGAATTCGCTTTGCGTGCGCGTGAGGCGCGCCACTCGCCCGTCCAGCCCGTCCAGCACCATCGCGACGATGATCGCGACCGCGGACACCGCGAAGCGGCCGTTCATCGCCTGCACGATGGCGAAAAAACCCGCGAACAGCGCCGCCGTCGTAAACAGGTTCGGCAGCAGGTAGATGCCGCGCCGGCGCAACATCCCGATCCGGGGTGGACTCAGCCCCGGCAGGTTTCCCTGCCCGCGATCCGGAATCTCAGCCATGCGCAGCCAGCCTCGCGATTACGCTTTCCGCAGCGTACACCTTGTCGCCGAGCGCGGCCTTCGCCTCCGCGTCGAGCGGCAGGTACACGTCCACGCGCGAGCCGAAGCGGATGAAGCCGTAGCGCTGCCCCCGCTCCAGCTCGGCCCCTTCGGCAACATAGCAAAGGATCCGGCGCGCGATCAATCCCGCGATCTGCACGCAGGTCACGTCCTCGCCCGAGCGCGTGCGAAACCACAGCGCATTGCGCTCGTTCGCGGTCGAGGCCTTGTCGAGCGCGGCGTTGACGAAGGCGCCGGCGTGGTACCAGCGTTGTTTCACCGTGCCGTCGACCGGCGAGCGGTTCGAGTGCACATTGAACACGTTCATGAAGACCGAAATCTTGAGTGCGTCCCGCTCGAGCCACGGATCGCGCGCGCGCTCCACGGCCACGATGCGGCCGTCGGCCGGCGAGACCACGGCCCGCGGATCCTCGGGCACTTCGCGCGGCGGGTCGCGGAAGAATTGCAGCACGAACAGCGCCGCGACCCAGAACGGCACGGCCCAGGTCCAACCCGCGAGGAGCCCCGTGCCGAGTGCCGCGGCAACGGTTCCGGCAAGAAACGGCCAGCCCTCGCGTGCAATCAGCGGATAGGGATAGGGAGGACTGGCCATCTCCCCTTCGCGCGCGCTAGTTCCTGGAAGTATCGACCAGCCGGTTCTTGCGGATCCAGGGCATCATCTCGCGCAGCCGCGCCCCGACCTTTTCGATGGGGTGCTCGGCGGTCATGCGCCGGCGCGAAAGCAGCATGGGCGCGCCGGCGCGGTTCTCGAGCACGAACTCCTTGGCGTATTCCCCGGACTGGATGCGGCCGAGCGCCTCGCGCATGTGCTGCCGGACGCGTTCGTCGATGATCTTCGGGCCGGTGACGTACTCGCCGTACTCGGCGTTGTTCGAGATCGAGTAATTCATGGTGCCGATGCCGCCCTCGTACATGAGGTCGACAATCAGCTTCAGTTCGTGCAGGCACTCGAAGTACGCCATCTCCGGCGCGTAGCCCGCTTCGGTGAGCACCTCGTATCCCGCCTTCACGAGCTCCACGCAGCCGCCGCAGAGCACCGTCTGCTCGCCAAAGAGGTCGGTCTCGGTCTCCTCCTTGAACGTCGTCTCGATGATGCCGGCCTTGCCGCCGCCGATCGCGGCGGCGTAGGAAAGGGCCATGTCGCGGGCCTTCTTCGAGCGGTCGCGGTGCACCGCGATCAGCATCGGCGTTCCACCCCCGCCGGCGTAGGTCGAGCGGACGGTGTGGCCCGGCGCCTTGGGCGCGACCATCCAGACATCGAGGTCGTCGCGCGGCTGCACCTGGCCGTAATGGATGTTGAAGCCGTGCGCGAACGCGAGCGCGGCGCCTTTCCTGATATTGGGCTCGACCTCGGACTTGTAGACGGCGGCGATGTGCTCGTCGGGCATGAGCATCATGACGATGTCCGCGCCTTGCGCCGCGTCGGCAACGGGCGCGACCTTGAGCCCGGCCTTTTTCGCCTTGTCCCAGGATGCGCCTCCCTTTCTCAATCCGACCGTGACCTTCACGCCGGAGTCGTGCAGGTTCAGCGAGTGCGCGTGCCCCTGCGATCCGTAGCCGAGAATGGTGACTTTCTTGCCCTTGACGAGCGACAGGTCGGCGTCCTTGTCGTAATACACCTTCATGGTTTCCCCCTCCGAAAATACGGGGTCAGAGTAACTTTTCCCGGCCAGTCGCTGCAACAAGACCGCCGGCGACGGAAAAGTTACTCTGACCCCAATTCAAACCCGCAGGATGCGGTTACCCCGGCCGATGCCGCTTGCGCCGGTGCGCACCGTCTCGATGATCGCGCTCTGGTCGAGCGCGTGCAGGAACGCGTCGAGCTTGCGGCCGTCGCCGGTCAGTTCGATGGTATAGGTGTTGTCCGAAACGTCGATCACGCGGCCGCGGAAGATGTCGGCCATGCGCTTCATGTCCTCGCGTTCCTTCGCGCCGGCTCGCACCTTGATGAGCATGAGTTCGCGCTCGATGTGCTCCGCGTCCGAGAGGTCCACGACTTTCACGACCTCGACCAGCTTGTTCAGCTGCTTGGTGATCTGCTCGATCACGTCCTCGGATCCGCTGGTGACGATCGTCATGCGCGAGAGCGAGGCGTCTTCGGTCGGCGCGACGGTGAGCGACTCGATGTTGTAGGCGCGCGCCGAAAAGAGGCCCGCGACGCGCGACAGCGCCCCGGCCTCGTTCTCGAGCAGCACCGAGACGATGTGCCGCATCAAAGATCTTCCGCGAGGATCATCTCGGTAATGCCCTTGCCGCCGGGCACCATCGGATACACATTCTCGGTCTGGTCGGTGATGAAGTCCATGAATACCAGCTCGTCCTTGCGCTTGAACGCGTCGCGCAATGCCGGCTCGACGTCTGCGGGCCGATCGATCAGCACGCCGCGGTGTCCGTAGCCCTCCGCGAGCTTCACGAAGTCCGGCAGCGCGTCCATGTAGGACTCGGAATAGCGGTTGCCGTGGAAGAACTGCTGCCACTGGCGGACCATGCCCATGTACTTGTTGTTGAGGTTGACGATCTTGATCGGCAGGCGATACTGCTTGCAGGTCGAAAGTTCCTGCAGGCACATCTGGATCGAGGATTCGCCGGTCACGCAGGCGACCGTGGCCCCCGGATTGGCGAGCTGCGCCCCCATCGCCGCGGGAAGACCGAATCCCATCGTGCCGAGGCCGCCGGAGTTGATCCAGCGTCGCGGCCGGTCGAACTTGTAGAACTGCGCCGTCCACATCTGGTGCTGGCCGACGTCGGAGGTGACGATCGCGTCGCCCCCGGTTACCTCGTAGAGCTTCTCGATCACGTACTGGGGTTTGATGATTTTCGCGCTGCGGTCGTACTTCAGGCAGTCCTTCGCGCGCCACTGCTCGATCTGGTCCCACCACGGCCGGATCGCCGCCGGATCGGGGCACTGCGCACCGTTCTTCAGCAGCTTCAGCATTTCCTCGAGCACGTCGGGAATGTTGCCGACGATCGGGATATCGACCTTGACGCGCTTCGAGATCGACGACGGGTCGATGTCGATGTGGATGATCTTGCGCGGATTCTGCGCGAAATGCGCCGGGTTGCCGATGACGCGGTCATCGAAGCGCGCGCCGATCGCGAGCAGCACGTCGCAGTGCTGCATCGCCATGTTCGTCTGGTAGGTGCCGTGCATGCCGGGAAAGCCGAGGAACTGGCGGTCGGTGGCCGGGTAGGCGCCGAGACCCATCAGCGTATTGGTGCACGGGAAACCGAGCAACCTGACCAGCTCGGTGAGCGCGGCGGCCGCATTCGACAGGATCACGCCGCCGCCGGTGTACACCATCGGGCGCTGCGCCTCGGCAAGGAGCTGCACCGCCTTGCGGATCTGCCCCGCGTGCCCCTTTCGCGTCGGGTTGTACGAGCGCATCGAGATCGTCTCGGGGTAGTCGAACTCGCAGCTCTGCGAGGTCACATCCTTCGGGATGTCGACCAGCACGGGCCCGGGTCTTCCGGTCGTCGCGAGGTAGAACGCCTTCTTGATCGTCGAGGCGAGATCCTTCACGTTCTTGACCAGGTAGTTGTGCTTCACGCAGGGCCGCGTGATTCCGACCGCGTCGCATTCCTGGAACGCGTCCAGTCCGATTGCGTGCGTCGGCACCTGTCCGGAAATGATCACCATCGGGATCGAGTCCATGTACGCGGTCGCAATGCCGGTGACCGCGTTCGTCACGCCGGGGCCCGAGGTCACCAGGCATACTCCGACCTTGTGCGAGGCGCGCGAATAGCCGTCTGCAGCGTGCGCGGCGCCCTGCTCGTGTCGCACCAGCACGTGGCGCACCCGGTCCTGCTTGAACAGCTCGTCGTAAATGAACAGCACCGCCCCGCCGGGGTAGCCGAAGACGTACTCGACGCCCTCCTGCTGCAGGCAGCGCACGACAATCTGGGCGCCGGTCAACTGTTCGGTCTTGACTCGATCCATCACGATCTGCGAAACGCGGCCGAAAACGTTGAACGTTAATGACTTGCTGCGCTGCGGTCAAGCCGGCGGGAGGGTCGCGGTACAGGGGTCTGATAACATCTTCGCACAACAAATTCGACCGTAGCCGCGACAGCGAGGAATTCTCCTGGCATCCCGTAGCGAGCTTTCGGCGTTCCTCGAGGGCGTCGAGCGGCGCGCCTTCAAGCAGGCGGTGTTTGCCGTGCGCGACGACGACGCGGCGCTCGATATTGCGCAGGATGCGATGCTCCGCCTGACCGAGCGCTACGGCGACCGGCCGGCGGCAGAGCTGCCGCCGCTTTTTCAGCGAATCCTGCAGAACGCGATCCGCGACTGGTTTCGCCGCCAGAAAGTTCGCTCGCTCTGGGTAACGCTGTTTTCTGCGCTGCTTCCCGGCCGCGACGACGACGACCAGGACCCGCTCGAAACTTTGCGGCCGGCCGGCGAGTCGAATCCGCAGGAGTTGCCGGCGGAGCAACTGGAGAGGTCGCAAGTGCTTGAAATCATTGAACAAGAAATTGCGCAACTACCCGCCCGTCAACGCCAGGCTTTCATTCTGCGTTACTGGGAGGAACTCGACGTCGCGGAGACCGCACGGGCAATGGGATGCTCGGAGGGCAGCGTGAAAACGCATTGCTCCCGGGCTGCGCACGCATTGGCTGCGGCGCTCAAGGCGCGCGGTGTTACGCTATGAAAACGATGAACGAGCAGCAATTCGCCAACAAGGTCCGTCAGATTCTCGACCGCGGCACGCGGCTCGATTCGGCGACTGCCGAGCGGCTGCGCGTGGCGCGCGAGCGCGCGCTCGCCGCGCGCAAGACCGAACGCGCGTCCGCGCTCGCCTGGGCCGACAACGTGCTCGGCCGCCTGGGTGGGGTCGGCGGCCTGTCGCTCCGGCTCGTGCTGCCCGCCGCTCTGGTCGCGCTGAGCGTCGCTGCGATCTACGGCTGGCAGCAGAACCAGCGGCTTGCGGAAATCGAGGAAATCGACACCGAACTCCTCACCGACGACCTGCCGATCGACGCCTATCTCGACCGTGGTTTCGAGGCATGGCTCAAGAAGCAGCGCGCCGCACGCTGACGCGCGCGCTCACCGCATTCGTCCTCGCCTTGGCCGTTTCCGCGGCGGGAGCCGCGGGACCATCCAAGAAACATCATTCCTGGGCGGAGCTGACGGTGGACCAGCAGGAAGTGCTCGCGCCGCTCAAGCCGGAATGGGAACAATTCAGCGTCGAGCGCAGGGGGAAGTGGATCGCCATTGCCAAACGTTACCCGGGCATGAAGCCGGAGGAACAGCAGCGCGTGCAGCGGCGCATGGAAAAGTGGGCCGCGCTCACACCCGAACAGCGCCGTGCGGCCCGCGAGCGGTACAAGAGCATGGGCAAACTTTCGGCCGAAAAACGCCAGGCCCTGCGCCAGCAGTGGGCCGAATACCAGGCGCTGCCGCCGATCGAGAAGCGCAAGCTCGATGCCCCCGCGGCGGCCGGCACGGGCGAACGGCGCAAGCTTCGCGCCGGAGCCAAGCCGCAGCAATCGGTGCAGAAGCCCTCGCCCGTAACGAAGTGAACGCCGCGCACGTGCAGCGCACGCCGGGGATCGCGCGGCGGCTCGCCTGCATGCTCTACGACGGGCTGCTGCTGTTCGCGGTCGGTTTCGGCGCCACCTGGGTGTACTACATCGCGAGCGGCGGTCTTGGCGCGGAGGGTCGCGGCAGAACGCTGCTGCAAATCTTTCTCGTCGCCGTCTTCGCCGCCTATTTTCTGTGGTGCTGGCTGCACGGCGGGCAGACACTCGCGATGAAGACTTGGCGCATCCGGCTGATCGCGCCGGGGCGCGGCCAGATTCCACCCCCCACTGCCTTCTTGCGCTTTCTGCTTGCCCTCTTCGCCGTGCCAACGGGAATCGCACTTGGCTGGGCGCTCTTCGACCGCGACCAGCAGTTTCTGCACGACCGGATTGCGGGCACCCGCCTGGTCCTCGTTTGATCCATCCCCCCTCGTGTCACCGTGGTAGACTGTGTCGTAAAGCGAACTCTCGAAAGTAAAGCATGGGCGCTGTAGTAAAGACCGCCAAGGTTTCCAGCAAGGGCCAGATCACGCTGCCGCGCGAAATGCGGAAGGCGCTCGGTACCGATTTTGTGCGTATCGTTTCGGAGCAGGGAACGCTGCGGATCGAACCGATCCCCGATGTCGCTGGAAGCCTGGCGCACTATGCCAAGGGGCGTAAACGCCTTTCGTTCCGCGTAGCCCGCGACAAGGCCTGGGAGGCCATTGTCCGAGAAAAGCACAAGCGTCGTTGACGCAAACGCGATCGTGGCGCTCCTGCTCGGCGGCGACCGAGCGGATTCCGAGCGCGCACAAGCGTTTTTCGAACCAGTCCGCGAAGGGTCGGCCCAGGCCTTCATTCCTTCCGCGGTACTGGCGGAGTGCGTGTACGTTCTGACGCGCATCTACAAGGTCACCCGTGCCGATACGGCTTCCAAACTTCTTGGAATGCTCGACTACCGCGGGGTCACGGTGGAGTCCCCGGCTGCCCGCCTGGCGCTCGAGTTGTATCGAGACAAGAACGTGGATTTCGTCGATGCACTCGTGGTGGCGATCGCCCAGGAGCGGGGCTGGCAGGTGTTCAGCTCCGATCGCGATCTTGAGCGGATGACGAAATGAGAGCGCGAACTTAGAAATACTACCTTCGCTCCACTGCCCACATCATTCCAACCGCGGCAAGCAGAAATACCGCCGCGGGCACGACCGCGGCGGCGACCGGCGGCCAGTTCCGCAGCAGGCCGATGTGCGAGAACAGGCTGTTCAGCATGTGGAAAAAGATCCCGAGCATGATGCCGAAAAACACCTTGACCCCGACCATTCCCGAGCGCGCGTGCATGTAGGCGAACGGCAGCGCGAGCGCCATCATCACGAGCGTCGCGAGCGGATAGAAGAGCTTTTTCCACATCGCGATCTCGTAGCGCTCGGTTTTCTGCCGGTTGGCCGCGAGGTGCTGCGTGTACTTGTAGAGCTTCCACGCCGACATGCGCTCGGGGACCACGATCAGGACGTTGAGCAGGTCGGGGCTCACCGCCGAGCGCCATTCCGCCTCGGCATAGCGCGCCGTGCTCGGGCCCTGGGCGGCGTATTGGGTCTGCGCCACGGACATCAGGCGCCACACGCCGCTGCCCGCGTATTCCGCCCGCTCGGCCACGGTGAGAACGCGCAGGCGGTAGGAGGCATCGAACTCGTAAATGCGCACGTCCGAAAGGACATTCGCCTCGCGCGCCTCGCGCACGTTGATGAACGAGCGCTCGTCCTTGAACCAGAGCCCGGAACGCAGGTCCTGGCCGCCGCGAATCAGCGCACTCAGGGCGCGCATGCGCACGGTCTGCGCCGCCGCATCGGCGTACGGCGCGACCCATTCCCCGATCGCGAAGGTGGCGACGACGAACGGCAGGCCGATCCGGGCGAGCGCGGCGCCGGCACGCAGCGGCGAAAGGCCCGCGGCGCGCATCACGGTGTATTCCGAGTTGCTCGACAGATGCGCAAGCACGTACAGCGTCCCGATCAACACCGCGACGGGCAGCAGCTCGTAGGCATGCGCCGGGATCCAGAGCAGGATGACGGTGAATATTTCCTTCAGATCGTAGTCGCCGACGCCGAGATCGCGCAGCTCGGCGATCAGATCGAAAAACGCGAACAGCGCCAGAAAACCGGCCAGCACGAAGCCCACCGCGCCCCAGACCTGGCGCGCGAGATAGCGCTCGAGGGTGGGGATTTCGCTCACCGGCGCGGGCGCAGCCGCAGCGGCGACAGATGCCGCGCGAACAGGATGAGCGCCACGGCGAGCATCAAGGCGTGCATCAGCCACCAGCCCGTGCCGAACGCGAGCTTTCCCTGGGCGACCTGGGCCTGGCTCACGGAAAGCAGGTTGGAATAGGTGATGTACACGAGCAGCGCGAAGATCAGGTTGACCGAGCGCCCGGCGCGCGGATTGACGTAGCTCAGCGGAATCGCGAGCAGTGCGAGGATCAGGGCAGATGCCGGGACGCCGATTCTCCAGAGCAATTCGCCGAGATTCGCGCTGGTCGGGTTCTCGATGAGCGCGAAGGTGGACATGCTCTTGTGCGTCGCCTCAGGCTCGTCGCCCTCCTTCACCGCGACCCGGACCGCGTAGCGCGCGAACTCCATGACCCGGAATTCGGGTTCGCCCGGCGCGCCCTCGTAGCGCCGCCCGCTGAGCAGGGTGAGGTAGCGGTCGCCGTTCGGCGCCGATTCGGTGAACCCCTTTTCGCTCGTCATCACGCCGGTGCGGCCGTTCTGCGCGGAATTGACGAACACGTTCTGCACCGCGGCCTTGTCCCCGGCGATCGATTCGACGAAGAACACCCGCTCCTTCGAGCGCGATTCGCCGAAGGCGCCCGGCTCGACGCGCGACAGGTCGTCGCGCGAGTCGATGCGGCTGCGGTATTGCTCGCTCATCTGCACGACCCAGGGGGAAATGACGAACGTGAGAATCGCGATCAGGAATACCAGCGGCGCGGCGAACAAAAGCACCGGTTTCGTCCACGCGGCGAGCGACAGCCCGGAATTGAACCAGATCACCATCTCGGAGTCCCGCCACATGCGCGCGAGCGTCACCAGCACCGTGATGAAGAGCGTGAGCGAGACCAGCACGGGCAGGATGTGCAGCGCGAAGAAGCCGAGAAAAGCGATCACCGCGTCGCTCGGCAGCTTGCCGCTCGCCGCCTGGCCGAGAAGGCGAATCAGGCGAACGGTCAGCGCGATCAGGAACAGCGTGAGGAATGCCGCGACCGCGAGGTTGGCGAATTCCCTGAGCAGCGAGCGATGGAAGATCATGCGATACTTGCGGCCCGCATGGGGAGACCGCAGTGGAATTTAGCATAAGACGCGTGGCGCCCGACGCGGTGCGGACGGGATGCGTCGTGCTGGGAGTGTTCAAGGACGCAGCCGACGGCAACGTCGTGCCTACCCGCGCAGCGCGGCTCGCCGACCGGGCGGCGCGCGGCGCGCTGCGGCGGGTTCTCTCGCAAGGCGATCTCTCGGGCAAACTGGGCTCCACCCTGCTGCTGCGCGGCGTCGACGGGCTCGCGGCCGAGCGCGTGCTGCTCGTGGGGCTGGGCGAGCAGAAGAAGTTCGGCGAACAGGCGTACCGCGATGCGGTGCGCGCCGCCGCGAACGCGCTGAAGGAGATCGGCGCGAAACAAGCGGCCCTGTATCTTGCCGGGCCCACGGCCGCGCGCCGCGGAGCGGATTGGAGCGTGCGCCACGCCGTGCTCGGCGTTCGCGAGTCGTTTTACCGCTTCGACCAGCTCAAGACGCAGAAGAAGCCGCCGGCGCCGGCGCTTGCGGAAGTCACGCTCGGCGTCATCGGCCGGGCCATCACGGCGCAGGCGCAAGCCGCACTCAGGGAGGCGGCCGCGACGGCCGACGGCGTGGAGCTCGCGCGCACGCTGGGCAATCTGCCCTCCAATCACTGCACGCCCGCGTATCTCGCCGGCGTCGCGGCGCAGCTCGCCCGGCAGTTCAAGCTCGAGCTCAAGGTGCTCGAGCGGCGCGAGATGGAGCGCCTTGGCATGGGTGCGCTGCTCTCGGTGACGCGGGGATCGCGCGCGCCCCCGAAACTCGTCGTGCTGCGCTACTCGGGCGCGCCGAAAGCGAAGAAGCCGGTGGTCTTCGTCGGCAAGGGGATCACGTTCGACACCGGCGGGATTTCGCTCAAGCCTGCCTCCGAAATGGACGAAATGAAATACGACATGTCGGGGGCCGGCAGCGTGCTCGGAACGATCCGCGCGCTTGCGGCGATGAAGGCGCCGGTGAACGTGGTCGGGATCATTCCGGCGTGCGAGAACATGCCGAGCGGCGCGGCCACCAAGCCCGGCGACATCGTCAAGACGCTGGACGGCCAGACCGTCGAAGTCCTCAACACCGACGCCGAAGGCCGGCTGATCCTGTGCGATGCGCTCGCCTACGCGCAGCGCTTCGACCCCGAGGTCGTGGTGGATATCGCGACGCTCACCGGCGCGTGCGTGATCGCTCTCGGGCACGTCGCGAGCGGGCTGTTCGTCAACGACCAGAGGCTCGCCGGCGAACTTCGCGACGCCGCGGACGACGCCTGGGACCGGGTCTGGCAGATGCCGCTCTGGGAGGACTACCAGGAACAACTGCGGTCGAATTTCGCCGACATGGCGAACATCGGCGGCCGGCCCGCCGGAAGCGTGACCGCGGCCTGCTTCCTGTCGCGCTTCACCAAGAAACTGCGCTGGGCGCACCTCGACATTGCCGGCACTGCATGGAAAGGCGGCCGCGAAAAGGGTTCCACGGGCAGGCCGGTGCCGCTGCTGGTGCGATTCGCGCTGCGCCACGCGGGCAAGTGACAACCATCGACTTCTATTTCAATGCCGCCGACCGGCTTCAGGTCGCCTGCCGCCTTGCGGGCAAGGCATTTGCGCAGCGCAAGCGCATCCTGATCTTTGCGCCGGCCGCGGAGATGGCGCAGAAGATCGACCGCATGCTCTGGACGTGGCCGGCGATCGCGTTCGTGCCGCACTGCATGGCGACCGACACGCTTGCCGCGGAGACGCCGGTGCTGATCGCCGCGGACGACGATTCGGCGCCGGATTGCGACGTGCTGCTGAACCTGGGGCACGATTGTCCGGCGTTCTTCGCGCGCTATGAACGCCTGCTCGAGATCGTGTCGCAGGACGAGGAGGACCGCAGGGCCGGGCGATCGCGCTACGCCTGGTATCGGGAGCGCGGCTACGCGATCCGCAACCACGATCTGGCATCCGGGGCGCGCGAATGAGCGAAGAGCGCGAGCCCAATCCGCTGATCGAACGCGTCGACGCCCTGCTCAAGCGGCACCAGGAGGCGGCGCGCAGGGCCGAGGAGGAAGTGCCTGTCCTCACCGAAGTGGCGGAAGGGAAGGATCCCGGCGCGGCGCTGGAAGCGGGCGCGCAGGCCCTTGCCTCCGAAATCGAGCGCGAGGTGCTGAAACGCGTGACGCCCGAAATTCACGTTATCGTACGCCGCGCGGTGCGCGAAGCGGTTCTGCGCGCGTTCGTCGGACGCGCGCAGCGCGACTCAAAACCCTAGCATGCCGCTCGGGAAGAGCTTCGATCCGCGGGCGATCGAGAAGCGCTGGTATGCGCGCTGGGAGTCGGCCGGATACTTCGCGAGCGACGCCGGCGGCGACCGCCCCTCGTACTGCATCCAGCTTCCGCCGCCGAACGTCACCGGCACCCTGCACATGGGCCATGCCTTCCAGCAGACGCTCATGGATGCGCTCATCCGCTACCACCGCATGCGCGGGTTCAATGCGAATTGGGTGATGGGAACCGATCACGCCGGAATCGCGACGCAAATCGTCGTCGAGCGCCAGCTCGAGGAGGAGGGAAAGACGCGCCACGACCTTGGGCGCGAGAAGTTCGTCGAGCGAGTCTGGCGATGGAAGCAGGAATCCGGGTCGATGATCACGCAGCAAATGCGGCGCCTGGGCGCCTCGGGCAACTGGACCTATGCCGACACCGAGAGCCAGAAGTCCGGCTATTTCACGATGGACGCCAGGATGTCGCGCGCCGTCGTCGAGGTGTTCGTCCGCCTTTACGAAGAAGGACTGATCTACCGCGGCAAGCGCCTCGTGAATTGGGACCCGGTGCTGGGGACCGCGGTATCGGACCTTGAGGTCGATACCGAAGAGGAAGACGGCAAGATCTGGGAAATCCGCTATCCGTTCGCCGGGGGCACCGGATCGGTGGTCGTCGCCACGACGCGTCCGGAAACCATGCTCGGCGACGTGGCGGTCGCGGTGAATCCGGAGGACGAGCGCTACGGGGCTCTCGTCGGCAAGCAGGTCACGTTGCCTCTGACGGGCCGCTCGATTCCCGTCATCGCGGACGAGTATGTCGACCCCGCGTTCGGCACGGGCTGCGTGAAGATCACCCCGGCGCACGATTTCAACGACTGGGCGGTGGCGCAGCGCCACGGGCTGCCCGCGATCGGAATTCTCACGCTCGATGCCCGGGTGTCGGACGCGGCACCGGCGTCCTACCGCGGTCTCGACCGCTTCGCCGCGCGCGACCGTGTGCTTGCCGATCTCAAGGCGCAGGAGCTGCTCGTTTCCCAGAAGCCGTACAAGCTTCGCGTGCCGCGCTCCGGGCGCACCGGGGTGATCGTCGAGCCGATGCTGACCGACCAGTGGTTCGTGAAGATGGACGGGCTCGCGAAATCCGGACTCGAGGCGGTCGCGAGAGGCGAAGTGAAGTTCTATCCGGAGCACTGGACCACGACCTACAACCAGTGGCTGGAGAACATCCAGGACTGGTGCATCTCGCGCCAGCTCTGGTGGGGCCACCAGATCCCCGCCTGGTACGATGCGGACGGAAACATCTACGTCGGGAGGTCCGAGCACGAAGTCAGGATGAAGCACAGGATCGCGTCTTCCCTCAGGCGCGACCCGGACGTGCTCGACACGTGGTTCTCCTCGGCGCTGGTGCCGTTCAGCTCGCTCGGCTGGCCGGAGAAGACGAAAGACCTGGAGCTCTTCCTGCCTTCGTCAGTGCTGGTCACGGGCTTCGACATCATCTTCTTCTGGGTCGCCCGGATGGTCATGATGACCCGGCACTTCACCGGCAAAGCGCCGTTCCGCCACGTCTACATCAACGCCATCGTGCGCGACGCCGAGGGCCGGAAGATGTCGAAGTCGAAGGGCAACACGCTCGATCCGCTCGACCTGATCGACGGCATCTCGCTCGAGGACCTGCTCGCCAAGTCGACCGTCGGCCTGCTGCGCGCCGAGCACCGCGCAAAGATCGAGAAATACGTCCGCACGCACTACCCGAACGGCATTCCGGCGTTCGGCACCGATGCGCTGCGCTTCACCTTCGCCTCGCTCGCGAGCTTCGCGCGCACGCTCAACTTCGACCTCAGCCGCTGCGAGGGCTACCGCAACTTCTGCAACAAGCTCTGGAACGCGACTCGCTTTGTGCTCATGAACACCGAGGGCAAGGACTGCGCACAGGATGCGGCTCTTCCCGTGTCGCTTTCCTTCGTCGACCGCTGGATCGTCAGTGAGCTGCAGCGCACCGAGGCCGAGGTTGAAAACGCATTCGCCGAATATCGGTTCGACAACGCTGCCAATGCGATCTACCGCTTCGTCTGGAACGAGTACTGCGACTGGTACGTGGAACTGGCGAAGGTGCAGCTTCAGTCGCCCGACGAGTCGGTGCAGCGGGACACGCGCCGCACGCTCGTGCGCGTGCTCGAAACGGTCCTGCGACTCGCCCATCCGGTGATTCCGTTCATCACCGAAGAGCTGTGGCAAAGGGTGGCGCCGCTCGCCGGCAAGACGGGCGAAACGGTGATGCTCGCGCCGTATCCGAAAGCGCAGTCGGAAAGAATCGACGAGGCTGCGGAACGCGAGGTCGCGCTTCTCAAGCAGTGGATCGATACCTGCCGCAACCTGAGGAGCGGCATGGGCCTGTCGCCGCAGCAGAAGGTCCCGCTCTACGCCGCGGGCGACGCGCAGACCGTGGCGCGCTTCGCGCCGTACCTCAAGCCCAAACCGCTCGCGCATCTGAGCGAGGTGCACGCGGTCAAGGAACTGCCGCCGGAAGACGCGCCGGTCGCGGTGGTGGGCGAGTTCCGCCTCATGCTGCACGTCGAGATCGATGTCGCCGTCGAGCGCGATCGGCTTGCGAAAGAGATCGCGCGCCTCGAGGGCGAGATCGTGAAATGCCGCGCCAAGCTCGGCAGCGCGTCGTTCGTCGAACGCGCGCCCACGGCCGTGGTGGCGCAGGAGCGCGCGCGGCTGACCGGTTTTGAGGAGACGCTCGTGAAGCTGCGGCAGCAGCTCGACCGGCTGAGCTGACATTGGAACTTGCGAGGAATTCGAGGCGCCTGATTGCCTGCGCGGAGCGAGATCGAGCAGCCATTCACCGCGAGCGCGTGAGCTCGTCCATCACCGCGCGTTCGAGCAGCCTGGGCGGCAGGAGTCCCTGCGCGAGCACGAGGTCGTGAAACTCCTGCTGATTGAACCGCGGGCCCAAGGCCAGTTCCGCCTTTACGCGCAGGGCCCGGATCTTGGTGTAGCCGTAGTAATACGAAACCGCCTGTCCGGGAACGTCGAACGTATAGCGATCCGCCTCCTGCTGGGCGAACGGCTCGGAAAATACCGGTTCACGCATGAGAAATGCCTTGGCTTCCGCCGGAGTCATCCTGCCGAGGTTGACCATCGGGTCGAGAAACGCCCGCGCTGCCCGGAGCAGGCGAAGCTGCAGGGCGAACAGTTGGCCCTCCGGCGGAATGTAGGGAATCACCAGGCTCTCGGCGTACAGCCCCCAGCCTTCCGCATTGGTGCTGTTGAAAGCGAAGACCGCGCGGGCAATCGACACGCCTTGCTCGACCATGGCGGCGAACTGCAGTTCGTGCCCGGGCCGCGTTTCGTGCGCGGTCCACGCCCACGCTGCGTCTGCCGCGGTGCCGTCATCGGCAACGTCGGATGACTGGGCATTCGGGTTCGTGAGCGGCAGCACGAATTCCCCCACCTCGCCCTGGTTGCCGACGAGGCGCGGCCTGTTCATGTAAGGGACAGGGATCGCGGCCGACTCGGCCTCGCTCGCGAGCCGGATGGAGGCTTCGCGCTGCGGCACGGTAATGATCCGCTCGCGCCGCAGGATTTCTTCGAATTCCTTGAGACGGCCTCGATAGAACTCCAGGACTCGATCCCGCGGCACCTGGTTGCGCTTCAGTTCCCGAAGGACTTCGCGATAGCCGCTGGAAGCCAGATTGCGGTCGCGCGCGATCCGTGCAGCAAGGCGGGCCATTTCGTCGCGAATCTCGGCAAACGCAAAGGTGCCCATCGCGATCGCCTGCTCAGGCTGAATATCGACCCCATGGCTCCGCAGGCGGTCCACATACAGCTCGCGCGGCAGCCGGTGATCCTTGCGCGCCCGCGGAAGAACGTTGACCTTCACCCATTCGCAGTGGTCGCGCAGTTGCGCCGCAAGACGGGCATGTGCGGCTTCCCAATCCCGTAGCACCGAGGAGCGAAACAGCTCGGCGATCCCGGCGATGTAGCGTTCGCAGTTCTCGACGCCTTGGCGCACTTCCCTCTCATAGGGCCAGATCAGGCCCGCCTTCCCGAAGCGCTCGCTCATGCGCGCGCGCGCCAGCTCGGCGAGCGGCGTCTCGCCCGGCTCCATCCCGGCGTAACGCTGCAGGCGCCGCAAGGCATTGCGCTGCCTCGATTCCTTGTTGCGCGCGTCGAGCAGGATCTGAAGCCCCTGGAATGCGAGCTTCGGAACATCGAAGTACGGAACCAGGAGCCGGCGCTCGAGCGCCTGCGTGCGTCGAACCTGCGCCACCGCGTCGATCAGGATGCCGAGATCCTGGCGGACTTTTGCGTCCGTTTCGGTCTTGCGCCTGGCCACGAACAGCGCGAGGGCACGCGCGGCGGCACGGTCAAAGCGCTGCGCCCGCCTCGGCTTGAGGTCGGGCACCACGGTATCGAACGATTCGTCACCAGCTTCCGACGCCTGTTCGGGCGCGAAGCCGCCCAATAGCTCGAACACGATCGCCGAGTTGCGGTCGCTGCGCTCGACCCAGGAGCGGTCTGCGCCAAGAGCAGCGAGCGGCAGGCAAAGCACGGCCGGCAGCACGACGGATGCAACACGCGACAGGATGCACGAGCTCATGCCTGGCACCTCCCCTCTTCCATTCTCGGTAGCAGTGTGGCACAAGTCCGTAGCCATGCTTTTCGACCCCGCACGCCACGAGAAACTCCGGGCCCTCGCGTGGGACGAGGCTCGCGCCCGCGCAATGATCGAGAGTATCGTGCGCGACACCGAGCGCCGCTTCTCCCC
>Ga0209640_10001196_pt1 | contig 21646 bp, 18 predicted proteins | sample RifCSP10_1_FD_184018 | JGI IMG/M metagenome (GOLD analysis project Ga0209640, IMG submission 184018) | Soil microbial communities from Rifle, Colorado - Rifle CSP2_sed 10_1 (SPAdes) (version 2) | ecosystem: Environmental > Terrestrial > Deep subsurface > Rock core/Sediment | place: Rifle...
CCGCATACACTGCAAGCGCGACGAGCACGAACCCGCCACGAACCACAGAGGCACGGAGGCACAGAGATAACCAGGAAGAACTCTTCTCTGTGGACGTTTTACGCATAAACATTTTTCACCTCACCGCTCGCGTCGACCGCCCAGCTCGTGGGGCCGTTGTAGTGCTGGCTCGGGAACCCCAGCGGGTTGGTCACCGGCTTGGCGGTCTGCCCGCGCCGCGCGATGACCTCCGCGCGCGTCGGCTGCACGTTGCCGCCCTCGTCCCACGCGCGGCTCTGCAGCACCACCGGTCCGCCGTCCCACCGCCATGGTGCCCGGAACCGCGTGAACGCTTTCGGCAGCACCGGTCCCTGGAGCGCCGCCTGCGCCCAGGTCCTGCCCGCGTCGGCCGACACCATCACCTTCGCGATGCGTCCGTTGGCCGAGTAGGCAATGCCGGAGATCTCGTAGAAGCCCTGCCCGCTCAGCCGCAAGCCCGGTGAGGGGTGAGTGATGAACGACTTGACCTCCTGGAGGAAGTAAAACTGGTACGCCTTGCCGTTGGGCAGGATCGGCGCGTACGTCCGCGCCTCGTAGTAGCTCATCGCGGGCTGCTCGACCAGCTTGAGGCGCCGCAGCCACTTGACGTTCATGTTGCCCTCCCACCCGGGCAGGAGCAGCCGCATCGGGTACCCGTTGCCCGGCATGATCCGCTCGCCGTTCTGATAGAGGGCCACCATCGCATCGTCAAGCGCCTTGGTCACAGGCACGCTGCGGCTGAGGGCCAGCGAGTCGGCGCCTTCGGCAACGAGCCACTTCGCTTTGGGATCGACCCCCGCTTCCTCGAGCAGCGTCGACAGCATCACGCCGGTCCATTCCGAGCAGGAGACCAGGCCGTGAATGGCCTGAATGCTCGCCTGGATCGGCTCGTTCGAGAAGAGCGGCGCGCTGTTGCCGCCGCACTCGACAAACGTCATGCGCGACACCATCGGATAGCGCCCGAGCGTGTCGAGCGAGAACTGGAGCGGCCGCCGTACCAGCCCGTGGATCACGAGGCGGTGTCTGTCCGGGTCGATGTCCGGGTTGCCCGAGTGCGAGATCACGAAGTGCAGCCCGTTCGGCGTGAAGGTGCCGTTGATCAGATGGTGCGGCGTGCGCCCGTGCCCCGTGCGCGGCTCGCCCTTGGGATTGGACAGCGTCCGGGCAACGGGCTTCTCGAACCGCGACGGCGTGCCGTACTCCTGGATCAGATTCCCGGCCGTCCGGCTCCACGGCTCGTCGGCAAGCTGCTGGGCGGCCGCCGTCTCGCTCAGCGTGTAGCCGGTCATCGCCGCGGCAAGAGTCGCACCGCCTGTGAGAAACGCCCGGCGGTGGAGCAATCCGTTGCCGGCCACGACCTCCAGGTCTTTCATCTCTTGCCTCGTCTCGTTGCGTGACATCGCGTCCTCCCAAGCACTGCCTACCGCTTACTGCCTACCGCCTACTGCCTACTGCCCGCACCTGACCCATGCTCAGTCGAGCGGCTCCACCTTGACGATCGAGGCGCCCAGATTGTTGCCCACCCAGAACGTGGGCGGATTCGTCGAATTGTCCACGTTGACGCGGCGGATATTGGTCGCCCTCGGCAGCAGGTAGTCGACCATCTCGCCGGTTCTGGTGTTCAGGCGCACGACGCGGTCGTTGTTCATGCCGCCGCCCCAGGCATAACCGGCGTTGTCGGCAATGGCGTCATAGACGTTGGTCCACGCAGTGGGCGCGGCCCATTCCTGGAACGTTTCCGCCCGCGTGTCGAACATCCCGATCCGGTTGCCGCGGAATTCCGCGAACCAGAGCCGATCCTGCGCGTCCATGTGCCCGCGGCGGGGGCCCGAATTCGGGGTCGGCGTCGGATACGGCGTCACTTTCTTCGTCTTGCCGTCGACCTTGATGATGTAGGTGCCGTTCAGATTCATCCCGTAGAAGTTGTTCTTCGAATCCGACGCCACGCCGTAGGAGCTGAGCTGTCGAATGATGGGGGAGTCCTTGGGGAGGCCCACCGAGTAGTCGATCGCCTTCCACTGGCCGGTCTTCACGTCCACCTGGTATTCATCGTCGCCGCCAATCCACACCTGGCCGTCGACGTCGTGGTTGACCGGCATGACCATCGCAATGCGCGCCTCGTCGCGGTCGCGGAAGGTGGGCGAGCCCCACGTCTGGAAGGTCCTGGCCTTGGTGTCGAACCGGGCCAGGCTGCCCTGGTACATCGTGCCCATCCAGATGTGGCCCTGCTTGTCGAACACCAGATCGAGCGAGCCGAGCGGCGCGCCGGGCTTGGTGACGGGCATCGGGTATTCGACGACTTTGCCGGTTTTCGGATCGAGCATCCCGAGGACGTGCGAGCCGAAGTCGGCGTACCAGATCATCCCGGCGGCGTCGGCGGCGGCATCGTGCGGCAGCGTCTCTGGGCGCGGCAGGTCGTATTCGGTGATGATGACGCGCGTCGACTTGCCCGTGGGCCGCGGAAGCGTCTTCAGCGGATAACGCCAGGTGGGTCCGGCGCTCAGATTGACCGAGGCGAGATATTCGGCCGTGGGCGAAACACGCGACTGCTGTACGGGCCGCTCGCCTTCGCGACCCGCGCCCATGTCGTCGCGGACCGGATTCGCGTACCCGCCGCCATGCGTATTGGGCCGCAGCTGCGGGCGCGTCATCGTGCTGCCCTGCGAGTAGCGCCCCATGCGCTCGATGATGGGCGCAAACTGCGCGGCGGTGTAGCGCGACCGGACGATCGGCTGCAGGCTGTGGCACTGCGTGCAGTTCAGCAGCCCGTTCTTCATGGCCGCGTCTCCGGGCCAGCTCATGAACCATTCGCCGTTCGAGAGCTGCGCGGCCAGGTCCTGGGTCTTGCGCAGCTTCAGATCGAGCTGCGCGGTGTGCTGCGCCGCGATCGTGGCGGCGCCGGGACCCTCGAGGTCGTAGCCCACCGCCCGGATGCCAATCGCGTACGCGCCCGGCTCCAGCCGGGTGCGCGGAAAGCTGTAGCGGCCGCTCGCGTCGCTCACCACCGTGACGGTCATCGTGGAGCCGGCGCGCCTGGCGCTGACGAGCACGCCTTCCAGCGCCCCTTCTTCCTGCGAGGTGACCAGGCCGGTCAGCGCGGCGGACGAGGACTGGGCCGAGGTTGAAGTCATGACGGCCGACGCCAGCGCCGCGGCGGTCAGTCCCAGGGCCAGTGCGAAGACGTTTCTGAGAAGCACGCGCCACCTCCCGGTTTCAGGCGCCTATGATGGACCTTCGCCCGCATCCGGCGCAAGGCCGTAGTGTCCGGCTTCGTACGTAGTGTCCGGCTTTAGCCGGACCAAGTGAATAGAATGCTGTGCATGCTCATCGACGCCCACGGCCACTACACGACGGTCCCCGCTGGCCTGCGTGTGTTTCGGGCTCTCCAAATCTCGCAGATGGGGAAGCCGGTCAAGAAGGCCGTGAACATCAGTGACGAGGAGATACGCGCGTCGCTCGACAGGGGACAACTGAAGCTGATGGACGAGCGGGGCATCGACCTGATGCTCTTTTCGCCCATGGCGTCGGCCATGGGGCATCACTTCGGCGGCGCGCGCATCAGCCGCCACTGGACCGAGGTCAACAACGAGCTCGTGCACCGCGCGTGCAGGCTGTACCCGAATCGATTCGTCGGCGTCTGCTCGCTGCCGCAGTCGCCGGGCGTGAGCCCGCGCGAGTGTGCGGAGGAGCTGGAGCGGTGCGTCACCGAGCTCGGCTTCGTCGGGTGCAACCTCAATCCGGACCCGTCGGGCGGCTACTGGTCGGACCCGCCGCTCGGCGACGAGTGGTGGTATCCGCTTTACGAGACGCTCCAGGCGCTGGACGTGCCGGCGATGATTCACGCCTCGGCCACCTGCAATCCCGCGTTCCACACCGTCGGCTCGCACTATCTGAACGTCGACGCCACGGCGTTCCTGCAGTTGATGGAGTCGCGCGTCTTCCAGGACTTCCCGAAGCTGCGCTTCATCCTGGCGCACGGCGGCGGCAACATCCCGTACCAGGCGGCGCGGTACCGGGCGCTCGGCATCATCCACGGATGGGAGCCGTTTGACGACTTCGTCAAGCGGTTCTACTGGGACACCACCGTCTACAGCCAGGAGGCGATGGAGCTGCTCATCAAGGTGGTGGGCGTCGACAACATGATCTACGCGTCCGAGATGCTGGGCGGCGTCAACGCGACCAATCCGGCCACCGGCCGCTCGTTTGACGACAACAAGGGCCTGGTTGACGCCGTCCCGTGGCTCACGGCGCAGGACCGGACGAAGATTCTCGAGACCAACGTCAGGAAGGCATATCCGCGTCTCGCCGCGCCTGAGGCTAAGATCTAGCGGCGCGTACGTAGTGTCCGGCTTTAGCCGGACCAGGGGGTGGAGAGTGTCAGAAAAGGTGCTGGCCGCGCTGAAAACCGGTCCAGCGACCACGGAGCTGCGCGAATTCGATCTGCCGGACATCGCCACGGACGCCGCGCTGATGAAGATGGAAGTGGCCGGCGTCTGCGGCACCGACGTCAGCCAGTACAAGCTGCCGCTGCGGGGCGCCCCGCTCATCATGGGGCACGAGAACGTCGGCTACCTCGCGAAAGTCGGCCGCGAGTTCGAGCAGCACAAAGGCTTCAAGGAGGGCGACCTCGTCTTTCTCGAGCACTACCTCCCCTGCGGCCACTGCGAGTGGGACCACATGGGCGAGTATCGCCACTGCGCCGCCACCGAGTGGTTCTACGACCCGACGGCGATCCGCTACGGCTACACCTCGCTTGATATTGCTCCCGGGCTGTGGGGCGGCTTCAGTCACTATGTGTACCTGCCGCTCAACGCCGTCCTCCACAAGGTGCCCGCGGGCCTCTCCGCGGAGGAAGCCGGTCTGGCCACGCCGATGTCGAACGGCATTCAGTGGACGCTCCTGGACGGCGGCGTCGGCTATGCCTCGACCGTCCTCATTCAGGGTCCCGGCCAGCAAGGACTCTGCTGCGCGATGGCGGCAAAGCAGGCCGGCGCCGACCGCATCATCGTGACCGGCACCTCCAGGGATGCACGCCGGCTGGAGGTGGCCAGGGCGGTCGGTGCGGACGCGGTCGTCGATGTACAAAAGGAGGATGCGCTCGCGCGTGTCCTCGAGATCACCGGCGGGCGCGGCGTCGATGTGGTGGTCGATTGCACCGCCGGCGCTGGTACGTCCGCGGTGCTGCTCGGTATCGAGGCCACCAAGCGGCGCGGCGGGACGATGGTGGTACAGGGGGAGGGGAATCAGACGTTTCCGGACTTCCCGATCGGCAGGCTCACCCGGAAAGGGATGACGCTCAAGAGCGCGCGCGGGCATTCCTATCGCGCAGTCGAGCTGGCGCTGCACGCGCTGGCCTCGCGGCGATTCCCGCTCGACCTGATCATGACGCACCGCTTTGGGCTGGCCGAGGTCGACTACGCGATCAAGTCGGTGGGCGGTGAAGGCGCCGCCGGTGCCATTCACGTATCCGTGATGCCGTGGACGTAACGCGCGACGTGCTCGACGACCTTGCGGCGGCGAGCCGCATCCTCGCCGACCAGGGCGTGTTCGACGCCGCCGGCCACGTCTCGATGCGCCACCCGGGCCGGGCCGACCGGTTTCTGATGTCGCGCTCGCTGGCGCCGGCGCTGGTGACCGCCGACGACATCATGGAGTTCACGCTCGACTGCGAGCCGTGTGACGCCCGCGGGCGCAACCCGTTCATCGAGCGGCACCTCCACGGCGGGATCTACCGCGCGCGGCCCGACGTGATGGCGGTGGCGCACGGCCATTCGCCGTCGGTGGTCCCGTTCGGCCTGGTGGCGACGCCGATGCGCGCCACCTATCACAATGCGGCGTTTCTGGCGGCGGGCGTGCCGGTCTTCGACATTCGCGCCGCCTTCGGCGCCACCGACATCGTCATCAACAGCGCCGAGCGGGGCGCCGCGCTGGCCGAGGCGCTGGCGGACAAGTCGGTCGTGCTGCTGCGCGCCCACGGCTTTGCGGCCGTCGGACCGAGCCTGCAGGTGGCGGTGTTCCGCGCCATCTTCACCGAGATCAGCGCGCGCGTGCAGCTTCAGGCGGCCGCGCTCGGCGGGCCGATCGCCGCGCTCGACGCGGAAGAGGGCCGCAAGGCCGACGCCATCAATCTCGCCACGGTCGGACGGTCGTGGGAGCTGTGGAAGAGGCGGGTTATATGAAGCAGCAGCTCGTCGACGCGATTCGCATGCTCGAGCGCGCCGGCTACATCGATCACAACGGCCACGCCAGCGCACGGCGCGACGCGGGCTCCTTCTACATCAACTCGGGGGCGTCGGTGCGCGGCGCCCTGACCGTCGCCGACCTCGTCACCGTGGATCTTGACGGCGCGCTCGTCGAGGGCACGGCAAAGCCGCCGCTCGAGTTCCACATCCACTCCGAGGTGTACCGCGCGCGGCCCGACGTCAACGCCGTGATGCACACGCATCCGCAGTGGTCGACGTTTCTTACCATGACCGGCGTCAAGTACCAGCCGGTGTACGCGCAGGGCGTGCTGCTGGGCGACATTCCGCTGCTCGACTCACCGCTCTCGGTGAACACCAAGCCGATGGGGGAGAAGCTGGCCGCCGCGCTCGGCCGCGGCCCGGCGGTCCTCCTCAAGGCCCACGGCGCCGTCGCCGTCGGCGCCGACATCGTCGAATGCTTCGCGCTGGCCGCCTACATCGAGGAGAACGCGTATCGCCAGTACATGGCGATGCAGATTGGCGAGCCGTACGTCTTCAGCGAGGCCGAGCAGAAGGCGAGCCGCGAGAAGCTCTGGACGCCGAGCCTCTTCAAGAAGACCTGGGATCACTATTACTCGAAGCTGTAGTGCTGGTCCGGCTCAAGCCGGACACTACGTACTCACAGCGTGGCTTCGACGACGGCGCGCAGGGCGGGCGTGATCTCCGGATCGATCCCGAACCACGCCTTCCATGCCGGCCGCACCTGGTGGAGCAGCATCCCCAGGCCGTCAACGGTGGGGTTGCCGCGCCGGCGGGCGGCGGAAAGCAGGGGCGTGTCCACCGGCACGTAGACGATGTCGCAGACGAGCGCGCGCGGCGGGAGCGTGTCGAGCGCGAGATCGAGCGGCGGCTGGCCGACCATCCCCTGGCTGGTCGTATTCACGAGCATCGCGGCGCCGTCCAGCGCGCGCTGGCGCTTGTCCCACGCAACGGCCTTGACAGACGGCCCGAACTCCCGCGCCAGCGCCTCCGCGCGCGCCAGCGTCCGGTTGATGACGCGAATCTCGGGCGCGCCCCGCTCCGCCAGGCTGTAGACGACGGCCCGCGCGCCGCCTCCGGCGCCGATGACGGCAACCGGGCCCGCCTCGGCGCGCCACGCCGGCTGCCGCTGCAGCACGTTCTGCACAAAACCGAACGCGTCGTTGTTGGTACCCGCCAGCGAGCCGTCCCGCTGCACGACGACGCAGCTGATGGCGCCGATGCGCCGCGCCACCGGATCCACGGTGTCGAGGATCGCGAGCGCGCGCTCCTTGTGCGGGATGGTCACGTTGCAGCCCGAAAAGCCGAGCGGCGCCAGCCCCCGCAGCGCCCCCGCGAGATTGTCGGGCGCGATCGCCAGCGGGACGTACGTCCCGGTCAACCCGTGCTGCGAGAACAGGTAGTTGTGGATGACCGGCGAGCGCGAGTGCATCACCGGCCACCCCATGACGCCGGCCAGCAGGAAACGATCGGGACTCGACATGTCGCAAGCATAATTCAGGGCTGCTTCTTGACTCCGTCGGCGGATCGGATATTCTTTGGCCGACCAGCGAAGGGCAGTTTCTTTTTATTCAACGCAATTTTCCTTCGTACACTGGGCGGGCCTGTGAAATCCGCTCGCGGTTCGTGTGTCACGTCGGCCTCCAGGAGCGCACCTGTCATGAACAGCACGGCGCGGCAGTCACGCTCCGGGACCGGTTTACCCCTTCGCGTGTCGCGACGCCGACAGTCGCGCCTGTCGAACAACGGCTGCCCGCCGGGCAGGCGCGGACCTCGTTCGGCGGGTGGGGCGTCTTGCGCAGCGCGACTTGAGGAGCCGTGACGGCGAGGAGGGTAAAACCGCTCTGCAGCGAGAGGACCGCGCCGCTCACGGAGCGGCGCGGATGGCCGAACGCACGGCGGAAGAGCGGTTTTTCCACGGCTCCGAACGGAGCGCGGAGCCAAGATGCCCTACCCGCCGGTCGCGCCGCCTCCAGACTCCCGACGAAGACCGGAGCGGGACGGCTCTACGGCAATCTGGAAACCGCTACGACGGGTTCGTCAGCCGGCGGCCGGCAATCCACACCGAGTGGATCTGCCGCGTGTTCCGGATGTCGGACAGCGGGTTCGCGTTCAACACGAGCAGGTCGGCGTGCTTGCCGGCCTGGATCGCGCCCAGCTGCTGCTCGAGCTTCATGACGCGGGCGGCGCCGCTCGTCGCGGCCACGAGCGCCTGCATCGGCGTCATGCCGGCCTTCACCATCATCTCGATTTCCACCTGCTCGAAGTAGCCCTGCCACTGTCCCAGGTTCGTGCCGGTGTCGGTGCCCAGGGCGATCTGCACGCCGGCATCCGACAGCGTCTTCAGGTTCCGGTTGGCCTGCTCGAGCGCCGGCTTGATGGCCTGGGCCTCCTTGTTGTTGCGGGTCTTCTCCTGCATGGCCGGATCGGTCAGCATCGTCATCTCCCGGCGATACACGTCAATATGCCGGAGGAAGAAGGGGTCCTTCAAAAACGCCGGCGTCGTCTCGTAGACGAACTGCGCCAGGTCGCGCGTCAGGGTCGGGATGTAGCCGACGTTCCGCCGTTTGATCTCGGCAATCACCGCCGCGTCCACGGGCTGGTCGCGCACGCTGTGGGCGATCACGTCCACGCCCTTGTCGAGCAGCCCCTTCGCGTCCTTCAGGTAGTACAGGTGCGCCGCCACCCTGAGGCCTCGCTTGTGCGCCTGGTCGATGAGGGCGCCGTACACCTCGGGCGTCATGTCATTGGGACCGCCGGTGATGTGAATCTTGATGATGTCGGCCTTCTGGTCCGCGTAGCGGTCCACGGCCGTTCGGGCCAGCTCCGCAGCCTTGATATCTCTCAGGCTCTGGCCGGCGACAAACACCCTCGCGCGATCGAGGGGGCCCTGTCCCTGTGCCTCGCGCAGCTTGACCGCATCTTCAAGGTCCTTTGCGCCGGCGCCCAGCACGACGACGGTGGTGATGCCGTAGTCGGCGTACACCCGGAGCTGCCCCGCCAGCTTGTCGCGGATCGGCCGGTTGGACGGATCCGCATTCAGGTGGCCGTGAGCGTTGATGAGCCCAGGCACGATCGTCTTTCCCGACATGTCCACCCGCGTGGCGCCGGCGGGAATCGTGACCGAGGCCCCCGTCCCGACGGCCCTGATGCGGCCGTCCGCGATGACGATCGTGGCTCCTTCGAGCGGTGCGGCGCCGGTGCCGTCAATGACGCGGGCCCCGGTCAGCGCGACCGTACCCGTGTTGGGTGCCTGTGCCAGCGAAGGTTGGAGCGTGAAGCCCGCCCACGCCAGCCATGTGCCCACGAGAACCGCCGCCAGACGCATAGAGATGCGAATCATGGTGGGTAAATTACCACATATCGACGTTGGCGCCCGGCTACAGCATAATTCCAACGATCGACGGCAGGAGACCATTCGTGGCGTGGCTCCTCGGAATACCAACCGGGCCGCTCCGTTGTCGCGGCCCGCAGTTCGCACGTGGAGGCTGGTTGTGAGCGATACTCAATCAGCTCGAACGGTCCACTAGATGCTCAGGAAAGAACAGAACGACCTTCTGACGCAGACGGGGCCCGGCACGCCCCTGGGGCGCCTCTTTCGCAGCTACTGGATTCCGGCGCTGCTGACTGAAGAGCTGCCCGAGAACGACTGTCCGCCGGTGCGCGTGAAGCTGCTCTCGGAGCGGCTGATCGCGTTTCGCGACACGAAGGGCCGCCTGGGACTCATGGACGAGTTCTGCGCGCATCGCGGCATCTCGCTCTGGTTTGGCCGCAACGAGGAGTGCGGCCTCCGCTGCCCGTACCACGGCTGGAAGTACGACGTCACGGGCGAGTGCGTCGACATCCCGTCGGAGCCGGAGGACTCCCGCTTCGCCAGGAAGGTCAAGCTGACGTCGTATCCGCTCGTCGAGCGTGGCGGCGTGCTGTGGACCTACATGGGCCCGGCCGGGAAGCAGCCGGCGCTCCCCGAGTGGGAGTTCGCCACGGTGCCCCCCGCACAGTCGTACATGTCCAAGCGCCTGCAGGAGTGCAACTGGCTGCAGGCGATGGAAGGGGGGATCGACTCGAGCCACGTCTCCTTCCTCCATCGCGGCGATATCAACTCCGACCCGCTGTTCAAGGGCGCGCGCGGCAACCAGTACAACCTGGGCGACCTGAGGCCGGTCTTCGAGGTGGTCGAAAGTCCCGGCGGGCTCTACATCGGCGCGCGCCGCAACGCCGAGAGGGGCAACTACTACTGGCGCATCACGCAGTGGGTGATGCCGTCGTTCACGATGATCGCCCCGCGCGGCGGCCATTCGGTGCACGGCCACTTCTGGATCCCGATCGACGACGAGAATTGCTGGACGTGGAACTTCGACTACCACCCCACGCGCCCGCTGACCGACGCCGAGGTGGCGGCGATGCGCGCCGGCAAGGGGATCCACGCGAAGATCATCCCCGGCACCTTCCGCCCGGTGGCCAACAAGGACAACGACTACCTGATGGATCGCGAGGCGCAGCGCGCCGGCCGCACCTACAGCGGCATCGAGGGGTTCGCCATGCAGGACCAGTCGCTGCAGGAGAGCATGGGGCCGATCGTCGACCGCACGAAGGAGACGCTGGTCCCGACCGACAGCGGCATCATCATGGCGCGGCAGCGGCTGCTGCGCGCGGCCAGGGCGCTCGTCGAGCAGGACATCGTGCCGCCCGGCGTCGATCCGGTGCACCAGCGGGTGCGCTCGGCCTCGGTGGTGCTGCCGCCGGACCAGCCGTACAAGGACGGCGCGCGCGAGGCGTTGATCGCGCATCCGGGCGTGGCGCCGGCAACCGTTTAAGAGATGCTCACGGAATCCGCGCGCATGAGCTCGGCCGCGGAAGCACGCTTCCGCCTGGCCTCGCCCGCCTCGTGCGCGCGCGTGGTCGCGGTGGTGGCGCTCGACCCGGCGTGCGACGACGTGCTCGCGCGGCTGGCCGAGAAATCCTGGGGCGGCGTGAGGTTCTTTCCCGCCTCGGCGGCCGCCGAGCGCGCGGTGCTTGACGAGGTGGCGGCCGGCGATCTGGTGGTGATGGTCGCTTCCGCGGGGGCCGATGCCTCGGCGGCGGGGCTCATCGGCCGGGCGTGCAGCGACCGGCGCGTGCACACGGCCACCTTCGTGATTCGCGCGGCGTCGGTCAGCGACGAGGTGCTCTCGAACACGCTGTCGCAGGTGCGGCCCTGGTCGCTGATGGTCGTCATCGCCAGCGAAGACGACTACGTCGAGGACATCCTCAGGTCCTTCCGGTGACCGTCCGGCACGCCTCGAGCCCGGCAAACGTCCGGCCGGGCGCGGCCATCACGAACCGGTAGCCCTCGTCCATCACCGTCTGCGCGTTTGTCGCATCGACGTGCGGGTGGCCGCACGCGACGCCGTGCTCGGCGCAGACGCGCCGGATGGCCGTCATCGCCTCGACGACGGCGGGATGGTCGTACTGCCGCGGATAGCCGAGGCTCTGCGAGAGATCGCCTTCGCCAATGAGCACGACGCCGATGCCGGGCACCTTCTTCAGAATGAGCGGCAGGTTGTCGATGGCCCTGGCGTGCTCGCACTGGATGACCACCAGAATCTCGCCGTGCGGCGCAAGCGGCCACACGTCCGCCCTGGCGTAGTATTCCTGCGGCGTCAGCCCCCAGTAGCGCGCCGCGTGCACGGGGTTGTCGCCGCGCTGCCCCTCGGGCTCGAAGCCTCTGGCCGACCGCGGCCGAGGGTACCGGCACGACGCCACCGCGTTGTAGGCCTCGTCCACCGTGCTCACGTGCGGCCAGACGACGCCGAAAAAGCCGACGTCGAGCACCTGCTTGGCGAGCCACTGATTCAGGTCGCCTCCGTTGGCGGGGATGCGGACCAGCGGGGTCACGGCCGGCACGATCGATCCGCGATCGAGGATCTGCCGCCGGTTCAGCATGTACTGCAGGCAGTCGCGCAGATCCTTGATGTCGTAGGGATTGTGCTCCGTCTCGAAGACGACCGCGTCGTACGCCGTGGCCGACAGCGCCACGGCGCTGTCGATGGAGGGCGGAGAGAAGGTCGCGATGGGAACCTTCCCCTCGGCGAGGAGACGGATGACATTATTGAGGCGCGGCGTCTCGGTCATTCCGCATAGTACTCTGCACCCCGCCGCGCAGGCATGCGCGGCGGGGCCCCGCGGGGACCGGAAGGGGGTACGTGAAGAGCAAGGTGACGGTGGCCGCGCTCCAGCAGATGAAGCGCGACGGACGCAAGATCGTCGGCGTGGTGGTGTACGACTATCAGATGGCGCAAATCGTCGATCGCGCCGGCGTCGACATCGTCTCGGTGGGCGACTCGGTGGGCGTCAACATGTGGGGGCAGGCAAGCGAGCTCGAGGTCACCCTCGATCAGATGCTCCTGGCGTGCAGGGCGGTCCGGCGCGGCGTCGCACGGGCGCTGGTCAGCTGCGACGTCCCGTACGGGCCGCTGCAGCAGGGGACCGACGCGGCGCTGCGCGCGGCGACGATGCTGGTCGAGGGTGGCGGCGCCGACATGCTGAAGCTTGACGCTGCGGCCGAGTTCCCCGACGCCGTGCGCGCCATCGCGCGCGCGGGCATTCCCGTGTGGGCGCAGTTCGGCATCACGCCGCACACGGCGACGAAATACGGGTCGACATCCATCCCCGAGCTGGCCGCGGCCAGCAAGGACGAGTTCGTGGCGGAGGCGACGCTCCTGGAAAAATCGGGCGCGTCGCTGCTGGATTTCACCAACTCCGGGCCGGTGGCCGGGCCCGCCGTGACGCGCGCGGTTGCGATCCCCGTCATCGGCGGCCTTGGGGGAGGGCCGTGGCTGGACGGCCGCGTGCGCGCCGTGATGGGCGCCATCGGGTATCTGGCGGCGGCGCTTGACGACACCACCGAGCGCTACGCGAACGTGGCGCGGGTTGCGCTCGACGCCGTCACGACGTACGCGGCCGACGTGCGCGAAGGGCGCCAGATTCGCGGCAGATAACATGCCAACAACCCTCATCGACGGCATCACCACGCGCTACGAGGTGGTTGGCTCCGGTCCGCCGCTGCTGATGTGCGCGCCCGGAGGCTTCGATGCGACGGTGGAGAAGTGGACCACGCAGGGCATCTACGCGCGCATCAGGCCCGTCGAGCACCTCTCCACGCAGTACACCTGCATCCTGTTCGACCGCCGCGAGAGCGGCGAGTCGGGCGGCCGTGTCGAGGCGATCTCGTGGGGGCATTACGCCGCGCAAATGAAGGGGCTGCTCGATCACCTGAAGATCCCGCGTGCCCACCTCATGGGCGCGTGCATGGGCTGCTCGCCGGCCGTGGCGTGTGCGGTGGCGTATCCCGAGGTCACGCTGAGCCTGGTGCTCTACTGGCCGGTTGGCGGCGCGCACTACCGGATCAACAGCCATCTGCGGTTTGCCGAGCACCTCGCGTACGTCCGGCAGCAGGGACTCGGACGCGTTGTGTCGCTCGTGCAGGCCGACGGCAAGCCGTTCAATCAGGACACGCGCGGGGGGCCGTGGGCGTCGGTCGTCCGGTGCGACGCCGACTTCGCGCGCGCGTACGCGCGGCACGACGTGGCGCGCTACACGGCGCTCGTCGCCCAGATGCGCGACAACCTGTTCGATCGCGACACCGCTCCTGGCGCCGAGCCCGAGGATCTGCTCCGGCTCGACATGCCCGCGCTGATCGTGCCCGGGCACGACAAGACGCACGCGACCTCGGCGGCGCGGTATCTGGAAGAGTGCCTGCCGCGCGCCGAGTACTGGGACGCGACCCCGGAGAATCAGACCGAGGCCACCGCGCCCTCGCGGCTCCTGGAATTCTTACGTAATGTCCGTACGTAGTGTCCGGCTTCGGACTTCCAACCTCGTACGTAGTGTCCGGCTTCAGCCGGACCCCGCCGCGTCACGCCGTCAGCGCGTGCGTGTTGCGTGGAAACAGCTCTTCGACCGCCACCGGCCGTGAAATGATCCCCTGCTCGGCGGCGTGCTGGACGACGGCCTCGAGCATCCGTCTGTTCGGCGCGATGCCGTACGGCAGCGGGTCGCCAATCATCTCCATCACCCGTTGAAACACCGCATCGTCTTTGGATGGCTCTGTGACCTCGCCGGCCGCCAGACGCCGGACGTAAAGCCGTTTCGCCTCGGCAAACGCGTGGAAGATGTCCGGCGCCAGCGTCGGATGCGCGCTCAGCAGCTCGTCCTTCACCACGACCGTATGGTTGATGGGGTAGTGGCCGCGCTCGCGGAGCGCGTCGAAGCCCGCTTCTCTGGCGTTGGGGATGAGGGGCTTGATGTTGGGCGAGTCGATCTGGACGCCGATGGCGGCGGGAACCTCTCCCGATACGACCAGGTCCTCGAGCTTCTGTCCCTTCTCGATGGGCACGACGTTTTTCGGCGGCTGCCACTCGGCCACGTGCTCGTCCCCGGACAGCACCCACGTGATGCGCTTGAGGTCCACGCCGTACTGGTGCTGCAGGATGCTGCGCGCCCAGAGACCCGTGGTGACGGTATAGCCGCGATTGACGCCCACCTTTCTGCCTTCAAGGTCCTTGGGGCTCTGGATCCCGGACGTCGTGTTGTAGACGATGGCGCCATGGTGGAAGGCGCGCATGGGAAAGATGGGCAGCGCCGTAAATCGCTTGCCATGCGCGCGCGCGCACAGGTACGTCGTGATCGCCATCTCGGAGATGTCGAACTCGAGTCCCCGCACCATGCGCCGGAACGCCTGGATGATGGCGGGCACCTCCTCGAAGTCGAACGCGAAGGTGCGAGGCGTGACGGTGCCGTCTTTGAGCGCCTGCGTGTGGCCGCGCGTCACGAGTGCCGTTTTCAGGTTCATGAGACTGTCGGTACGTAGTGTCCGGCTTTAGCCGGACCGCGCGAACGTGAACGACAGGAATTGTATTAGGATTCGATTCCTCCATGATCACGGACACCCTCGAGCAGCCCCCGGCCGTGCGCGTGGAGGGCACGGCCGTCTACCTGCTGAAGCTGCTGTCGGGCCCGATCGCCTTCGCGCTGGTGCTGGCCGCGCCGCTCGCGCTCTCCTATCAGGGACACGTCGTGCTGGCGACCTTTGCCTGCACGATCGTCTGGTGGATCGCCCAGCCGATCCCCTGGGCCATCGCGGCGATGCTGCCGTTTCTCGTCTTTCCCGCCGCCGGCGTCATGGACATCGCCGCGACGCTGCGGCTGTACGGGCAGCCGATCTTCTTCTGGATCATGGGCACGGTGCTCATGGGCTACGCCATCGAGAAGCACGGCCTCGCGCAGCGGATCGCGCTCGGCTTTCTCGCGCTGCCCGGCGTCGGAAGCAAGGCGCACCGGCTGACCTTCACCTACATGCTCATGGTCGGCATCGTCTCGATGGTCATTTCCGATGCCGCGACGGTCGCCATGATGATCCCGATCGGCATGTCGGTGGTGCGGCACGTCAGGGAAATGGCCGGAGGGGACGCGAATCGGAAGACCAACTTCGGCAGCTTCATCACCCTGGGGACGCTCTACGGTGCCGTCGCCGGCGGCACGGCGACGATGATGGGCGTGCCGCACAACGGCATCGCCGTCTCGATGCTCGAACGGTTTACGGAGCGGCAGCTCGGGTTTTTCGAATGGATGGTCGTCGGCGTGCCGGTCTTCCTGGCGCTGCTCGTGACGTTTTTCGCGGTCCTGTGGGCGCTCGTGCCTCCGGAGATGCGCGACCTGCCGACCGGCGAAGCCTTCATCCGCGCCGAGCGGGCAAAGCTCGGATCGCTGCGGCCGAACGAGCGGCGCGTCCTGTTCGTCTTCGCGGTGATGGTGCTGCTCTTCATTCTGCCGGCGCTCGTCGGGGTCGTGCTGGGCGGCGATCATGCGATGACGCGTTCCACCAACCGCGTGCTGTCGATCTGGGTCGTGCCGCCCGTGGTGATGTTCCTGCTCTTCGGGATCCGTTCGACCGAGCCCGGCACGGCGCTCCTCACGTGGAAGGACGCGGAGCGGCAGACGCCGTGGAACATCATGATCCTCGTCGCCGCCGGGGTCGGCATGACCGATGCGCTGGCCGAGCTCGGGTTCATTGAACTGGTGGGCGGCGCGGTCGGCAGCCTCGGGATTGGCCCCACCCTGCTGCCGTACCTTGCGGCCGGGCTCACCGCCGTCACCACCAACATGATCTCCGGCGTCGCCGCCGCGACGCTGTACTGCAGCATCTTCATTCCGGCAGCGGCGCAGATTGGATACAACCCCGCGTCCATGGCGATCCTGATCGCCAACGTCGCCGTGGGCGTCGCCTTCCCGTGGGCCGGCGCCACCTCCGCCACCGCGTTTGCCGGCGGCGAAATCGACATGCAGCGGATGGTCCGGATCGGCATTGTCGCCGTCGCGACCTTCAGTGTCGTCGTGGCCACCATGCACCTTGTTATCGCGAGATTCCTGTGAACGTACCCAAAGACGCGCTCGAAGAATTGGTCACGGCCAACCGCATCCTGGCGCGGGAAGGGGTCGTCGACTCGTTCGGCCACGTGAGCATCCGCCATCCCGCGGCCCCGAGCCGCTTTGTCATGTCGCGCGCCCGCGCGCCCGAGTGCATCGAGGTCGAGGATCTGATGGAGTTCACGCTCGAGGGCGCCCCCGTCGACGCCGGGGGGCGGAAGGCGTACTCCGAGCGGTTCATCCACGGCGCCATCTACGAGGCGCGTCCCGACGTCCGCGCGGTGGTCCACAATCACAGCCCCGGCGTCATTCCCTTCGGCGTCACCGGAGTGCCGCTGCGGCCGGTGATGCACATGTGCGCGTCGATGGGCACCGACATCCCGACCTGGGACTCGCGCACGCGTTTCGGCGACACGAATCTCCTGGTCACCAGCATGGAGATGGCTCGCGATCTGGCCGCCGCCCTGGGCAGCCGGCCGGTGGCGCTCATGCGCGGACACGGCTGCGTCGTCGCGGGCGGCTCGCTCCGCGACGTCGTGTTCAACTCGGTGTATCTCGAGCTCAACGCCGAGCTGCAGATGAAAGCCCACGCCCTGGGCGAGGTGACCTTCCTCAGCGACGGAGAAGTGCGGGCCATTCTCAGCACGCGTGCCTCGTTCACGTACGAGCGCGCCTGGGAGCGCTGGTGCCGGAGAGCCGGACGTCCCTACGACGGCCGGCCGATGGAAGGGCCGCTGGCAAGCCTCTGATACCCTAGTCCGTTCCATGCCCGACAGCCCGGACAAGAAGCGTCCGCATACCCTCGAGGATCACGTCCTCGGCGTCGACCCGATGCACTCGCACGAGGACGGGGAGTCGGACCACGACCACGATCACGACCATGACGACCTCGGCGTCGAGTACGACCCGACGACGACGAGCTTGTGGCTGCAGGACAACATCACGCTGCTATCGGTCGGGATCGATATCGGGTCGGCGGGGACGCAGGTCATCTTCTCGCGCGTGCAGCTGCGGCGCCTCTCGGAGGAGCTGACGAGCCGCTACTTCGTTGTCGAGCGCGAGACGCTCCACCAGTCGCCGGTGGTGCTGACGCCGTACCTCAGCGAGGAGCGCATCGACGACCAGGCGATCGGACGAATCATCGACGAGGCGTACGAGGCGGCGGGCGTCCATCCCGACAAGGTCGATACCGGCGCGGTGATCCTGACCGGCGAGGCGCTGCGCCGCGAAAACGCCCAGGCGATTGCCGACGTGCTGGCGGAGGTCGGCGGCGAGTTCGTGTGCGCGACCGCCGGGCACCACATGGAGTCGATGCTGGCCGCCTACGGCTCGGGCGCCGCCAAGGTGTCGCACGACCTGGGCGCGCCCATTCTCAACGTCGACATCGGCGGCGGCACCACCAAGCTCGCGCTCGTGGACAACGGTACCGTCGTCCACACGGCGGCGCTGCACCTGGGCGGCCGGCTTGCCGTCATCGACGCGGAGGGGCGTCTCACGCGGCTCGATCCGGCCGGCCGGCGGCTGGCGGCGCTTGCCGGGTGCCGGTGGACGCTGGGCGAGACGGTGAGCGACGCGGACCTCGATCGCGTGACGGCGTGGATGGCCGACGCACTCGTGGCGGCGCTCACCGGGGAGGCGCCGCCGCCGGAGGTGGCGGGGTTGTGGCTGACCGAGCCGCTTGGCGTGGTGGGCGGCATCCAGGGCGCGATGTTTTCGGGCGGCGTCGGCGAGTACGTCTACGGGCGCGAGGCCCGCGACTTCGGCGACCTCGGCCTCCGCTTCGGCCGCGCCATTCGCGACCGAGTGGCGGCGGGGCGCCTGCCGTTTCCGCTGCTCCCCGCGGGCGAGTGCATCCGCGCCACCGCGCTCGGTGCCTCCGAGTACAGCGTGCAGCTCTCGGGCAACACCATTTACATCTCGAGCCCCGGGGAGCTGCTGCCGCGCAGAAACCTGCAGGTGATCCAGCCGCAGGTGCGGCTCGGCGACACGGTTGACCCGTCGGCAGTGACGGCCGCCATTCAGCACCACCTGGAGAGCTTCGATCTCGTCGACGGCGAAGCGGAGGTGGCGCTGGCGTTCCGCTGGCGCGGCGCGCCCGCCTACGCCCGCATCGCCGGCCTCGCCCGCGGCATCGTGGACGCGCTGCCGCGCACGATCGCGCGGGGGAAGCCGCTCTTCGTGGTCCTCGACGGCGACGTGGCGCAGACGCTTGGAGCCATCCTCAAGGAGGAGCTGAAGATTGCCTCCGAGGTGCTGGTGCTCGACGGCATTGCGCTCTGGGATTTCGACTACATCGACCTGGGCCGCGTGCGGATGCCGTCGTTCACCGTGCCGGTGACGATCAAGTCGCTCGTCTTCGGCGCCGACCCGCGCATCCCGCATCAACATCCGCATCACCACGATCACGGACACCATCATCACGGGCATCACCATCACGGACATGAGCACGGCCACGACCACTAACATGCGTGGCGGGTGGCGCCGGGTGGGGCCGCCCCGGCCGCCGCGCAGGCGCCTCAGCCGTGATCATGTTTTTGGCGCCGCACGCCGGGGTCCCCGCCGCGCGGTTGTTGCGCGGTGGGGTGGCCGCGGCTGGGGCAACCCGGCGACAGGACCCGCCACGCAATGACGACGGTCACCGACTACGCGCCGGCAGGGCCGGTGACGAAGGCCCCATTCGACTGGAAGTGGGTCGTGATTGGCGCCTGCGTCGCCTTCACGGTGTACATCGCGGTCATCCCGCTCGGCTTCCTGATGTGGCAGAGCTTCCGCACGCCGCAGACCGCGGCCGCCGAGGCCGTGTTCACGCTGGAGAACTACGTGGCCGCCTACGGCACGCCCGAAACGCTGGCGCTGTTCTGGACCTCGGTGCGGTTTGCCTCCGGCACGGCGCTCTTTGCGCTGCTGCTCGGTACGACGCTCGCGTGGATGAACGAGCGCACCAACACGCCGTTCAAGGGCCTCTTCTTCGCGCTCTCGCTCATCCCGCTCGTCATCCCCTCGATCCTCTTCACGGTGGCGTGGATTCTGCTCGCCAGCCCGCAAATCGGCATCGTCAATCTGGTGATTCAGGGATGGCTCGGCCTCGAGGAGCCGCTCTTCGACATCTACTCGCTGCCCGGGATGATCTGGGTGGACGGGCTGCACTACTCGCCGATGGCGTTTCTGCTGATGACGGCCGCGTTTCGCGCCATGGATCCGTCGCTCGAGGAGTCGGCCACGATGAGCGGCGCCAACATCTTGCAGGTGGCGTGGCGCGTGACGCTCAGGCTCACCTGGCCCGCCATCGTCGCCACCGTGCTCATCCTGTTCGTGCGCGCGATCGAGTCGTTCGAGGTGCCGGCGCTCCTGGGGCTGCCGGTGGGCATCGAGGTGTTCACCTCGGCCATCTACCAGGCGGTGCACCGGTACCCGAGCCAGGTGGGGCTTGCATCGGCCTACGCGGTGGCGCTCCTCGTCATGACGACCGGGGGTGTCTATTTCGTGTCGCGGCTCTCGAGCCGCGGATCGAAGTACGCCACGATGACCGGCAAGGGATTCCGCCCGCGGCAAATCGACCTCGGCCGCTGGCGGTGGCTCACGGCGGCCATCTTCGTCGTCTACTTCCTGCTCATCGTCGTGCTGCCGTTTGCCGTGCTCCTCTGGTCGTCGTTCCAGCGGTTCTACTCCGTGCCCTCGATGGAGGCGCTGCAGAACCTCACGCTCGACCCGTACCGGTTCATCCTCAGCTATCCGAACCTCACGCGCACCGTGCTCAACAGCCTGATGCTCTCGTTCGGCGCGGCGACGATCGTGATGCTCGTGACGTCGGTCATCTGCTGGCTCGTGGTGAAGACGACGTTTCCGGGGCGGTGGCTGCTCGACAACGTCGCCTCGCTGCCGATCGTGTTCCCCGGGCTCGTGCTCGGCCTGTCGATCATGATCTTCTACCTCAACGTCGACATCGGCGTGTACGGCACGATCTGGATCATGCTCATCGCCTACATCACGCGCTTCATGCCGTACGGGCTGCGCTACAGCACGACGTCGATGGTGCAGATCCACAAGGAGCTCGAGGAGTCGGCGGCCATGTGCGGCGCGTCGTGGGGGACGACGTTCCGCCGGATCATTCTGCCGCTGCTCAAGCCCGGTCTCGTCGCCGGCTGGATCTACGTGATGATCGTTTCCATTCGCGAGCTCTCCACGTCGATTCTGCTGTACAGCCCCGACACCCAGGTCGTCTCCATCGTGATCTGGGAGCTATGGGAGAATGGCCAGTACGTCGAGCTGTCGGCGCTTGGCGTGCTCTTCATCCTCACCCTCTTCATGCTGGTGCTGGTCGCGCAGTGGCTGGGGCGGAAGTACGGAGTGAAGGAATAGTGTGTAGGAACAGCAGTTCGCACTTCTCGCTTCTCGGTGCTGGGTTCGTGTTCAGGTTCAGGGCGAACGTGAACACGAACCTGAACGTGAACCCGAACCGAGAAGTGAGAAGCGAGAAGTGTGAACGATGCTGAAAGTCGAAGGCCTGTACACCGAGTATCCGAGCGACCACGGTCAGGTCGTCAAAGCCGCGCAGGACGTCAGCTTCACGGTGGACGAGGGGCGTCTCTTCACGCTGCTCGGCCCGAGCGGCTGCGGCAAGACGACGACGCTGAGGTCGATTGCCGGGCTGGAGCGTCCGCGCGCGGGCGAGATCTCGATAAACGACCAGATCGTCTACTCCTCGTCGAAGAACATTTTCGTCGCGCCGAACCGCCGCGGCTTCGGCATGGTGTTTCAGTCGTACGCCATCTGGCCGCACATGAGCGTGTTCGAGAACACGGCGTTCCCCTTACAGGTACGCAGGCCGGGTCTTTTTGCACCCGGCGGCGGCCGCCTCTCGCGCAAGGAGATCCGCGACAAGGTCGCGCGCGTGCTCACCGCGGTGCAGCTCGACCAGCTGGCCGGGCGCGAGGCCACCAAGCTCTCGGGCGGCCAGCAGCAGCGGCTGGCGCTGGCGCGCGCGCTCGTGATGGAGCCGG
>Ga0209640_10001197_pt1 | contig 21632 bp, 18 predicted proteins | sample RifCSP10_1_FD_184018 | JGI IMG/M metagenome (GOLD analysis project Ga0209640, IMG submission 184018) | Soil microbial communities from Rifle, Colorado - Rifle CSP2_sed 10_1 (SPAdes) (version 2) | ecosystem: Environmental > Terrestrial > Deep subsurface > Rock core/Sediment | place: Rifle...
CCCGCAGCGGCTCGATCACTGGCGGATGGCGCCCCGATGGGCGCACCGCCGCACGGGCATGGCGCGCGGGCCCTGGCGGCTGTCGGGCCGCATCGCCCGTCGCGTCCGCGCCTGACTCGGTCGCCCCGTACGCTGGTGGGTGGCGGCCTCCCGTGAATGTGTGAGTGTCTGCCTTGGCATGCCAAGGCAGACACTCACACATTCCGACGTGGCGAGAGGGCCGAGAGGGCCGAGAGGGGCGTGGTGTGAGCGAGGTGCGTGACGCCGAAGTGATGTCGGTCGGGCCCGACGAGGTCGTCGTCACGTTCACCACCGACCCGGATGTGGCGGTGACGACACGCGTCGGCACGGCCGAGGTCACCACGACGGGGCCGCTGCACACCGCGACCGTCACGGGACTCGACGCGGCGACCGAGTACCCGATCACGATCGACGCGCATCTCGTCGAGACCGACGAGCGGTACCTGCCCGCGAGCGTCACGACGCTCGCCCGCCCGTCTGGGACGCTGCTGACCACCTTCGCCACGGTGAACGACGTGCACTTCGGAGAGGTCGAGTGCGGCCGCCTCGAGATGGGCGGCCAGGACCTCACGGGCGACGTCTTTGTTGCGGAACCGGGAGGCCCGCCCTATCCCGAGGTGATGAACCGAGCCGCGATCGCCGACATCGATGCGATCGCACCCGACGCCGTCGTCGCCAAGGGCGATCTCACCAACGAAGGGACCGAGGAGGAGTACGACGCGTTTCTCGCGGCGTACGGGCACTTCGGTGATCGGATGCACCACATTCGGGGGAACCACGACGCCGCCATCAGCGACTCGATCGCCACCACCGGCCCTTTCCTCGTCGAGCTTCCGGGTACGACGCTCGCCGTGCTCGACACGGTCCGCTTCCAACGGGAAAACGGCAAGATCACCACCGAGCAGTTGGCGTGGCTCGACGAGGTCGCGGGAGCAGCGACCCATCCGGTCTTCGTCTTCGGACACCACCATCCGTGGAGTCCCGAATCCAACACCCGCAGCGAGGGGTACTTCGGCATCAACCCCGACGACAGCGATGCGCTCATCAACCTCGTCGGCCGTCACGACAACATCGTCGGATACTTCGCCGGCCACACCCACCGCAATCGCGTGCGGCGGTTCGCGGCGGCGCGCGACGTTCCCTTTGCCGAGGTGGCCTGCGTGAAGGACTACCCCGGCTCCTGGGCGGAGTACCGCGTCTATGAGGGCGGCTACACGCAGATCCACCGGCGCGTCACCGCCACGCCCGCCCGCCGCTGGTCGGAGAAAACGCGTGGCATGTTCCACGGTCTGTATCGCGACTACGCGCTCGGACCCCTGGACTGGCGGTGCTTCGCGCACACGTTCTGACCATCGGCGAACGCGGTCGTCAAGGTCACGAAGAGGTGCCCGCGGCGCGACCGAGGGCCCCAGGGAGTTCGGTCAGCGAGTCGATCGTGATGTGCGCCCACCGGGCCGGCCCCTTCTTCGACTGGATCCAGCCCCACGGCCCCCGGCGGATAAAGACCGCCACCATGCCGGCGTCGCGAGCTGGGAGGACGTCGTTGTCGACGCGATCGCCCACGTAGGCAATCTGCTCCGGAGGCGCGCCGGCGGCCTCCACGACTTTGGCGAAGAACTCGGGCGACGGCTTCTCGACGCCCCACCGCCGCGAGGCCGCCACGAAATCCACGCCCAAGTCGAGGGTCTTGAGCGCGTCTTCGGCGCGCTCGGGCTGGTTTCCGGCGATGGCGATCCGGTGGCCTTGCGCGCGCAACGCTTCGAAGCACGGACGCACGTCGGCGTACAGGTCGTCGGCGTCGAACGCCCCGAACACGGGGTCTTCGGCCATCGCCGCGTCCACGTCGAATCCGGGGGAGAAAAACTCGAACACCTCGCGGTGAGGGCGGCCCCGCTCGATGAGGGCGCCGAGCGCCGCGTGGAAGTCAAAGGGACGAACGCCGAGTCGCTCTGCCCAGCGGGTCCAGATGCGGGCCTCCGAGACAATCGTCTCGCCCACGTCGAACACCACCACGCTCACGCCGCGCTCCATTCAGGGAAAGTAACCCGTACGCTGCGGCCGTGACTGAGTCGGCACCGCGGCAGGCCGCCGCGATCGCGGGCGCCACGGCGGCAGCCGTATCGCTGGGCGTCGCCGAGCTCGCGAGCGGTGCATCCCGCACCATCCCGTCGCTCGTGGTGTCCGTGGGCGATCTCGTCATCGATTACGCCCCGTTCGGCATCGTCGAGGGTGCCATCTCGATCTTCGGCACCAACGACAAAAAGGCGCTCATCGTCGGGACGGTCGTGCTCGCCGTTCTCCTCGGCTCGGCGTTGGGTCGGGCGTCGATCGCGCGCCCACGCGCGGCCCGGGCGGGCTTCGGCGCGTTCGGACTGCTCGGCGCCGTCGCCGCGTGGCGCCAGCACGATGCGTCGACGCTACTCCCAGCGCTCGCGTCGCTCATCGCGGTCGCGGCGGGTGTCGCGACCCTCGGCGTGCTGCTCTGGGTGCACCGGCGCGCAACCGAGCCCGGCGCGGCGACAACGCAGGCGGTCGATCGCCGGGCCTTCCTCGGACTCGCGGGCGCCGGCGTGGTGGTGGGGTCCGCCGCTGCCCTCGCGGGTGCTCGATGGCGGAGGCGGTTTCGGGTCGAGGGCGCCCGCCAAGCCGTTCGGCTCCCGTCTCCCGTGCGGGCCGACGCCGATGTCGCCCCCGCCGCGATCACCGGCGTTGAGGATCTCACCCCCCTTGTCACACCCAACGACCGCTTCTACCGGATCGATACCGCCATCCTCGTGCCCCAGGTCGAGCCCGACAGCTGGACGCTCGAGGTCGGTGGCCGCGTCGACCGTCCGTTCGAACTGACGTACGCCGAGTTGCTCGACCTCCCGATGGTGGAGGAGTACGTGACCCTCGCCTGTGTGTCGAACGAAGTGGGTGGAAAGCTCGTCGGAACCGCCAAGTGGCTCGGCGTGCCGCTCGCCGAGATCCTCGACCGGGCGGGGCTTCGGCGCGACGCCCAGCAGGTGGTCGGCCGATCGGTGGACGGGTTCACCGTGGGCTTCCCGATCGAAGCGGTGGCGGATGGTCGCACCGCCCTCGTTGCGGTCGGGATGAACGGCGAGCCGCTGCCCGTGGTGCACGGGTTCCCCGCCCGCCTCGTCGTCGCCGGCCTCTACGGCTATGTCTCGGCGACGAAGTGGCTGTCGGAGATCGAGCTGACCGCGTGGGACGACTTCGATGCGTACTGGATCCCGCGGGGCTGGGCCAAAGAGGCGCCGGTCAAGACCCAGTCTCGCATCGACGTACCCCGCGGCGGCCGCACGTTGGCGCCCGGGCTCGTGACGATCGCCGGCGTGGCGTGGGCGCCGCACCGGGGGATCACGCGCGTCGAGGTCAGCATCAACGGCGACGATTGGCAGCACGCCGAGCTGTCGGGGGAGACGCCGGCCGACGTGTGGCGGCAGTGGCGCTTCGCATGGGACGCGACCGCCGGTGATCACACGATCGCCGTGCGCGCCACCGACGCCGACGGAAGGGCGCAGACCGCAGAGAGGTCGCCGCCGCCGCCGGACGGGGCGACCGGTCATCACACCATCCGGGTCCGCGTGGATGCCGCGCTCGCTGCGTCACGCCCGAGGGACTGACGGACCGGTTCGCCCGTCGGAGTCCGGCGCGTCGCCGCTCGCCGCGTGGGCGACCGCGGCGCGTTTCACGCACCGGGTTACCGTCAGGTCGCCGACGCGCTCAACCTCAAGATGGTCGGTGAGCGCTTGCACGAGGAACAGGCCGCGCCCGGCCTCGGCCTCGGCCTCCGGCGGATTCGCTCGACCAGCAAATGCGAAGCCTCTTCCGTCGTCTTCGACTTCGACGACGACGGCGTCCTCGTCGATGTGAGCGCGAAGTTCGACCGCTTCTTGTGCGCCGCTCGACGCTTGGATGGCGTTGGTGCACAACTCCGTCGCGACAAAGAGGAGGTCGTCTCGGTGCTGCGGGTCGACCGGCTGGTAGTCGAGCCAGTCGCCAAAGAGGTGGCGGGCGAGCGGGATCATCGCGTTCGACGGCGAGAACCGGAAGCGGAACGGCCCGAGAACGGGGCGCGCGGGAGACGCGAGCACTCGGTGCCGCAGTACGAGGGCGAGCGAGTCGTCACGGCGGTCGGCTCCGGCGAGGGCGCGCTCGACGATGGCTCGCGCGAGAAATCGGGCCGGATAGGCGGCGACCTCGACCGCCGCGCTCTTGAGATCTTCGAGGCCGCGGAGAATGTCGCGCGTCGCCTCGATGACCCCATCGGTGTACATGACAAGGGCCTGGTTGTGCTCGAGCTGCCATTCCACGACCGCGGCGCTTCCGGCATTCGGGTACCCGATCGGCACGCCGCGGGCTTCGAGGAAGTTGATGCCTCCGTCGGGCGTCACGAGGACGGGGGGTGGATGCCCCCCGCTCACCAGACGCAGCCTCCCCGTTGCGGGCGTGTAGTTGACCACGGCGAGGGTGGCCACGATGTTGGGGTGGGCTTCCCGGAGCACGGCGTCGGCCCTACACACGAGGTCCTCGAGGGGGCACTTCCCGGCGAGCAGGAACCGCAGTACGTGCGTGACCGCGAGCGCGTCCTTGGTGGCCTCGACCCCATTGCCGGTGACGTCGACCACCGCGAGGTGGAGGTCGCCGTTCGGGAGGAGGTGCCAGTCGTAGAGGTCTCCTCCGATCGGTGCGCCAGGGTCGGCGGGTTCGTAGTGCACGCCGAGTTCGGCGTCCGCGACCTCGGGCATCGGTGGGCGGACCGCGTCCTGCAGACGACGCACGACGCCCTGCCGGGCGACCTCGATCTCCGCTAGGCGAGCGATGGTGGCGGTGTTGTCGAGCGCCGCGCCGAGGTGGAGGGCGATGCCTTCCGTGACCCAGCCCGCGGCGTCCGTCGGCGTGCCCCCCGGCAGCACGAGCAGCAACGCCCCGTTTGCCTTCCCGGTGATGCTCGGGACCGGCACCACCACGAGCGACGTCGAGTCTTCGACGAGGGGCCGGGCGGGGACTTGCACCGGGCGTCCCGACGTTCGCACCTGTTCCAGCAGCCGGGCGGCCGAGTACTTGATGATGGTGTCCGCCTCGCCGACGCTCCCCCCCGCGACGGCGCGCACTTCGTGACCGTCGCGCAGCTCCACATACGCCGCAAGGTCGGCCCCCGTTGCCGTGCGAGCCGCCCGAACCGTCCACTCGTACTTCGGATCGAGAGGCCCGGCGCGGTGCAGCGCGTCGGCTGCCTCGGCGAACAGCTCGACGAGGGCCTGAACGTCGAAGGGTGCCGGACGCGTCTCGTCAGCGTCACTCATCGTTTCGTCGGCGTCACTCATCGTCCGAATCGGGGTCACCCCCTCGGGCTGCCCGCCGCATCTCGGTGAGGCTCTGCCGGATGAGCCTCGACACGTGCATCTGGCTGAGCCCGACTCGGTCGGCGATGTCCGACTGTGTCATGTCCTCGAAGTACCGCAGATAGAGGATGGTGCGTTCCCTTTCCGGGAGGCGGTTGAGCAGCGAGCGCAGCGAGGCGTTCGTCGACGCCTCCTCAACCGGATTGTCGCCGGCGACGAGCCGGTCGGCGATCGTGGTGCCGTCGGCGTCCCCCGTGGGCTGGTTGAGCGATGCGCCTTGGTACGCGGTGTGGCCCAACTCCATCGCCTCGAGGACATCCTCCTCGCTGGCGCTGACGACGTCGGCCAACTCGGCGACCGTCGGCGACCGCCCCAATTCCTGTGACAGCCGACCGGCCGTCTTGCCGAGCTCGAGGTACAGCTCCTGGAGACGCCGGGGCACCTGCACCGCCCAGCCCTTGTCGCGGAAGTGGCGCTTGAGCTCACCGATGATGGTGGGTGCGGCGAAGGTGGTGAACTTCACGCCGCGCTCCGGGTCGAAGCGGTCGACGGCCTTCACGAGCGCCATCGCCGCGACCTGCTCGAGATCCTCGACGGGCTCGCCGCGCCGCGCGTAGCGATGGGAAAGGCCGTGGGCGAACCCCAGGTATTCCCTGACGATCTCGTCTCGGACGGCCGGATCGCGGGTGCGCGCGTAGAGCATCAGTTGCGATTCGACCATGGTTACGACGAGAGCCGCTTCACCACGCGGACGCGACGCTCCCCGTTGTGCATGACCACGTCGAGTTCCTCCGCGAGCGCGGAAAGCAGCAGCACGGAAAGGTCGTCGTCGGCCGGTTCGGGAGCGGGGGGACTGGTGTGTCCGACCGCTTCGATCTGAAGCGAGGTCCCGTTCACCGAGTATGCGATGGCCACCGTCCCCGTGGCGTGGTTGTCGTCTCCGATGAGGAGCCGGCACACCTCGGCCGCGATCACCCGGAGGTCCTCGATGTCGTCGTATGACATCCCGATACGACTCGCGATGCCGGTCGCGGTGAGCCGGGCGAGGACGACGTACTCCGCCGACGCCGGAATCACGAGCTCGACTCGGTCGGTGTCTGGGGTCATGTCTTCCATGTCCGATCTACCTCTCCCACCTTCGTCCGTGCCTACCCCTTGCCCATGCCCGCACAACTGCCGACACGACGATGCCTCCATGATGATTGGCTGCATTCTGACGCTCGACCGCCCCGGCGGGTTGAGACTGACCGCCGCGCCGTGAAGGTGCCCAGTTCCACATGGGAGCGGCCAGACGGAAGCGCCAGCGTCCAGAATGAGGATTGAAAGTGTCTCACGGGGGGAAATACCAGAAAATGGCCGCTGGGGCCACGTGGGGTGCCCCCCACTCGGGGAGCAGGAGGGTCGCGACGATGACCGATGAGCGTGAAACGCTGGCCGATCCGCAGGAGTTCGGGGTCGAGGTCTCCATGACCGATGGCGCCACGGTGGTGCGGGTGCGCGGCGAGGTCGATCTCTATACCGCCCCCAAGCTTCGAGAACACCTCGACGAAGCCGTGCAGGCTCCGTCCCCGACGGTGGTGGTCGAGCTCGGCCAACTCGACTTCATTGATTCCACGGGCCTCGGGGTGCTCGTTGGGGCCCTCAAGCAGGCCCGCGCCTCGGGGGGCGACGTGACCCTCCGGAATCCCAGCCGCTCGACCCACAAGATTCTGGAGATTGCGGGGCTGACCGAGCTGTTCGTCGTCGAGTAGCACGAGTAGCTCGCGACGTTCTCTGCTGCGAACCAGGATTACCGGCGCGGCGTCGCGGGTATGGCCGAGGCGACGGTGGCGATTCGGGGCGCCTTTACCGCCCACACGCAGCGGGAGCCCAGCATGGAGATGGACGCAGACGCCGCTCAGGCTGCCATCGCCGGCGACTTCCCTGCATCCGCCGCTTCGGTCCCTGTGGCGCGGCATTGGGCCTGCCGGTGGGCCCGTCAGGTCGGCTTGGCCGACGTGCTCGTAGAGCGGCTGTCCGTGAACGTCACGGAACTTGTGGCGAACGCGGTCGTCCACGCGAGGTCGCCATTTCGCGTGTCCCTGTCCCTCATGGGGTCGGGTGTGCGCATCGAAGTGACCGACGCAAGCGAGGAGTTGCCTCGGCCTGTGCATGCCGCCCCCGACGCCCTGTCGGGGAGGGGGCTGGCGATCGTCCGGGCACTCAGCGCCAGCGCCGGTGTCACGCACATTCCCGAGCAGGGAAAGCGCGTGTGGTCGGAGGTCGAGCCCTGAGCTGAGCGCGGCGGCGCGCCCGCCCGACGTCGCGTCGCACGTTCGCCCATCCCACGGCACCGATGCCCGGCTGTCCACTGCTTTCCCTTCGTGAAGACCTGCTGCGGATACCCACGACGGGCGCGATCCGAAACCCCCCGACGGCCATGGCACCCGATCCGTGCCCGAGATTCCGGTCACGTTTCCAGGGCCAAGGAGTTGGGCACCCGAACGTCGTGGCCCGCGCAGGCGGGTCGCGCGATCAGGCGGCGGGGGCGGGCGCCCGTCCGCTCGTCCCTTCCGCCTGATCACGACCGGCGGGAAACCGAGGTCGGCGCCACCGAACGGCGTCGACCCCCCAAAACGCAAGCAACGAAAGGGATCAGTCATGGAACCGAAGATCGACGAAGCCAAAGGCCGGATCAAGGAAGCCGCGGGAGCCCTCGCCGACAACGACGACCTCAAACGCGACGGCAAGCGGGACCAAGCCGGCGCCTCGGTCAAGGCGAAGGCCAAGGAGTTTGCCGACAAGGCGACCGACAAGATCGACGAGGGCGTCGACAAGATCAAGGAGAAGCTCGACCGCCACTGATCGCGGGTCACGACCGCGGCTCGGATGGGGGTGGCATCCCCGACCCATTCCTAACCTGGGAGGATGCAACCCCTGTCCGGAGTCCGGGTGGTCGACATGGCCACGGTCCTCGCCGGGCCGGCGACGGCGCGCTACCTCGCCGATTTCGGGGCCGACGTGGTGAAGGTCGAAGCGCCCGACGGCGACGGAACCCGGCGGATGGGCTGGCGCCTCCCGTCGGATCCTGACTCGTTGTTGTGGAAGCTCGTCGGCCGGGGCAAGCGATCGGTGGTGCTCGATCTGAAGTCCGACGCGGGCCGCACGTCGATGCTGCGACTGTGTGACCGATCGGATGTGCTGATCGAGAACTCCCGGCCCGGGGCGCTCGAGCGTCTCGGGCTGTCGCCCGCGGTGTTGCACGAACGCAACCCGCGCCTCGTCATCCTGCGGGTGACCGGCTTTGGGCAAGACGGCCCCTACGCCGATCGTCCCGGCTTTGCGACGCTCGCCGAGGCCCTCAGCGGGTTCGCCGCCATCAACGGGGATCCGGACGGCGCCCCGCTGCTGCCCCCGATCGCGCTCACGGATGAGGTCACCGGCCTCGTGGGGGCGTTCGCGGTGATGGTCGCGCTCCGCCATGCCGAGCGAACGGGCGAGGGGCAGGAAGTGGACGTCAACTTGCTCGAGTCGATGTTCCAGATCATGGGGCCCCTCGTCTCGGCGTATGCCCATCTCGGGGTCCTGCAATCACGACTCGGGTCGGGAATCCCTTACTCGGTGCCCCGCGGCACCTACCGGGCCTCCGATGGGCGGTGGCTGGCCATCTCGACGTCGGCCGAGACGGTCGCAGGGAGGGTGATGGATCTGGTCGGCCTGGGCTCGGACTCCCGATTCGCCACCTTCGAGGGCCGCGTCGAGCACCGCGACGAGATCGAGGCACACATGCGGGACTGGATCGCCGCCCGCACGTCGACCGAGGTCTTCGAAGCGTTCATGGCGGCCGAGGCGGCGATCGCTCCCGTGTACACGATGGCCGACGTCGCCGTGGACCCGCACGTTGCTGAGCGGGGCGCGATCGTGGAGGTCGACGGCGTCCGGATGCAGGGTCTCGTGGCCCGCCTCAGCGTGACCCCGGGGCACATCCGGTACGCGGGGAGGCCGCTTGGGGCGGATACCGAGGCCGTGCTCGCCGAGCTCGCGGCGACCGACGAGGGGGCCCCGGACATGACGAGCCCCGAGGAGGGTGGGTAGAGAAACCCGAGCGACGTGGGCGACGCTCGAGTTGCCCCAACGGACTCCTCGGGACCGGTCGTCCCCAAGTATCCACACTTTTCGACGGGTTTTCCAGAGGCCCTGTGGAAAGTGGTGCGAATCGTGCGCCAACTTATCCACAGGCTCCCGTGCCGTGGCCCGCTCCGGGGGTGCCGCACCCGTTGCGTGAACCACCTGATCTGGGGGTTCGCGGCGGTCACCGTGGGCGCGAAGGCCCGCCACGCACTAAAAAGGTCGCTGCCGCACCTGGGGGCCGAGCCACGGCGCCCGCCGATCGAGGGAGTTGCGCGTGGTCACCGAGAGCGTGTCGCCCATCACGAGAGCGCAGATCGACGAGTCGGTCGCCGGCTTGACGATCCCCAAGGCCTTCGCCCAGACCGTCGCCGATCGAGGCAACGCGGTTGCGTTGCGCTGGAGGGAGGGCGACGGATGGGGCGAGTGGACCTGGAACGACTATGCCGACAAAGCGTGCCGGCTGGCCCGGGGGTTCGCTTCGCTCGGGCTCGGCAAGGGCGGCCGGATCGCCCTCATGATGCGCAACATCCCTCAATTCTCGCCGACCGACGTCGGAGCCCTCTTGTGCGGGGCCACGCCGTTTTCCATCTACAACTCGTCTGCCCCCGAGCAGGTGCAATTCCTCGTCGATCACTCTGAAGCGACGATCGCGGTGGTCGAGAACGTCGACTTTCTGGAGCGTTTCCTCAAGGTTCGCGACGAGCTGCCGCGTCTCGAGCACCTCGTCATCCTCGACGACCCCGACGGGCGCGCTCCCGGCGACGTCCTGCGATGGGACGACCTCGTCTCGAGCGACCCGGTCGAGCTTTCGGCCGCATCGGAGATCGCCGAACCCGAGGATCTCGCCACCTTCATCTACACCTCGGGCACGACCGGGCCCCCCAAGGGCGTCATGCTCACCCACTACAACGTGATGTGGACCGCCGAGGGATTCCGCCATCTCACGCGGACGTCGCTCGAGGGCCGCAGGCTTGTCTCGTACCTGCCGATGGCCCATATCGCGGAGCGCATGGTGAGCCACTACAACGGCCTTCGCTACGGCACCGAGGTCACGACCTGTCCCGAACCCGGTCAGGTCGCCCAGTACCTCGGCCAGGTGAAGCCCCACCTGTTCTTCGCCGTGCCGCGGGTCTGGGAGAAGTTGCACGCTGGCATCTGGGCGGCCGTGTCGGCGGATCCCGAACGGCGCCAACAGCTCGAGCAGGCCGTCGAGCTCGGCCGCAAGTACCACGAGCAGCGCCTTTCCGGCGGCGGCATCTCGGACGACCTCGAAGCCGCGCACGAGCAGGCCAAGGCCGGCTTCGAACTGGTGCGGTCGCTCATTGGTCTCGACCAGTGCGAGATCGCGTTCAGTGGCGCCGCGCCAATCCCGCAGGACGTGCTCACGTTCTTCGTCGCCATCGGGCTGACCATGTCGGAGATCTACGGCCTGTCGGAGACCACCGGGCCGATCACATGGGATCCCTACGACATCCGGATCGGCACGGTGGGGCGGGTGTGGCCAGGATGCACCGTGCGCCTCGCCGACGACGGCGAGGTCCTCGGCAGCGGGGGCAACATCTTCGAGGGCTACTACAAAGAGCCGGAGAAGACCGCCGAAGCCCTCGACAACGACGGGTGGCTGCATTCCGGCGACATCGGTGAGATCGACGACGACGGGTACCTCAAGATCGTCGACCGCAAGAAGGAGCTGATCATCACCGCCGGCGGGAAGAACATCAGCCCCGCCAACATCGAAAAGGCCCTCAAGGAGATCGAGTGCATCGGACAGGCGGCGGTGATCGGCGACGCCCGGCCGTATCTCGTCGGGATCCTCGTCCTTGACCCCGACACCGCGCCGGGGTGGGCCAAGACGGTGGTTGGCGTCGAGGGCACGTTGGCGGAGCTTGCTGACGACCCGAAGGTGGTCGAGGCCGTCGAGCGCGAGGTTCGCGAGATCAACGAGCGGTTCAACAACCAGGAGCGGATCAAGAAGTTCAAGCTGGTCGGCGAGGAATGGCTTCCCGACTCCGACGTGCTGACGCCGACGATGAAGCTGAAGCGACGCGGGGTCAACTCGCGCTACGAGGGCGACATCGAGGAGCTGTACGGGTCGTAACCCATGCGCGAGCGCGCGGGTTCAGACTCCGCCGGTCAGCCGGGTGGAGCGTCGGGGATGTCGCCTTCGACGCCCTCGACGAACCAGTTCATGGCGTCGATCTCTCCGATCGACAACCGATCCCCACCGGCGACGCGTTCTTTCCCGTCGCGATCGACGATGGGGCCGGTGAATGGCGTGTCGCCTTGCCGGAAGCGAGCGAATGCGCTGTCGATGAGTTCGGCCGCCATCGGTGGGGTGGCCGGGCCCAACTCGGTGAAGACGAGCGGGTCATCGACGGCGTCGAGTCCGCGCCGCACGTTTCCGTTGAACCGGCTGCCCGTGAACGTTCCGTCGAGCGCGGTGTCGACGATCTCCTTGTAGAGGTCACCCCAGACCCAGACGGCCCCGGCCAGCCAGCCGTTCGGCGCGACCTCGGAGCCGTCGGCGTGGTATCCGACCGACTTCAGGCCGGCTGCCTCGGTCTCCTCGAGGATCGTTCTCGTGCAGTCCTGGTGTTGCGCGATGACGTCGGCGTTGACCTCGCGGAGGTCTCGCACCGCTCGTCGCTGCGCGTCGGGGTCGCACCAGTTGCCGGTGAACGCCACCCGCGTCACGACGCTGGGATTCACCGAGCGCGCCCCGAGCGTGAAGGCGTTGACGTTGTTGAACGTCGCCGGGATGGGGAAGGCCACCGCAAATCCGAGGACCCCCGTCGACGTCGCGGCACCGGCGGCTATTCCCGACAGGTAGAGCGGCTCATAGTGCGCGCCGAAGTACGTCCCGAAGTTGGAGAGGTCGGGCGTGTCGGTCGCCCCCTGATGTACGACGATCACGTCGTCGTGCTCACGCGCGACCTTCACGGCTGCCGCATAGTGCCCGAAGCTGGTGGCAAACAGGATCCGGGCGCCGCGGTCGATGAGGTCCTCCATGGCGTCCACGGCGGCATCCGTTTCGGGGACGTTCTCAAGGCGAAGGACCTCGTGGTCGGGGAAGGCCTTGGCCACCTCGTCGGCGCCCTCCCACACCGCCTGGTTGTATCCGAGGTCGTCGCGGGCGCCCACGAGGATGAATCCGATCTTCGGGGCATCGACGACGGCGTCCGTCGTCCCCGTCGCGCACGAGGTCGTGAAGACGACAATGAGGACGAGGGTCGCTGCCGCACTCATGCGGCGGGGGGTCGGTTTCATCGCGCCATTCTCACGCGGACGCATGGGCAACCGGTGATCGCGCCCTAGCATCGGGGGCAGACATGGAACCCCGACGCGCGGCAGCGGCCGTCACTGCGGTCCTCCTCGCCGCCACGGCGATCGCCACGTGGACGAGCGCGCTCAGCGTCGACGAGAGTACGCAGCAACAATTCGATCGTCTTGCCGACAACGCCCGCGGGGCCATCGAGAGTCGCGTGGGACAGTCCACCGAGGTGCTGTTCGCCCTCAGCGCGCTCTACGGCCAAGGCGACGTGGACCGCCAGGGGTTCCGCGACTTTGTGTCGGCGATCGACCTTGCGCGACTGCCCGGGTTGCAGGCGGTGAGCTTCAACCGGCGAGTACGGGCCGGGGACCTTGCGGCCTTCGAAAGCGCAGTCCGATCCGACCCGGCCTTCGGGCCCGGGGGATTCCCTGGATTTGCGGTGTATCCAAAGCGCGAGGCTGCCGAGTATTACGTCGTCGAGCACATTGAGCCGCTGGCAGGGAACGAGGCCGCGCTCGGGTTCGACATCGGATCGGACGACACCCGCCGCGAGGCCCTGCTCGAGGCCCGCGATTCGGGAGACGCCGTGGCCACGCGGGGCATCGACCTGGTGCAGTTCCGCGACGCGACCGCGGGAGGTCGCGGCGTGCTCGTCATCCTGCCGGTCTACAACTCCGCCCGTGATGGCAAGACGACCCCTGAACGCCGGCGGGCGTTCCACGGGGTGGTGGTTGTCGCTCTCCACGTCGACGAGATGCTGCGAGACGTCCTCGGTCCTCGCTCTCCGGTCGCCTTCGAGATCTATGACGTCGGGCCGACCGTCGCCGGCCCCCGCTCCACCGTTCGCGAGGCGGACCTGTTGTTCGACGGCGACGGCACGCTCGGCGCCCTCCACCCCGACCGCGCCCGTAGTCCGCATCGTTTCCTCGACATGGACGTCGGCGGGCGTCGCTGGCGCGTGTTTGCGGAGGCGCGCGGCGCGCTTCCGGGCGCGCCGTCCGACGTCGTCACCATCGTCGTCGGCGCGGCCGGGTCCGCGCTTGCTTTCCTCGTCGGAGGCGTGGTGTACGCCGCCGCGCAGGCGCGGGCTCACCGCCGGCGCGAGGTGTTCGACGGATATCTGCGGCTCACGCCCGAGGCCGTCATCGTCGTGAATGCACGCGGCGAGATCACGCACGCCAACGCCCGCGTCGAGGACCTGTTCGGCTACGCGCCAGACGACCTGATCGGCGAAACCGTGGAGGTGTTGCTCCCGGAGCGGTTCAGGACTGGGCACGTGGCACACCGGGCGCGTTACGCCGCCGATCCGCGGATTCGAGAGATGGGTGGCGAACTCGCCCTCTATGGACGCCGTCGCGACGGCACCGAGTTCCCGGTCGAAGTTGGCTTGAGCCCACTCATGGTGGATTCGGAGGCGCTGTTCGGCGCTGCCATCCGCGATGTCACCCAGCGCCACGAGGCTGCGCAGGCGCTGCGCGTGGCCCTCGATCGAGAGCACGAGGCGAGCGCGCAGTTGCGCGAGGTCGACGCGCTCAAGGACGAGTTTCTCGATATCACGGCCCACGAACTCCGCACGCCGCTGACCTCCATCCTCGGCTTCACCGAGCTTCTGGTCCATCGACGTGACACCATGCCGGATGATCGCGTGAGTGATCTGCTGTCGAGGATCGACGCCAACGCCATCGAGATGCGTGAGATGCTCACCCGACTCCTCGACGTCTCGCGTTTGCGAGCGGGGCGGGTGGAGCTGCATCCGGAATCGGTCGTCCTGAGGGACGCGCTCACCGAGATCGTGGACCGCCCCGGCTCGTCGGCGGGGGAGCACGCCGTGTTGGTCAGCGTCGACGACGGTCTTGTGGCCCATGTTGATCGGAACGCGCTCGACCACGTGGTGTCGAACCTCGTATCGAATGCGGTGAAGTTCTCGCCACCCATGTCTCCCGTCGCGGTGACGGCGCGCCGCACGGATCGCGAGATCATCGTCGCGGTGATCGACGACGGCCCTGGGATCGACCCCGGTGACGTGGCGAAGGTCTTTGATCGTTTCTTCCAGGGACGAACCCACGTCCCGGGCGTTCGAGGGGTCGGGGTCGGACTCAGCATCGTCAAGCGATACGTGGATCTCTGGGGTGGTCAAGTCTGGGTCGACAGCCGGCCCGGTGCGGGGGCGACGTTTTCGTTCACGGTGCCGCTCGCTCGTGATCGCGGTGATGGCGATGGGTAACCGCGCCCCGGGATCGGTCCTCGTGGTCGACGACGAGGAGGACCTGCGAATCCTCCTGCGACTGGAACTCGAGGCGGAGGGCGCGCGTGTGTGGGAGGCCTCGAGCGGTGCCGAGGCGATCGACATCTTGGCCACCACCACGGTCGATGTGATGCTCCTTGATCTCGCCCTCCCCGATATGGACGGCTTCGAGGTCCTCGAGCGTCTCGGTGAGCGCGGTGATCTGCCCCGGATGCGGGTGATCGTGGTCTCGGCGCACGCCGACGAAAACAGGGTGCGGCGCGCCCGCGCCGCGGGTTGCGACGCCTATCTCTATAAGCCCTTTTCGTCCGCCGAGCTGTGGGCCGCCGTCAGTCCGGGCGACGCCGGGGAAACCTGACGCTCGATCCACGAGTCGTCGGTCAGGAAGGAGATGACTCCTCCGGTTCGGCGAGTTGGATCGATTCGTCGCCGAGGTCCCGAGACTGCCGGGCCGCATCGCGGGCCGCCGCCAAGAGTCGATCGGGCTCGAGCGCGCTGCCTGGATACGCGGCGATGCCAGCGGCCAAGCGCACGTTGCCGCGGAACGTCGTCGCGAAGAATCCAGCTCGGACCCGCTCCGTGGCCCAGAGCGCGCCGGCCTCGGGCGTGTCCTCGAGCAGGACGCCGATGGTGTGCTCGTCGATGCGGCAGCCGGTGTCGGAGTCACGCAGGACGGCGCGAACCACAGCGGCAAGAACCTTCATCGACTGGTCGGTGACGCGGTGGCGACGCGGATCCTCGGGGGTCAACTCCAGAATCACGAGGGCGAACGGCGTGAGCTTGCGGCGCGACGCGGCGACCCGCCGCTCGAGGGCGACGATGAAGTACCGATGATCGAGCATTCCGGTCACCGGGTCGACCAGCTCGTTGGCGTCTTCCTCGGCCGTCTTCGGCGCCGCCATCGTCGCGAGGCCGGGGTCGGCCGCGTCGGGGGCGTCCGGGTCGACGGGGGCCCCGGCGTCGGGGACAGTGGCCGGGGTGGCGACGATGGGTGTGGGCCGCGCCGTCCCGTGTTGTCCGCGAGTTCCTGGTCCGCCGTCGCTAGCGGGCGAGCCGAAGGCGATTGACGCCACCGCGGCGGCCGCCACGCCCGAGGCCGCCGACACCGCCCCGAGCGCGGGCGCTTCGAGGCCCCACGCGAGCGCGCCGGAGGCCGCGGCGACGAGCGCGAGGCCCACAGCGGCGGCGAGCCGCGGATTTCTCACCATGCCGAGATCGACCTCGGGTCGCCGACCGTTGAGGGATGGTTCGGGTCGATCACGCCGATTTCTTTCCGCCTCGCCGGTGGGAGATGGCGAGGTCGGCGATCTCGTCGAGCATGTCGCCCATGCGAAAGTCCTTCGGCGTGTAGACCCGGGCGATGCCCATGGCCGTCAGTTTCGCCTGATCCCGGTCAGGGATGATGCCGCCGACCACGACCGGTGCGTCGACACCAGCATCGCGGAGGAGGCGCAGCGTTTCGGGGACCAGTTCCATGTGAGAGCCGGACAGGATCGAGAGGCCGATCACGTCGACGTCCTCGTCGGCCGCCGCTTGGGCGATCTGCTCGGGCGTGAGCCGAATTCCCTGGTAGACGACCTCGAACCCGGCGTCACGCGCGGCCACGGCGATCTGCTCCGCGCCGTTGCTGTGACCGTCGAGCCCGGGCTTGCCGACCAACATCCGGAACGGTCCACCCGTGTTCGCCGCCGCCTGGACCTTGGTGCGAACGTCGGCGAGTTTGTGGGCAGGGCGGACGGCGACGGCGCCGATGCCCGTGGGGGCGCGGTACTCGCCGAACACCTCCCGCAGGGCGTCGGACCATTCCCCAACGGTGCCGCCGGCCCGAGCGAGGGCGATGGTCGCCGGCATGAGGTTCTCGGCTGTGGCCGCCACGCGCCGCACCTCGGCGAGGGCAGCGTCGACGGCCGACCGGTCACGCTCGGCCCGCCATCGCTCGAGAGACTCCTTCGCCGCCTGCTCCGCCGCCGGGTCGAGCTCGAGGACCGATGTCTCGCCCTCTAGGGACGACACCAGCGGCGAGGGCTCCGTCTCGGTGAACACATTGACGCCCACGACGGGCGCGTCTTCGCCTTCGATGCGGCGGACGCGCTCAGCGTGGCTCTGCACGATCCGGCCCTTCACCTCGTCGACCATCTCGAACGCGCCACCGCCGTCGAGCACCCACTGCAGTTCGGCGTCGGCGGCTTCGACCAACTCGGTGGTTTTGGCTTCGATCGCCGTCGAGCCCTCGAAGATGTCGTCGTATTCGAGGAGGTCGGTCTCGTACGCGAGGACCTGTTGCATGCGCAGCGACCACTGCTGGTCCCACGGACGGGGGAGGCCGAGCGCCTCGTTCCAGCACGGGAGTTGCAGTGCTCGCGCACGGGCGTCTCGCGACAGCGTGACGCCGAGCATCTCGAGCACGATGCGCTGGACATTGTTCTCGGGCTGTTGCTCGGTGAGCCCGAGTGAGTTGACCTGCACGCCGTAGCGGAATCGGCGAAGGGCCGGGTCGGTCACCCCATAGCGCTCGCGGCAAATGCGGTCCCAGAGCCGAGTGAAGGCACGCATCTTGCACATCTCCTCGACGAAGCGGATGCCCGCGTCGACGAAAAAGGAGATGCGCCCGACGACCTCGGGGAACTCGTCGTCGGAGACCTGGCCGGATTCGCGGACTGCGTCGAGGACCGCGACGGCCGTCGCGAGGCCGTACGCCAGCTCCTGGACCGGCGTCGCGCCCGCCTCTTGGAGGTGGTAGGGGCAGACGTTGATGGGATTCCATTTGGGGACGTGCCGGTAGGAATAGGTGACGGTGTCGACGATCAGCCGTCGGCTCGGGCCCGGAGGAAAGATGTAGGTGCCCCGGCTCAGGTACTCCTTGACGATGTCGTTCTGCGTCGTGCCGGCGAGGGAAGCGGTGTCGACGCCGCGCTCTTCGGCCAGGGCGACGTACATCGACAGCAGCCACATGGCGGTGGCGTTGATCGTCATCGAGGTGTTCATGTCCTCGATCGGAATCCCCTCGAAGAGCGTCCGCATCTCGCCGAGGTGGGGGACGGGGACACCGACCTTGCCGACCTCGCCCTTGGCCAACGGATGGTCGGGGTCGTAGCCCGTCTGCGTCGGGAGGTCGAAGGCAATCGAGAGGCCGGTCTGGCCCTTGGCCAGATTGAGCCGGTAGAGCTCGTTGGACGCCTGCGCCGACGTGTGACCGGAGTACGTGCGGATGACCCAGGGGCGGTCCCGCCCGTTCGCTGCGGCTGGCATCCGCCCATTGTCGCCGCTTTGGCCCCGGGCGCGTCACTTCGGGCTGCCGGGCGGCCCCGGGGCCGGGCGGGCGCCACCGGCCTCCAAACGCGGGCGGGATTGAACGCGGACGTTCGCATCTGCCCACGTTTGACGCCCGGTATCCTGAACGCATGGCCCTCGGCGAACGCGAGCGACGCTGGCTCGCGGCGGTGCGTGAGTGGAACCTGCCGAACGAACTTGAATCGGGTTGGGGTACCCGTGAGGATCGCCGATGGGCGAGGGAACGTGCCAACGAGTGGAGGGCTCGTCACGGGATCCGTCCGTTAGCCGACGAGGACGACGACTACCCGCCTGAGTTGGAGTTCTATGAACGAGCCCGCGCTCTCGGCATGCTCTGAGGAAGCCGTTGCTCTCTTGACGTCGATCGGCGTCGATTGGGCCCTGATCGGGGCCTTCGCAGCGCTACGGCACCGCGCTCAGGGGCGGGAAACGACCGACGTGGACTTCCTGGTGGCGCATCACGAGGGGATCCCCGAGGGGCTTCAGGATCGAGCGTTTAGCGTCACCGTGCAACGCGACGAGGGCGAGCCGTGGTTCATCCGAGGCCGGAAGTACGGGGTCGCCGTCGAGTTCCTGGTCGTTCAGACGGCGTATCAGGAAGAGGCGTTGCGGCGGGCCATCGATCACGTCATTACCGCCGAGGACGTGATCGTGCACAAACTCATCGCGTGGAGACCGAAGGACCGTGACGACATCGAATCCATCCTCGCCAACCCCGATGTGACGCTCGACGAGACCTATATCGAGCACTGGGCGGGCGAGTGGGAAGTCCTCGACCGCTGGCGGGAGGCCCGCGGGCGGTAAGTCCGACGCCGTGGCTACCGCTCGTCGAGCAACGAGGTCAGTTCCTCGCTGTCAGCGGAGGCTCCGGTGGCGAATTCCGCTTCGAGGGCCGCGGTGCCGAGCGCGGCCGCGAGGCGTTCGTGGAGCTGGTCCGCTCGCGCGACCTCGTATGTCTCGGTCAGGGCCGTGAACGCCTTCCGGGCGGCGCCGAGGAACCGGGCGGCAGTCGGCACGCGCCCGGTTGCGAACGCGATCTCTGCTGCGGCGAGGAGCGCGCTGTCCATCAATTCGTCGCCGAGCTGGAGCACCGGAAGTGCTTCCTTCAACAGCGTCGTGGCGCGGACCGGCTCGCCCGCGTCGAGCGCCACCCACGCGCGTCCCACGAGTGCCGTGCCCAAGAGGTGCGGGATCGCCAGGGAACGGGCCGCTTCCTCTGCCTCCTCGAACAGCTCATCCGCTCGATCGCCGCCCATCGCCCGCTCGACTTCTCCCACGGTGTGGAGAACCGCCGCGAGCTGAGCTCCGAAGGGCTCGGACCGCGCTTGCCGCTCCGCTTCGGCAGCGTATGCGTGCGCTTCGCGGAAGCGGCCGGCGCGACACGACAGCCACGCCAGCCAATTCGCGACTTGGGTGCCACCGCCGCCGATGGGTTGCTCCCGTGCGATCGCCTGCGCCCGATCGGCCCACATGCGTGCAGTGTGGTCATCGTCACGCATCCACTGGATCCCGGCAAGGAACGCCATCGCCGATGCACGGCGGGTGGGCTCTCCGGACTGTCGGCAGATCTGTTCCACCTCAAGGAGGAATGCCTCGGCGTCATCGAGGTCTCCGTCGCGCCATGCAAGCGTGCCGAGATTCAAAAGGGTGGTTGGCAAACTGAAGCTGTCGCCGATCTCACGCGCTATCGCGAGGGACTCGCGAAGCAGCGTCGATGCCCGCCCGTGATCGTTCCGAGCGGCGGCGACCGCGCCCAGGTTGTTCAAGGCCATCGCGGTGTTCCAGAGGTCGCCGTTCTGCCGCGCGATGGCGAGCGCCTCGAGGAACAGCGCTTCGCGCTCAGGAGGCGGCGTACCCGGCAGAGCGCCGTCGAGCAGGAGGCACCATCCGAGGGTGAGGTAATCGCCGACGTCACGGGCGAGCCGCGCTCCGTTCTGGTAATGGTCTCGCGCTCGGTCGACGTGGAGCGCCGTCGCCGCGCAGTGCCCGAGGGCGTAGTAACACCGGGCCAAGCCGGCTCGATCGCCATGCTGCTCCCAGATGGCGAAGGCTTCACCGAGGGGCGCTTCGGCCCGCTCCGTATCGCCAAGGAATCGTGCGAAGAACCCCATGGCCCAGAGCGCGTGCGCCCGCAGGAGCGGATCCTCGCTCGGGGAGACGGCCAGCGCCTGTTCGGCCCACGTTCGCCCCTCCTGCCAGTGCCCGCGAATCCACCAAAAGAGCCACAGCGCCGACACAAGGCGGGGCGCGGCGTCGCCCCGATGAGGAGCGTCGACGGCCCACTCCAGCGCCCCCCGCAGGTTGTCGTGCTCCGCCGCCACAGCGTCGAGCCACGCTGCTTGGTCCGCCTCTCGAAGACGCGGGGCGGCGGTCTCAGCGAAGTCGAGGAACCACCGGAGGTGAGCGTCGCGGAGCGCCTCGATTTCACCGGCCTCCAGCAGCTTTTGACGGGCGTATTGGCGGATGGTCTCGAGGTAGCGGTAGCGAGCGGGCGTCGCTGTCGGTGGCACGACGAGAGACTTCGCCACCAAATCGTCGAGCAGGTCGAGTACCGCGCCCTCCGGCAGCCTGCCGCCGGCGCACACGTCTTCGGCGGCTTCGAGCGTGAAGCCCCCGGAGAACACCGCGAGCCGCCGGAAGAGCGTGCACTCGTCCTCGTTGAGGAGGTCGTGGCTCCAGTCGATCATCGCCCCGAGGGTCTGCTGTCGGGGCAACGCCGTCCGGCTGCCACCGGTGAGCAGTCGGAACCGGTCGTCGAGACGTTCTGCGATCTGCACGGGCGTGAGCGAGCGGGCACGGGCCGCCGCCAGTTCGATGGCGAGCGGCATTCCGTCGAGCCGCTCGCAGATCTGGACGGCGGCGTCGAGGTTCTCGGGCGACGGATCGACCATCGCGTCGCCGGCCTCGGCGCGGTCGAAGAACAACCTGACGGCCGACGATTCGAGGGGATCCGCACCGTCGCCGGGAAGGTCGAGGGAGGGCACGCGGCGCGCGTGTTCGCCCTCGACGCTGAGCGCCTCGCGCGAGGTCGCGAGGATGTGGGTGGCTGGCGTACCGCGCATGACGCGGTCGGCGAGTTCGGCGGCGGCGACGATGACGTGCTCGCAGTTGTCGAGCACGAGCAGCGAACGGCGGTCTTCGAGAAACGCGGGGATGAGGGTCGCGAGATCGCGGCTGTCCTCGACGACTCGGATGCCAAGGACGTCGGCCACCGCCTGAGGGACGAGCGCCGACTCGCGCACGGTGGCCAGCTCCACGAACCAAACGCCGTCAGGAAACGAGGAGAGAAGGCGAGAGGCCACTTCCACGGCGAGCCGCGTCTTCCCTGCGCCACCGGCGCCGGCGA
>Ga0209640_10001198_pt1 | contig 21628 bp, 16 predicted proteins | sample RifCSP10_1_FD_184018 | JGI IMG/M metagenome (GOLD analysis project Ga0209640, IMG submission 184018) | Soil microbial communities from Rifle, Colorado - Rifle CSP2_sed 10_1 (SPAdes) (version 2) | ecosystem: Environmental > Terrestrial > Deep subsurface > Rock core/Sediment | place: Rifle...
ATTGAACCAGTGTTGCCATTGAACCAGTGTTGCCATTGAACCAGTGTTGCCATTGAACCAGTGTTGCCATTGAACCAGTGTTGCCATTGAACCAGTGTTACCACCGTTGTCTCACCGGAATATGCCGCGGGATTTTCGGAAGGTCCAAGCTTGATTTAGCTTGCCGGCAAGAAAATTCTGCATCCAGCACTCAACTGAACCTACAGCAACACGACAAATGAAACAATTAACCACTATCCTTATTGCGTTTGCCGGGCTGTTCCTGCACGGTTTGTTGCCAGCGCGCGCCGATACGATTCCGCTTACTATTATTTATTCCGGTAACCTGGATGGGGAACTGGAGCCCTGCGGCTGTTCCGATGAAGGCAATTTGGGCGGCATCAAACGCCGCGCGACGCTGCTAGACACTATCAAGGCACAGACGCCGGACGCGGTAATTTTTTCCGCCGGGGGATTAATCGCCAGCGAGGGCACTAATGATTTCCTGAAAGCGGTGTATATTCTCAAGGCGTTTTCGACACTGAATTACGATGCGATTGGGGTGCAATGGGTTGATCTGAATTATGGTGTTAGCCTCACGGCGCAAAATAAGTTGCCCTGGGTGGCCAGTAACTGGCTTGCCGATGACTTCGCCAGGTCCAAAACCATTACGCGTACGATTAACGGAAATCCAATTGCAGTTCAATTTTTCACCTGGCTTGATCCAGACAGTTCGCCAACCCGGCAAATGCCGGGCGGAAAACCGCTTGTCGACGAGGATATTGGCAAACTTACCGGGCAATTGCGTGCCGCAAAAAAACAACAGGCCTTGACCGTTTTGACCACCACCTTGCCGTTGGAGGTGATACAGGAGCAGTTGCCGCTGGAGCCAGTCGACATTCTCATTGTGCGGGCCGCCTATGAGGTATACGGCGAACCGAAAAAAATAAACAACACCTTGGTTCTGGAGCCGGGATCGCGCGGCATGCGCCTGGGGCGGTTGGAGTTAAGCCTGGAAAAAAACCGTTCCATCAAAAGCTGGAAACATGAAGTCATTGCCATGCCGGTTAAAATTCCTGATGCGCCGCGCATGACCGCCTGGTACGACGAATACAATGCCCAGGTAAAAGAAGACTATTTAACACGGGTTGAGTTACGCAAACAACGCGAATCCGGTGAAAGCCCGTTTGTTGGCGAGGAGCAGTGCAAAACCTGCCACGCTCCGCAACACAAAATCTGGCAGGAGAGTGAACACGCCATTGCATTTGAAGACCTGGAAAGTGTGAAAAAGTCATTCGATCCCGAGTGCATTCAATGCCATGTGGTGGGATTCGATAAGGCCGGCGGCTTTGTCGATATCAACATCACCCCCCATCTCATGAATGTGCAGTGTGAAAACTGCCACGGTGCCGGAAAGGATCACGCGCTTTCCGCGGGTCAAAAAGCGGTGGCGAATAAAGGCTGGTCTAAGGCGCAGATGTGTGGTCAATGCCATGTGCAAAAACACAGTCCTGCATTCCAGCTTGATAAATACTGGCCCAAAATAGCGCACTGATTTTATGTACTCATATGCACTAAATTAGTGCAGGCGAGAGTTTCATCGGTACTGTAATTTCTCACCCCTGATCCACACACCGACCATACCCTGCTGTTTTTCTGCATCAATAAAAGTGGAATTTATAAAGCCGGCTGGCTGCGGCCGGTTTACGCTGGCTGCTTTATTCACTCCTATGTTATAACTAGCGGCGAATTATAAATGCACTATTAAGAGGCAGTGTTTGTTCTTTCGTTGCCGATCAACCTTGTTGAACAACAATAGTCAATCCAACAACCTTTAATAACAAACTGGAGTGATCATGGAAGCGCTACAATCCGGCAGTGACGTTTTATTTATTTTGTTAGGGGCCATCATGGTGCTGGCCATGCATTCAGGGTTTGCATTTCTGGAAGTAGGCACCGTGAGGAAGAAAAACCAAGTCAATGCACTGGTTAAAATCATTTCGGACTTTTCTATTTCCACCCTCGGTTACTTCTTTATTGGTTACATGGTGGCCTATGGCGTCGGCTTCATGAGTGGTGCGGCGGAGTTAAGCGCCAAAAGCGGTTATGACCTGGTAAAGTTTTTCTTTCTATTGACGTTCGCGGCCGCGATACCCGCGATTATCTCCGGCGGCATCGCGGAAAGGGCCAAGTTCTATCCGCAGTTACTGGCCAGCATTATTATCGTGGCGTTTGTCTACCCGTTTTTTGAAGGCATCGCCTGGAACGGTAACCTGGGTATCCAGGCCTGGATTGAAACGGCAACCGGTGCGAAGTTTCATGACTTCGCCGGTTCCATCGTGGTTCACGCCATGGGCGGTTGGCTGGCGTTGGCCGCGGTGCTTCTTTTGGGCGCGCGCATAGGACGCTACGCCAAGGATGGCGGCGTCAGTTCATCGCATCCTCCTTCCAGCATTCCGTTTCTGGCCCTGGGCGCCTGGGTGTTAACCGTGGGCTGGTTTGGTTTTAACGTGATGTCCGCGCAAACTATCGCGGCCATAAGCGGCCTGGTCGCGCTGAATTCCCTGATGGCAATGGTCGGGGGCGTGTTGGCCGCATTGGTGGCTGGCAGGAATGACCCGGGATTTGTCCATAATGGTCCCCTGGCGGGTTTGGTAGCCGTATGTGCTGGCTCGGATGTAATGCACCCGGTGGGAGCCTTGGTGACCGGGGCGGTGGCCGGCGCGTTGTTTGTGTGGACTTTTACCCTGGCTCAGAACAAGTGGAAAATTGATGACGTGTTGGGCGTGTGGCCATTACATGGCTTGTGTGGCGCCTGGGGCGGTATTGCCTGCGGTATATTTGGTTCTCAGGCGCTGGGTGGCATGGGTGGCGTGAGTTTTATGGCGCAATTAATCGGTACCTTATTGGGGGTTATTATCGCCCTGGTGGGCGGATTTATCGTCTACGGCGTGCTTAAAGCCACCCTGGGGATACGCCTCAGCCAGGAGGACGAGCACCGTGGCGCGGACTTGAGTATCCATAAAATCGCTTCTGAGTCTCCTTACGAGTAATTCCAGTCAAATTCCCGGAAATACAGGGGGTGGCCTGTATTTCCGGGCTCCAACGGCGCTGCAAGTGGTTATTTTTCTCATTTTCAGGTAGACTTCCTCGCCCTGTGAAAGGTGGCTGTGCAGTGGTCTTAACACACGAAACTCTATATTTAATAATAAGTTAGAATTTTATTTAGGCAAAAAAGAGCTTGGCGTCTTGGAATATGGCAGGACTAGTATGCTATTCTAAAAATGAAAGGCGCTATTAATCATATATGCCACGAAAGCTATTTATCAAAACCTTCGGTTGCCAGATGAATGAGTACGATTCCGCCAAGACCGCGGAACTGCTCAAGGCAAGCCACGGGCTGGTTCTGACCACCGATGAAACCCAGGCCGACGTATTGCTGCTGAATACGTGCTCCGTGCGGGAAAAAGCCCAGGAAAAGGTATTTTCGCAATTGGGCCGTTGGCGGGAACTCAAAGAGGCAAACCCCGCGCTGGTGCTCGGCGTCGGCGGCTGTGTTGCCAGCCAGGAAGGCGAGGCCATCCGCGCCCGCGCGCCCTACGTTGACCTGGTTTATGGTCCGCAAACCCTGCATCGACTGCCGCAAATGTTGCACGAGCAACAACAACGGCGTGCCGCGGTGGTGGATGTATCCTTTCCCGAGATTGAAAAGTTTGACAACCTTCCCGAGCCCCGGGCGGAAGGCCCGGCCGCGTTAGTTTCCATCATGGAAGGCTGCAGTAAATACTGCACGTTTTGTGTCGTGCCTTATACCAGGGGCGAAGAAATCAGCCGCCCGTTCGATGATGTTATCAGTGAAGTGGCCGCTCTGGCCGGTCAAGGCGTGAAGGAAGTCACGCTGCTGGGTCAAAACGTTAACGCCTATCGGGGCGTAATGCATGATGGGGATGTCGCGGATCTGGCGTTATTATTGCGTTACATTGCGGCGATTAACGGCATCGAGCGAATGCGATTTACGACATCCCATCCGGTGGAATTTTCCGATGCGTTGATACAGGTGTTCGCCGACGTGCCGCAACTGGTCAGTCACGTGCATTTGCCGGTGCAAAGCGGTTCCGATCGTATTCTGGCGATGATGAAGCGCGGCCATACGGCATTGGAGTACAAGGCGAAAATCCGCCGGCTGCGCGAAGCCAGGCCCGGCATCAGCGTGTCTTCCGATTTTATTGTCGGTTTTCCCGGTGAGACCGAGCAGGATTTTAATGACACCCTGCAGCTGATAGACGAGGTGGGCTTCGACCACTCGTACAGTTTCGTCTATAGCGCACGGCCCGGTACACCGGCCGCCAACTTTGCGGATGATGTGCCCCTGCAGGTCAAGAAGGAGCGTTTGGCGCGATTGCAGGCGCATATAAACAGTATGGCGAACGCGGTCAGCCGGTCGATGGTAGGCACGACCGAAAGAATACTGGTGGAACGCCTTTCTAGAAAACGCGCCAGCGAACTCGCCGGACGCACCGAAAACAATCGTGTCGTCAATTTCAGGGGCCATCCGCGGCTGATCGGTGAATTCGTGAATGTGCGTATTACCGAAGTTTTAACCAATTGCTTGCGAGGCGAAGTCGTGCTGATTGACAAGCATGCTCCGCAGGCTACTGAAGCCGTTCAATACGCGTGAGTAGTGATACGTTTTGAGTAACCAAGCCCAAGCCCACAGTTTTATCCTCGAACCAACCGATAACGAGCGATTGGCCAATCTATGCGGCCAGTTCGATCGTCATTTGCGTCAGATCGAACGCCGCCTGGGGGTTGAAATCAACAACCGGGGCAATACATTCAATGTCATCGGCGACCGGCCGTCGGTGATGGCCGCGGGCGAGGTACTGAAAGAACTCTATGCCGAAACCAAAATGTCCCAACTCACCGCCGGCCGTGTGCATTTGTTTTTGCAGGACGCGGGCGTGGACGCCCGGCTCGACCAATCGCAACAACAGGAGCCGGTTAAAGAAGTCATTATCAACACCCGCAAAGGCCAGGTCCGGGGGCGTGGCCACAACCAGCAACGGTACCTGGAAAATATTTTAAGCCATGACATCAATTTTGGCGTGGGTCCGGCTGGCACCGGTAAAACCTACCTCGCGGTTGCGTGCGCGGTGGACGCCATGGAAAAGGAACGCGTGCGCCGGTTAATCCTGGTGCGGCCTGCCGTGGAAGCGGGGGAACGCCTGGGGTTTTTACCGGGTGACCTGGCGCAGAAAGTCGATCCTTATTTACGGCCGCTGTACGATGCGTTGTATGAAATGCTGGGCTTTGAGCGGGTGGCCAAATTGATCGAACGCGACGTGATCGAGATCGCGCCGCTGGCTTATATGCGTGGCCGCACCCTGAACGAGTCGTTTATTATTCTGGACGAAGCGCAAAACACCACCATGGAACAAATGAAAATGTTCCTGACCCGGATTGGTTTTGGCTCGACTGCGGTTATCACCGGTGATGTGACCCAGGTCGATTTGCCGCGCAGCACGCAATCGGGATTGCGGCATGTGATTGATGTTTTAAATAGCATTGAAGGGATCAGTTTTACATTCTTTCAGGCGAAAGATGTGGTGCGTCATCCTTTGGTGCAGAAAATAGTTTCAGCATACGAAGCGCATGAAATGCAGGTTAACCGGCCCGGCAAAAAAGGAAAAGAGCAAAATTGAACGCCGCCATTGAAATTGATTATCTGGTCGCAGCGGATTTTTCCGCGGCCGGTTATGTTCCCAATGCGCAGGCAATTAACCGCTGGGTTGAATGTGCGTTGGAGTTCGCCGCTTACAAAAATCCGGCGCAAGTCAGCGTTTGTGTGGTTGATAAACAGGAAATCACGGCGCTGAATAACCAGTACCGCAAAAAAAATTACGCCACCAATGTACTGTCGTTTCCTTATGAACCCATGCCGGGAATGGATGTGCCCTTGCTGGGTGATATTGCTGTTTGCGCCGAGGTTATCAATGAAGAAGCGCGCGAACAACGCAAGACCGCCGAACAGCACTGGGCGCACATGATTGTGCACGGCGTATTGCATTTATTGGGATATGACCATATTGACGATAAAGATGCGCAACAAATGGAAGCCATGGAAATCAGGATTCTTGAACAACTGGGATTTACCGATCCATACGGGGAAATTAACAACTTATGAACGAAGACCGATCTAGAAGCGCTGCCTCCAGCGACGAAGGGCCGCAACGCAACTGGTTTGATATATTAAGCCAGGCACTATTACGTGAACCAAAAGACAGAACTGAATTGACGCGCCTGCTGCGCGACGCGCAACAGCGCAACCTGCTGGACTTGGACGCCCTAACGATGATTGAAGGCGTGCTGGAAGTCTCTGAAATGCAGGTGCGCGACGTGATGATTCCACGAACCCAGATGGCGGTTATCAATATCAACGACACGCCGGAACAGTTTCTGCCAGTCATTATCGAATCCGCGCATTCCCGTTTTCCGGTGATAGGTGACAACCGTGATGAAGTGCTGGGAATATTGCTGGCCAAGGATCTCCTGCCCTATTTCGCGCAAAAAGACCAGCAGGAATTCACTATTCGCGATCAGTTGCGGCCCGCGGTGTTTATTCCGGAGAGCAAGCGCCTGAACGTGTTGTTGAGGGATTTTCGCGCCAACCGCAACCATATGGCGATTGTGGTGGATGAGTATGGCGGGATTGCGGGGCTGGTTACTATCGAGGACGTGCTGGAGCAAATCGTGGGTGATATCGAAGACGAGCACGATTTTGATGAGGATACCTTCATCATCAAGCATTCCGACAAGCGTTACACGGTCAAGGCGCTTACGCCTATCGAGGAGTTCAACGAGCAATTTTCGGTGAATTTTCCGGAAGATGAGTTTAATACCGTTGGCGGGCTGCTGATTCAGAAGTTCGGCCGCATGCCAAAACGTGGCGAGGCCACCACCATCGAGGGCTTCCGTTTCAAAGTATTGCGGGCGGACAGCCGCCGTATTTATTTGTTACAGGTTACGCGGACTGAGGGAAAGAGCAAAAAGAAAGCGCTCGCCAATGCCGCTGAACAGAATATTTCCTAGTTTACAAACGAATACAATAGGGTCTGCCGAAAAATCAGTGGGCAGTTGAACGCCGCTATTAAACGCAAAGACGCAATGGCGCAAAGGACAACGGATAATTTCTTAAAAAATAGGTGAGGATCGCATTTTGGATTTCAGATAGGGTGGTCCAATAGCGTATCCTTACGATACAATCGCATGGATTGTAATAGTTTGAATTCTTTGCGTCTTCGCCTTTGCGTTAAAGTTTTTTTGGTGCTGGTCTACCCACAGATTTTTCAGGCGAGGCATACAATATAATAAGGCGCATAACGGCTGGTTTGTTTTCAAAAACCGCTTTTAATAAAACAATGTGAAGAACAAACTTTTTCGTTCAATGCAGGACTGGCGCGGCGATATTGCCGCGTTGTTTTTTGGTGGCTTGACTCCTCTCGCATTCGCTCCGTTTAACCTGTTTCCGGTTATATTTGTTGGAATCGCGGCGCTTTTTTATATTGTTGATAATACGCCAAACCTGCCACGGGTATTGTTGCGCGGTTTTCTCTTCGGGCTGGGGTATTTCGGCCTCGGCGTTTCCTGGGTATCTATCAGCATGGTGCGTTTTGGTGGCATGAGTTTGCCACTGTCAATCGCGCTAACCGCCTTACTGGTTTTGTTTCTGGCGTTATATATCGCTGGCGTGGGCTACCTGGGCAGAAAAATTTTTGCGCGCGCTTCCGCCCGGATCAGGTTGTTATTGCTTTATCCGTCATTCTGGGTAGTGCTGGAATGGGTGCGCGGCTGGTTATTTACCGGATTTCCCTGGATTGACGTGGGTTACAGCCAGGTGCTTTCGCCCCTGGCCGGTTGGTTGCCGGTAGTTGGCGTGTACGGTGTGACCTTTGCCGTGGCGATCTGCGCCGGTTGCCTGGTTTTACTGGTCTATGAACAGGGAAAAAAACTGGCGAACGCCGGGCTGCTGTTAGTCGCTGTGTTGATGTCGGGTGGTTTGCTCCGGTTGGTGGATTGGGCAGAGCCGGCCGGAAAGCCGCTCACCGCCAGTTTGATCCAGGGGAACATTCCCCAGGAACTCAAATGGATCCCGCAAGAGCGGCAACCCACCATTGATTTATATACCCGCCTGACGCGGCAGCATTGGAACAGCGATGTCATTATCTGGCCTGAAACCGCCTTGCCTGCCTATTACCACCAGGCCGAGGAATTTCTCAAGCAACTGGCGCGCGAAGCGCACGCCAACAATACCAGTATGCTGATTGGCGTACCGTATATGGATATCAATAACGGGCAAAGGCGTTACTACAACAGCGCGGTGGTGCTGAACAATAGTGATATTCAGTTCTATCACAAATATCATCTGGTGCCCTTCGGCGAGTATGTGCCGCTAAAATGGCTGTTGGGTGATTTTCTCGGCTTTTTGCGCATTCCCATGGCGGACTTCAGCCATAGCGACAAGCACGCACCGCTGGTCAGCATGTCGGGTTTGAAAGGCGCGGTATCGATTTGCTACGAAGACGCGTTCGGTGAAGAAGTGATAAACGGACTGCCGGCAGCCAATTTCCTCATCAATATCAGCAATGATGCGTGGTTTGGCGACTCCCTGGCGCCGCGCCAGCATTTGCAAAAAGCGCAGGTCCGGGCGCTGGAAACCGCGCGGCCCATGCTGCGCGCCACCAATAATGGCATATCCGCGGTTATCGATCATACGGGAAAAATCCTGGCGAGTTCCCCGCTGTTTAAGCAGGACGTATTGACCGTGGGGTTTCAACCGATGCAAGGCAGTACACCCTATACCATGTTGGGTAATTATCCGGTTTTGGTGCTGGCCGGCCTGCTGTTGCTGCTGGCCGGGTGGTTGAACCGTGGCGCTTCGGCGAGTTAAGCCAAGTTTATGATATTAGCGCCTATGTTCGTCATATGTGGTTGAACCGTGGCGCTTCGGCGAGTTAAGCCAAGTTTCGTATGGCCTTTGACAAGCGTTTTGCGGGGCATGATAGTCGCCGTTCAAATTCCCGGATTTTTGCTGGCGCCGTGCCGCGGTCCAAAATAAACAACTGATATTCGATGCAATTTTGTTCCGGCCAGGAGATGGGGCTAGCCATTGCGCAGTGCGATGGATGAGTTGTTGTTAGTGAGTATTGTACTGCGGTATTCTTACTCTCTTTAGATCGCGCGAGCGGTCAACTGTGTTTTGAAAGAATGATTTTGAATGAATGGTTTTGAAGTGAATCAAGAAAGGTTTAAGCGATTATTTATGGCCATAAAACAACAATATCATCCCGATGAAATTGAATCCCAGGCGCAAGCCTATTGGCAAGAGCACCGGTCTTTCGCGGCCAGGGACCACGCTGACCATAAAGAAAAGTTCTATTGCCTGTCGATGTTTCCCTATCCCAGCGGCCGGCTGCACATGGGTCATGTGCGCAACTATACCATCGGTGATGTGATTTCCCGTTACCAGCGCATGAAGGGCAAAAATGTGCTGCAGCCCATGGGCTGGGATGCGTTCGGCTTGCCCGCGGAAAATGCCGCGCTTAAACACAATGTCGCGCCCGCCAAATGGACCTACGAGAACATTGAGTATATGCGCGGGCAATTGAAGCGCCTGGGTTTTGGTTATGACTGGGACCGGGAGCTTGCCACCTGCCATCCGAAATATTACCGCTGGGAGCAATGGCTGTTTACCAGGTTATTTGCCAAGAATCTGGTTTATAAAAAAACCGCGCCGGTGAACTGGTGTCCCAATGATATGACCGTGCTGGCCAATGAACAGGTTATCGAAGGCCGTTGCTGGCGTTGCGACACCGCCGTTGAACGCAAGGAAATTCCCCAATGGTTTATGAAAATTACTGACTACGCCGACGAACTGTTGGCGGAGTTGGATCATTTACCAGGCTGGCCCGAACAAGTGAAAACCATGCAACGCAACTGGATCGGTAAATCCAGGGGGCTTGAAATAATCTTTGGTATTGCCGGTGGCGCCGACAGCGGCATACCCGGCGCGGAACAGGGCTTGAAAGTATTTACCACCCGGCCGGATACCTTGCTGGGAGTAAGCTATGTGGCGGTTGCTCCGGAACATCCTTTGTCAGCACATGCCGCGCGCAACAATCGCGCGTTGCAGGCGTTTATCGAGCAATGCCGCCAAGGCGGGACCTCGGAAGCGGATATTGAAACCATGGACAAGAAAGGCATGGATACCGGCATCAAGGCTATCCACCCGATCAGCCGGCACGCGCTGCCGGTTTATGTCGCCAACTTTGTCTTGATGGCGTATGGCGAAGGCGCGGTGATGGCGGTGCCGGCCCATGATCAGCGTGACTGGGAGTTTGCCCGCAAATACAGTTTACCCATCAAACAGGTGATCAAACCAACCACTGCGGAAAAAAATAGTAGCGCGGTGGATTTGAGTCAATGCGCCTATACCGAAAAGGGTATCCTGTTTGACAGCGGTGAATTTGACGGTATGGACTTCCCGCAATCCTTTGATGCTATTGCTGCCCGGTTGGCAGCGGAAGGAAAAGGCCAGGTCAAAGTCCATTACCGGTTGCGCGACTGGGGCGTGTCGCGGCAACGTTACTGGGGTGCGCCGATCCCGATCATCAATTGTGATGCGTGCGGCGCCGTGCCGGTGCCGGAAGCCGAGTTGCCGGTCGTATTGCCGGAAGACGTTTCAATGGAAGGCGTGGGATCACCCATTAAGAAAATGCCGGCGTTTTATGCAGTCAACTGTCCCGCGTGCGGTGGCAAGGCGCAGCGCGAAACGGATACCTTTGATACCTTCATGGAATCATCCTGGTATTTTGCGCGTTACGCGTGTAAAGACAATGATAACGCCATGCTGGACGGCCGGGCTGATTATTGGTTGCCGGTGGATCAGTATATTGGTGGTATCGAACACGCTATCCTGCATTTATTGTATGCGCGGTTTTATACCCGGCTGTTGCGCGATGCGGGCCTGCTCAACAACAATGAACCGTTTACCAACCTGCTGACCCAAGGCATGGTGTTGAAAGACGGCGCCAAGATGTCAAAGTCAAAAGGTAATACCGTGGATCCGCAGGCCTTGATCGATCAGTACGGCGCCGACACCGTGCGCTTGTTCACCATGTTTGCCGCGCCGCCGGAGCAATCACTGGAATGGAACGACGATGCGGTGGAAGGCGCGTTTCGTTTTCTGAAGCGTCTGTGGCGCATGGTGGCGGATGACGGCAAGCAAGCCGTGTTAAATGAATGGATCGGGCAACGCAAGCTGCGACACGCACCCTGGGACACACTCTCCGCCGAATTGAAATCGTTGCGCGCGGAATTGCATAGGTTGCTGGAGCAAGCCAATCGCGATGTGGTGAAGTATCAGTTCAATACCGTGGTGGCCGCCGCCATGAAAATGGTTAACTCTCTGCAACCGTTAACGGAAAAACTGCGTGCGAGCGCCGATGAGGGCGGTCAGGCGCTTTATGCCGAAGCGATCGACACCCTGTTGCGCTTGTTGTCACCCATTGTGCCGCATATTACCCATACCCTGTGGCAGGCAGTGGGAAACAGCGGCGATATACTGGATGCCGGCTGGCCGGCGCCGGATGCAAATGCAATGGTCAGGGAGTCCATTGAGCTGGTGATTCAAGTCAATGGCAAGCTGCGCGGCAAGGTGTCTGTACCGGCGGACGCCGATAAACAACAGATAGAAACCATCGCCATGCGGGATGACAATGTGCAACGCTATGTCGAAGGCAGGGAGATTATCAAGGTTGTTGTGGTGCCGGGCCGGCTGCTGAATATTGTTGTCAAGCAGTGATGCCGGGTATGACGCTGATCAGCAACACGGTAAGAATGTTAGGAAAAGCATGGCTTGTGCCAGGCATGGCGCTGGTGTTTTTCATGTATGGTTGCGGTTTCCATTTGCGGGGCAGTTTCGAACTGCCGCCCGGCCTGGAAAACATCGCGATCGACGATACGGAGACCACGTCGGATATTGCGCCGGTGTTGAAGACGCATTTGCGGCGCCACAATATAACACCGCTGAACAATATTGAAGACGCCAAGCTGGTCATTGTGATAGACAGTGAAAAACAGCAGCGCCGGGTGATGACCGTCAGTTCGGCGGGACGGGTGCAGGAATTCGAGCTGATCTACACGGTTAGTTATTCGCTTCTCAATAAGGAAACTCCGGAAGCATCGGTGTCCGGTCAAACACTCACTTTAACACGCGATCTGCGGTTTGATGAAACCGCGGTACTGGGGGTGACCTCGGAGGAGACCCGGCTGCAACAGGAAATGCTGAATGCCAGCGCTGAACAGATTTTGCGCCGCCTGCAAAATGTTGCCGGCGCCAAACCGGTGAAGGGCAACTAGAAAGTGCAACTAGAAAATGCAACTTAACGTTTCCGACTTGCAGACCCATCTGGCGCAGCGCCTGGCGCCTGTGTACATCGTCGCCGGGGATGAACCCTTACAGTTGGGCGAAGCTTGTGATGCAATCCGCGCGGCGGCAAAACAGCGGAATTTTACCGAGCGCCATGTGCTGGACGTGGAAAAAGGATTTGACTGGAATACTTTTTTTGCGATCAGCAATAGTCTTTCCTTGTTTGCGCAATGCCAACTGATTGAGCTGCGCATGCCGAAAGGCAAACCCGAGGATGCGGGCGCAAAAGCGCTAATCGAATATGCGCAAAATCCATCGCCCGATTCCCTGCTGCTGGTTATTACCGGCAAACTGGATAAATCCAGCAAGAGCAGCAAATGGTTTTCCCGCTTGGAACAGCTCGGGGTTTTTATCGCGGTATGGCCGGTTGATACCAAACAGTTACCCGGCTGGATTCAGCAGCGCGCGCGCGGCAAAGGTATGCAGTTGACGCCGGCGGCGTTGCGGCTGATCGTGGAACGCGTCGAAGGTAACATGCTGGCCGCGGTCCAGGAACTGGACAAACTGTTTTTATTATTTGGATCGGGCCAAATAGATGAGCCGGCCGTGCTGGAGGCGGTGTCCGACAGCGCCCGTTACGATATTTTTGCGCTGTTCGACGTGGCCTTGTCGGGCGATGTAAAGCGGGTTTCCCGCATGATTGATGGTTTGCGGGGGGAAGGCGCGGAGCCGGTATTGCTTAACTGGATACTGGCGCGGGAGCTGCGCAGTATGCTGGCGATGTCGTTAGCGGTTAGCGGCGGGCTGCGGGCCGAGCAGGCCGTGGCGCAGGCGGGCGTTTGGCAAAACCGCAAACCCATGGTGACCGCGGGACTAAAACGGCATCCAACGCCATCCTGGCAGGATTTTTTGCAACACGCGAGCGGAATTGACCGTATAATAAAAGGCATGGCGGCGGGCAACGCCTGGGATGAATTGTTACAATTAAGCCTTGGCATTGCCGGAACGCGCCTGTTTGCTAAAAGCGCACTAGTATAAGTCATTATGGGTCTTCCGAAGAATCCGTGGGTCACTTAACGCCGGTATTCAACGCAAAGACGCCATGACGCGAAGGAAACCGGATTATTTTCAAAAAACTGTAGTGCACTATTTTCTAGGTTCCGGATAGGGCGGCTCACCGCGTGTAACCGCTGACAAGGTTGCATTAAACAAGGTTGCACTTAGTAATAGTTTGAATTCTTTGCGACTTCGCGCCTTTGCGCTAACGTTTTTTCAGGGTTGGATTGCCCACAGATTTTTCTGACGAGGCAAAATTGTAAACGAATGCAACGCTGTTGATGGATTAGAGAACGCCGATGGATATTCAACGTTATATGACCGGAGTTGGCGCCAACGCGCGCGCTGCGTCGCGGGAGCTGGCCAGGGCAAATACCGGGATAAAAAATAGCGCCTTGCTCGCGATTGCGGACAGCATTATCGCGTCACAAGCGCGATTGATCGAAGAGAACAACAAGGATCTGGCCGCCGCCAAAGCCAATGGGCTGGATGAGGCCATGCTCGATCGGCTGGCGCTGAACGCAGCGGGTATTCACGCGATGGCGGAAGGATTACGGCAAATCGCCGCGCTGCCGGATCCGGTGGGCGAGATTAGCGGATTGAATTACCGTCCCTCCGGCATTCAGGTGGGAAAAATGCGGGTGCCTTTAGGCGTCATCGGCATTATTTACGAATCGCGTCCCAACGTGACGGCCGACGCCGCCGGCTTGTGCCTGAAGGCGGGCAACGCGGCGATTTTGCGCGGCGGATCGGAAGCGGCGCATTCCAATAACGCCATCGCCACCTGTATCAAGTCCGGGTTAACCAAGGCCGGTCTTCCAGCCACGGCAGTGCAAGTGATTGAAGTGACGGACCGCGCCGCGGTGGGGGCATTGATTACCATGCCGCAGTACGTGGATGTGGTGGTGCCGCGCGGCGGCAAAGGTTTGATCGAGCGCATCAGCGCGGAAGCGACCGTGCCGGTCATAAAACATTTACATGGTATTTGCCACGTCTATATTCATGCGAAAGCCGATATCGACAAGGCGGTCAGGATTGCGTTCAACGCCAAGACCCATCGCTATGGGGTTTGCAATGCCATGGAGACCTTGCTGGTCGATGCCGCGATCGCAAGCGGAGTGCTGCCGCAACTGACGGAGCAATATAAAAAGGTAGGTGTGGAACTGCGGGGATGCGCTAAAACCCGCGAACTCATCAACGGCGTCAAGGCGGCAACGGAAGAAGACTGGGATACCGAATATCTGGCGCCGATCCTGTCGATCCGCATCGTGGACGGTCTTGATGCGGCGCTGGACCATTTGCATAACCACAGTTCCCGGCATACCGATGCCATTGTCACGGAAGATCTCGGTGCGGCACGGCGTTTTTTGTCGGAAGTGGATTCCAGTTCGGTCATGGTGAACGCCTCAACGCGTTTTGCCGACGGGTTTGAATACGGGCTGGGCGCCGAGATCGGCATCAGCACGGATAAAATCCACGTGCGCGGCCCGGTTGGCCTGGAAGGCCTTACCTCGCAAAAATTCATCGTCATCGGCGATGGCCATATTCGCCGCTAAGCGCATGCCGAATCGAAGTTGCTCACCATGACTGCCAAGAGTAAATACCGCGGATGATCGGTATCTTCGGCGGCACCTTCAATCCGGTGCATTGGGGGCATGTGCGCACCGCCCTGGAACTCAAAAAAGCGCTGGCCATGGATGTAATGCTGATGGTGCCGTGCGGGATTCCGCCCCATCGCGAGGAGCCGGACATCGACCCGGCGCTCCGGCTGGCCATGTTAAACGCCGCCGTTGCCGGGTACCGCGAATTGCAAGTCGATGAACGCGAACTGCAGCGCGCAGGTCCTTCCTATACGGCTGATACCTTGCGTTCACTGCGCGCTGAACAAGGGACTATTCCACTGGCCCTCTGCGTGGGCGTTGATGCGTTTACCAACCTGGATACCTGGCATCAATGGGAAAACCTGATTGAATTGGCGCATATTGTCGTCGCGCATCGTCCAGGCTGGCCGGTTGAATCCCTGGAGCAAAAGGTTTCCCGTCAATTGCAAAAAATGTTACATCAGCATCGGGTAACGAACCGCGCCTTGCTGCATCAACAATCCGCCGGTTATGTGTTGATGCAAAAAGTGACGGACATTGATCTTTCCTCGTCGGATATCAGGCAGTGTCGTGCGCAAGGCAAGTCCATTGCGGCGATGGTGCCGCCGGGTGTGTTACGCATTATTGAAAGCAACAAGCTGTATCAATCCCTTGAGCAAGATAATTGAGAGGAGTTAATGAGAGCCGAAGAATTAACGAAAGTCGTAGTAGCTGCTTTGGAAGATATGAAAGCCCGGGACATTCGCGTCATCGATGTGCGTGGCAAAACCAGCGTTACCGATGTAATGATCATTGCCAGCGGCACTTCGAACCGGCATGTAAAATCGCAGTCCGAACACGTGGTGGAAAAAGCCAAGCAACACGGCGTGCAGCCGTTGGGTATCGAAGGCGAAAACGAAGCGGAGTGGATTCTGGTGGATCTGGGCGACGTGGTCGTGCATATCATGCAACCGGAGATACGGGATTTTTACCACCTGGAAAAACTATGGACAACGGAAGAAGTCAGCAGCCGGGAACGCAGAAAATAACCGGCGCCAGCGGCCGGTGATACTCCCCGGGAATTTACCGTTATGCGTATTTATCTCGTCGCTGTAGGTCAGCGTATGGATGCTTGGGTAAGCCAGGGTTACCTGGAATTTTCCAAACGCCTGCCGCCTGAATGCCGCTTGCAGCTCATCGAAGTTCCCCCCAATAAGCGTACAAAGAATACTGACACCCAGCGGGCAATCAATGAGGAAGGGGAGCGCCTCCTGGCGGCGCTTCCAGCCAATGCCATCGTCTACGCCATGGATGCGGCGGGCCAGCCATGGAGCACGCAACAACTGGCCGCCCACCTCGGCCAATGGCTGGGTGATGGCCGGGATGTAGCGCTGCTGGTGGGCGGTCCGGATGGATTATCAGAACACTGCAAGGCGCGGGCGCATGCCTGTTGGTCGTTGTCCAGGCTTACCTTTCCTCACCCGCTGGTTAGGATTATCATCGCAGAACAGGTTTACCGCGCCTGGAGTATCTTGAAGGGCCATCCGTATCACCGGTAGCCGCGGCGGCCTCACCCAGTGAGTGAACTGGCTATGGGAATAATAAACAGGTGAAAGCTTAAATTGCGCACCTTTTCAAGCGATCAACTGACGAGTTTAAGTTAAAGTACATCCTGAACAAAATAAATTAATGACGGTTCCACAGATTTATTTAGCCTCCCAGTCACCCCGGCGCCGGGCGCTGATTGAACAATTGGGTATCCACTACCAGGTACTGGATGTTGCGGTTGATGAAAGCCCGCACCCTGGGGAAACGCCCGAGGAATTGGTTGCGCGTCTGGCCGGCGAAAAGGCGCAGGCCGGGTGGCGCAAGGTGGCGCAGCAATCAGTACCCGTGGTGGGTGCGGATACGTGTATTGTTGTGGACCAGCAAATTATTGGCAAACCTGAAAATCGGCAGCAGGGGATTCAATTACTCAAGCGTTATTCAGGCCGAACACACCGCGTGGTCACCGGCATAGCGATCGTGGGCCCAGATAATGGAAAACACGCTGCGGTTGATGCAACAGCTGCCGGAGATGCGGACGATTGGGTCGATGTTGGGATAGTGCAGCAGGTTCGCGTCAATACCAGCGCGGTGACATTTCGCATCCTGACGGACCGCGAGTGCGACCAATACTGGGAAACGGGCGAGCCGGTGGGAAAAGCCGGAGGCTACGCCATCCAGGGCAAGGCGGCCGCCTTTATCGAAAAACTGGCAGGCAGTTACTCCGGCGTCATGGGTTTACCCCTGTTTGAGTTTGCCGAACTGGCCGCGTTGTTTAATATCGACATATTGGGTCCACAGTCGTAGCCACGCAACGTCAGCGCGTAGACAAGAGACATAAATAATGAGTGAAGAAATACTGATAAATGTAACACCGCGCGAAACGCGGGTGGCGATGGTTGAAAACGGGGCGCTGACCGAGGTGTTTATTGAACGTGCCAGCCGGCTGGGATTGGTGGGCAATATCTATAAAGGCAAAGTGTCCCGGGTCCTGCCGGGTATGCAGGCGGCGTTTATTGATATCGGGCTCGAGCGCACCGCCTTTTTGCATGCGTCTGACATCCTGCAGTCTCACAGCAGTAATGGCTCCGCCAATGGGAAAACCACAGAAGATATTTCCAGACTTTTATACCAGGGTCAAATTATTACCGTGCAGGTCGTCAAAGATCCGCTGGGCAGCAAGGGCGCCCGGCTAACGACGCAATTGTCGATTGCCGCCCGTTACCTGGTACTAATGCCGGGCGTAGATCACATCGGCGTTTCACAGAAAATCGAAACCGAGGAAAAACGCCTGCGTTTAAAGGAACTGGTCGGCGGACTGGCGGCCGAGTTTCAACCGAGTGGATATATTGTGCGAACCGTCGCTGAAACAGCGACGGATGCCGAGCTTGCGGCGGACATGCGTTTTCTGCACAAGCTTTGGACGGAGATACAGGAACGCATCAAAAGTGAACCGCCCGGTGCGTTGATTCATGAAGAGTTAAGGCTGGTGATGCGTATCATGCGCGATCAGGTCGGCAGCGGTGTCGATATTGAAAAAATCCGCATTGACTCCCGGGAAAACCACGAGAAAGTCGTCAAGTTTTCCACCAAGTTTATCCCGGAGCTGGCGCCAAAAATTGAATATTACCCCGGCGAACGGCCTATTTTTGATTTATACGCCATTGAAGATGAAATCCAGAAAGCGTTGAACCGCAAGGTGGAGTTAAAGTCAGGCGGTTATCTGATCATTGACCAGACGGAAGCCATGACCACCATCGACGTCAACACGGGCGCCTTTGTCGGGCATCGTAATCTCGAAGAGACCATTTTTAAAACCAACCTTGAAGCGACCCAGGCCATCGTGCGGCAACTGCGCTTACGCAATCTGGGCGGCATCATTATTATTGATTTTATTGATATGCAGCACCCCGAACACCGCAGCCAGGTCATGGCGGCCCTGGATAAAAATCTCATGGCGGACCGGGCCAAAAGTCATATTTGCGAAGTATCCGACCTGGGTCTGGTGGAGATGACACGCAAGCGCACCCGCGAGAGCCTCGGTCACATGATGTGTGAGCCCTGTCCCACCTGCGATGGCCGCGGGCTGGTTAAAACCGCGGAAACCGTCTGTTATGAAATTTTCCGCGACATCATTCGCGAAGCACGCCAGTTCAATGTGCAAAAGTATCTGGTGCTGGCGTCGCAAGAGGTGGTGGATTTGCTGCTGGACGAGGAATCCACCAGTGTGGCCGAGCTGGAGGAGTTTATCGGCAGGCCGATTAACTTTCAGGTTGAGTCGCTGTATACCCAGGAACAGTTTGATGTAGTGCTAATGTGAAGTGCCCTATTTGCTTACCAACCGGCCTATTACAAATGCATAAATTATAAATTTGAATAGAGTTAAACGAATCAGGCAATCCGTTTCGCCTGGGACTGTTGTTTAGGCTATGGCTTGTTTACCGGATTTGGTTTCTACCACACTGGTATACCGGCTTCCTGAATACATATTAAGTAAGCGCTGCCAGGTAGCGAGTTCACCGATCCCGATCTATGAGTTTGTTAATTAAATTATTCCATGGCTTCTGGTATGTGGTCTGGTACCTGTTTGCCGCGTTCGTGGTGCTACTGGCCGCGATTTTTGCTATCGCCCGATTATTGCTGCCGCTTGCCGGTGACTATAACCAGGATGTGGAAAGTTATGCCGCGCAGCTGATCGGCAGGCCGGTTAAGATCATGTCACTGGACGCGGAGTGGCATGGCATGAGTCCTTCCCTGGTGCTCAATAATGTCAGGTTGCTCAGCCGCGATGGCAACAGCACGATTTTACAATTATCACGCGCACGCCTTGATTTTGATTTGGTGGGTATGGCGTTCTCGCGGCAGGTTCGGTTCAAAAGGTTTGCGTTGGCCGGCGCCGATTTGTCCGTGGTTCGTGAACCGTCCGGAACCATCAACTTATCGGGATTCGAAACCAGCCAGCCAGAGCCAGGCGGCGATGACAGCACCGCGGCGATGCTGCAGTGGTTGTTGGCGCAGGGCGAAATCAACGTGCACGCCAGGAACCTGGTTTATCAGGACATGGAAAAGAGCGGTCAGCGCTATCTTTTTTCCAATGTCAGTTTTGTTTTAAAAAACCGTAATAGCCGCCATTTGATTGATGGTACTTTCGGTTTTCCGCAACACAGTGGCCAGGAATTTGCTTTTGCGTTGGATATTGCCGGTGATGTGATTTCCGGGACCGATTGGTCGGGGAGGATGTATGTCAGTGGCACCAACCTGGAAATCAGCCGTATTTTTGGCGGGCTGAGGTCCCAGGGACATCTCGTCAATATCGGCAAGGCAAACTTCCAATTGTGGTCCGAATGGCGGGAGGCCGCACTGGTGGGAGTGCAGGGGGATTTATCGCTGGAGACGGTCAAGTGGCAATATGATAAGCAGTTCACGCCATTGTTCCATTCGTTGCTGGGAAAAAACCGTGACACTACCCAGGACGGCAAAGCGGGTACGCGCGGCGATTCCGGCAGCATCGAGTATGACAATATTGTGGGCCGCTTTACCTGGGACCGAAGCGATGAGGGCTGGCAGTTGATCGGGGATAAGTTCGTTCTGGCGCGCAATTCGCGGATCTGGCCAACGACGCAATTCGCTGTCCATTACTTGAGCGATCAAGCGCGCAAGCGCGCGGGATCCCGTCAACTGGATATTCGGGCCAATCTCATCCGGCTTGAAGATATTACCCCGCTGGTTCCGGTGTTGATCGGCGATTACCAGGATTACGCGGCATACCTTGCAAAGCTGGCGCCGCAAGGTGATATACACAATACCAATTTCCGCTGGTCGGAAACCGAAGCGGATTTCAAGCTGGCCGCCCGGTTGGAAAATACCGGCTTTGCTTCGATCGGCAAAGTGCCCGGATTAAAAGGATTAAGTGGTGAACTTCGTTCCAACAGACTGAGTGGGTCGCTGGTTTTAAAAACCGAGGGCGCGGAATTCTCCCTGCCCGATATGTTCCGCGCGGATATCCCGCTGCAACGCCTTACAGGACGGGTGGACTGGCGGGTTGACAATGAACGCATTACCCTGTCGTCGCGCGATCTTGAGCTGGTGACTCCTCATGTGGAATCCAAAGCGGTTATGGACGTGGATATTCCCCGCAATGGCGATTCTCCCTTTTTGTCCCTGATTATTAACTTTGAAAATGGCGATGGTAGCAAAGCGTCCGATTATTACCCTGTGGCTATCATGAAACCCGAAACCGTGCGATGGCTGGACGCGGCGATTGTGCAGGGTGACATTGTTTCCGGCGGCGCGATTATCTACGGCCCACTAAAGCAGTTTCCGTTTACCGAAGGGCAGGGTGTGTTTGAAACCCGTTTTGAAGTCAAAAATGCGGTGCTGGATTATGCGGAAGAGTGGCCGCAAATTCATGACCTGCACGCCACTGTTTTGTTTAACGCCAACAGTTTATTGATAACCTCCGAGCAGGCAAAAATTTTTAATTCCAGCATAAGCAACGCGCGCGTCTCTATTCCCGCGCTGGCCGGCAAGCCCCTGGAACTCGATGTTGAGGGCGTGATCAGCGGGCAAACCCAGGAAAAAATTAATTATCTGGTAGCCGCCCCGCAGTTGCACCAACGTGTCGGGCAACATCTGTCAGATCTGAAAGCCGGCGGAGAGAGTACGTTGGATTTGAAGCTTAATTTGCAGTTAAAGCCGCAATTCGCGGCGGATGTCAGTGGTAAATTGTCGCTGCAGGACAATTCGCTGCAGATGAGCGATCTACCGGACCTGCTCACCGGTATCAATGGCGAGCTGTTAATCACTCATGAGGGTCTTACCGCGACCGCTGTCAAAGCGGCAGTGCTGGGTCAGCCTGCCAAGCTGACCGTTAAAACCGTGACTGACAAAAACAAACCCGCTATAAAAACGATTACCGTACGAGCGGCCGGCGACGCTGATGCAAAACAGCTGGCGGGTAAATATATGCCCGTATTAACGGATATGATGGAGGGAAAAACACGCTGTGTTGTCGAGCTGGTGTTGCCGGCAGACCGTGAGG
>Ga0209640_10001199_pt1 | contig 21625 bp, 20 predicted proteins | sample RifCSP10_1_FD_184018 | JGI IMG/M metagenome (GOLD analysis project Ga0209640, IMG submission 184018) | Soil microbial communities from Rifle, Colorado - Rifle CSP2_sed 10_1 (SPAdes) (version 2) | ecosystem: Environmental > Terrestrial > Deep subsurface > Rock core/Sediment | place: Rifle...
AGGCATTCCCGGCACGGAGCTTGCCCCTTCTGCGGGCGTGCGGGACGAAGCCAATCTCGGGAGCGGAGGCGAGGAAGCGTGAAGGTACTGAGGTCGCGCCCGACGCGCCATTTCGTCTTCCTCCTCATCCGTTGCCGGTGCCGCCGCCGCTTCGGCCACCGCGCCGATCGTCCCCTCATCGCGTGCTTCAACTGCGGGCGCGTGGCGAGCCTGGCCCAGGTGTGGAAGCCCGAGGTGGACGACGCTCTCCCCGTCCGCCGGCGGCCGACGCCCGCGTCGCGACCCGCGGCTCGTCACGTGTATCGCGCGACCCTGGCCCGCCGCCGCAGACGCGCCCACGGCTAGCGGTCCGGACTATTCATGAGGCCGGTCTGGCCTCCTCAGGAATAGTCCGAATGCCGTTGTTGTCTGAGCGGATCATTCGCGACGCTCACGCGGCCTCGCGGATGATCCGGACAGGGCGCCCTCCGCCACCGGTTAGAATGCGGGGGTGACGGCGGAACCCAAGAAACCGGAACGGTCCGAGCGGCTCCGGGCGTTGCTCCCGGAGCTCTGGGTCCTCGTCCGGCCGCGACGGGGCCTGCTCGCCGGCGGCCTGCTCCTCATGACCGTGAACCGCGCCTCGGGACTGGTGCTCCCGGGCTCCACCAAGTTCCTGGTCGACGACGTCATCGGCCAGCGCCGCACCGACCTCCTGCTCCCGCTGGTGCTGGCGGTGGTGGCGGCCACCCTGGTGCAGGGGCTCACCTCCTTCGCGCTCACCCAGATGCTCTCCAAGGCGGCGCAGCGCCTCATCGCCGAGATGCGGAGGAAGGTGCAGGCCCACATCGGCCGGCTGCCGGTCGCATACTACGACGCCAACAAGACGGGCCAGCTGGTCTCGCGGATCATGAACGACGTGGAAGGCGTCCGAAACCTCATCGGCACCGGCCTCGTGGAGTTCGCGGGAGGCCTGCTCACGGGGGTCCTGGCCCTCGCCATCATGCTGCGGCTGAGCAGGGGAATGACCTCGGTCACGCTTCTCTCCCTGGCCGTCTTCGGGGTCGTGCTCTACCGGGCCATGGGGACGCTCCGTCCCATCTTCCGCGAGCGCGGGAAGATCTACGGAGAGGTGACGGGCCGCCTCACCGAATCGCTCGGCGGAGTGCGGGTGGTGAAGGGCTACCACGCCGAAGCGCGCGAGGCGGGGGTGTTCGCCGAGGGCGTCGGCCGGATCCTGACGAACGTCATGAAGACCCTCACCGCCACGTCCGTGCTCAGCCTCGCCTCAACCGTGCTCCTCGGCCTCATCGGAGCGGCGGTGATGTACGTCGGGACCCGTGAGATCCTGGCCGGGCACCTGACCGTGGGCGGCTTCTTCACCTACACCGTCCTTCTCGGCTTCCTGGTCGGCCCCGTCTTCCAGATCGTGTCGATCGGGACGCAGCTCAACGAGGCGCTGGCGGGCATCGAGCGCACGCGCGAGGTCTTTCGCGAGCGGCCCGAGGACCAGGACGACCTCCGCACCGTGCGGCTCGGCCAGGTCCAAGGAGAGGTGGCCTTCGAGGACGTGCGCTTCGCCTACGAGGAAGGCAAGCCCGTGCTCGAGGGCGTCTCGTTTCGGGCCGCGCCGGGCACGGTCACGGCCCTCGTGGGTCCGTCGGGAGCGGGGAAGTCGACGATCATCGGGCTCATCGCCGCGTTCCACGTTCCGTCCTGGGGCCGGGTCACGGTAGACGGTGTCGACCTCCGGACGGTGCGGCTCGACTCGTACCGCGTGCACCTCGGCGTCGTCCTCCAGGAGACGTTCCTCTTCGACGGGACGATCCGCGAGAACGTCGCTTTCTCGCGGCCCGGGGCTTCGGAGGAAGACGTGCTGGCGGCCTGTCGGACGGCGCGGGTGGACGAGTTCGCCTCGAAGTTCGAGCTTGGCTACGACACCGTCGTCGGGGAACGAGGGGTCAAGCTCTCGGGTGGACAGCGGCAGCGCGTCTCCATCGCCCGCGCCATCCTGGCCGACCCCCGGATCCTGATCCTCGACGAGGCGACCTCGAGCCTCGATTCGGAATCGGAGGCCCTCATCCAGGAAGGTCTCGGGTCGCTGATGCGGGGCCGCACCACATTCGTCATCGCGCACCGGCTGTCGACCATTCGCCAAGCCGACCAGATCCTGGTGGTGGAGGGCGGCCGGATCGTCGAGACCGGCGACCACGCATCGCTCCTGGCGCGAGGGCGGCGCTACTACGAGATGTACACGAGGCAGCACGGGCTCGAGAGCAACCTCTTCCTGGCCCCGGGGGAAGGAGGCGAGGTCGAGCCCGAGGCCGAAGCGCCGACGCCCACGCCCCCGGCTCCGCGTCTGGCCCTCCTGGGCGAGTAGGAATGGACTCACCCTTCGAAGGAAAGCGGTGGCTCGCACCCCTCACGGTGGGGGGCAACCTCCCGTTCCGGCGCCTGTGCGTGGAGTTCGGCGCGGAGGTCACGGTCGGGGAGATGGCGGTGGTGAAGAAGCTCCTCGAGAACCGCACGGCCGAGTTCGCCCTCTTGCGAAGCCACCCCGCGGAGCCGTTCTTCGGGGCCCAGCTCGCGGACAAGAAACCGGAGACCCTGGCCGAGGGCGCGCGCATCGCCGAAGCCCGGGGCGCCCGGTTCGTGGACCTCAACTGCGGGTGCCCGATCGACATCATCACCCGCCGTGGCCTGGGCGCGAGCCTCCTCAAGAAGCCCGGCCGGCTGGGGCGCCTGGTCGAGGCCATGCGAAAGGCGGTCCAGGTGCCCGTGACCGTGAAGCTGCGGGCCGGTTGGGCCGAGGGGAAGGAGAACGTTTCGCAGCTGGCCCGGGTCTGCGAGGAGGCGGGAGCTTCCGCGATCGCGCTCCACGCGCGAACCCGCGACCAGCGCTACAGCCGCGCCGCCGATTGGGACCTGATCGGCCGGGTGGCGTCGGAGCGGTCGATCCCGGTCGTGGGCAACGGCGACATCCTGACCCACTTCGAGGCCGCGGAGCGCATGGCCCGCTCCGGCGTCCGCTCGGTGATGCTCGCCCGCGGCGCCCTCATCAAGCCGTGGCTCTTCCAGGAGATCCGCGAGGGTCGGAGCTTCCTGCCCACGCCGGAGGAACGCTTCTCGATTCTCTGGCGGCTGCGCGACCTCTTCTTCGACCACTTCGGCGGCGAGGACCGGGGCCGGCGGCGCACCCAGCGCTTCCTTCAGTGGCATCTGAATTTCTTGTGCCGCTATCAGCCGCTTCCCCAGGACCGGTTCGAAGCGCAGGCACGCGAGCATCCGCTCCTCCAGACGCGGATGCCCGGGGACCCGCCCGCATCGCCCCTCGAGGCGCTTCTTCGCGACGGCCGAGCGGACACGCATGCCCCGCTCGCCGCGCTCCTCGTGGAGTCGTCCGGCCGCGACGAGGCCGAGGCGCGGGCCCTCGCGCTTCAGGCCTCGCTGCCGCCGGCGGGGGAGGCGGGAGAGCTGGAGTTCGCGGCGTCCGAGATCGCGGGCTGAAGCGGTCGCTCCGGCCTCACGGTCGCCGATGCGCCTCCGACCTCGGCCGCCCTCCTCCTGCACTTTCGAAACCGGCCGGACCGTCCGGACCCGTGAGGTCGGCCTGCATCAGAACTTCAGGACCAGCCCCGCCGTCGCTCGCCAGAAGCTGAGCCCGCCCAGGCCCACGTCGAACTCCGCGTCCGGCTCGGGATCGGTGAGATTCCGGAAGTAGCGGACGTCTCCCTGGAGGCCGACCGCCTGCCCCGGGAAGATCATGACCCCGCCCCCCACGTTGATGCCCAGCTCGTTGCTGTCGACACGGAAGAGTCCCGACACGTCTCTCACTCGGGTCTTCACGAGGCCGAGGCCACCGGAACCGTAGAAGCGGACCGGGCCCGGGAACACCAAGACCAGGTTGCCCATGAGGGTGGTGACGTTGTTGTTGCCGTAGCCGGTCGAGCCGAGGAAGTCGGGGGCGTATCCGAAGTCGATGGCGAAGCCGAGGATGCTCTCGGTGCTCTTGAACGTGACCGCGCCACCGTACGTGAGCTTGGCGTCGTCGGTCCGGCCTCCGAACGATGCGCCGACGAAGGGCGACAGGAAGCCTTCGGCCCCGAGCGCGGCCGCACCGACGAGGCCCAACGCCAGCGCCATCAGCAGTGATCTCAGATTCACTTGACCCTCCCCGCGCTTCCCCAATCGTAGAAACTACAAGGAAAGATGGCCCATCTCCCGGTGCCCTCGCCGCGCGAAGACCCACACGACCAAGCCCGCCGCGACCACTCCCAGGAGGGCCAGGCCCACGAGCGGCAAGGGCCTGGCCGCGGCCAGGGGGCCGCTCGTGCGTCCGTCGTCCGCGGTGGGCGCCGTTGCCGCGGCCGGCGCAGGGCTGGCGTCCGGTACGCCTGAGTCCAGCAAGCTGACGGTCAGGGCCTGCGCCCGGTCGCCGTCGAGCACACGGTATTGCACGACGACTCTCGCGCCCGCCGCGAGGTCCGCGGGGGGCAGAGTGGTTGCGGGGTCGACCAGGAATGTCCTCTTGGTCCCGTCGTCTCCGTCGACCACGAGAGAGTCGCGCGCGCTCGAGACCACCGCGCCGGTCAAGACCGCGGGGTCGGCCTGAGGTTGCTCCGCCGCCCCGGGTGTGGCCAGGGCCGCGAGGGCAAGAAGAAGCACGCCGATCGGAGCCTTCATCGCGTCCTCCTCGAGCGGTCGTGAGGTTGCGCCCACATGAGCGCGAGCCGCTCTCGAGACGCCTCTGCAACTCACGGGCCCACCCCCGGTGGACGAACGGCACCAGGTTTGCAGCTCAGTCCCCGTCGCCGTTGCGGCATTTGCATTTGGAGGCACCATGCACATGAAGAAGTCCGTTCTCGTGTTTTCCTCGGCCCTGTTGATCGGCAACGGGGTCGCCGCGTTTGCGCAGTCCGATGCGCAGTCGGGCAAGAAGGAGCCGGCTTCGATCCAGGCGGACATGAAGGCGGGGGTCGTGACGCAACTGGACACCGCGGCCAAGATGCTCACGCTCAAGACCGCCGCGGCCGAGGGCAAGGTCGTGACGATCTACTGGGACGAGGCGACCAAGGTCGAGGGCACGCTCAAGGAAGGGGAGCACGTCCAGGTGCGGTCGATCGAGAGGTCCGGAAAGGCCGTCGCGACGTGGATCCGCGTCGGCAAGGCCGACACCACGAAACCGCAGGGAATGTGACGACAGGGGCTGGGGGCGTGGTCGACGCGGCCCCCAGCCCTGCGGGCCCTTTCCCTTCCGGCGATCCCTTTCTACAAAACACCAGGCCGACGCGGGCTTCGAATCAGTCCGGCGAGGTTCTTCGGCTGAACACGCGGAATCCCCAAGGGCCGAGGCCCAGGGACGGAAGGCTGGCGGAGGGCTGGGGCACGGCCTTCGGAGTGGACTCACCGGGAAGCAGAGGGAGGGTGACCTCGGGCGTCACTTCGGAGAAGTCGGCGGGCGCATCGAGCGTGACCGTGCCGGTCCAGCCGAGACTCGACAGGTTCAGCACCACCAGGAACTCCTCGCCGGAGGCCCGCCGCAGGTAGCTCAGCACCCGCTCTTCGTCGGAGTTGGAGAGCCACACCGTCTCGCCCTGGCGGAGCGCCGCGTGGGCGCGGCGAAGCGAGATCATCGCCCGGTAGAAGCGCTTGAACTCGGGCCGGCGCTCGGCCATGGCCCACAGGATCGGCACGCGCTCGGTCAACGCCGGTCCGCCCGACTCCCCGGAGTCTCCGGCCTCCATGCCGTTGTAGACGAGGGGGACGCCGTCCATGGTGAAGACGAGCGCGGAGGCGGCGAGCGCGGCCCGTTCGCCGAAGCGGGCGATGGCCCGCCGCTCGTCGTGGTTGTCGGAGAAGCGCAGGTGGAGCGAGCCCCGCGGAAAGCGCTTCTGCTCTTCTTCCCAGGCGGTGCGGAGCGCGGAGGCGGGAGCGTTCCCGAAGAGGACCTCGTTCAGCGTGCGGTGGAAGGGCCACGCGTAGTCGGCGTCGAAAGCCTCGACGAGCAGGCCAGGGTCACTCGCTTCCGCCAGCAGGAAGAGGTCGGGTCGGGCCTTCTGCAGCTCTTCGCGCGCGGCCTCCCAGAAGTCGGTGGGCACCAGGCCCGCCACGTCGCAGCGGAAGCCGTCGAGGCCGAAGTCCCGGACCCACCGCTTCAGCAGGGCGATCATCTCGCGGCGCAGGTCGGGGTTCGAGTAGTCGAGCTTGGCCACGTCGTTCCAGTCGGCGCTCGGGGGCTGGACCTTGCCGGCGGCGTCGCGCACGTAGAGGTCGGGGCGCCGCATGAGCACGCTGTCCCACGCGGTGTGGTTGGCCACGACGTCGAGGATCACGCGGAGACCGCGCCGGTGGGCCTCGGCCACCAGGTGGCGCAAGTCGGCGTCCGTCCCGTAGTCCGGATTGACGCGGTCGTAGTCCTGGATGGAGTAGGGGCTTCCGTACGTTCCCTTGCGCCGGTCGCGGCCGATCGGTTGGACGGGCATGAGCCAGAGGATGCTGGCCCCGAGCTCGCGCACGTGGTCGAGCCGCGCCGTCACGCCTTTGAGGTCTCCGGTCGCGGAGAAGACGCGGGGGAAGACCTCGTACACGACGCCGTCCCTGACCCAGTCGGGGGCCTTCCGTGCCCCGCGGCCCGAACCGTGGTCGGTCAAGACGGCCGCGGAGGCGAGGAGGAGGGCGGCGGGCAAAGACATGATCGTACTCCGAGCGCCGAAGGATCAGTCGACGTAGGTGCTCCGCGCCAGGACCGTTCCCCTTCGGCCGACCAGGTCCACTGCCACTCGGTGGGAGCCTCGCGAGCCCGGGGGCTTCTCGAGGGCGAGCACGTAGTGGCCGGAGAGGGCGCCGCTCAGCCGGTCCATGGCGATTCCCGCCGACAGGTGGGTCCTCGCATAGAAGCCGCCGGTGTCCGCCGCCACCTTCTGGAGGCCGACCTCGAGCGAGTGGTAATCGGCGTTGGAGACGTCGAGGGCGAAGACCGCGGTGCGGGAACGCTCGAGGGCTTGGCGGGCGGCACCGTAGTCGGCCCGCATCTGGACCGTGCCGTCCTGGAGGACCCCCAGGCCCCAACAGAAGAAGACCAGGGACTTCGCCCCGGGGAGCTTCTCGAGGGCTCGGCCGAGCACTTCGAGCCCCTTCTCCGGAGTGGCCGCGCGCCGGGCGGCGTCCGGGTCGAGCCGCCCCGCGAGCGCGGGGCCCGACCCGGGAGCGACCTCCGCCGGCTCGTCGCGCAGGATCGCGTGGCGTAGAGCGTCGTCGAGGCGTGCCCGGTCGCTCGTGAAATCGAGGTGAAGGCGCAGGCGCGAATCGAAGGTGAGCACGGCCGCGCGATCGCGCGGGGTCAGTTGACGGGCGAACTCGGCCGCGTAGTCCTTCATCCGCACGAGCCCCTTGAGCCGACCCCGCTCGAAGAAGTCCTTCTGGAAGAGGAACACCACCAGGCGGCCGGACACCTCTCCCGGGTGCGACGCCAGGGCGTCACGTTCGGGGGACGGCCCGACGCCGCCCTGACCGCGCGTGGGAGGGAGGGGTGCGGTCTCGGAGATCCACTCGACGGTCTCGAGGCGCGCCGGCTGGCCGTCGATCTCCACGCGCAGGTCCTCGGGTCCGAGGCCGCGCAGCTCGCGCCCCCGCGGGTCGAGGATGCGGGCGTCCACGAGCACGCGGTCCACGCGGACGGGGGCCAGGAACGGCGGCCGCTCCTGAGACCAGGCGGCGGGCGGGCCGGTGGCGAGAATCGAAAGCAAGAGCCCGGCTGCGGGTCTCATCACGAGAATCGTAGCACGCGGGTCCGGGCCCTAACGGCCGCTCGGGGCCGACGACAGGATCCGCTCAGAGCGGCATTCGGACTATTCATGAGGAAGGCCCGATCGGCCTCACGAATAGTCCGTGCTAGTGTGCGGGCTTGCCGCGAGGAGCGATGAAGATGAAGAGGCCCTGGGAAGGCGAGGGAGGGGGCGGGATGCGGGTCATCGAGGCGGCGGCGTCTCCGGAGTTGCCGGAGGGCGAGATTGCGTGAGAAAGGGAAGTGCGCTCCTGGAGCGCCTGGTGGGTTGAACTCTCCGCGCCGCGGCCGCCGCCGGTTGGCGCCGCACGCGCCATGGTGAGGAAGAAGAGCGGAGCTCGATGGACCCGAACATGAAGCCCTACGACAGCATTCTGGAGGCCATCGGCTGGACTCCCCTCGTCCGCCTGAGCCGCATCGCCCGCGGCATTCGCACGCCGATCTTCGGCAAGGCGGAGAACCTCAATCCCGGCGGCTCGGTGAAGGACCGGATCGGCCTCGCCATCATCGAGGCCGCGGAGAAGAGCGGGACGCTCAAGCCCGGCGGGGTGATCGTGGAGGGCACGAGCGGCAACACCGGCGTCGGCCTCGCCATCGCCGCCGCCATCAAGGGCTACCGCTGCATCTTCACGATCCCGGACAAGATGTCGAGCGAGAAGATTCGGCTGCTCCGGGCATACGGCGCCGAGGTGGTGGTGGTCCCGACCGCGGTGCCGCCCGACCACCCCGAGTACTACATCCAGAAAGCCAAGTCGATCGTGGCGTCCACTCCCGGGGCCGTCCTGGCCGATCAGCACTTCAACCCCGTGAACCCGGAGGCCCACTACCGGACGACGGGGCCCGAGATCTGGGAGCAGACCCAGGGGCGTATCACCCATTTCGTCTGCTCGCCGGGGACCGGGGGCACGGTGTCGGGAGCGGGTCGCTACCTCAAGGAGAAGAACCCGAAGGTGCAGGTGGTGGCCGGCGATCCCCTGGGCTCCATCTACAGCGAGTACGCCCGGACCCACACCAAGGGCGCAGGCTCGCCCTACAAGGTGGAGGGGATCGGGGGGGACAAGATCCCGACCTCGCTCCACTTCGACGTGATCGACGAGTGGATCACCGTGACCGATGCGGATGCTTTCCGCACCGCACGGCGCATGACCCGCGAGGAAGGGATCTTCCTCGGAGGCTCGGGCGGGCTGAACGTGTTCACGGCCCTGGACGTGGCGCGCCGCCTGGACGACCCCGACGCGACGATCGTGACCATCCTCTGCGACACCGGCGAGCGCTATCTCTCGAAGCTCTACGACGACGCCTGGATGCGCGAGAACCAGATGCTCGAGGCCGAGCGGGTCACGGCCGGCCTCCTGCTCGAGCGGTATCCGCGGGAGATGCCGCCTATCGTGTCGGTGGCGCCGACGGGCAACGTCCGTCAGGCACTGAACCTCATGAGCACCTGGGGCGTCTCCCAGATCCCCGTGATCGACGGGAAGGACTGCGTGGGCTCCTTGAGCGAGGGCCCGCTCATGGCTCGGGCCCTCGAGGACGGCAAGGTCCTCGACCGGCCGGTGTCGGAGTTCATGCAGCATCCCTTCCCGGTCGTGGACGCGGACGTGCCCCTCGATCGTCTCGCGACCATGCTCTCGCGCGAGACCCCAGCGGCGCTCGTGCGCAAGGACGATCGCCTGGTGGGGATCCTCAACCGCTACGACGTCCTGCGCGAGGTGGCCGGGATTCGCTAGTCCGGGCTGGGGTAAGCTCAGGAGGCTCGACCCTCGACAAGGAGACCCGACCCATGAAACATCCGTTTCGTCTGCTGGTTCTCGGCGCGGCGTTCCTGATCGCAGGGCGGGGCCGGGCCGAGAGCCCGGTCCAGACCTCGACCTGCGTGAGCTGGGAGGAGATCCAGGCCACCCCGTCCCCGAACGGCCGCTCCCACCAGTGGCTCCGCACCGCCACCGCGACCTTGGACGAGCTCGAGATCCACGTCACGACCCTGCCCCCGGGTCAGGCCTCCCACGAGCCCCACAAGCATCCGAACGAGGAGGTGATCATCGTGAAGGAGGGCACGGTGGAGGCCTTCCAGGCGGGCCAGACCCGCCGGCTCGGCCCCGGCGCCGTGATGTTCATGGCTTCGAACGAGCTCCACGCGGTGCGCAACGTGGGCGACACGCCCGCCACCTATCACGTGATCAACTGGTTCTCGCCGGGGATGAAGAAGGCCCGGGCGAAGTAGGCCGCCCGCCCAGCCCGGACTATTCACGAGGCCGGTCTGGCCTTCCTCATGAATAGTCCGAAATCCGTTGCGTCCCCACGCCTTCGAGGTTGATCCGGGTCAGGCCTTCTGGAGCCCGGTCGTTGCGGCGGGCGCGACCGACGGCGCGACGGTTTCCTCACCGCAGGGCGGGCGGGGCGCGTGGCCCGAGCCCAGGACTCCGGAGTGAGCGGCAGGACGTCCCGTCGCCCCCGCGTCAAGCGGGCCGAGACGGACCGCGCTCGTGCGCGAGGTGCTCGGGCGTCGCGCGTCCTTCGGTGCGCTTCCGGAACGCCGGCCGCAGCTCAGCGAGCGGCGGGCACCGGGAAGCCTCGCTTGCGCATGAGGGCGGCGATCCCGGGCTCCCGCCCCCGGAACGCACGATAGCTGTCCGCGGGGTCGACCGTGTTGCCGATCGAGAACACGTGGTCGGTGAGGCGCTTCGCCACCGCCTGGTCGTACGGGCCCTGGCCTTCGGTGAAGGCTTCGAATGCGTCGGCGGTCAGGGTGTCGGACCAGAGGTAGCTGTAGTAGCCGGCGGAGTAGCTGTCGCTCGAGAAGACGTGGGTGAAGTGGGGCATGCGGTGGCGCATCACGATCTCCTCGGGCATGCCGAGCGCCTTCAGGGTGTCGCGCTCGAGAGCCTGGGGATCGATGGCGCGGTCGCCGGCGAGGTGCACCTTCATGTCCACGAGGGCGCTCGCCAGGTATTCGACGGTGGCGAAGCCCTGGTTGAAGGTCGCGGCGCGCTCGATCCTCTTCGCGAGCTCCTTCGGCAGCTTCTGGCGCGTCTGGTGATGAAGGGCGAAGCGGTCCAGGACCTCGGGCGTGGGGAGCCAGTGCTCGAGGAGCTGGGAGGGGAACTCAACGTAGTCCCGGACGACCGCGGTCCCCGCGAGCGACGGGTAGCTCACGTTCGAGCTGAGGCCGTGGAGGGCGTGGCCGAACTCGTGGAACAGGGTCTGGGCATCCGTCCAGCTGATGAGGACCGGCTCCCCGGGGCGGCCTTTCACGAAGTTGGCGTTGTTCGAGACGATGGTCGTGACCTCACGGTCGAAGCGCTCCTGGGGACGATAGGCGTTCATCCACGCGCCCGAGCGCTTGCCGGGGCGCGCGTGGGGGTCGAAGTACCAGAGGCCGACGTGCCTCCCGGCCGCGTCCTTCACCTCGTGGACCCGGACGTCGGGGTGATAGACGGGCACGCCGTCCTTCGGCGCGAAGCGGAACCCGAAGAGCTGTCCCGCCACCCAGAACATGCCTTCCCGTAGCGTTTCGAGCTGGAGGTAGGGTTTCACCTCGTTCTCGTCCAGGTCGTACTTGGCCTTCCGCACCTTCTCCGCGTAGTAGCGGTAGTCCCAGGCGGCGATCTTGATGCCGGCGCCCTCCTTGTCGGCGATCGCCTGCATGTCGGCGACCTCCTCGCGGACGCGGGCCACGGCCGGGGTCCAGACCGCTTCCATGAGCTCGAGCGCCCGCTCCGGGGTCTTGGCCATCGAGTTCTCGAGCCGCCAGTGGGCGTGGGTCGCGTAGCCCAGGAGCTTGGCGCGCTCGGCCCGGAGCTTCAGGATCTCGGGGATGATCTTGCCGTTGTCCTTGGCGTCGTGGTTGTCGCCACGGCTCACGAACGTGCGCCACACCTTCTCCCGGAGGTCGCGGCGGGTCGAATAGGTCAGGAACGGCTCGACGCTGGAGCGGGTGTTGAGAACGGCCCACCGGCCCTTCTTGCCTCGGGAGTCGGCGGCGGCCGCGGCGGCGTCGCGGACCGAAGGGGGTAGCCCGGCGAGGTCCGTTTCGCCTTCGAGCATCAGCACGTAGTCGGTCTCGTCGGCGAGGACGTTCTGGCTGAAGGTGGTGAAGAGCCCGGCCAGGCGCTGGTTGATCTCGGAGAGGCGCTTCTTGGCGGGCGCGTCCAGCCGGGCGCCGGCGCGAACGAAGTTCGTGTGGTGGAGCCAGGCCAGGCGTTTCTGCTCGGGGGTCAAGGACGCGCGGTCGCGGGCCTCGTAGACGGCGGCGATGCGGTGGAACAGCTTCTCGTTCTGGATGATCTGGTCCTGGAAGGCCGCCAGCCTGGGCGCCATCTCACGCTCGACCGCCTGGAACTCCGGGCTGTTCATGGTGGTGCTCCAGACGCCGTAGGCGGTCTGGACGCGGTCGAGGGTACGCCCCGAGCGCTCCATGGCGGCGAGCGTGCTTTCGAACGTCGCCGGTTCGCCGGCGCTCGCGATCCGCTCGACTTCGGCGAGCTGCTCGGCCATGCCCGCCTCGAGAGCGGGGCGGAAGTCCTCGACCCGCACCTTGTCGAAAGGAGGGACGCCACCGTGGGGCCCGGTCCACGGCGCGAGGAGGGGGTTGGGCGGGGCCTGGGTCTTGTCGGCTCCGGCGCCGACTCCCACGCTGAGGACGGCGACGGCACCCACGACGAGCAGAAACGTGTTCATGTTCTGAGGCTCCATTCTCGGCTCCGATTCTCACTCCATCACACGGTCGCTCGCGATGGCTCGCACGATCCACGCCGCCATCCTCCGGAAGACGTCGTCCTTTTCGGGGGCGTTCAGGATCTCGTGGTAGAGGCCGTCGTAGCGGACGGCCTCGACCTGCTCGCGAGGCGCCTCGTCGATCCATCGTGCCGTGGCCTCGGGATCGACGAGGGCGTCGGCGCCGGCATAGAGGACGAGGGTGGGCACCCGCAGGCTCGCGGCTCGTTCGTGGGCGTCCGCCAGCGCCCTCTTTGCAGCGAGGTACCAGCCGGCCGACACGGTGTGGCTGACCAGCGGGTCGGCGGCGTAGGCGGCGCCGACCGCAGGGTCACGAGAAAGCAAGGCTGGATCGAGGCGGTTGGGGAAGAGCGCCTCGGGCCGGAGGGCCGCGAGGACGCGGGCGGTGACGGCCAGAAAGGACGAAGGCCGCGAGCGCTCGGCGAGCCCGAGAAAGGGCGACGACAACACGAGCCCGGCGAGGCCGGCGGGCTCGCGGAGGGCGTAGGTCGAGGCGACGAGGCCACCCTGGGAATGACCCATCAGGAACAAGGGCTGGCCGGGGTGTGGGAGGCGCGCCAGGGCGATGGCCGCTCGGAGGTCGCGCCGGTACTCGTCGAAGGAGGAGACGTGGACGCGGAGGCCCGGACTGCGGCCGTGTCCGCGCTGGTCGAAGGCATGGGCGGCGATACCGCGCTCCGCGAAGAAGCGGGCGGGGGTTTCGAAGCGGCCCGAGTGCTCCGCTAGCCCGTGGACGATGACAATGGTGGCTTTCGGTTCTGTGGGGACCCACGACCGGCAGAAGATAGAGACGCCGTCTTCCGTGGTGACTCGCCCCTCACTACACTCCATCGTGCTTTGATCTCAGTTCCGCGGCCGGCTTCGCCGGCCGCGGGGCCCCTCATCGCCCCACCGCCCGGTCCAGGCGCGCGCGGGCCAGGCTGACCGCAGCCACCGCGCTCGTGCGGTCGACCCCGGCGCGCAGAAGGCGCGTCTCCGCGTCGAGCAGGTCCGCGGAAGCGGTTACCCCCTCCTGGTAGCGGTCGCGCTCGACCCGGGCCGCCTCCTTGGCCGCCTCGAGGGCACGGTCGGCCACCCGTACCACGGCCTCCGCGGTGGACACCTCGAGGACGCGGCTCGTGACCTCGAGGCGCACCCGACGTTCGACGTCTTCGATCTGGTGGCGCAGGGCGAGGGCCTGGGCGCGCGCCTGTGCCGTCGCAGCGGCGGTGCGGCCTCCGTCGAAAGGCGTCATCGAGACGCTGAGCCCCGCGCTCCACGAATCCTTCCACTCGTCCACGAGGGGGAGGATGCGAGTGTTGGGCCGCGCGTAGTCGTAGCCGGCGGTGAAGCCGACCTGGGGCCGGCCGGGTGCCCGGGCCACGCGGACGGCGGCATCGGCGGCCCCGGCCCGCGAGCGCAGAGCCAGGAGCTCGGGTCGGGCCGCGAGGGCGGCGGCCACGAGGCCTTCGGCATCGGGCGCGACCGTGGCAAGCGTCTCGTCCGGGGTCACGGGCTCCACGCGGGCACCGGGTTCCAGGCCCACGAGCCGGACGAGGTCTTCGTTCGCCACCGCGAATGCATTCTGGGCCTGGAGCCGGCTGAGCTCGGCCCGATCGCGCTCGACCTGCACCGAGAGCACGTCGCTGCGCGCCGCCATCCCGAGCTCGAAGCGGTTCTGGGCATCCTCGAGGTGAGCCTCGAACGAAGCCAGCGACTCCTCGACCACGCGGGCCGTGTCCCGGGCGGTCACCAGCGACCAGTAGGCGGACGTGGTTTCGAGGACGAGGTCCTGGACCCCGGCCTCGACCTCGCGGCCCGCGGCGGCGCGCTGGTGGTCGGCGGAGGCGATGCTCCCGGACACGCGTCCGCCGGTATAGAGAGGAAGGGTCACGCCGGCATGGGCGCGGTACGTATTCGGGATGTTGGGGAACACGGTTTGCCGCGTGGGCGGTGTGCCCGGAAGGACGAGGCTCAGCTCGGGCACGTCCGAAAGGCGCGAGTATCCGGCGGAGACATCGACTCGAGGAAGGCGGCCGGCGCGGGCGCCGTCGAGGCCCGAGCGGGCTGCGCTTTCGAGGGCCGTGAGCTGGGCGAGCCGCGCGGAGTGCGCGCGCGCACGGTCCAGGGTCTCCCGGAGGGTGAGACGGACCACGGGGCCGGGCGCATCGGCGGCGTGGGCCACGCTCGAAGCGCCGAAGGCGAGGGCCAGGGAAGCGGCGGAGGCGGCCCGGACGACGGGATGCCGATCGAGGCCGGTCACGACTTCTTCTCCGCAAACGGGATCCGAGCCTCGGCCGGCATGCCCGGCTTGAAGAGGCCCTCCTTGTTGTCGAGGCCCACCTTGACCTTGAAGACGAGCTTGACCCTCTCGTCGCGCGTTTGCACGTTCTTGGGGGTGAACTCGGCCTCGGACGCGATGAAGGTCACCTTGCCTCGGCGGGTCTGTCCGTCGTCGGTGCGGACCTCGACCTCCTGCCCGAGCCGAAGCTGGGTGAGGTCGGGCTCGGCCACGTAGACGGTGAGCCAGGCGTCGTCGAGGTTGGTGATGACGCAGAGGCCGGAGGCGGGTTGAAGCAGCTCGCCCGCTTCCGCGATCTTCTCGGTGACCACCCCGGCCAGCGGGCTCTTCACGGTCGCGTCGCGGATCAGCTGCTCGAACTGCGCGATGCGGGCTTCCACGGCGGCCACCCGGGCCCGCGCGCCGTCGACCTCTTCCGGACGGCTCCCCGCCCGGGCGCGGGCCAGGGCTTGTTTCGCCGCCAGGAGGCGCTGGCCAGTCATGTCCCTGCGCGTCCGCGCGTCGTCGCGCGCCTTCGTGGTGCCGGAGCCGCGATCGAGCAACCCCTGCATCCGGTCGAGATCCCGCTCCGCGCCGGCGAGGTCGGCGGCCACCTGGCCCACCTGCGCTTCGAGCTCGGCGATGTCCTCGCGCCGGGCGCCGGCCAGGCGCAGGCGCAGATCCGCGCTCGCCTGCTCGCGCTCGGCCCGCGCCTGCTGCAAGAGCAAGCGCGCGTCGGTGGTGTCGAGGCGCGCGACCTCCTGGTCCTTCGAGATCTTGTCGCCTTCCTGGATGGGGAACGAGTCGAGGCGGCCCCCGACCTTGGTGGAGAGACGCACGTCGGTGGCCTCCACGTGGCCCGAGGCCACGATCGACGTCGCGTCCCCTCCCCGGTTGCAGCCCGAGAGGACGAGGGCCACGGCGAGGGGAGCACAGAGCGAGCGGGCAGGCATCAAGTCCTCCTGTAGTCGGTCCCGGCGTTCAAGGAAACGCGCTTGATGCAGCGACCGAGGGCGTCGTCGAAGGCCGGGAGCGCATTCGGCGTCACGGCGCGGGGAAGAGAGCACGAGCCGTGCCGCCCCCGCTTCCACGACCGGTCTTGCGTGAAGTGGCGTCCGATCAGTTGCTTGGAGACCACCGCGCGGGTCCGTAGGCGAGCCGCCGGAGTCACCCGCAGTGGACGGGACGCGACCGTGTGCGGCAAGGGCGAGCCCATGTCGCGATTCTATGGCGTTCGAGCGGCTCGGTCGCGAACCGGGCCTCATGGTAGCCTCGCCCGCGCACCGGAGGCCTTCGCGCTTGAATCTCGCGTCATCCCTATTGAGACTGGCGCGCGCCCTCCAAAGCCTGGTCTTCTTCGCGATCTATGCGGTCTACACCGTGCTCTTCTTCGGCCTCGTCCAGCGGGTGGTCATCTGGCCGCTGGTCCTCCTCTTTCCCGCGCGCCGGTACGACATCGTGGGCGCCTGGTTCCGCCTTCTCGCGAACTCGACCCTCGGGCTCGCCCGGGTGATCGCCGACGTGCGGCTCGACGTCCGGGGCTCGGTGCCGCCCGGCAGCTCCGTCACGGTCATGAACCACCAGTCGCTGCTCGACGTCCCGATCGCCTATTCTCTCGTCTCCCGGCCCTACCCCGTGATCCCCACGCGCCGCCTCTACGCGCGCGGGATACCCGGCGTCTCGCCCCTCCTGCGCCTGGCCCGCGCGCCTTTCGTCAGCCAGACGCGGGAAGGGGCGAGGGCCGACGTGAAGACCGTCGCCCGCGCCGCCCAGGAGGTGGCCGCGGGTCACCTCTCGATGCTGATCTTCCCCGAAGGGCATCGCACCCACGACGGCCAGATCAGCCCGTTCATGACGGGGGGATTGCGCGCCATCCTGGGCCGCGCCCGGCGGCCCATCTACATCATCGTCGTCGACGGGCTCTGGCACGCGCGGACGACGGCGGACGCTCTCTTCACCTTCGCGGGCACGCGAGGCAAGGTGCGGGTGGTGGGACCGCTGCCCCCGCCGGAAGCGGGCGACGTCGAGACGTTCATTGCGGCGCTCGAGGCCCGGATGGGGGCGACCCTCGCCGAGATGCGGGCCTGACCCGCAGCCCAAGCTGGAGCGCGAAGTCGGTGGTCGCCATCTGGCTCACGAAGTTCTCGGTGAACCCCAGCTCCAGGATCGCGTGCGGGGAGAGAGCTATCTGCATTCCTCCGTCGACGAGCCAGTGGTTGCCGGGGTAGCGGTCGATGTCGCGCACCAGCCGGCTCGCGAGGTTGGTCTCGGCGATCAGGCTGAGGCGGCGGGCGGCATGCCAGGCGATGGCGACGAATCCGTGGGCACGCACACGTTCGTAGCCGATGCCGCGCACGCGCTCGGCTCCCTGCACGGTGCCGCCCAGGCCCAGGTAGAGGTCGAACGCCCCGCCGAGCCGCCGCGTGCCGACCCACTGCACGCCGAGTCCGAGTCCGTTGCCTTCGAAGGCCCCGGTCCCGGTGGGCAGGGCCAGTCGCCCGATCATCGCGGACGTCCAACGCGGGCCGAGGTGAAGACGCCAGCGCGCGAAGGCTTCGGCGGAGCCCAGGCCGAAGCCCCGTTCGTCGTCCCAGGAGAAGGCGCGCCCCTCGGAGGTCACCCCCTGGGCGCGAAAGGCGTTGGCCAGGAAGGAAGGCCGGTTCCCGTCCGGCAGGTTCAAGAGCCGGTGCCAGGCGTCGATGAGGTCGTCGAGAGCACCGCCTCCGCGCCAGCGGAGCGGGAGACGCAGGCCGCCGTCGAGGGTTTCGCGGAAGCCGTGGGTGACCGTGAGGTCCAGGGTGGCCGTCTCGCCGTCGACGAGGAAACGGCGGTCCCCCGGGTGTTCGCCCGGTACGTCCTGCGTCCAACCGAAGGAGTTCGACCAAAGGACGGACGCCCGCCAAGACGTCGATCCCCGGCCCAGGGTTGCCGGCGCGGACGCCGGCAGCGTGAGCCGAGGCTGGGCGAGGAGGTGCTCGTCACGGATCTCGGAGGGGCCGAAGCTCGGGGCGGCCGCTTCCGCCGGGTCGCTCGGAGGTGTGGCCGTTTGGGCCTGGACCAGAGGATGGCTCAGAAGGGCCGCCGCGAGCAGCAGCGCTCGACGCGGCGCCCGGGCGCGGAAGGAGCCGCGGGAGGGGAGGTATCGGGCCCGTGTCTTCATGAGCGAGGGACGCCCATCTTGTCCGCGCCGGCCGTCGGCTGCAAGCCTCTCCGCGTGAGAAGATGTGTCTGGTCACGGCATGACCCACCGCGAAACGCCCGAGCTGATCGAGACCCTGGCCGCCGGAGTCGCCCACGAGGTCCGGAACCCGCTGAACTCGGTCCAGATCAACCTCAGCATCCTCACGCAGGAGCTGGCGGAGCTGGTGCCCGACCGGCAAGCCCACGTGTTCGCGGTCCTGGCGAAGATCGCCGGAGAGATCAAGCGGCTCGACGACTTCGTCTCCGAATTCCTCAGGTTTGCCCGGCTGCCGAGGCTGAACGTCGAGCGCCTGCCGGTCCGTCCCCTCATCGCCGACCTCGCCGCCTTCATGACGCCCGAGTGCTCGAAGAAGGGGGTGGGCCTGGACCTCGACCTCGCGGGACCGGACGCGGCCTCGGTGGACGGCTTCCAGCTCAAGCAGGCGATCCTCAACCTCGTGCTGAACGCCCTCCAGGCGACGCCGGCCGGCGGCCACGTGGGGGTGCGCACGTCGGGCGACCGGCGGCGCCTCGTGGTGGCCGTCAGCGACGACGGCGAGGGCATGAGCCAGGAGACTCAGGAAAAGGCGTTCACTCCATTCTTCACCACCCGAGCGGACGGAACCGGGCTCGGGCTGCCCCTCGTGCGGCGCATCGTCGAACAGCACGGGGGTTCGATCGAGATCGAAAGCACGGCGGGGCAGGGGACGACCGTCACCATGGTGTTCCCCGCGCCCGCGGGGCCCTAGACCGGTGAGCGGAGGTCGGTCGATCCTCGTCGTGGACGATCATGGCGAGAGCCGTGCGAGCCTGGCCTACGTCCTCGAGAAGCGCGGCGAGATCGTGCACCAGGCCGCGAACGGGCGGGCCGCAGTGGCGCTCGCGCGTCGCGAGAAGCTCCACGCCCTGATCCTGGACCTCAAGCTGCCCGACATGGACGGCCTGTCCGTGCTGGAGGCGGTGCTGGCGGAGGCTCCCGGGCTGCCCGCGATCGTGGTCACCGGGTTCGGCACCATCGACTCCGCGGTCGAAGCGATGAAGCGCGGGGCGGCGGATTTCCTGACCAAGCCTATCCAGGTCGACAACCTGCTCGGCACCCTCGACCGCTGCGTCGAGCGCGCGGGCGCGAGCGGCGCCGTCTCCACCCCGCCCTCGCTCGCGAGCGCCGAGATGGCGAAGCTCGGCATCGTGGGCGAGTCACGGGCCATGCAGGACCTGTTCGAGACGCTCAAGCGCGTGGCCCCGCACGACTCGACGGTCCTGATCCAGGGCGAGAGCGGGACGGGGAAGGAGCTGATCGCCCGCGCCCTCCACGCGCTCGGGGCGCGCGCGAGCGGCCCTTTCGTCGCCATCAACTGCGCCACCCTGGCGGAGCCGATCCTCGAGAGCGAGCTCTTCGGCCACGAGCGGGGTGCTTTCACGAGCGCGGACCGGCCCAAGCCCGGGGTCATGGAGACGGCCGACGGGGGCACGCTCTTCCTGGACGAGGTCAGCGAGATGGGCCTCGGCTGCCAGGCGAAGCTGCTGCGCGCGATCGAGCGCCGCGAGTTCCGGCGGGTGGGGGGGACGCGCAAGATCAAGGTGACGCTGCGCGTGGTGGCCGCATCGAACGTCGACCTCGAGCGCCAGGTCTCGGCGGGGCGGTTCCGCACCGACCTCTACTACCGGCTGAAGGTGCTGAGCCTCGAGGTACCGCCGCTCCGCGAGCGGAAGGAGGCCATCCCGGTGCTGGCCCAGCGCCTGCTCGACGAGGTGGCGCGGAGCGCCCACGTTCCCCTCCAGCGGCTCACCCCCGAGGCGCTGGCCCAGCTCGAGCGCTACGACTGGCCCGGCAACGTCCGCGAGCTGCGGAACGTGATGGAGAGCGTGGCGCTCATCGGCCCGAAGGGAACGATCGACGTCTCGGACCTCCCGGCGAACGTGCGACAGGTCCAGGCCGGGGTCCTGCAGGTCAGCGTCGGCACCCGTCTCGACGAGGTGGAGCGGCTGCTCATCCAGCGGACGCTCGACTCTTATCCCACGGTCAAGGAGAGCGCCCGCGTCCTCGGCATCGGCCTTCGCACCTTGCACAGCAAGATCCGTCGCTACCACCTGCGCCGCCGCCGTTCGTAACCCGTCGCGCGGATTCGGCGCTCCTCGGGGTCCTGGAAAGCCGTCGAGTGCCACAACGGCACTTCGCCGAGGCCCGAACCGTCATTTAGGTGCCGAATCGGCACTTTTGCGCGCACACGCATAGGGACAACGACACTCCAGAATCGTCTTGGCACCTTACAGATCAATGGGATGTGGTGGATCGCCGGTGGTCGGCACACTTCTCGCTATAGGCCAAGGAACGGTGAAACGGCAGAAGCCCGGGCGGGTCGTCCTCGTGGGTGAGTCGCCCGACTGGCAAGGTGAGCTTGGGCTCCTTCTCACCCACGAGGGCTACGCAACCGACCGGGTCCCGCGACTCGATGCGGTGGTTCCGTTGCTGGCCGGTGGATCGGTGCAGGCGCTCTTCGTGGCCGCGCTGCCGCTCGCCGCGAGCGACCTTCTGCTCGTTCGGCGGATCCGCGAGGTCTCGCCTCGCACCGCCGTCGTGGCGGTGACCCGGACGCCCACCGACCCCGATCTCAAGCGCGCCTTCGAGAGCGGGGCGACCGCGTTTCTCTCGTGGCCGGCATCAACTGAAGCCCTGCGGCAGGCGATCGACCGCGGGGCCATTCCGGCCGACCGGTCCTCCCGCCCTTCCAGGTTTCCCGATTCCCCAGGAGGGACTCCGAAGTGAAGTTCGAAGCGACCAAGACCGATATCCGTGCTCTCGTCGGGCTCGCCCGAAAGAACACCACGGCGCCGTCGCTGCCCCGGCCGCTGCTCGAGCGATACCGCTGGCTCGTCGCGGCGGGCCGCAGCCCGGCGATCGTGCCGATCGAGCGAGGGATCTGCTCGGGTTGTCACGTTCGACTCCCCACGATGCTCGAGCACCAGGCCAGCTACGCGCTGGCCCTCTACACTTGCCCCCACTGCCGGCGTCTTCTGTACGCCCCCGGCCTCGTCGACGAGGAACCTCGCCCCCCCGCCGCGAAGGCTCCCCGACGGGAGGCGACCCCTTCGGCCGGAAAGCGGGCTTGATGGTGGGTGGGGTTCCTCGTGACGGGGACCCATGATGGGGGTAGCCGAGCCCGCGGCCTGGCTCCCGGCGGCGCTGGCGCTGCGGCTCGGGAGCGTCGCCCTCGCCCTGGCGCTGGCCGGCCGTCCCGGCCGCAGCCGCCGGGCCGCCTTCATCGGTTCGTGCCTCGCGTCCCTCCTCACCGCCGCCGTCGCGGTCGACGTTCTCGCGACCGGCGTGCCCCTCCACGGCGAGCTGCTCTGGCACGCCGCCTCGGGGCTGGCCCTCGGCTTCACCGTGGATCCGCTCTCGGCGTGGTTCCTGCTGGTCCTTGCCCTTCTCGCGATCCCGATCGCCGTCTACAGCGTCGCCTACGTGGGTCACGGGACCCTGGACCGGCGTTCCGCCTTCATGGGCATCGGCTTCAACGTGCTCCTGGGCGCGATCGAGATGGTCTTCGCCGCGGACGGCTTCATCGCGTTCCTGTTCGCGTGGGAGCTGATGACCCTGGCCAACGCCGCGCTGGTGGCGACCGAGCACGAGCAGCACGACTCGCGCCGGGCCGCCTTCTTGTACCTCGCGATGTCCCACGTCGCCACCG
>Ga0209640_10001200_pt1 | contig 21605 bp, 27 predicted proteins | sample RifCSP10_1_FD_184018 | JGI IMG/M metagenome (GOLD analysis project Ga0209640, IMG submission 184018) | Soil microbial communities from Rifle, Colorado - Rifle CSP2_sed 10_1 (SPAdes) (version 2) | ecosystem: Environmental > Terrestrial > Deep subsurface > Rock core/Sediment | place: Rifle...
GGTCGCCGGCACAGATCGCCGAGCATCTGCGCGTCTCGTACGCGGTGCTGCGGCGCGAGCTGGCGGGCGGTGACGGGATCAGGGTGCGCACGTCCTGGTGGCGGCGCCAGGTGCTCCGCCTGGCGATACTGCCGGGGCTGCTGCGGCACGGCCGCATCCCGTCCGGCGTGCGCGCCGTGCGCGAGGTGCGACCGGGCGATGGACCTTTCGACCAGGCGACGACGCTGGCGGGGCTGGCCTCGGAGGCGGAGCAGTTCGAGCAGCAGCTGACCGCCAGGCGCGAGCGCCGGGAGGGCCGGGTCACGCACCCGTTCTTCGGCACCCTCGACGCGGCGCAGGCGCTGCGGTTCTGCGCGATCCACACCGAACACCATCGGCGACAGCTGCCCGCCGGGGCGCAGGGTGCGCTGCGCGAAGGCTAGGGCGTGGCGGGCCGGGGCGCGGGGATGAACCGGCGCGCGAGCTTCACGAGCCGCCGGTCCAGGCGCGGCGCGATCGCCTCCAGCGGCGCGCGGCCGAGGCGGGCAGCCATCACGATCGTGACGGCGACGAGGCCGTAGGCCGCGCTCAGGTTCTGCCAGGAGAAGAACGGCCAGCGCCACGGGTTCATCCACTCGTCCCTGACGACCGGCCAGCGATAGGCGATGCCCCAGTCCATCCCGGAGCCGAACGAGTCCATCACCAGGTGAAGATGGAAGAGCCCGAGGAATAGGAGGGCGGTCAGTGGTTTGCGGTTGGTGGTGAAGGCGAACAGCGCGCCGCTGAGCGCCACGCCGGCGAAGAGGTTGTGGCCGAGGATGTGATGGTACGTCTCGTAGGCGTCGCGGCTGACGAGGAAACCGAGGCCGTCGAGGTCCGGCAGCGAGGCGGCGGCCATGGCGAGGGCGCGCTCGCGCGGCGTGAGCGAGGGCACCGCGTTGGCGACCACCCAGCCGGAGAGGATGTGGGTCGGGATGTGCATGGACGGGGCGAACGTAGCCCGCGGATGACAGGGCGGCAAACGGTAGGCCGTCTGGGCGCCGCAGGACGCTCTGGCTCCGTTCCGGCGCACGCCGCCGCAGTCGCGACCGGATGCCCCACCCCGGCCTCTGGCGGAACCGCGGTAAGCGCGATAAGTCCTCGGGGGATCGTGGACGGGATTCGAGCGAGCGTGGCGGAATCGGGCAGGGTGGAGGCCGGCGCCTGTAGCCTCGCCGCGACAGGGGGTGGCGCTCTCCCACCCCAGTGGGCGACGAATCGCTCTCGCTCTCCAGTTAACCTATGTATTGGCAATGGGTTAGCGGCGTCCCGCGGAAACTGACCGATGGCGTGAGGCTTGCGGAAGACCTTGCAGTTGGTCCCGTGCGCGATCCCTGGGTCGTCGCTCCCGTAAACCGAAGTCCTGTTGTCCGCAAAAGGGAGGAACCGATGTCTCGTCTCACTCGTATCGCTGCTGCCTCGGCGCTGGTCCTGCTGCTCGGCATGAGCTTCACCGCAGGCGCCGCGGCGCAAACCACGGCCACGGCGTCCGTGGCCGCCATCGCCGCCGTGTCGGGGATCGCGCCGCTCACGGCCGCCGGCGTCAACGACCTCAACTTCGGCGCCGTCACTGCCGGCACGCCGAAGGTGCCGTCGAGCCTGGCGGCGGACGCCGGCCGCTACAACATCTCGGGCGAGCCCAGCTACCCGGTGACGGTCAGCTTCGTGCTGCCGACCACGCTGAGCGGACCCGCCGCCGCCACGATTCCGATCACGTTCGGCGCCACCGACGGGCTGAACTGGACGTCGTATCCGGCGACGTTCGTGGCGTTCAATCCCAACGCGGCGTTCTTCACCAGCCTGAACGGTATCGGGACCTTGACGATCGGCATCTCGGGTACGGTATCGCCGCCACTCGGCACGACCACCGGCACCTACACCGGCACGGTCTCGATGACGGTGGCGTACTAGCGGAGCGTGCCCGGCCCGATCTGTTCCTCCTGACCATCATGCCGGTCCGGCAGCGGCAGGCGGGTCATGGCCCGTCGGCGCGGCTGCCCGGGCCGGGGCTCGCGCCGTCGAGCCTCCGGCGACCTGGATGAGGGTGACTTTGTCGCCATTCGATCGAGAATGCAGAAAGATCGGGCCTATTGGGAGTTGGTGGAGGTGAGCCCGCTCGTGCTCAGCCGAGCGGAAGAGCTGATCCAGAAGACGAGTTTGAGGACGCTTGATGCCCTGCATGTCGCTTCGGCCATGACTTTCCAGGCCGCCTCAGGGATCAGTATCGCATTCATCACTGGAGACGAACGACAAAGAGCCGCGGCGGAGGAATTGGTGCTCGCGGTCGTCTGGGTTCAGTGAGAATCCTGAAAGGGGCGAGGACAAGATGACCCAGCCCAGATCTCTCGCCACTTGCAAGGATTGAGCACCCTTCTCACTTTTCAAGCAGCGTCCGCAGGGTGCGGGCATTCTTGACCGCGTGCCCCCTCGCATCGTTGTTGAAGTAGACATAGACGTCAATCCCGTCCCGTAGGTACTGCTTCATCCTCCGCGCCTCCTGGGTCAGCTCGGCCTTGGTGTACCGGGAAGCAAACAATTGGGTCCGGCCATGAAACCGATAATAGGCGAAGTCGGTCGTGAGCACATCCCTGCGGGGATAATCGGGCGAATCAGCGATGCACAAAGCGGCGCCGTAGCACTTCAGCAGGCGGTAAATCTCCTCGACAAACCACGAGTCGTGCCGAAACTCAAAGACCAGGCGGAGCGACGGAGCATCGGCGGTCACATCCTGGGCCATCTCGAGGAACCGTTTCAGGCGGCTTCGCTCGCGCTGGAAGGAAGCCGGAAACTGCAACAGGATCGGCCCGAGGTGGGGCCCCAGGGCGAGAGCCCGCTCCACGAACGTGTGCCAGGCCTCCTCTATCTCCAGGAGGCGCTTGGTGTGGGTGATGAGGCGGCTGGCCTTCAGGGCAAAGACGAAGGAGTCCGGAACCTGCTTCGCCCAGTTGGCGTAGGTCTGGGGGCGAGGCAGATGATAGAAGGAATAGTTCACTTCCGCGGTGGGAAATTCACGGGCATAGTATTCGAGATATCGGCGGCTCGGCAGGTCCTCCGGGTAGAAGGGCCCCCGCCAGCTCGGATAGGTCCAGCCCGAAGTTCCGATCAAGAACCGCGCCACATTTGCTGTTCTACTACAACTTGTTATTCAATGAAACCGGCACCAAACAAAATTTCCTGCCCTGGTTGACATTTGTTCTAACTAGGACTATCCTACGTCTTACAATTTGGAGGTGCAATGGCAAGGGCCCTGAAATCCGATCCCGGAGAGGAGCCGTTCTTGAAGGTGCTGCGGCCGCTTGTGGAGGCCTACTTTGCGTTCATGGACAAGGGCGCTTTCCACATCCGCGCGTTGGGGCTCACCTCGTCCCAGTTCGACGTGATCGCCACGCTGGGTGATACCGAGGGGGTGACGTGCAAGGAGCTGTCGGAGAAGACGCTGGTCACCAAAGGCACGCTCACCGGCGTCCTGGACCGGCTGGAGAAAAAAGGCCTGATCGAGCGCGTCCCGTCCCGGAAGGACCGCCGCTGCATCTCCATTCGGTTGACGGCAAAAGGGGACCAACTTTTTCAAAAAGTCTTTCCGGCCCACATCCATTATATGAAGCCGTATTTCGAGCGGGCACTCACGGCCGCCGAGGCCAACAAGTTGCGCGAGTTGCTGTTACGGCTCAAAGAGAGTTTTGAACGGGGATAACCAAAGGAGGGATGTCATGAAAGCGTTCTTTCGCACGGAGAATGCGTGGTCCAGTTTGATCCTTCGGGTGACGCTGGGAATTGTGATGTTTCCTCACGGCGCGCAGAAGTTGCTGGGCTGGTTCGGCGGATTTGGGTTCGCCGGGACGATGGGTACCTTCACCGACCAGATGCATGTCCCGGCGGCGCTGGCCTTCCTGGTGATCATGGGTGAGTCCTTCGGCTCCCTGGGGTTGATCACGGGCTTCCTCACGCGGTTCGCCGCGTTCGGGCTGACCTGCATCATGCTGGGAGCGATCTCGATGGTCCACTGGCCCAACGGTTTCTTCATGAACTGGTTCGGCAAGCAGGCGGGTGAGGGGTTCGAGTATCATCTGCTGGTCATCGGTATGAGCGTCGCGCTGATGATCGCGGGCGCAGGCAAGTGGTCGGTCGATGGGGCAATCGCAAAGAAGTTATGAAGTTATAAGGATGAAAGGAGGCGGCCCATGAAGACGATACAAGGGACCACGGTGAGGCCGACTATCGACATTCGGCGTAACGCGGACCGATTTCACACGAAGATCGACTGGCTGGACTCATACCACAGCTTCAGTTTCGGCGGCCATTACGACCCGGCCAATACGCATCACGGGCTGTTGCTGGTGAGCAACGATGACGTGATCAAAGCCGGCACCGGATTCCGGACTCATCCGCACCAGGACATGGAGATCGTGACTTGGGTGCTCGATGGGGAGATCGAGCATAAGGACTCGGTCGGCAACACCGGTATCATCTATCCGGGGCTCGCGCAACGGATGAGCGCGGGGACGGGGATCTGGCATTCGGAGATGAATCCACGCGGCGACAAGGACGTGCATCTGGTCCAGATGTGGGTGCTTCCGGACACGGAGCGGATTACGCCAGGCTATGAACAACTGGACATCAATTCTCAACTGGATCGCGGGGGGCTTGTTCCTATTGCATCCGGTCGAGGTCACGACGCGGCGATCAAGATCCGACAGCGCGGGGCCGTCCTGTGGGGAGGACGCCTTCGGCCGGGCGAATCGGTGAACGTCCCCGACGCGCCCCTCACTCATGTCTACATCGCCAAAGGCGCCGCGGAGCTGGAGGGCGCGGGTGCGCTGGCCAGGGGCGATGCGGCCCGCCTGACCGCAACGGGCACCAGACGGCTGACGGCCGATGCGGTCAACGGCGCAGAGGTCTTGGTTTGGGAGATGCAATAAGATGGAGAAAATGGCAGACACGCGCTATCCGATTCATGATCTGCTGAGGCGGCGGTGGAGCCCGCGGGCGTTCTCCGATCGCCGCATCGAGCCGGACACCTTGCGCAGTCTCCTGGAAGCCGCCCGATGGGCGCCCTCTTCCTTCAACGAACAGCCCTGGAGTTTCATCGTGGCGACCAAGGACGATCAGGCCGAGCATGCCCGATTGTTGAGCTGCCTTGTGGAAGGGAATATTCAATGGGCGCAGCGCGCTCCGGTTCTGATGGTCTCGGTGGCCAGACTGTCCTTTGAGAAAGACCGAACGCTCAATCGCCATGCCTTTCACGATGTCGGGCAAGCGGTCGCCGGTCTCTCTGTCCAGGCCACGGCGCTCGGATTGGCGGTGCATCAGATGGCCGGCTTCCACCCGGACAAGGTGAGAGAGCTCTACGGCGTACCGGAATCGTTCGAGCCGGTGGCGGCGATCGCGCTGGGCTATCCCGGAGATCCGGAGAGTTTGCCTGAAAAGCTCAAGCAGCGCGAAGTGGCCCCCCGGGAGCGGAAGCCCTTACCTGAGTTCGTGTTCTCAGGACGCTGGGGCCAGGCATCGCCGTGGGTCGCATGAAAGCGCACTACTTGGGTCACGTGGTGTTTTATGTTCGAGACCTGCAACGGTCGCTGGCGTTTTATCGCGATTTACTTGGCTTCTGTGAGGTCGGGCGGATCTTTGATGGGAAGGCGGCGGCGCTGACGTCGGGGCGCACGCACCACGAACTGTTGCTGATCGAAGTCGGGGCCGCGCCAAGCCCGCCGCCCGGCCGGAGGCTCGGCCTCTATCACATCGGGATCAAAATCGGAGATTCCCTGGATGACCTCCGAGCGGCGAAGAAAGAGCTGGAGGGGGCGGGGGTGTCCATCACCGGCATGAGCGACCATACCGTCAGCCAGAGTCTCTATCTGGCCGATCCCGACGGCAACGAAATCGAACTGTATGTGGACGCCGATCCCTCAATCTGGAAAAAGAATCCCGAAGCCGTGGTGGCGCCGATCAAACCGCTGCGGCTGTAAGGATGAGAAGCAACCAAGCGGCAGCGAGAAAAAACACTAACGGAGGCTCAAGGTGAACGAGGTCATCGATTTCTTGGTGCGACATGGCGGGGTCGTTCTCTTCGCGACGGTGCTCGCGGAGCAGGTTGGATTGCCGATTCCCGCGGTCCCGGTGCTGCTGGCCGCCGGGGCGCTCGCCGGGGCCGGCAAAATGAACCTCGGCATGGCCGTCGCCTTGGGGGTCGTGGCGTGCCTCATTGGTGACCTGATGTGGTACTACCTGGGTCGGCAACGCGGGGCGAAGGTCCTCAAGGTGCTTTGCCGCATCTCGCTCGAGCCGGATTCCTGCGTGCGTCGCACGGAATCCTTTTTCATCCGGCACGGAATACGGTCGCTCGTCCTCGCCAAGTTCATTCCGGGGTTGAGCACCGTAACCCCGGCCCTCGCGGGGCTCTTCGGCGTGAGCCTCAAGCGCTTCATGCTCTACAACGGCCTCGGCGCGCTGCTCTGGACGTCAGCCTTCATCGCTCCCGGATATCTATTGGCCGATCAGCTCGAGTGGGTCGCGGCGCAGGCCGCTCGTTTAGGCAGCTCGCTCGTGGTGATGGTTGTGGGCGTCTTGGCCCTGTACATCACCTACAAATTCGTCCACCGGCAACTCCTCTTGCGTGAATTACGCATCGCGCGGATCATGCCGGACGAGCTCAAGAAGATGCTGGACGACGGTCATGACGTGACAATCGTGGATCTGCGTCAGTCCCTCGAGATCGAAGTAGATCCCTACACCATCCCCGGCGCCGTTCGCATGGCGGTGGAAGAACTGGAAACCCGGCATCATGAAATCCCGCGAGACCGGGATGTGGTCCTGTTCTGCGCCTGCCCCAACGAAGTCACGAGCGCCCAGATGGCGATCCTTCTCAAGAAGAACGGCATTATACGGGTCCGACCTCTCGTCGGCGGGGTCGACGCCTGGCGTGCGCTCAACTTTCCTCTTGAAGGAGTAAGAGAGCAACTTACCTGACGCCACTCGGGTTATCCACCGAAGGAATGATGCATCACTCGCGAATGTACATGAGCCCGTCTATCTTCAGCCCGCCTCCCTGCAGCACCTCGAGCCCGAAGACCGCCGGACCACCGCCGTCTATTTCCGCATACAGCGTATTGCCGTAAACCTTAAATGTTCCGGTGGTGGTTTTGTCTCCGCTTGCGCCCCCGCCGCCGCCGCCGGGCAGGTTCGTATCAACGGACACGGCCCCGAGATACTCGAATCGCCCGTTCGGGTAGAACGTGACAATTCTACTGACCGAACTGCTCATCCTGCTGCTGCCCGCTCCCGAACTGCTCCCCTGGTAGTAGGTCCACCGGCCGAGGATGGCCCGGGCCAGCTGCAGATTCTGCTCTATGAGACCGGGGCGCATGCTCCTGAGCATGAACCGGGACTGCTGCTCGATGTTCTTGGCTCTGTCTGATTGCGCCAATCCCATCACCGAGAAATAGAATCGGTCCTTGAGAATGGCGCCGTTCCATCCGCTCACCTGCATGCCCGCCGCTGACGTGCCGCTATAGGAGACCTCCGCCGCCGGCGACCCGGCGATCTGCGTGAATGAGGGAGCGCCCGTGGGGCGGAGTACGGGGAAAAGTTGGCTCGCCAGCGTCATGGCCTGTTGTGCAAGCTCCTGGATGGACTTGGCGGTCGCCACCCCGGACGAGACGATGATCCGGTCCTCTCCTCCGTCTTTCGGTTCAAAGACATACAGAGGCTGGGCACCCGACATGATCGTGCGGGATTTCAAGCCTTGCGGCACTCGCGTGGCAAATGATTTGTCCGGCGCCTGGAACTCGGTACTAGCGCCTTGATACTCGCCCTCGCTCCGGTCTTTGGGTGCCGCGAGAGCGCCATTGGACCAGGAAGAGCTGATGACCATGACTAGCACGACAGGAATCACCGAGACTTTTTCTCGCGCGTTCATCGGCAGGCCTCCTTTAAAGATGAGCCCCAAGGCTAGCACCACCCCATAGGTTTCCGCCACCCTGCACAGCCACATTCCGATTGGGCCTGGTGTCGGGGACCGTGAGTGGCGCAATATGGTAGAATGAAGCTGTTCATGAGACACTATGGGCGGTGCTGAACCCGCTCTTCCTTCTTTCGTTTGTTTTCTTCTCGGTGGGCCTCGCCCTGAGTCTCCCGCCTGACGCGCTCGGTGAAGAGCTTCTGGAAGAAACGGTCGTCACGGCCACGAGGGTTCCCCAGCCGGCCGGCGAGGTCGCTGCCGCACAGACGACGTTGACTCGCGATCAAATTCTTGCCACCCCGTTCAGGGGTGGGGATCAGCTCGATGATCTCCTGCGTTACGTCCCGGGCGTGCAACCCAGCAATCTTTCCAGCCGGTACAACCATCCCACGGCTCAGTTCTTGACTCTTCAGGGCCTTGGCAGCCGGCGGGCGCTGGTGCTGCTGGATGGGGTCCCGTTGAACGACGGATTTGGCGGCTGGATCAATTGGGGCCGCGTTCCGGATACGATTGAGCGCGTCGAGGTGGTGCCGGGCGGTGGGTCAAGCTTGTACGGCACCTGGGCGATGGGCGGCGTCGTTCAGATCCTGACCCAACAGCCACGGAGCGGAGCCGGCTTTCACGTGGACAGTGGGGCGGGAAATCTCAGCACCTATCGGCAATCGGTGACGGCCCGGTACGGCGTCGAGGGGGCAGGACTCACCGTCGGGTACCGGTGGTACCACACGAAGGGATTTATCACGGTTCCCCCGGATCAGCGCGGTCCGGTTGACCAGGCTGATGACTCCCGTCACCAGAATCTCTTTGGCACCGCCGCGGTCGCCCTCAATTCCAGCACGAAGTTCACGGTCTCGGGCGGGCTCTTTCGGGAAGATCGCTCCTTCGGCACGCCGTTGAGTCTGGCAACCCGGACCATCGGGAGCGTGGCGGCCGGACTGGAGGGAGAAGCGAGCCACGGGTGGCGATGGGAAACTAAACTGTTCGCGCAGTGGGAGACGTTCCGAAACCTCACGTCGCGGATTCTCCCGACGCCGATGACCAGGCTGAGCGAAGCGCGAGACGTGATCCAGGTCATCCCGCATGATGACTTCGGCGGCCTCGGTCAATTGACCGTGCCGATTGATGCTCGGAACCGTCTCGTCGTCGGCGCCGATGCGCGCGCGATTATCGGGCAATCGGAAGAGCACATCTTCCCGCCGGGCGGCCCAATGGGACACGCGTTGGCCCGGGGAAAACAAGTGGGGATGGGATTGTTCGGGGAATGGATCGCACAACCGACCGACCGCTTCACGGTCGTGCCCAGCGTCCGGTGGGATTGGTGGAAAAATTTCGACGCCCATGTGCTTGCGCAGTCAGGGACGGAGACTGCACCCCGTGACCGCGTCGCGAGTATCATCAATCCAAAGCTGGCCGCGCAGTATCAGCTGACCGACACCCTGCGAACCGGCGCATCGGTGTATCAGGCGTTTCGGGCGCCCACCCTCAACGAATTGTATCGGGGCTTTGCGTTCTCCGGGTTCAGCTTCCTGGCCAATGAGCATTTGAATCCAGAACGATTGACCGGCGGCGACGCCAAGATTGAGGCGGACCTGATGAACCATCGAGTCCTGGCGCGTGTCAGCGGGCACTACGATGAGATCAAGGATCAGATCGTCTTCATCACGGAGGGCCCCTTGACCGCCAGGCGGGAAAATGTCGGCCGTGCGCGATCAACGGGGGGAGAAGCCCATGTGAAATTCCTCGCGACGACCCATCTCTCATTCCAAGCCGGCTATGCCTTCACCGATGCAAGAATCACGAGTTTTCCTGCGGACAGGACACGGGAGGGCCGACTGATTCCGATGGTTTCGCGACACCAGGTCGTCGCCGGATTGACCGTGTCGCACCCGCAATGGGGAGAGGCAACCCTGTTGGCCCGTTACCTGTCGAGACAATTCGCTGACGACCTGAATGCGCAACCGATCGCGGACTTCGTGGTGCTTGACGCGTCGGTGAAAAGGAAGATCGGCTCCGCCGTCAAACTTTTTTTGGACATGGAAAATCTGACCGATCGGCAGTATATCGCGACCCAAACCGGCTCCATCAAGACCCTCGGGACTCCCTTCCTGGTTCTCGCCGGCGTCACTCTCGAGTATTGAGTGATTCACCTGGTTCCGACCGGCCTCTCGGGCTGCAGAACTCCAGAATGACCCCTTTCCAGCCTTTCAAACCGCTCGAGAAGCCCTTGCTCCCCTGCGGGACGGCCTTGGGTGCATTTTTCTATTTATTTTGGTCTGCGAGGTGCGAAAATGGAGCGGGTCCCTGAGGTTTTGTAACTCCCGGTAATAATAGAGCGGAGTAGGACGTTTTTTCTTGAATCTCAGCTTTCTGAGAAATTCGATTTCCTCCCCGGTCGCATCGCCGTTGAGAGAGGTATCCTGAAGAAATTCTTTCAACCCCGGCTCTTCGTCTAAAGGTTTTTCGGGTTCCCTTTCAACAAACTCAAATTTCTTCAGGTGCCCCGAGACTACTCTTCGGTTTAAGACAATTTCCATCCCAAACGTCGCGAGGTCGATGTCCCAGGATTCAATCAACGGATCCAAGAAGGAGACGCAGTTTTCACTCGACAGGTTAAAGATAGTCGTGTCCAGGAACTCGAGAACAAGGACCCGCATTTGCTCATAGCTTCGGTGGCCGAGTCGAGCCACCCGGCGCAGCCATTGCTCACTTTCCAGTTCTCGCCTGGCGACTCCCTTGACCACGTCCAACAGTTTCTGGGTGACGAAGCGTTCGAGTTCGCCGAAGGGGTGCTTCTCAAAAATGGCGCCTATTGGTGTTCGCTTGTCGGGGTTGCATTTGCGGAGAATCAACTTTCGAACTTCTTTAAACAAGGGACTGGGCGGGTCCCCCAATTTTCTCTTCAATTGTTCCCTGCGCTGGAGGTCGGCCAGCTTTGCAAGCTCACCGCCCGGGAGCTTCAACAATTTGCCCATCTTGCCGTAAATATCGGTCCGGTTGGGCGCGGGGGGCAGTTTTTTCTGAGTCAACAACTGTGAAATATAGGATTCCGTCACTTGAGCGGCACGTGCCAGATCTCTCTGCTCAAGACCCAATTCTTCCAGCCGCTGCCTAATCACGAGAGCAAGGTCCACTGCATGTCCTCCTTATGGTTAACTAGTATTGATTAAGATTATCAACCTGTTAAAATTATCTCACATTATACTTGACTAAAACAAGTGAATTGCATTATAATGCGGCCCGTGATGAGAGTTCACACTCGCTCTTCAGGTTGTCTGAACCAAGACAGGTCATCTGAAATCACACCTTAATCATCCCAAACCAAGGAGGTTGCCATGATTGCAAGAAACGTTACCATGCATCTGAAGGCCAATAGCGTTGCTGAGTTTACCCAGACCCTCGAGAAGGAAATCATTCCCCTGCTTCGCAAACAGAAGGGCTTCCAGGACGAAATGACGTTCCTCGTCCCGGGCGGACGGGACGTGGTTGGAATCAGCTTCTGGGAGAAGCAAGAGAATGCAGAAGCCTATGCCCGCGGAACCTATCAAGAAGTGCTGAAGTCCCTGGCGAAAGTGCTTGACGGGACTCCTCAGGTTCAAACCTGGGAAGTGTTGAATTCGACCTCCCACAAGATTGCCGCTGCCATAGCAGCCTAAAGCCGACGGGCCTTGTCGTTCAAGAGGGAGGGCGGACTTGGTCGTCCTCCCTCTTGTCCGGCGAAGGAGAAAGCGGGGTATAACATGCCGTTTAATAATGACAAGCCATGGTTGTTCGATCGACAAGCCATTGAATCCTTCGATTCAGGCCAAACAGGGGTGTACGCGATCTACAACGCTCAGAGATGGATTTATATCGGGCGCGGGGATATTCGACAGCGCTTGCTGGATCATCTGAACGGCGATATCCCCTCCATCAACACAAACTCTCCCACTCATTTTAGAGCTGAGGTAACCGCCGATTCCATAAAACGCGAGAAGCAACTCCTTCGAGAATATGCGCCGGTCTGTAATCCGCGGCTCGCCTAAATGGGCAAAGGACTCGTCCCGGCGAGGCCGGGGTGGGCGGGTGCAATAGCTTTCACTGGGCAAAGGAGGGCGCCATGAACAAGGAGCAATTTAAAGCGAGTTGGGCGGTCGGCCCACTCGAGGACCATTTTAAAAAGCATTGGGAAAAACTCACCGAAGATGATCTCGGGCAGATCCACGGCGACTTGGACAAGTTCACTAGCGCAGTCGAAAAGCGCTACGGCGAGATGAAGGAAGAGATCATGAGGTGGGCGGATCTGTGGTATGCGAGGTGGATCGGGTCATATAACGACTATTACGCAGACTGGAAACCGGCGGTGGGTTCTCGATTCTAAGAAGTTCTTTAAGGTAGCGGAGGACGATATGAATGCCCCATCCACGGCTCATGGTTACGTCGAGATTACTGAAACGCTGGTCAGACTCTATGTCTTCCTGGCGCAAGGCTTGGACCGCTGTCTGAACGAGGCCGCACGCCAAACCTTTCCGGAGCACGAACTTCAGTCGCATCTTTCGACAACACGAGCCGCGATGATGGAGATTCTGTCGGTGAACCGGGTGGTCAAGGATAAAGTGGAGCAGGAGTGTAATCGGGTGCTCTCCATCGCTGCGACCTGCCTCACGGGCGGCGCCGGAAAGACGGCCGCGATGGATGAATTGAAAGCCGAGCGAGCCGTGCTGAAAAACAAGACCATGGCCTTGAGCGATTTGCTCGCAGTCTTTCGAGCAGCCTGACAATTCCTGAGAAGTCCACGCTGGAATCGTTCGAATAGCCGTAAAGGAGGGGTGAACATGGACGTTCTTGCCCGCTGGGACTGTCATTGTGAGGCACCGCGCTGGGCGTGTCCAGACTGTGGAGGCGAAGGGATTTTTGAGCGCTGGCTGCCGCCGGAAGACCTGCGGTTGATGGACAGACCCTACGCCGTCTTGTCCACCGAACGGATCAAAAAAGCCGCATGAAGCCATGAGCCAATAAAAATATTCCTTGTCTTTGGCAACGCGTCGTGGTATAAGGAGCCTTGCAGTAGGGATCTGATCGGTAAAGCCGCTCTGAAGATGTTCCTTCCTTCGGTGCTTCGCTCGGTCCTATCGTTCCTACTTCCAGGATAGTTTACCCGACCGTAACAGGACGGTCATTAGGCAGAGACTTCGGCAGGCTACACTCATACCCAAAAGGGAAAGCAGACCAGTACGAAGTCGGTGTGAGCGGACTGCCCTGTTCATTCTCAGTCTTTTTAACAAACAAGAAAAGGATGGTGAGGAATGCAAGAATCTTTTATCGCTGCAGCCGTGCGCACTCCGATCGGCAACCTGAACGGCGTGCTGCGTTCCGTGAGCGCGACGGAGTTGGGGAGTTGCGTGATCCAAGAGGCTGTGCGGCGAACAGCGATTGAACCTCGAAAAATTGATGAAGTGATCATGGGCAATGTTCTTTCAGCGGGGCTTGGCCAGGCCCCGGGGCACCAAGCTGCCAAGGGGGCAGGCCTTCCCGATAGTGTTGATGCCACCACAATCAACAAGCTTTGTGGGTCCGGGCTCAAGGCGGTCATGATCGCCGCGGACGCGATCCGCTCGGGTTCCGCCGAGGTGGTGGTGGCTGCCGGCATGGAGAGCATGAGCGGAGCCCCCTATCTGTTGAAGAAAGCCCGGTCCGGCTATCAGGTCGGACACGGCGAGCTCGTTGACACCATCATTAAGGATGGACTGTGGGATGCCTACGGCGACGTGCACATGGGCTCGTACGCCGAGCTGTGCGCCGCGAAATACGAATTCTCACGCGAAGCACAGGACGATTTTTCAGTCCGCAGTTACACCAAGGCGCTCAAAGCCCAAGAGCAAGGGTGGTTCCTCGAGGAGATCGTGCCGGTGGAAATCCCGACCAAATCGGAGCATGGGCGCGTCATTCAGGATGAACGGCTGAAGCGCTTTAATGAACCGAAGCTCAGGAAGCTCGCACCTGCGTTCGAACCGGAAGGAACCATCACCGCCGGGAACGCGTCCGGCATCAATGACGGCGCAGCAGCGATGGTCATCGTCGCCGAGGACCGGATACGATCCCTCAACATCACGCCGATGGCAAGAATCCTAGGCTATAGCCAGAAGACGTTGGCCCCGGAATGGTTTACGATCGCGCCGATCGAGGCGATTCAGGTCCTTCTTCGAAAATTGAAGATGGAGGCGGATCAATTCGACCTTTATGAGATCAACGAAGCCTTTGCGGTTGTGACAATGGCGGCAATCAAAGAGCTCCGACTGGACCCAGACCGAGTAAATGTTCATGGTGGCGCGGTCGCCCTTGGCCATCCCATCGGAGCCAGCGGAGCACGCATTCTCACCACCCTGCTGTATGCCTTAAAGCGCACGGGAGGGAAACGCGGGATCGCAAGCTTATGCATCGGGGGGGGCGGAGCTGTCGCTCTCGCCGTGGAGCTCTGCTAGCTAGCGAAGGGGACTATGATGACAACACTCAAGAGAAAGAAACTTGCGAAAAGTTCGCAGCCCAGAGCGAAGCAAGCCAGAGAGAAGACTCACAGGAAGGCAATTCCGGCTAATAAAATCGTACAATCACATCGTCTGTCCGGAAAGGCAGGCGTACAACCAAAGAGGAGAGCGACAATGGCGGCTGAAGAAATGAAAAAGACGGCGGAGGAGATGCAACAGACCGGCGGAGCGACGGCCGATGACATGAGGCGGACCGGCGAGGAGTTCACGAGAGCCGCGATCGCCTTTGATGTGAGCGGCATGAGCCAAGCCTGGAAGCAGGGTTACCTGCGCGGGCTGGATGCGTTCTTTCGGTCTCAGGAGCAGACCGAGAGCCTGCTGAAGGAGACCGTGAAGCAAGGGATCAGCGGCTCTCAGCAAATCCTGCAAGGGTATGAGAAATGGCTGGAGCAGATCCAGGGCCAGGCGGGCACGGCATCACCGTTCGTCGAGTGGTCACGGCAACTCGTGCGCTCCTTCCATAGCAACGCGGACCCGCTCTTCAAGACCGCGGCGGACACTGCAGAGAGCGCATTCAACTATTATCAAAATTCCTTTGCGCATCCCGCACGGAAATACACCGTTGATGTAAACAAGAGGGTCATGGACACCGTCATCGCCGTATAAAGCAGCGCTCGCTCTCAACGGAGTCGAGACCGTGGCTGCAGTAGGAGTTATCTGAGATGGGAACAATCTTGAAAGACCGGGTCGCTCTCGTCACGGGCGCAGTGGGGGGGATTGGGCGAGCCATTTCCCTCCACCTGGCGCAAGAGGGAGCGACGCTCGCCCTGAACTATCTTGTTGAGCGAGATGAGGACGCGGAAGGCTTTTTGAAACAACTCACGAGTCAAGGGTTTCGCGCGGCCCTCTACAAGGCGGATGTCTCTCGATACGAAGAGGCGGTGAGCCTCGTTGAAAGGGCCACCAAGGATTTCGGCCGCATCGACGTGCTGATTAATAACGCCGGCATCACGATCGACAAGACAATGAGAAACATGTCCCCGGACCAGTGGGACAAGGTCCTTGGGGTGGATCTCTCCTCGGTGTTTTACTGTTCGCGAGCCGTGATCGGACAAATGCTGGAGCGGGGCTATGGACGGATCGTCAACATCAGCTCTGTCGTCGGCCAGAAAGGGAATTTCGGGCAGACGAATTACGCCGCGGCCAAGGCCGGGATTATCGGGTTCAGCAAGTCGCTGGCCCTGGAGACGGCCAAGAAGGGCATCACCGTCAACGCGATCGCCCCGGGCTTTGTAAAAACGGCGATGACGGCCCAAATCCCCAAGGACGTGATGGACAAGATCGTGGAGAGCATTCCGGTTGGGCGGCTGGCCGAGCCATCGGAGATTGCGAGAGCGGTCGTCTTCTTGGCGGATGAGAAGTCCTCGTACATTACGGGGCAGGTCATGGGCATTAACGGAGGGTTCTACATGTAGGAGCCATGCCGGGATTTCGGCATGAGCCGAGAGGCAATCAGGGAAACATTCAAACTTACACAAAGGAGACTGGGAATGGAAACGATGGATTTTGCGAAACAATCTGAAGAAATGTTGAAGACCTGGACTGAAGCCCAGAAGAAGATGTGGGATGACTGGACGAAGGCCATCCAAGGCTTCGGCAAGTCTCCAACCACCGAGGTCTGGGAAAAGACCGTGGATACCTATCACCAGGCGATCCAACGGGTCCTGGATGCTCAGCTGGAAGGGACGCGTCGCTGGGCCGAGAATTTCACGATAGCCAAGGGCACGCCTCAGGAGACGGCGGAATGGGCCAAGCAGGGGCAGGACCTCATCACCCGCTGGACGGACACCCAAAAGCAACTCTGGGGGAGTTGGTTCGAGCTCGTCAAGAAGCTTGATGCCTCCAACATGATCAACTGGCCACGGGACGGACAGAAATTCTTGCAGAGCTGGCAGGAGACCATCCAGAAGGCCCAGGCCGAATGGGTGCGGACCACGGGGCAGGCAAGCAAGAAATCGTAGAAGCAACGCCAGCATCAAGCAGGTTCAGGTTTATTGGGGAGGGGATACCGTGCACTGGACTGAACAGACGGAAACGATGGCCAAAGCTTTGGCCGAAACTCAGAAGCAGATGTGGAAACACTGGTGTGATTTGGTGCCCGGCGTCCCTTCCCCGACGCCCTTTTATTCAGGTCTCCCAAGCCAGATAGGCGAAGAGGCTGCCGAGGGATTCAAGGCTTGGACTGCAGAGAGCGCGCAAGTGGTCAAAGAGGTCGCCGACCGGCTGCTGACCACTCAACAGGAGCTGCTCCGCTTTCTGGAGCTGTCATTGAGAGCATGGACGACGATTGCCCCAAAGATCGAATCCGGTGAGGACTGGCACACGGCTCTGCTCAACTTTACCGACACGTTGCGCCAGCACCTCCTTCAGGTTCCGCAAGAGATGCAGAAGGCTTTTCAGGATACGAATGAACTCTGGCGGCTCTATCGCGAACAGTGGAAAGGGTTCGTCCAACCTTGGGCCGAGCCGTTGCGCCGGGCTCCGTGGCACTTCGGTCAGGCATCGACAGGCAACGGTTCAGCATTAATTGAGTTCGCAAATCTTTATTGGGATGCGTATGAGGGGACCTTCGGTCGTCTGCTTGAAAGCCCGAGCCTGGGCCATACGCGCGAAATGAACGAGGACCTGTTGAAGGGATTCGACGCGTGGTTGGATTACCGGCGGGCGAGTTTCGAATATCAGGTGACGCTGGGCGGGGCCTGGATTGACGCCTTCGAAGAGATTATGCGGCGGTTAGTGGCACAAGCTGAGAAGGGCGAAACTGTTCCTGGGGTGCGGAAGCTGCTGTCTCTGTGGGTCGAGGTCGTTGACCACACCTTCACGGAAGTGTTCCGTTCAGAAGAGTACATTCTGCTCCAAGGACAGTTAGTCAATGCCGCAACAGCGTACAGGCTTCGCGAGCGGGAAATCGCCGATGCCTTCTTGAAGGCCAGCCATCTCGCTTCGCGCAGCGAGTTGGATGAGGGGTACAGGAGACTCTATGAGCTCCGAAAGGAAGTGAAGGAGCTCAGGAAAGCCGTGCAGGCAATCAAAGGAGAGGCTTCGGCCCAGGCCACCAAAGAGGCGGTCGTCGGCACACCCGCAGATCTGCCGAAGGACACCGCATGAGCGCGACGACAATCCATTTCACGCCGAACAAGAAACAAGGAGTAGAACGAATGAAACAGCTCAAGAAAGAGGCGGCCGTCGGCACACCCGCAGATCTGCCGAAGGACACCGCCGGGAAGTCGATCGTCCACATCCTGAGCCTCTCATCCTGTTGGACGACGACCGTCGCGACGACCGTTCCTCCTGACGAACAATAGACAAGGAGTACAACTTGATGCGATTTCCTCTACTTCTTAATCCTCACGAGACCGCCCGCGAATTGATTGATCTGAACCAAAAGGTCCTCAAGGGGATGGAGAATCTCGGTCGTATCCGGGAGCAGGACATACAGGGGGGGGCAAGCCCCAAAGAAGAGGTTTACCGGGAAGACAATCTCGTCCTGTATCGCTTCACCCCAATGGTGGATCGGCCCTTCCCGATTCCGATCCTCATTGTGTACGCCCTGGTCAACCGCCCATACATGGTGGACCTGCAGGAAGACCGATCACTGGTGCGAAATCTGTTGCGGTTAGGGATGGACGTCTACTTGATTGATTGGGGTTACCCGAGCAGGGCCGATCGCTGGTTGACGCTCGACGACTACATCAACGGCTATATCGATACCTGTGTGGATGTGGTCCGCGAACGCCATGGTGGCGGCCCAATTAATATTCTGAGTATCTGCCAAGGAGGCACCCTCAGTCTCTGCTATACCGCGCTCCACCCGGACAAGGTGAAAAACCTCATCACGATGGTGACGCCGGTCGATTTTCACGTGAAAGAGGGCTTCGCGAACTTATGGGCAGGGTGCGACGCCGGGACGCAGGGCATGAACATTGATGCCCTGGTGGATGCCTTCGGCAATATCCCGGGTGAGTTTATGAATCTGGGATTCTTGATGATGAAGCCCTTTCAGTTGGGCGTTGGCAAATATATCGAAATGATCGATATCCTGGACAATGAAGAAAAGTTGCGCAACTTCCTCCGAATGGAAGAATGGATCTTTGATAGTCCTGATCAGGCGGGAGAAGCCTACCGTCAGTTCATGAAAGATTTCTACCAGGGAAACAAGTTGATCAAAGGGGAAGTGAAAATCGGGGGGAAGCCGGTGGACCTCAGCAAGATCCGGGTACCAGTGCTGAATGTCTATGCCGAGGAGGATCATCTGGTTCCTCCGCCCTCCTCCATCGCGCTGGGACGATATATAGGAAGCACCGACTACACGTTGCGTTCCTTCCCTGTCGGACACATCGGCATGTACGTCAGCGGCAAGGTGCAGCGGGATCTGCCGCCCACGATCGCGGAGTGGGTGAAAGAGCGAGGCTAATCTCCTCGCTCAACAATCACAGCCAGCGCTTCCCCGCCGCCGATACAGAGGCTCGCGAGCCCGCGTCGCCCCCCTCTCGCCTCCAATGCGTAGAGCAGCGTCGTCAGAATCCGTGCCCCCGTCGCACCGATCGGATGGCCGAGGGCGACCGCTCCCCCGTTGACATTGACTTTCTTCGGGTCCAGTTCCAATTCCTTGTTGATCCCCACCGCAACAGCCGAGAACGCCTCGTTGATTTCAAAGAGATCGATGTCGCTGATCGACAGCCCGGTCTGCTTCAAGACGCGCTTGATCGCTTCAATCGGCGCGATGGTAAACCACTCAGGCGCCACAGCCGCTCCTGCATACGCCGTGAGGCGCGCCATCGGTCCAAGTCCGCGTGTCCTCGCTTCCTCTTCCGACATGAGCACCAACGCTGCGGCACCGTCGTTGCAGGAGGGCGAGTTTCCGACGGTCAGGACCCCGGTTTCTTGAAACGCCGGTTTCAGTGATCGCATTTTGCTGAGTTCTACCCGGTTCGGCTCTTCATCCTCGGCCACCAGCGCCGGGGGACCTTTCCGTTGCGACACTTCCACCGGGACGATCTCGCGCTTGAAGGCGCCGGTGGTGATCGCTTCCCGCGCGCGTCGATAGCTCTCCAGCGCGAAGTCATCCGCCTCCGCTCGTGTCACACCGTACTTCTTTGCGCAGAGTTCCCCGCCGTCCCCCATGTGGAAATTATTGTAGACGTCCCACAGCCCATCCTTGATCAGGCTGTCCGTGATCTCACTGTGACCGAGGCGATAACCTTGTCTGGCTCTCTCCAAAAGATAGGGTGCTCGGGTCATATTTTCGATTCCCCCAGCGACCACAATCTTCGCTTTGCCCAAGCTGATCGCTTGCTCCGCCATAATGACGCTCATGAGGCTTGAGCCGCACACCTTATTGACCGTCGTGGCTCCGACAGAATGTGGAATGCCCGCGCCGATCGCTGCCTGCCGCGCAGGGGCCTGACCAAGCCCTGCGGGGAGCACGCAGCCCACATAGACGTCGTCCACCTGCTCGCCGGATATACTGACGCGCTTCAACGCTTCAGCGATCGCGATGCTGCCTAGCTTGGTCGCCGGCACGTTGCTGAAGACACCGCTAAAACTTCCCATCGGAGTCCGCACGGCGCTGACGATGACCGTCCGTTGCAAGTTCATAGCAATTCTCCGGGTTGTCCTTTCGTCCTGTCCGCGTCAAGCTAGCACTTTATTAAAAGGAGATGCAAGAAACTCTTTACCCCTGTTCGTCCTGCTTCTATACTTTCGAAGGTTACGCTGACAACCCGAGGCGCAAATTCGTTCCTCACGACCATATACGCTGCTCGCCACCTGCTTGCTGTTGTGGCCTCTGTGGCCTTGCGAGAAGGCCGCCGCGGCGCATAAGGTGGCTCATTGCCAGCCTCAGGCCGCGGATGTTGCCTTTCCCCCGGACTTTCCGGTGTTGCAGGACCAGGAATGGAGCTACCGCATAGGCGGATGGGGAGGCCTTGCGCGAGGATATCCATTGCGTCATCACCCGGTCATCTTTGTGCATGGGAATACCCGCGATGCCGGTGATTGGGATGAAGCCGGGAAGAGTGTCAAGCAACGATTCTTGGACGCCGGGTATTCGATGCAGGAATTGTGGGCGATTTCCTATAACGGGAAATCCACGAAACAACTGCCTTCGCCCTCACAATGCCGGACCAACGCGCAGGTCAATATCCCGGATCTTGTTGCCTTTGTGAAGGCGGTCGCGATGTACACGGGCGCCTCCAAGCTGGATATCATCGCCCATTCTTTAGGGGTGGTGCTTGCACGCAAGATGATGGCGGAGCAGCCCCACCTTTCTCGTCTCATTGAGGATTTTGTCGCGATCGCCGGCCCCAACCACGGGACCACCGTCTGCCGTCGTGTCTGGTTGGTCTGGTTGATTGGATGGCAGGATTTCATGGGGTGTGATGAGCTCACACCGGGGTCAGCCTGGTTGCGCAGTTTGAACGGCCCTCTCGGCGAAAGGGAAGCGCCCCCACCGACGAGGTATATGACCATTTACGATGGCACGGGAACTGATCGTTTCTATCTGCCGTGGGTATTCTTCCTGCCCGTGGGGGATCAGGACAGCCCCGCGCTCCGGGGCGCGGAAAATCATACGCTGCCGGGTTTGACCCACGATGAATTGAGGTTCCATCCCTCGGCCACATCGCTCTACCTGAAATTCCTCCAGCGCCACAGCACACGACCGGAATAGCCTCACCCCTGCTGCCCCCTACCCCTCCACGTTTGACCAGCCGTGTTGTTCGCGGCATGCGGGCTCTGTTAGAATCCAACCGCATTGTTTCGCCCCCTGGAGTTTTCCATGGCCCGTTCCCGGTGTCGGAGGCATTCATGAGAACGCGAATGATCACACTCCTGACGGTTTCATTGCTGGCGTGGCCCATGGTGCTCACCGCAGCCGATCCGCTCAGCCAGGTCTTCAAACGGGTGAGCCCTTCCGTCGTCGTCGTGCGGACGACACAGAAGCAGATGGCGTCCGGCCCCGAACGCCAACTCGTCAGCATGCCCGGCTTGGGATCCGGCGTGTTGATCTCGGCGGACGGCAAGGTGATGACCGCAGCGCACATCGTGCAGACGGCGGACGCGGTCACGGTGGAATTTCCGGGCGGAGAACGGGTCCCGGCAAAAGTACT
>Ga0209640_10001201_pt1 | contig 21605 bp, 17 predicted proteins | sample RifCSP10_1_FD_184018 | JGI IMG/M metagenome (GOLD analysis project Ga0209640, IMG submission 184018) | Soil microbial communities from Rifle, Colorado - Rifle CSP2_sed 10_1 (SPAdes) (version 2) | ecosystem: Environmental > Terrestrial > Deep subsurface > Rock core/Sediment | place: Rifle...
AACGAAGCGTCTTCGATTGGTCATCGCGTCTCCTGCGAACTACGGTTTTGTAAGGGGGTCGGGAGTCATTTGCGGCTTCTCGCCTTCCTGGCAAATGACTCCCGACCCCCTTACAAAACTGAACGTCCGAACCCCCGAACGATCTACCTCACGGTAAACGTCAGTAGAGTCCCCGACGCTGCGGTTGCGCAGGCCGGCGCTCCGCCTGGAGCGTAGATCGTGCGCCCAACGGCTGCCGCGCTGATCCCGTGCCGGCCCGATGGCATCGGCGCCAGGCTCGACCACCGGCCGGTCTTCAGGTCGTAGGCTTCGTTGTGCACGAACGGCACGCGGTTGTCGCACTCGCCGCCGAACACCAGGATGCGGTTCTCATAGAGCACGCCTGCCCCACCGCTCCGTGGTGTGGGCAGCGGCGCTGCGCTCGTCCAGGTGTTGGTGGCGGGGTTGTAGATGTCGTGCATGTTCGTGCCCTCGACCGGCGTATAGAAGCGGCCGCCGAGCACGTGGATACGGCCCTGCGCCGCCACGATGGCAATGTGATCGCGGGGTTGCGGCAGGGGCGCGAGCTCGCTCCACCTTCCGGTGGCCGGGTCGAACACCTCGTGCGTGCCGACCGTGTTGCGATCGACGTCGCGACCGGCGATCGCGTGAATCTTGCCGCCGAGCGCGACCACGCCGACCGCGCCGCGTGGACTCTTGAGGGGCGGCAGCATCCTCCAGGTGTCCTTCGCCGGGTCGTACTCGAGCGCGGCGTCCTGCGCGTCCAGGTGCACGTTTCTGAGGAACCCGCCGACCACGTAGATCTTTCCGTTGAGTGCCGCCGCGCCCGGATGACTGAGCGGTCGTGGTAGAGGCGCGCGCTCGCGCCAGCGGTCGGTTGCGGGGTTGTATTCCTGATTGAGCGTGTCGGAGTCCTGCCCGCGGGACATGCCGCCGAGCGCGTAGACCCGGCCGGCCACGGCCACGACGCCCGCTTCGGTGCGGTCGAAGCCCAGCGGGGCTTTCTCAGACCACGTGCCCGGCGCAACGGCCGACTGCGCATACACCCGAGTCCCGAATCCCGAGTCCCGAATCCCGAGTCCGAGTACGATAACGGCCGCGACGGTCACCCACAGACGCATGCAGACTCCTCGTGGCCCGCAGTGTGGTCTGCTGCGCTTGGCGGCGTCAAGGGGAACGGCGAGGAATTCAGAATGCAGAATTCAGGATTCAGAATGAGAATGTAGACTCGGTTCGGCTACTTGTAGCCGAAACCGCCGTTGAAAGGTGGAGCGTCCATGAAATCCCTTCTTTCCGCCCTCTCCCTCGTCATGCTCACGGCGGGTCTTGCCTCGGACGCGCGCGCGCAAAGCGCCGCTTCCAAGGCGGCTCCCGCGTCCATTCCGACCGTCGCGCTCGACACGGTGGCGCGTCAGGGCTTCTTCTTCGCGGGCGGGAAGTATGTCGGCGAGCTCGGGCCCAACAAAGAATCGACCATGGGCGGGGCGATGTATGTGGAAGTGATGGTGCCCAGGCAGATTCGCTCGCCCTATCCAGTCGTGTTTCTCCACGGCGCGGGCCAGACGGGCGTGGACTGGCTGCTGACGCCGGACGGCCGACCAGGCTGGGCCTACAACTTCCTCGACATGGGGTATGTCGTATACCTCCAGGACTTCCCGGCGCGCGGGCGCTCGCAGTACGTGCCCGGTGTGGACGGCACGCCCGAGCAGTTGAATCTCACGATCCGCACCGCGCCGAACCTGGAGGAGACCTTCACGGCGATGGCCACGCGGGGTAACTACCCGCAAGCCAAGAAACACACGCAGTGGCCCGGCACGGGTTTGATGGGCGACGGGGTCTTCGACGCCTTCACCAAAACGCAGGTGCAGTTCCTCGCAGGCGGTCGTCAGGAGACGCTCACGCGCGACGCGAACATTGCGCTCCTCGACATGATCAACACGCCAGTCATCCTGCTGACGCACTCGCAAGGCGGAGCCTTTGGCTGGCTCGTGGCCGACGCCCGCCCGAACCTCGTGAAGGCCATCGTCACGCTCGAGCCGGCCGCGCCGCCGATCAGGGGCGTCGACAACGCGAAGGTCGCCTACAACCCGGGTGGCGGGTTGAGCTGGGGCGTGGCGAACAGCCCGATCACGTACGAGCCTGCGATCGGCAATCCCTCGGAACTGCGCACGCTGCTCGAAGACAAGGCGCCCGCCCCGGACAAAGTGCCCTGCTACGTGCAGCAGGAGCCGGCGCGAAAGCTGAAGAACCTGCAGGCGATCCCGGTGCTCTTCATGGTTGGCGAAGGGAGCTATCACCGCATCTACGACCACTGCCTGGCGAAGTGGCTCACGCAGGCCGGGGTGAAGACCGAGTACGTGGAGATGGAGAAAGTTGGCCTGCCCGGCAACGGCCACATGATGATGCTCGAACGGAACAGCGCCGACATCGCCAAGTACATCGGCACCTGGGTCAGCCGGAACGCCAAGGCTGCATCCGGCGAGAACGTGTCGAAGGCGATGCCGCCGAAAACCATTCCCACGTTCCCGACCGAAGCGCTCGCGCGCAAGGGCTTCATCTTCGCGGGAGGCGCGTACTGGGGCGAGGCCGGCCGGCAGGTGATGCGCGGCGCGATGTACACGGAGGTGTGGGTTCCGCGACAAGTGCGCTCGCCTTACCCAGTGATCCTCTTTCACGCCAACGGACAGACGGCCGTCCAGTGGCAGCAGACTCCCGATGGCCGAGCCGGCTGGGCCTACCGACTCGTCGAGCAGGGCTATGTCGTCTACATGATGGATTACCCAGCGCGAGGACGGTCCGCGTACGTGCCGCTCGCCGGGCCAGACGGCAAGGCGCCAATCGACGGGAACCTCGGGATCCGTACTGCGCTCGAGCTGGAGCGGATCTGGACCAACGCGCGCGAGCGCGGTGACTTCCCGCTCAAGATGAACCACACGCAGTGGCCCGGCGCCGGCAAGATCGGCGATCCGGTCTTCGACACCTTCATGAAGTCGCAGGTGCAGTTTGCTGGCGCCAGCACGGCGCTCGCGCGCGACGCGACGATCGCGCTGCTCGACACGATCGGAAGCCCCGTGATCCTCTTCGCCCATTCCCAGGGCGGAGGGATTGCGTTTGAAACGACCGAGGCCCGGCCCCAGCTCGTCAAAGCCCTGGTGAGCCTCGAGCCGGGCGGTCCGCAGTTCGGCAACGTGGACACCGCCAAGGTGACAGCGGGGCCGCGCAATCCGAATTCATGGGGGCTGACAAACAGAGGGTACGTCTACGATCCGCCGGCCAACTCGCCGGCGGAGTTGAATGTCGTCCTCGAGGACAAGTCCGATCGGCCAGACGAGGCGCGGTGCTGGATGCAGGTGGAGCCGGCGCGCAAGCTGGCACGGTGGAAGGACATCCCGGTCTTTGCGGCGAGCGCCAACGGCACCTATCACCGCGTGTTCGACGCCTGCATCCCGAAGTTTCTGAATCAGGCGGGCGTCGAAACCGACTTCGTTCGGCTGGAGGATGTTGGTATCGTTGGCAACAGCCACGTCATGATGCTCGAAAAGAACAGCGACGACATCATCCGGCACATCGTCGGTTGGCTGCAGAAGCATGCGAATTGATACGAACTGTTCGGCGCGGAGACGATCGGTATAGGGAGGTACTTATGGGTAGGCGAGTCTCGTGGGTGGTGACTGCGGCGTTGGTGTTGACGGTGGCGCTGCTGCTTGGCGACCGGCTGAGCCCGGTCGAGGGGCAGGCGCAGGTCACGAGCGTCGCGGCCGTCCCAACGGAGAAGGGCGGACAGGACGTCTTCGGCGCCTACGACGTGGCGCCGAACTGGCCGAAGCCGCTCACAGGGCTGCCAGGCCACGCGGGCTGGACCTGGGGCGCGGGGCAGTATGTGTTCGCCGAAAGCCCGAACCGCGTCTTCGTGCTGCAGCGTGGGGAATTGCCCGTTGTCAAACGGCCGCAGCGGGCCATCAGGCTTCCGCAGATCGGGCCGAGCATCGAGTTCCCGATGTTCCGTCTCCCGTTGCGGGACGCAACGTCGGCCAGCCCGCCTGGAGCGCTGTTCGGCCCAGACGGCAAGACCCCGGGCGACGATCTCGATGCCGGGATGCCTGGCGTGGACTACCGCTGGGAGCACATCGTCACGGTGTTCGACGCGCAGGGGAACCTCATCGAGGACTGGACGCAGTGGGACAAGATGTTCCGCCGTCCGCACGCGATCTACATCAGTCCGTACGATCCAGAGAAGAACATCTGGATTGTCGATGACTACCGCCACGCGATCTTCAAGTTCAGCAACGACGGCAAGCGGTTGCTGCAGACGATTGGCGAACCCAACGTGCCCGGCACCGACGACAAGCACTTCTATCGCCCGACGTTCATGGCCTGGCTGCCCGATGGCACGTTCTTCGTGGCCGACGGGTACCAGAACACGCGCGTAGTGAAGTTCGACAAGGACGGGAAGTTCCTGATGACCTGGGGAGAGCGTGGAACGCCCCCCGAGAAGCGCCCGGGCTACTTCAACAACGTGCACGGCGTGGCGGTCGATCCCCAGACGCGGCGTGTCTTCGTCAACGATCGCAACAACGGACGCGTGCAGGTGTTCGACGAGAACGGAAAGTATCTCGACGAGTGGAGCTTCGGCCCTCGGCCGCTCACCGACGTCCACATGTTCATCATCACGAGCGATCGCGCCCTCTGGGCTGCCGACCGCGGAACGTCCAAGCTCGTGAAGTACAACCTGGACGGCAAGTTCCAATACTCGTGGGGCGTGTGGGGTGATTTCCCGGGCGGGTTCTGGGGCGTGCACGGGATGAGCGTGGACCAAGAGGGCAACGTCTACACGGCCGCCGTCGACAGCGGTGGGGCGCAGAAGTTCACGCCTCGGAAGGGCGCGAACCCAGCGTTCCTGCTCGGCAAGCAGGTCAACCCAGGGTGGAAGTAGGGGCGACGCACGCGTCGCCCCTACTTCCACCCCCTCACGCCGGGGTAGATCCGTTGCCCGGCTCTGATGAGCGGTTCGGTGTTGCGTTCCCCTTCGTGACAGCCTTCTTCGAGGAGCCGGAACCCCGGCTCCTTGTTTCGTCGTAAGGGGAGGGCGAGCGTCCAAGGCCTTGTGTACACGCTCGGGTCCTCGATCGTCACTGCGTAGTGGATGGTGTCTGCATCGATGAGCGTGAACCGCTCCACGATGTGGGCCTCGTCCGTGTAGAAGTTGCCAGCCTGGTCGAACCACGGCTTCGCGTTGTGGTTGGTCACGTCCACGACCAGCGTGTTGCCGTCCCACCGCCCGCGCGAATCCCCTTGCCAGAGCCGGATGCCCGCCCCAGCGTGTGGACGCGGATCGGTCGGGATGATTCGGTAGGTATGAGCGCGCTCGAAGAGAATCAGGACGTATCCAGGCGTCTGGAGAAACTCGATCTGCGTCGGGACGTAGAGCGAACGCGGCACGCCTGAGGGAAAACACGCGACGTTCGGCTCCACGTATTTCTTTTTGTGCTCACCCGGCAGGCCTGCTGCCCACGCCTGATACGGCACCCTTCCGTCTGGCGGGTCCACCACCACGCTCTCGCCCCCGTCGTCATCGTCGGTCTTGGGATGCTTCTCGATGTTCTCGGTGGCCGCCGGCATGCCGCGCCAGAACCCCTGGAAATCAGGCTTGCCGTCGGGTGTGCGCGGCGGGTTGAACGTCTTGGCGCGCGCCAACGCACAGGGATGAAAGAGCGCCGGTTCGCGCTGACAGGGAGTCGTGTTGGTGGCTTGCGCGGCTGCGATCGCCGTCCAGATCAGCCACGCAGGCAACCCTGCGACCACTGTCGCCCCAACAGTCCACTTCGCAGGTCGACGATCCATGTGACCGCTTCCGTCGGTTGAGTTGACGAAACGTTGGGGGCGGGTGGCGCCGGGAGGGGCATCCCCGCCCGCCGCGCAGGCGCCTCTCTCGTGACAAGCGCTGTTGGCGCCGAGGGCGGGCGGGGAAACCCGGCGACAGGACCCGAATAGCGTCAACTCAACCGACCTCCAGCATGGCTTTGTTGCTCGGGTCACCGCAGCTCCGATCCAGCCGTCTCGCGAGCCAAGGCGTAGCACTCGAACTCCAGGATCTGGGCGCCTGCTTCCTGCCGTCGGTAGAGCGGCGTGCGGATCGTCCACGGTCGCGTGAAGGTCTTCGGGTCCTCAATCGTGGCTTCGTACTGCAGGTGGTCTGGCCCGGTGCGCGTGTAGCGTTCGACGACGTGCAGCGCGCCGCTGTGAAAGTTCCCGGCCCTGTCGAGCCATGTCCGGTCTGTGAAGAGCGTGACATCGACGACGAGCGAGTTGCCGTCCCACCGGCCGCGCGAGTCTCCCATCCAGAACTCCACGGGGATGTCCGGATGTTGGCTCCCGTCGGTGAAGATCTCGCGCGTGACGTGGAGATACTCGTAGAGGATCACGACACGATCCGGGAACTGAAAGATCTGAAACGGATGGGGCATGTAGGTGATGCGGGGCACGCCCGGCATGTAGCAGTTCGCTTCCGGATCCGCGGTGAGGCGGTTCGCGAAGTTCTTGCGTTTCTGCTCGAGCGCCCACGGCTGATAGGGGATGTCGTTTCCCTCGACGATGCCGAGGCCTGCGGGTATGCTGAATCGCGCCGGCAGTTCCGGGAAGCGCTGTGCTGAGTGGTCCTGGATATCCCAGACTGCGGTGTTCATGGCCTGCCAGATGCCCTGCAGGTCGGGCTGGCCGAGCGCGGTGCGCGGTGGCGCGTCGGCCGGTGCAGGCGCTGATGGGGTCTGACTGGTGGTGACGCGAGACACCGAGGCCACGATGAGCAGCACGCCCGCACAGGCAAGCAGCATGATCGTTCGCACGGGAGGCGCCCTCAAGGTTCGCCGAGCGTACCTCACGAGTTGTGAAGGGTCAAACAAACCCGTGTAGAATGGCGCGCCCGATCGTCGAGTCTCGTTTTCCGGTGGAGGTCCAGAGATGGCGCAGGCAGGCGCGACAGCAGTAGCCACGCGAACCACGCTCAACGCGAACCAGATCAAGGGATTCTGGGCCGCGTGGGGCGGATGGACGCTCGACGGCATGGACGCATTCATCTACGCGCTGGTGCTCGTGCCGGCGTTGACCGAGCTGCTGCCCAGTTCTGGCATAGAGGCCACGCCGGGCAACGTCGGGTTCTACGGCAGCATGCTCCAGGCGTTGTTCCTGCTCGGGTGGGGCTTCTCGATGGTGTGGGGCCCGATCGCCGATCGCTTTGGCCGCGTGCGCGCCCTGGTGCTGACGATTCTGTTCTATTCGGTGTTCACGCTGCTGTGCGGGCTCGTGAGCAACATCTGGCAGCTGGCTGTGCTGCGTGTGCTGTGCGGCATCGGGCTCGGCGGCGAGCAGCCGATGGGCGGGACGTTTGTGGCCGAGGAGTGGCCGGAGGATCGCCGGAAGCAGGGCGCTGGCTACATGCACACCGGCTACTACTTCGGCTTCTTCCTGGCGGCCATTGCCAACTACTACATCGGCGCCAACTACGGGTGGCGGTGGATGTTCATCCTGGGCGGTGCGCCGGCGCTGCTCGTGGGCTGGATTCAGACGGGCGTGCGCGAGCCGGCCACCTGGCAGAACCGCCAGAGCGCCGTCGGAGCAGGTCAACATCCCCGGATGCGCGATGCGTTTTCGGCACTGTTCTCGCCAAGGTTCAAGCGGCGCACGATCGTCAATTCGCTGTTGTTCCTCGTGTCCATCATCGGTCTGTGGGCCGGCTCGATCTATGTGCCCGCGGCCGTCACGCAGATCGCCCGCCGCGAGGGCTACGCGGTGGCGGAGGCGGCGCGGCTCGCCTCGTATGGATCGATGGTGCTGGCCATCGCCACGATTATCGGGTGCCTGCTCGCGCCACTGCTGGCCGAACGCCTGGGACGACGACGCGCCATGGCGTGCTATTTCATCGCGCTCGGGGTCTCGGTGGCGATCGCGTTCGGTTACGTGTTCTACCTCCAGGAGGCGCTTGTGGCCTTCTTCGTGCTCATCTTCTTCCTGGGCATCGGCGGGGCGAATTTCGCGCTCTACACGCTGTGGCTGCCGGAGCAGTACACGACCGACTGCCGGGCGAGCGCCATCTCGTTTGTGAGCTCGGTCGGCCGCTTCGTCGGAGTTGCGATGGTGTTCCTGGTGGGCGCCGGCATTTCCTCCTATGGAAGCCTGGGTGTCCCGGTGGCGCTGACTGCGATTGCGTTCGTGTTCGGGGTGCTGCTGCTGCCGTTTGCCGAAGAGACGAAGGGCAAGCCGCTGCCGGTCTGACGAGAGGGTCGCGTACGTTCCTGCTTTTGGGGGTGACTGATGAGCGACGACACGAAGCCGTGCCCCGTGTGCGGGGAATCGATCAAGGCCGTGGCGCTCAAGTGCCGCTTCTGCAACACCGACCTGGCGGCGCATCAGAGTGAGCGAGAGGCCGAGGTCGAGCGCGAACTCTTCTCAGGCCACCCGGCCGTCATTTACACCGTCGGCCAATGGGTCGTGGTCGGCATCACGATTGGCATCGCCTATTTCGTCTACTGGATCAAGGCGCTCTCGACGACCTACACGTTCACCAGCCAGCGCATCCAGATCGAGCGTGGGATCTTCTCGAAGCACAGAACGAACGTCGAGCTGTTCCGCCTGGACGATTTCGACTTGCACAAGCCGTTCGGGATGCGCCTGCTCGGCCACTCGATGCTGCATCTCCGCTCCTCCGATCCGGACCAGGCGACCGTGGTCATCACTGGCGTGCCGGGGCTCGAGGCGCTGGCCGACGTGCTGCGTGAATGCGCGCTCAGGGAGCGGACCAGGCGGCGTGTCACGACGTTCGTCAACGCTTGACGGTTAGGCTTGACCGGGCGGAGTGCAATGGGGTCAGATCTTGATTATTGCAGCGACCAGATTCTGGCGTACCGCTGCAACAATCAAGATCTGACCCCATCGTGCACCCCAGGGAGGGACGCGTGAAGAGCAGCAGCAAAGTCAGCCGATTCATCCTGATGGCCATGGCCGTCGGTCTCCTGGTGGCGTCCCGCCCGGTGCGTGCGCACCACGGGGCGGCCAACCTCTACGACATGTCCAAGACGGTCATGTTGAAGGGGACGATCACCAAGTTCGACTGGACCAACCCGCACAACCAGATCTTTTTCGACGTGACCGACGCGAAGGGCACGGTGGTGCACTGGGTGACCGCCACCGAGCCGCCCCAGGTGATGATCGAGCGCGGCTGGACCAGGCGGTCGCTCAAGCCGGGAGACCAGGTGACGCTGTACATCTACGCCGCCACCAATGGCGCGCCGGTTGGGAACCTGCAGAAGGTCGTGCTGGCCGACGGCAAGGAACTGACGGCCGCCGGGCCTCCGCCCGCCGCGGCCCCGCCCGCGCGATAGGGCGCGTGCGGTCCCAAGTCCAGGCAACCTACGAGAAGGGGAGTATCACGTGCGACATCGACTGACGGTCGTAGCGAGCGCGCTGGCGGCGGTGGTGATCTTCTCGCTCACGCTGCGGGCCCAGACTGCCGCGCCGGCCCAGGGTGCAGGCGCGACCGCGAAGGTTCCGGATCTTTCCGGTGACTGGGCGCCCGACGGCAGACGAGGCGGAATCGGCCAAAGCTTGAGCATCTCCGACATCCGCGGCGTGAACAGGGGCAAGGAGGACGACATCCCGTATCAGCCCTGGGCGCGGGAGAAGACGCTGTCCGAGAGAACGTCAACCGGGCCCAACTCGCAGTTCGACCGGACCACCGACCCGCAGGTGATCTACTGCGAGCCGCCAGGTGTGCCGCACATCTACCTCTGGCCGATCAAGACGAAGCTCATCCAGACGCCGGAAGCGGTCTACATCCTCCACGAGCTCGGGCCCTTCTATCGGATTGTGTGGCTGAACAGCAAGCACCCCGAGGACCCGGATCCACAGTGGTGGGGCCACTCGATCGGGCACTATGAAAACGGTGACACGCTGGTCGTGGACACGGTCGGCTTCACCGACAAGACGTGGCTCGATCAGATGGGCCACCCGCACACCGAGCAGCTGCACCTGACCGAGCGCTACAAGCGGGTCGATGCGACCACGCTCGAGCTGGACATGGTGATCGACGACCCAGGGGCGTACACCAAACCCTGGCCGGCGCACCGGAACTTCACGCTGTCGAAGACCGGCTTCCTGCGCTATCAGCAGATCTGCTCGATACGGGAGAACCAGCGGTTCTACGACAACCTCGCGAAGCCGGCCTTGCCGGCGCCGGCCAAGTGATCGGCGGCGGGGGCTGAAGCCCCCGCTCTACGAGTATGTCCGTAGCGCGCGGGCTTCAGCCCCCGCCAGCAGGTGTCTACCGCGTCTCGGCGTCGTAGACGATCTTCCCACCCACCATCGTCAGCACCGGCTTGAGTTCTGAGATCTGCTCCGCCGGGATGGTGAGGTAATCGCGGTCGAGCACCACCAGGTCGGCCAGCTTGCCGGGCTGAATCGATCCCAGCGTGTTCTCCTGAAACACGAGGTACGCGTTCTTCCGTGTGTGCGCGATGAGCGCGTCCTCGCGGCTGATGGTCTGGCGAATGACCTTCTTACCGCCCGCCATCCGTCCGGTCACCGCGAAATCGAGCGTCGTGAAGGGCAGGTACTGGTTGGCGGCCGTCCCGTCGGTGCCGAGTCCCCAGGTGATGCCGCTTCGCTGAATCGTGGCGAGCGGCGGCATGTCGTACGCCCCGTCTCCAAATCCCTCGTGCATGATGGCGCCGTTGATGACCGCCCACGGGTGCACGGCCGCGTACATGCCGAGCTTCTTCATGCGCTCGAGCTGCGACGCGTTGATCTGATTCACGTGCGCGAGCGCCCAGCGCAGGTTCCTGACGGGATACTCCTTGTTGACGGCCTCGATCTGGTCGAGGAACGCGTCGATCGTGTCGCGCAGCTCGGCGTGGACGTGCAGGGGCAAGCCGGCCTTGGCGATCTCCATCGCCATCCGCCGCCACTGGACCAGCTGATCGGGCGGGGGAGTGGACTTCACCGCGAACATCCGGTCATGCAGCGGGGTGTACACGCTCTCTCCGAAGACGACGTCATCGATGTAGTAATCGCCCTGATAGAGCTTCATCTGCGCGATCTGCTGGATGGACCGGTCCACCTGCTCGGGGTTGCCGGCCGCGGGGCCGCCGATGCAGAACACCCGGACGGTGAGTCGGCCCTGGGCCTTCCACGTGCGAAGCAAATCGAGAACGTCCGCGTTGCAGCCAGCCACGCCAAACGACGTCAGGCCGACGCGGTTCATGTCTTTGACAATGGCCAGCGTGCTGGCCTCGAGGTGATTGGGCGCGACCTTCGGCATTCTGGCCGCCACTGGACGAGTGGCCGCGATGTCGCCCCTGATCACACCGGTCGGGCGTCCACCGGCGTCGCGTATGATCGATCCTTTGACGAACTCCTGCGGATCGGGCGCGTTCGGCTCGATCCCAAACGCCTTCAAGGCCTGACTGTTCAGAAACACCTGGTAGTAGGATTCCTGCAGCGCGACGGGATTGTTTGGTGCGATCGTGTCCAGCTCTTCGCGCGTGAACGGCTTCGGGTCGTCGGCGAATTGGGCCGTCGCCCAGCCCCCGATGTTGAAGACCCACTGGCCGGGACCGACCTCCTTTGCCCGGGCACGCAGGAGCTCGACGGCTCGCTTCCTGGAATAGACGCCGTCCCACCGGAGCTCCAGCTGCCAGGTGGTGGCCGCGCGCAGCAGGTGGTTGTGGTTGTCGATGAGTCCCGGCGTGACCGTCCGTCCGCGCAGATCGATCCGCCTGGTGTTGGGACCTGACAGTCGGGCGACTTCCTGATTGGTTCCGACGGCGACGATGCGGTCGCCCGTGATGGCAACGCTTTGGGCGATGGTGAAGCGATCGTCCACGGTGACGATCTTGCCATTGGAGAAGATCAGGTCCGCCGGGCCTGCCGCGCCGAAGCGTTGCGCGGAGGTGGGGCCTGCCGCGCCGGGGCCTTGTGCGAGGGCCGGCCCTGGCGCACCGAAGCTTTGGGCGAAGGCGACGGCGCAGACGAGTGCTGCGCAGACCGCCACGGTCAGTGTCCGGCGTGTCATGGGGTTCCTGACGACTTGGGCCCGGCCTTCGGAATGATCTCGAAGTACTTGTTGTTTTCGTTGCAGATGTATTCCAGCAGCTCCGTGTCTGGCTGGAAGGCGAGCTGCTGGGTGACCTGCCACGGCTTGGTGTAGGCCTTCGGGTCGTCGACGGTGATGCGAATGTCCATGTGTCCGAAGTCCTTGCGCACGAACCGCTCGGTCACTCGCAACTTCTCAGTCGCAGGACGCCCCGCGTTGTCGAGCCAGACGTTGTCGTTGAATCCGCTCGTCTCCACCACCAGTTCGTCGCCCTCCCACCGTCCCACCGAGTAGCCAAACCACGCCGGGTTCGGATCGGTTGGCAGCGGCCGGCCGTCGGTGAAGATCTGGCGATACGCGTGGACGGCTTCGTACAGGATCACCACCATCCCCGGCACTTGCAGGATCTTGAACGGGTAGCCCACAAAGTTCGACCGTGGCACGCCGCCCACGACGCACCGGGCCGTCGGGTCATCAACGCTGCTCGTGGCGCGCCGCTCCTTGAAGAGCGCCTCGGCCCAGGGCTGGAACGGGAGCGTCTCTCCGGGGGCCAGGCCACGGGTGAGGTCCCCGGTGAGCCCGGGGGACGGTCGCCACAATCCGGCCAGCACGGGCTTGCCGTCCGGAGTCCGCGGCACAGGCGCGGCCAGATCGGCTTTACCGTCTGCCGTTCGGGGAATGCCGGCGGTTGGATAGTTGAACCACTGTGCGGCGGCGGGCGCCGCGGTCAGGAGCAGCAGTGGGACGAGGAGAAGGGCACATCGAAGATGATTCATGGCAGCACCGTGCTCTCGGGTATATCGTCGGGCAAAACCCTTGTCAAGCTAACTCCAAGTCCGAGGCGGCTCCCAGTCCGTAGTATCCGGCTTTATAGCCGGACCCGACCAACGAACTCCGGGATTAGAATCTGGTAGCCAATCTGCGAGGAGCCTGCCAATGACAAGGTCCATTTCGAACGCCGTCCTGATCGGGCTGTGCGCGGCTCTCTGTGCGGCCGCCGTTGCATCGACGTTCGGCGCGCCCGCCTCCGCCCAAGGCTTCGGCGCGGCAGGCCCTGCCTCCGCCCAAGGCTCCAGCGCGCCAGGGCCCGCCTCCGCACAAAGCGCAGGCGCGGCGCCAGACCTGGTGCTCACGGGCGGCAAGGTCATCACGGTTGATGATCGCTTCCAGATTGCCCAGGCTCTCGCCATCAGAGGCGACCGCATCGTCGCGGTCGGCACGAATCAGGAGATCGCCAGACTCGCCGGATCGACCACCAAGACGATCGACCTGCGAGGACGAGCCGTCATTCCGGGGCTCATCGACAACCACATGCACGTGATGCGCTACGGGACGACGTGGAAGTGGGAGGTGCGGTGGGACGGCGTAGGCTCGAGGAAGGAGGCGCTCGGGCTGCTGGCTGCGCGAGTCAAGAGCGTAGGTCGGGGCGAGTGGGTGTACAACCTCGGCGGCTGGGCGATCGAGCAATTCGCGGATGACCCGAAGCCGTTCACGCGCGACGAGCTGGACAAGGTGGCTCCCGAGAACCCCGTGTTTCTGCAGGCCTCCTACTACGAGGCGTATCTCAACAGCCGGGCGCTCGAGGCGCTCGGCATCAGCGAATCATCGCCGCCAGACGCGTCGGTCGTGCGCGACGCGGCCGGGCGGCTGACGGGACGAGTGACCGAGGCTGGCTTTCGCAGGCTGGTCGGTAGGCTTCCCACGCCGTCCGCTGAAGAGATCGAGGCGAGCACGGTTGGCATGCTCCAGGACCTGAATCGATCGGGCTTGACCGCCGTGGGCAGCGCCGGCTGCGAGGCGAACGTGCTGCCGCTGTACCGGGCGAGGGCGGATCAAAGCCGGTTGGACGTTCGCGTGTTCTGCATCACGGGCGTGGGCGCCGGCACGCCGGAGCAGGTCGACCAGGCGATTCCGCGGATCGCCCAGATGAAGCTGTTTCAGGGCAACGACTACCTCGATTCGGTGTTCTTCGGGGAGGGCGTCTACGGCCCGCTGCACGATCCGATGTTCATTCCGAAGTCCAACCCCACCGCCGGCCAGCTCGTCCAGTGGCGGCGCATGGCGATGGAGATTGCCAAGGCGGGCCTGCCGCTGCACGTGCACGCGAACCTGACGGATACGATCAGCGCCTTCCTCGATCAGATCGAGGCGGTCAACAAGGAATACCCGGTCAAGAACCTGCGCTGGACGCTCGCGCACGCCAACCAGCTCAATGCGGCGCATCTGGAGCGCATGCGGAAGCTCGGCCTCTATGCGGCCGTGCACCCCTGGGCCGTCATCAACGGCGGGATCAACCTCCGTGTGTTCGGCGACGCCGCGTATGACATGGCCGCGCTCGACACGATTCAGAAAAGCGGCGTCGCGTGGGGATTTGGCAGCGACGGCAGCCGCGCCAACCAGATTCTCCCGTTCACGACGCTCTCCTGGGCGGTGACGGGCAAGATGGTCGGTGGCACAAAGGTCCTGCGGCAGACGATCAGCCGCGAAGACGCGCTCATCGCGCACACGCGCAAGAACGCGTATTTCATCTTCCAGGAAAACAACCTGGGATCCATCCAGCCTGGGAAGTACGCGGACCTGCTGGTGCTGGATCGTGATTACCTCACGGTCCCGGCCGACCAGATCAAGGACATCAAGCCGCTCATGACGATGGTTGGGGGGCGGATCGTGTATGACGTGGAAATAGGCGCTCCAGTGCGGTAGGGCGAAAGCAAGGCTCACTTGCGTTGAGGATGGCGAATCCCTGTGGAGGTGACCGAGACACACCGCGCCTGACCGCGCGAGAAGGCCCTGGGGGTCCGCGAGCTCACGGAGCTCGCGTCACGCGGCCGTGGGCGCCATCGCAGCGCGGTCCGGTCACCGGAACCGGGATTCGTCATCCTCAACACGAGTGAGCTTCGGAGAGCTTCGGGTCTAGGCAGAGGCGGAGAATCATGAGCGTCATTGCGTTGAACGTCAACGGGCGGCGGCAGACAGTGGACGTCGATCCGGCAACGCCGCTCCTCTACGTGCTCAGCGACGACCTGGAGCTTCGCGGGCCGAAGTTCGGGTGCGGCCTCGGGCAGTGCGGGGCGTGCACGGTGATTGTCAAAGGCCGGGCGGTCCGGTCGTGTGTGACCGCGGTCGGCACGCTCGATGGCGCCGAGGTCACGACGCTCGAAGGCCTCGGCACCCCTGAGAAGCCGCATCCCATTCAGCAGGCGTTCATCGACGAGCAGGCCCCGCAGTGCGGCTTCTGTCTGAGCGGCGCGGTCCTCACGGCCAAGGCGTATCTCGACCTGAATCCGAAGGCCACCGACGCGCAGATTCAACAGGCAATGTCCACCGTCTTGTGCCGGTGCTTCGCGCAGGTCCGCATGCTGCGCGCGATCAGGCGCTATGCGGATGGCGCGTCCGGTACCCGCCCGGCGGGGGAGTAGCGCCATGCGAGCCACACCGGACGCGCGCATCGCCTTGAAGCAGGCCGGGTTTTCCCGCCGCGAGTTTCTCAAGCAGTCCGGCGTGCTCATCGTCAGCTTCAGCGCCGCGTCGGCGCTCGAGCCAAGCGGGCTGGCGCAGGGTCCGTTCGACACCCGGATCCAGTCGCAGGTCGATCCCCGGCAGCTCGACTCGTGGATTGCCGTGGCCGCCGATGGCACCGTCACGGCCTACACGGGGAAGTGCGAGCTGGGACAGGGCATCTACACGGCGCAGACGCAGCTCGTGGCCGAGGAACTCGTCGTGGCCGTCGCCCGCGTCCGGCTCGTGCAGTGCGACACCGCGGTCACACCCGATCAGGGCACCACGTCGGGGAGCCAGTCCTCGCCGACCAACTTCAACGAACGTAACCTGGCGCAGGCGGCCGCCACGGCGCGCGAGGCGCTGCTCAGCCTCGGCTCCGCGCGGCTGGGCGTACCGGTGGATCAGCTCACCGTCGCGGGCGGCGTGATCAGCGTGCGATCGAACGCATCGGCGCGCGTGAGCTACGGCGAGCTCGTCGCCGGCAGGAAGTTCAACCTCGAGGTGAGCGCCACGGCCCGGCGCCGGCCCCCGACCGACTGGACCGTGCTCGGCACGGCGGTGCCTCGCCAGGACGTGGCCGAGATGGTCACGGGCCGCTTCGAGTTTGTCCAGAACGTGCGCGTGCCGGGGATGCTGCACGGGCGGGTCGTGCGGCCACCCACGGTCGGCGCCACGCTCGTCGATGTCGATGAGCGCTCGGTCCGCGCCGTGCCGGGCTTCGTGAAGGTCGTGGTGAGAAAGAACTTCGTGGGCGTGGTGGCCGAGAAGCCCTGGCAGGCGACGGTCGCAGCGAGACAGCTCAAAGCCAGATGGACACCCGGGCCGGCGCTGCCGCCTCAGCGCGGCTTCTACGACCGGCTGCGCGCGCAGGGACAGTCGCGTAACGCCTTCACCGTGAATTCCGGCGACGTGGACGCGACGCTTGCTCAGAGCGCCACGGTGCTCAGGTCCACTTACCTCCATCCGTATCAGATGCACGGCTCGGTCGGCTCGTCGTGCGCGGTGGCCGACGTGCGGGACGGCAAGGCGACGATCTGGTCGGGCACGCAGTCGGCCTGGCCGCTGCGCGCGGGGACGGCGATGCTGCTCGGGTTGCCTGCCGAAAGCGTCCGGGTGATCTTCACGCGCGGCTCTGGCTGCTACGGCATCAACGGCGCCGACACGGTGTCCTACGACGCGGCGCTGCTGTCGCAGGAGGTAGCCCGGCCCGTACGCGTACAGCTCTCGAGGCAGGATGAAATGGCGTGGGAGAACTTCGGAGCGGCGTACGTCATCGACCAGCGGATAGGCATCGACCAGACAGGCTCGATCCTGGCCTGGGACTACGAGGCCTGGACGCCAAGCCTCGGCGGCCGGCCCGGCTACGACCGCCCGGGCAACGTCGTCACGGGGATGCTGGCGGGCTTTGAGCCCGCCAGGGTGGCGGCACGCGCGGCTGACGCGCCGTCAGGCTTCCTCAATAACTTCAACTCCGCGCCCTCTTACGTGACCGGCTGCGTGGGCGGCATGTGCGGAGGCACGGGCGCCGTGCGCAGCGAGCGTGTGCTCACGCACACAGTCAGCTCGCCGTTTTTCACCGGGCCGCTGCGGTCGCCGGCACGGCTGCAGAACACGTTCGCGCACGAGTGCTTCCTGGACGAGGTGGCGGCGCACGTCAAGGCCGATCCCGTGGCGTACCGGCTGCGACACCTGAGCGATCCGCGTCTGCGCGAGGTGGTGAGCGCGGCGGCGAAGGCATCGGGCTGGGACGCGCGCCCCTCGCCGCGGCCGGGCCTTTCGCGCACCGGGCTCGCGCGCGGGCGGGGGATTGCCTGCGTCCTCTACGAAGGCGACAACGGATACTGCGCGCTGGTCATCGAGGTCGAAGTCGATCAGGCCACCGGCCGCGTGCGCGTAACGCGCATGGTGGCCTCGCAGGACTGCGGGCCGATCTCAAACCCGGACGGCATGCGCAGCCAGCTCGAGGGCGGCGCGCTCCAGGGCCTCAGCCGCGCGCTCGGCGAGGAAGTGACCTGGGACGCGCAGAAGGTCACCTCGGTCGACTGGCGCTCGTACCGCAGCCTTCCACTCGGGTTCGACGTCCCGGTGATTGAATCCGTGCTGATCAATCGATCGTCAGGCGAGGCGATGGGCGCCGGCGAAACGGCCATCACGCTGTCAGCGGCCGCACTCGGCAACGCGATCTTCGACGCGACCGGGGCCCGGGTTCGACAAGTGCCGATGACGCCCGAACGGATCAAAGGCGCGCTGGAAGAAAGACACTAATCGGTTCTGAGGTTGAGCACCTGGATACCTGTGCACCCGAGAACCCGGCTCAGTTGTACGCGAACACGTAGACCGCGCCGGCTTCGGCGGTTTTGTTGTCGGCCTGGTCGCCGCCAGGTCCGCGCGAGGCGCTGTCTTCGGCGTGGGCTGAGGCCGCCAGTGTACGGCCGTCGCGGCTGAGTGCCACCGAGCCGCCGAACTCGTCGTAGGCTTCCGTGCGCGCGCCTTTGACGTACGCCTGCTGACTCCAGGTGGAGCCGGTGCGGGTGAAGAAGTACACGGCTCCCGATTCGCTGGCCGAGTCGTCGTTCTGCTTGCCGTTGATGCCCTGCCCGGCGCTGTCCTCCAGCGAGGCGCCCATGGCGGCCGTGTTGCCGTCGCCGCTCAACGCCAGCCGCGACCCGAACCAGTCGTTCGCACCGGTGTTGGACGACTTGAAGTACGCCTGCTGCGACCAGGTGGTCCCAGCTCGCACGAACACATACGCCGCGCCCGTGGAAATGTCGGCCTCGCGGTCGTTGTCGCAGGCCGCTGCATTCACGCCGGTCGCTGTGCAGTCCTCGTCGAGCGAGCCAGCCAGCAAGGTATTGCCGTCGTCGCTGAGCGCCACGTTCACCCCGAAGGAATCGCCCGCCTCGGCGTTCGACGTGTGGATGTAGGCCTCCTGCGTCCACGCGGTGCCCGTTCGCGTGAACACGTACACCGCGCCCGCGCCGCGGCGCATGTTGTCCGGTGGCTCGTTGATCCCGCGCGACGACCCGCCTTCGTCATAGCTGCCGACCGCCAACGTGTCGCCGTTGGCGCTCAATGACATGCTGTAGCCGAACATGTCGCCAGGGTCCGGGTTGGACGCCTTGATGTAGGCCTGCTGGGCCCAGGTGTTGCCCGTCCGCGTGAACAGGTAGACCGCGCCGGCTGAGGTGGCCGTGTTGTCGGCCTGATTGCCATTGATGCCCGCCGACCTGCTGTCCTCAGTAAGCGCTCCCACCGCGATCGTGTTCCCATCGTCGCTGATGGACACCGACACGCCGAACTGGTCGCCGTCGCCGAACGTGTCGGCCGTGCCGGCTTCACCCGTGTTGGACGCCTTGATGTAGGCCTGCTGCGTCCACGTGGTGCCCCGCCGGGTGAACACGTACACGGCACCGGCCTGGGGAATCGAGCGGTCGGCCTGGTCGCCGTTGATGCCGGTGGCGCGGCTCGCTTCCCCGAAAGCAGACACGACCATCGTGTTGCCGTCGGCGCTCAACACGACGGCATGGCCGAACTCTGCGCCATCCTGCGTGTTCGACGGCTTCACGTACGCCTGCTGGACCCAGTTGGCGCCGTTGCGGATGAACACGTAGACGGCGCCCGAGTCGTAGACGGAATTGTCGTTCTGGTTGCCGTTGATACCGGTGGCGTTGCTGCCTTCATGTGGGGCCGCCACGGCGAGCGTGTTGCCGTCGCCGCTCAGGGCCACGCCGTAGCCCGCGTGCCCATCGAGCACGCCGCCGCACCCGAAGTGGTCGCCCGCGTCTGTGTTCGAGGCCTTGAGGTAGGCCACCTGTCTGAGTTGGAGCGCGGTGGACGGAGGCGAGGAGGGCGCTTGTGCGGCACTATGCACGATGACTCCCGCCATGGCGAACGACAGTCCAGCTACAGCAGCACGCATTCCGCCTCTCATGTCACCTCTCTCCGACTCGAGCCCCGCGTCGACTGCCTACCACCCACTGCCTACCGCCCACTGCCTACCGCCTACTACTTTGGCGGCGGCTGGCCGAAGTTCTCAGTGCGGAAGATTTCCTTGCCGCTGTCGGTCAAGACCACGTTCGCACGCTCGGTCAGGTTCATATACGGAGATCCGCTCTTCAACCGTCGCCCCGTGAGCGTCAGCCGTGTCCCGGCCTTGATGGTGTTCGGAGTCCAGCCGAACTGCCGCGTCAGCTGCTGCGGCCCGCCGAGCTCGGCCTGCCACCGCTCCGTCTTACCGTCTGCGGTGACGTCGAGCACGATGTGCGCGTGAGGGTTGGTCATTCGCAGTTCGACCACCGTGCCCGTGATCGTGACGACGTCCTGGTTGTAGCGATCGGCGTCGCCGTGGTGTGCCAGCACCAGAGTTGAGAGAGCAAGCCAGCCAGTGGCCATGCCCACCATCGCGCGTAACCCCTTGTTCATCGGCGAAGTCCTTCCAAGCTGAAACGCCTGCGGAAACAGTCCGCCGGCCATCTTCCCGTAGTCGTCTGGAATCTGTCAATCGGTACTCCGGGAGGCCACTCGTTTACCCTCGGAGGCCAGTTGAGTTGACGTCGCGAATCCCGGTTCCAGTGTGCGGACCGCGCTGCGATGGCACCCACGACCGCGTGACGCCAGCTCCGTGAAACGCACCCCACCGAGCACAGTCCGCTCGGCGGGGGCCCCGCGCTGGCGGATCCCCTCAGCCTTCTCGCGCGGTCAGGCGATTCGGGTCGCCCACTTCCACAGGGATTCGCCACGTCAACTCAACTGGCCTCCGCGACTATCTCGGAGAGTCCGAAATATCTCGCGTTGCCGCGCCAGGGAGACCGAAGGTATATTCCGCCCATGATGCTCGGATCGAAAAGAACGATGGTTGGCGTGGGCGCGGCTGTTGCGGTGTGGTCGCTCGGCATTGTACTCGTCAGTGGGCAGACGGCACCGGCTCAGGGGCCGCTCATGTCGGAGCAGGTGTTCAAGAACGTCCAGGTCCTCAAAGGCACCACGGTCAGTGAGTTCATGGGGACGATGGGCGTGTTTTCGGCGGCGCTGGGTATGTCGTGCGGTGACTGCCATGCCGGGGACGACAGCAAGTGGGAGAACTACGCCGAAGACAACCCGCGAAAGCAGATGACCCGCGTGATGGTCACGATGATGGCGAACATCAACCGGACCAACTTCCGGGGACGGCAGGTCGTGACGTGTTACAGCTGCCACCGCGGCGCCGACCGGCCGAAGGTCACGCCCAGTCTCGAGGCGCTCTACAGTCCTCCGCCCCTCGAGGTTCCGCCCGATGTGATCGAGCAGGCGCCTGGAGCGCCGACTCCCGATGAGGTGCTCGACAAGTTCATTCAGGCGGTTGGCGGAGCGCAGCGGCTGAACGCGCTCACGAGTTTCACCGCCAAGGGGTTTGCCGTGGGCTATGGGCCGGAGGCCGAGAAGCGCCCGGTGGACATCTATGCGCGCGCCTCCGGGCAGCTTACGACCATCATCCATACGTCGAGCGGCGACAGCGCCACGGTGTACGACGGCCGCGGCGGGTGGGTGTCGGCGCCGTTCAGACCCGTGGCGGTGCTCGCGTTGTCTGGCCAAGAACTGGACGGCGCGAAGCTCGACGCGGACCTCGCGTTCCCCGGACGGATCAAGCAAGCGCTGACGAAGTGGCGCGTCGGGCGTCTGTCCTCCATCGGCGACCGGGACGTGCAGGTCGTGCAGGGCACGAGCACGGGCGGAGCGCTGGCGACGCTGTTCTTCGATGCAGAGACGGGCCTGCTGCTTCGTCAGGTTCGGTATGCCGACTCGCCGGTCGGCCGCCTGCCGACGCAAATCGACTACGAAGACTACCGGGACGTGGCTGGCATGAAAATGCCCTTCAAGTGGACGGTCACGTGGCTAGACGGCCGCGAGAGCTTCGAGCTGAGCGCGGTGCAGCCGAACGTGACGATCGACAACGCGAGGTTCGGCAGCCCCGCGGCGCCAGTGGCGCGGTAACGGGGTCAGATCTTGATTCTTGCGCGGCGGCCGCCGCGCAAGAATCAAGATC